>JAESGY010000061.1_pt1 | contig 108703 bp, 101 predicted proteins | sample 9269841 | NCBI WGS metagenome assembly JAESGY01 (sample SAMN17022865, study PRJNA683097) | algae metagenome | isolation source: Spirirestis rafaelensis WJT71-NPBG6 and co-occurring heterotrophs from... | place: USA: Pinto Wells, Joshua Tree National Park, Colorado Desert, CA | collected... | reverse complement strand
GTTCAGCACTATGATTGACGTCGGTGTATCTCCACTCTTGATCAAGTGCGGTTATCGCTTCTTTTGTATATTCTAGTACTGTTTCCAGATCCAAATTTGTCCTCCGTCATATCAGTTTCGTGTAGTAACCCAAGTTGCTAGTTATTGATTCAGGTGATCGCTTTGTGCCATAAAATCCCCTCCAGGGATAAAAATGGAGGGGATAGATGTTAAACGAAATAATTACCGTCTATGCTATCATCGACGACTTATTAAAAGCGATCAGGCATAGTGAAGATTGTCGTAAAAAGATGAGTGACGCAGAAATTATTACAACGGTAATAACTGCGGCCATCTTTTTTAATGGTAACCAGAATCAAGCTTGTGGTTACATGAAAGACCATCATCTCATACCAAATATGTTAGAAAAATCGCGCTTCAATCGACGATTACACGCAATATCAATGTTGATGAATGATTTGTTTCATCAAGTAGGAATGATACTGAAAGAAAGTAGTAATTCTACTGAATACCTTTTAGACTCTTTTCCTGTAGCAATATGCGATAACATACGCATCTTCAATGTCAAAATAATTAAATCAGAAGAGTATAGAGGTTACATCGCATCCAAAAAACGCTATTTCTATGGGGTTAGAGTTCAGTTGTTGACAACAAAAAGTGGCATCCCGGTCGAGTTCGTATTCATGCCCGGTAGCGCTTCTGATGTTCGTGCTTTAAATGCATTACCATTAAATCTACCTCCAGGAAGCGAGGTTTATACAGACTCTGCATACACTGATTATATTGCAGAAGATGACCTTTTGCACACAAGTCAAATTGGGTTAAAAGTTATGCGTAAAAAGAATTCTAAACGTAAAGATGAGCCGTGGAATCAGTACATTAAACAATCTACTCGTCATTACATTGAAACTGTGTTTAAGTAAGTCGGCGGAAAAATTTATAGTTATGTAACAATAAGTTAAGGAGGATGATTTGAGTAAAATTTAATCCGTTCTGTAGTGTAATTTCCTCTCTCTCCCCTGGCTTGAATACCATTAATTACCGCATAGGCAAGGTCTAACTCATCGTTAAACACCTGTCCTGATAATTCATCTTTTTTGAGGTGCTGCCACTCCAATTCAATTGGGTTCATTTCGGAACAATATTTGGGTAAAAAGAAGATATACAAACCCATCTGTTCCCACTTCGACCATAACTGCTGTACCTGTTTACAGCGATGTATTGGGCCATTGTCCTGCACTATTACTCTGATGCGCCCAGACTTTTCGGCTTCAAGTGCTTCTTGCTCCATCATTTGGATATAAGATTTTCTGTCAACACCACCAATAACCAAACCATAAATAAAGCTGATTAAGGGTTGCAAAAAACCGATAATACTTAATCTTCTACCACGACGCTTAGTTTGTTCTAAGCGTTTTTGTTCGCCTTTGAAGTAGTAAGTATAACCTGGTTCACTCCAGGCACAAAACCCTGATTCATCTAAATACTTTAAGTCGATTTCTCCAGTCGCAGCAGCTAATTCCAGCATTTCTAGGTCTGCTTGTTTATGCGCTCGTACTACTGGGTCTTGTTTTCCTTTATGACTCTTCCTTGCTCGTTTCCAAATGACCCCCTTTTTTTGCGAAGCTCGCCACAGGGAGTACTCCCCGTGGCAGACTTCGCGAGTACCCGTCTTAATCTGTCGGGACTCATTTTAATGGAGCGGTAAGCGAAGCTATGCCGAAGGCTTATCGCGTTCTAATTTTTCGGTGAGTTGGCGACTGTTGTAGGTGCGTGGCTCTTTTTTAAGGCATTCTTCTAAAAATCTGATGTCAACTTCAGTCAATTTTGGTTTTACCCCTCGACCGGGTAATTCCCAAAGCCCTTCTAGTCCGAGCTTCTGCCATTTATGTAAGACTTCTCTGACTGTTTGTGCAGTCCAATTAAAATGAACTGCTATTTTTTCTACGTACCAGCCATGTGCATTCAATCTGATGACTTCTGCTCTGTCTTTCACTTTCTGTGGCACATCCGCAGTTCTGAGCTTTAGCAGGCTGCGGTCTTGCTCACGAGTGAGGAATACCCTTAAACGAGCGCCCATATACAAGTGACCTTAGTAGATGCATTCTACGTATTTACTTATCTTCACATAGTTTGGTTTTTTTGTGCCGACTTACTTAGTGCTGTTACAAGTTTATTCCCAAAATCTATTCATGCAGTCACTTATCAAGGGTTTTTGCTGAAGATTCAAGCATTTATTTTTGCATTTACTCTGAAGCAAGCTTTTATTTGAGCAAGAATTATTGATACTTTAAATTAATTGAGTACAGGTGCTCGTAATTGGTTTGAAGTTGCGGTTGGGCATAGCCCAACCGCCAATTTGCAATTGGCGATCGCATGAATCTGAAGAACGCGAAGCAACTGAATTTCGATAACCCGCAACTTGGGTTAGTACAAAGTTTAGGTGGGAGCATCCCAATTTGGCAAGAAGATAAAAGAAAGGAGAAAATATTCGCGAGTCATTAGACTTTGTTGGCGGATGGTCGAGCATCGAAGCTAAACGAACCATTATTTCAGTCATGCGCCTATCACCGCACCCAGGACGGGCGATTAACGGGCGAAACAGTACGTGCGCTGATTGATAATCTCTGCAAAAAAGCGGGTATCACTAAGAAGATGTCGCCGCACCGAGTACGCCATAGTGCAATTACGGCAGTCCTGGATGAAGCGAAGGGCGATTTTAGGAAGGCACAGAAGTTTAGCCGCCATGCCGACCCTAGGACGTTGATTAAGTACGACGACAACAAGGAGCAGGCAAAAATGCAACGCGGATTATCAGATTCTATTAGCGACCTGATTTAACTGAGCGCCTGTTAGCGTAAAGTTACGCTAACAGGCAGAACCTAAGCAAGTATCGCTTCTATCTCAGACTGAAGGCGATCGCCGAATCACATTTGATACTGGCGATCGCCTTCAGGCGCTAGGAGGCATTTTGCAGAGTGCCAATCACCGGGCTTTGTAGTTTGACTCAATCTGTTGCAGCCGCTTCTGCCTCACAGAAGCAACGTCAGAAACTGCCCTGCCGTCAGGTCGCTGGGCATTGCATTTCAACGAAGTCCATAAGCCGTTAATAAATTCAGTACCTGTCTTGTCCATCTCAATAGGGTAGCCATTCGCCTTCAAGTAGCAACGCTTCACGAGATCGGGCTTCAACTCAATAAACAGTTGAAGCACTTTCTCGTCAATTTCAACTAAAAGCCCGTCTACTTGCATCTCTATCATAAAAAAATCTCCTGTTATCGTAACGTTACGTTGACTGGCTCTGGTTTTCTGCAAAACACAGCGCGATAGCTCTCGGTCTTTTGTTGCCACTCCTCTTCGTGCTTCCGATAGCGAGGGTTAAACTTCGACAAAACGGCGTAATTGTCCGTTATTCGGGTGAACACCGCGACATTGGCAACGTGGTCGCAATCATCAACGCGGTCAATCAAAGTGGCGATGGTCGAAGACCCAGCTTCGCTGATCGCCTCTTCAAAATGGTCGATAATCACCCTTCGGGCTGCCAGTAAACAGGCGTAGGTACTGCAACCAGGCTTTACCTCGTCAATCAACTTTTCATGAAGAACCTGAACGTTCTCCCGACCTGCAAGGAGGACGGCGGAGTTAAAGAAAAAATGAACGCCCGAATACTTGTCGCCATGAATTACCCCGCGCTGTAAGTGGCTTTTAACCGTGGGCATCAAAGGTACGTCCTTTTGAAGGGACTTCAAAATGCCGCGTTGACTCAGAAGGAGGAAGCACTTATCGCTAGACAGCCCGTCCAGGTTTTCTGGATCGCCATCAAAAAGGTAGCTATAGAACATCGCTACACCAGCCGGATAGCGCCGTCGCCAGCAGCAAAAATGCGACCTGATGTTGAGTATTTTGTAATCCATTATGGGTAAGGCTTTCAGCCTATCTTGCCCCTAGTGTCAGCTACGCTATATTTACCCCCTGTTGACTGAAGACATCTACACACCAAAGGGTTTGGTTAGACGACATTGCCTCTTCAACTGCTATGGGATGTTCGTTTCCCCTTTAACCCTTAACCTTTTCCCTGCCTGCAAGGCTTCGGCGCTGCTTTAATTTGCCAGCAAAAGCTCCCGCGCCTAGCACTGCTAGACCCAACATTGATGTCGGTTCGGGGACTTGTTTTGAGTTGTTGACATTTAATACTTGGACGCGACCTTGGAAGAAATCGCCTACATATAGCTTGTTGTCGTCTTCATCAAGATACGATCCAGCCGTCCAGTTAAACTTGCCTGGTGAGAGATCTAGAGGATCGCCATAAGGTGATGGTTCGCCTGGTTGGGGGAGACGACCGCCCGATGGTTCGCCATAAGCTGAAAGGAATTTACCGTCTTTATCGAATACCTGGACGCGGTTATTGATCGAATCCGTTACGTAGATGTTTTCAAACTTGTCTACCTCTATATCGATTGGTTGAAGGAACTGCCCTTCTCCAGTTCCCGTTTCGCCAAAAGTAAGAATCGGCTTGCCTTTTGGGTCGAGGACTTGGATGCGGTTGTTAATTTCATCGACTACGTAAATGTTGCCACTGTTTTGGGAGATAGTTATACCCGAAGGTCCTATAAATTGTCCGGGCGCGGTTCCAGAGCTACCAATAGTGCCGACTATATTGCCACCGTTGTCAAATTTCAAGATCCGATCGCCGCTATAATCGCCCACGTAACCGATGCCATTCTTGTCAAATGCAATCGAAGATGGACCAAAGAAAGGTCTACCTTCTATAAGTCCTGTAAATTGACCGTTAGCAATGGATCTGACAAATTTACCTTCATTGTCAAATACGTTAACGCGGTTGTTAAACGCATCACCTGCGTAGAGATTGCCGTAGGGATCGAAGGCTAAAGCGACAGGTTCGTCAAATTGTCCGGGACCTGTGCCGTCTTGATCAAAGAACAGAGAACCAGTGCTTTGCTCATAGAGAAATCTCTGGCTACTTGTAGTGGCGCTTGTACCAAGCGCAAATTGACTAGCTAGGATCGCTGCATTAGCAACCAACCCACCACCAAAACCTGCCGCAGAAACAACAATTGTATCGTCAATTACGTTAAAGTCAGTAATTCTATCAATACCTTCACTACGAGAATTGAAAGTAAAGCGATCGCTTCCTCCACCCCCTGTCAATATATCGTTGCCACCAAGTCCATTAAGGCTATCATTACCAGCACCACCTTGCAGCCTATTAGCCCACAAATTATCACCAACAATAGTGTCGTTGTATTGGCTACCAATAATATGGTCAATTCCGGTCAAACTGTCTTGATTACCGAAACCATCATTAGTAGCAAATCCCGCTCCTCCAATTGTGACATTTACTCCTTGTGTTGCACTTGAGTAGTCCGCAGTATCTTCACCACCACCACCATTTAAGGTGTCATTACCAGTACCGCCAATAAGTGTGTCATCGCCATCACCACCCGTTAGAGTATTGGCAGCACTATTGCCAGTGATGGTGTTAGATAGTGCGTTGCCTGTAGCATTGATTGACGCAGTGCCAGTTAAAGTTAGATTTTCGAAGGTATCTGGAAGTATCCAACTGACTGATGCAAAAACAGCATCAGCACCCTCATTCGATGCCTCAATAGTAATGTCACCAAGGTTATCTACTATGTAAGTGTCATCACCAGTACCACCAATTAGTGTATCATTGCCACCAAGTCCATCAAGGCGATCATTACCAGCACCACCTTGCAGCCTATTAGCCCACAAATTATCACCAACAATAGTGTCGTTGTATTGGCTACCAATAATATGGTCAATTCCGGTCAAACTGTCTTGATTACCGAAACCATCATTAGTAGCAAATCCCGCTCCTCCAATTGTGACATTTATTCCTTGTGTTGCACTTGAGTAGTCCGCAGTATCTTCACCATTACCCCCATTTAGGGTGTCATTACCAGTACCGCCAATAAGTGTGTCATCGCCATCTCCACTAATTAGGCTGTCATTGCCACCAAGTCCATCAAGGCGATCATTACCAGCACCACCTTGCAGCCTATTAGCCCACAAATTATCACCAACAATAGTGTCGTTGTATTGGCTACCAATAATATGGTCAATTCCGGTCAATGTATCTCGATTACCAAAACCATCATTAGTAGCAAATCCCGCCCCTCCAATTGTGACATTTATTCCTTGTGTTGCACTTGAGTAGTCCCCAGTATCTTCACCATTACCGCCATCTAGGGTGTCATTACCAGCACCACCAATCAATGTGTCATTACCATCAAGACCTATGAGTGCGTAATCACCAATGTTGGTAGGTACTTGAAGTTTATTATCTCCAGAAGTACCAATGATAGACCTTCCAGAACCCTTAGAATGCTCAACACTTACTGTATATTGACCCTGAGCAGACGATAGACTATCAAAATTAAACGGATTTGTAAATCTCCATTCATCCCAATACCATCCAGTTGTAGAACCGTATTTATCACCCTTCACTAACATTTGATAAAAATCTTTAGCAAAACCATGATTATTCCGATAACTGCCGGGTCCCGATCCTAATAGTTGCCCTGGTCCTTGTCCTCCTCCCCCCTCGCTTGTAAAATTATTGGTATACAGATATATGTCTTGGTCAGCATACTGATCATACCAACCCAGAGTCTCAGTCCCGTTCAAAGCACCTAAAATTACACTACCACTAGCAAGAACAGGAGCCAAATAAATAGAATTACTACTATGAATACCTACTACTCTCTTAGCATCACCTTTGGTTAAACGTACATCTTCCTTTAAAAGTCCATTCAATACCCCTGCGGCATCTAAACCAGTTATTTTATCTAACAAATTCCCAGTATCTTGCTTATAGTTGTAACCAGCTACCCCTCCAATGTGTGCGCCCAAACTATGCCCAACAAGTTCAGTGTTATTTGGATCAATATTTAAATTTTTTAATGTATTTGATAAAGCCGAGCCTACATCATCTACCTTATCTAAAACCCAGTTATAAGCCGTTAGATTATCGCCACTGATACTTGACCAATCAACTTTGATTATGTTTGCTGTCTGATCTATAGACTGTAAATCACCGTATAAGCTTCCGAAAGTCTCAGGATTTGCTGTAAATCCATGAATTAAAAAGATAGTTTTTTGCGTTGGATCAATCGAGAAATTTGGTGTATTGAATTGATAAGTATCTTTATTAAAGGTGATAGTGTTAATGTTCTGCTCAATCTTAATTATCTGACCATCTAATGTCACAGTCGCAGTATCATCTTCAGCCCGCAAAACAGCTAACTCTTGCTCGCTTAAACTATTTCCTTGCACTAATGTTGCAAAAATATCACCCTCATCTCCTGGTGTATCTTTTGTATTAATCTGTGCATCAATAAAATGCCCTGTTTCCTCCAGCAAAACATCAGTAATAGCTTGGAGATTGTTTACATTTTCAGTGATAAATTCTGAGGCAAGATATATTAGATTAGTATCTTGTGAAAATGCACCATTCGCTCCATTAATATCGTTTAGATTTACAATCTTGATGGTAGGGATATCTGTAAAGTTACCTTTGGCAAATTTATCAAATAATTGATTAGCTACTTCCCCATCAAAATTATTTCCAAAAGCAGTTTCTAACTTCTCGGTGTAATCTGCATCAAATTGGAACTTACTAATATATTGATATGTATCCTGTACTGCTCGATCTACTATTCCGTCAATGTCATATAAATTGATTTCACTACTAGAATCAATTAGGATATTTTCAGTAAAAACAATATTCAGATTATTTTTAGAGGTTTTTTTTCTAGCAATACTGCTCTGATATAAGTTTTGAGGAAAAGTCTTGTAGTTTTTCATGGTTTTACTCCTTAATTAACAATCGCATCAATAAATAAGTGCAAAAAAGTAGCTGCTACGTTTTTTACAATACGTTTGAGCAGTTATCGATATCTGCATTCCTGATTGTTTTTGCAGATTCTTCTATATCTGAATTAGTACTTTTGTCTGTAATTTCTTTACTATCTACTAACACTACCCGGTTGCTCTTGAGCAATCTTTATCAGAGTATCTCTTGCCTTTTCCGTGTAATTAGGTGCCATAAATTACCTTTCCGTGATTATAATATGTATTTCTTCGCAGAAAATCAGGTTTGGTCACATCCCTTTCTTCTCTTTACTTTAGCGATCATCTAAGACATTAATCTCATATCAACTTCATATAAAATTTCATATAAAGTTAATATTGAACAAACTCTTAAAAAAATATTTTCAACGAAATCTACGTCTTTATCAGAAAATACGCAAATTCAATGTGTTTTTAAATACAAAATTTTTCTAGGACAATATGTGTCAAACAATACTTTGATTAGTTCAGTTTATAAGCTAAAATAGCTCATTAAACTCTATCTTAAAGAAATTTGCAAAAGTATAAAAAGCTACAGCAAATTTGTGTTGTTGGTTGACAGTATCTCTGCAAGCATTAAGTTCACCTAAACAATCCTGTAGCTTTTATGAACCTCGATTCTCTGCTGGAAATTGTTAACAACAAGCTGCTTACCATCCAAAGCTGCCCTCTTAATGTGCCAGAAACTTTGATTTTGCGGGGTATTTGGCAGAATTGGACTTATAACCAAACAGCTCAAGAAGGTGGCTACAGCCCCGGATATCTTTCTAATGTCGTTGCGCCAGAGTTGTGCCAAAAACTTTCTATGTTGATTGGCAGCCGCATTACTAAAAAAAATTGTCGTTCCCTGCTGGAGGATTATGCTGCTAGTTTAAACGCCCATACAATGCCATTTAAGCAACTTCCTGTTAGCATTTCCTCCAATATCAACCAAGATATGTTGCCTTGCTTCCCTAGCGGTTCAGTTCCTCTCGGCTCTCCTTTTTACATTGAAGACTCTGCCCTAAAAGCACAGATATGTGAAGAGATTGCTAAACCAGGAGCCTTAGTGAGAATTACATCTCCTAGAGAAATGGGGAAAACCTCATTACTGTTGAGGATTTTAGACTATGCTAATTGCATCAATTACCGCACAGCTAGCTTAAACCTAGAGCAAGTTGACTCAACAATTTTGAGCGAACCAAATCGTTTCTTGCGCTGGTTGTGTGCCAATGTCACCCGTCAGTTGCAACTAGAACCAAAACTAGATGAATATTGGGATGAAGACATGGGCAGCAAAGTCAGCTGTACCCTCTACTTTCAAGACTATCTGCTAAAGCAAATAGATTCTCCCCTCGTCTTGGCTTTGGATGAAGTGAATCAAATTTTTGAGCATCCGCAAGTAGTGAAAGATTTTTTACCTTTATTGCGCTCGTGGTACGAAGAAGCTAAAAGACTACCAATTTGGCAAAAACTGCGTTTAATTATAGTCAAGTCAAGCGATATCTATGTTCCCCTACAGCTAAACCAGTCGCCTTTTAATGTAGGGCTACCGATTGTTTTAAATGAGTTCAGTCTAGAGCACGTGCAGCAGTTAGCCCAATGCTACAGACTCAATTGGAGGGTTAATTGGAGGGATGGTGAGGAAGCCAAACTTCTCATGGCAACAGTCGGGGGACACCCGGCATTAATACATACAGCACTTTATTACCTAAGTCATGAGAAGATGACTCTAGCACAAGTTTTGGAAGCTGCTCCCACACCCACTGGAATTTACTACCATCACTTGCAACGTCTTTGGGCAACTTTGCAACAACAGCCGAATTTGGCGATCGCTCTTCACCAAGTCATTAATGCTCCCCAACCCATACAATTAGAACCAATTTTGACTTATAAGTTAAGCAGCATGGGGCTGATTAAGTTACATGAAAATCAAGCTGTACTTAGCTGTCAGTTATATCGGCAGTATTTCAGAATCAACAATACAAGCAGATAGCTCTTGAAGAATGGCTAATCAATTAAGCAATAATTGAGCTGCAATCTCAAATAGAATCACGACTACTCATACTTAGTAATGAATATTTTAGGTTATCACGCTAAGGAAATCATCCACGAAAGCGATCACTCCTTGGTCTATCGCGCACAGCAAAGAGTAGACGACCAAAGAGTTATCCTCAAAATACTCAAGCCAGCCTATCCTAGCCCAAAAACAATAGCTCAGTTCCAGCGTGAGTATCAAATAACCAAAAATCTCAACCTGACAGGCGTGATAGATGTCTACAGCCTGGAAAGCGATCGACACCAATGGTTGATGGTATTAGAAGATTTTGGTGGTGAATCGCTGACCAAATTAATACAGGGCAGACAATTCACCCTGAATGAGTTTTTGCCCCTTGCTATTAAAATTGTTGACATCCTCAGTCAGATACACGAGCAACACATTATACATAAAGATATTAATCCGTCTAATATTGTTTGGAATCAGAAAACAGGTCAACTCAAACTGATCGACTTTGGCATTTCTACGGTGCTTTCCAGAGAAGTCTCAACTTTCCGTAACCCAAATTTATTAGAGGGAACCCTAGCGTATATTTCTCCAGAACAAACTGGAAGGATGAATCGGGCAATTGATTATCGCACAGATTTTTACTCCTTAGGAATAACATTCTATGAATTACTAACTGGACAGTTGCCCTTTTCTACTCAGGATACCTTGGAATTGGTGCATTGCCATATTGCTAGACAACCTGTGCCACCACGCGATCGCAGAGCGCAAATTCCCCCAGTAATTTCCGATCTCGTGCTGAAGTTAATGGCAAAAAATGCCGAGGATCGCTATCAATCCGCCTATGGAATTAAGGCAGATTTGGAGGCATGTCTACGGCAGTTGCAGAGCGCAGGGCAGATTAGCCCCTTTCCGTTGAGCCAACACGATGTTTCGGGCAAGTTTCAAATTCCACAAAAGCTTTATGGCAGAGAACAGGAAATTAGCACTTTGTTAGCTGCGATGGAACGCGTCAGCCAGGGAACCAATGAAATGATGCTGGTGACAGGATATTCTGGCATTGGCAAGTCATCTTTAGTGCAGGAAATTTATAAGCCAATTACAAAGCAGCAGGGATACTTTATTGTTGGTAAATTCGATCAATTTCAAAGAAATATACCCTATAGCTGTTTGGTTCAAGCTTTTCGCTCTTTAACTCGACAATTACTCACCCAAGCAAGCGCCGAAATAAATACTTGGCGAGAAAAGCTGTTAGCGGCCTTCGGCTCCAACGCACAAGTGATTGTTGATGTTATCCCTGAAATAGAGCTGATTGTTGGTTCACAACCAGCCGTACCCCAACTCTCAGCAGCAGAAGCTCAAAATCGCTTTAACTTGGTGTTTCAAAACTTCATTCGAGTATTTGCCCAAGCAGAACACCCACTCGTTCTTTTCTTGGACGATCTTCAGTGGAGCGATCGCGCTTCATTAAAATTGATTGAACTGTTAATGACAGCTTCCGACAATCGCTATTTGTTGATTATCGGTGCTTATCGAGATAACGAAGTTAGTGGTAGTCATCCATTGCTATTGACAATCGATAACATTAGGAAGGTAGGAGCAATTGTCAATGAAATTTTACTTAGTAACTTAAGTTTATTCAATATCACCCAGTTAACTGCTGATACTCTCAACTATTCACCAGAAAAGGTCAGATTGCTAGCAGAATTAGTACTTAATAAAACTTATGGCAATCCATTCTTTATCAATGAATTTTTGAAGTTACTCTATAATGAAGAATTTTTGAGATTTAACTTCCAGAGTGGCGCTTGGCAGTGGGATTTAGCGCCAATTCAAAGAAGAGGAATTACTGATAATGTTGTCGAACTCATGGCTGACAAGCTACGACAGCTAGGAGACAATACACAAGCAGTATTAAAGCTAGGTGCCTGTATTGGCGACTCTTTCAGCCTCGAAACCTTGGCAATTGTCTATAAAAAATCTCCTAGAGAAACCGCATCTGATTTGTGGAAAGCGATCGCAGCAGGTCTAATCTTACCCTTGAGCGATACTTACAAGTTAACTGATTTTGATATCCAAGGTTTGGCAACGGAAGTTAAAGTCGAATACAAGTTTGCCCATGATCGCATTCAACAAGCAGCTTATTGTCTGATTCCTGAAGCCCAAAAGCAAGTCGTACATTATCAAGTAGGACAATTGCTGTTAGAAAACACACCACCCCAAGAGCGAGAACAGAAAATTTTTGACATCATTGACCAACTCAATCTAGGCTGCAATTGCATTCAACAGCAAATAGAGAAGGACAATCTAGCTCAATTAAATCTCAAAGTTGGAAAGAAGGCGAAGGCATCGGTAGCCTATGAACCAGCGTTAAGGTACTTGATGATAGGCATAAACCTGTTAGGAGAGGAAAGTTGGCAGAGGTGCTATGACCTAACCTTAGCACTGTTTGTAGAAGCAGTAGAGGCAGCTTACTTATGCGGTCAATTCGAGCAAATGGAGATATTAGCCTCAGTGGTACTGCAAAAAGCTATTACACTGCTTGACAGGGTGAAGGTTTATGAAATAAAAATCTCTGCTTATAGTACACAAAACCAAATACAAAAAGCAATCGATACGGGGCTAATAGTTCTGAAGCTCTTAGGAGTGAGGTTGCCTAAACAACCAAGCAAATTTGACATTCTACTTTGCTTATTAGAGACAAAGTTAACATTATTAGGAAAACGAATTGAAGATTTAATCGACTTGCCGGAAATGAGCGACACTAGGATATTAGCAATCATGAGGATTCTATCAGCTATTGCTACTGCCGCCTACTTCGCTACTCCTAACTTATTACCAATAGCTATTTTTAAAGGAGTTAATTTATCAATTAAGTACGGTAATACAGACTTATCAGCAATGATGTATGCATGTTATGGGCTAATTCTTTGTGGGAGATTAGGAAATATTAGTTCGGGCTATTGTTTTGGAAATTTGGCATTAGAATTGCTAGAGCCTTTAAATGCCTCAAAAATCAAAGCCAGGGTAACTTATCTTGTTAATGCTTTTGTCAAACATTGGCAAGAAGATACTAGGCAAATATTACCAATTTTAGTTGAAACTTATAGCATTGGTCTAGAAACAGGAGATTTACAATATGCTAGCTATAGTGCATTTGTTTACTCTTTATATTCTTATTATGTAGGTCAGAATTTAGCTTTTGTTGAACAAGAGATAGCAAAGTACAGCCAGGCCATTCAGAAATTTAAGCAAGAGCTATATTCTCAAAGTATATTTCTGACTTGGCAAACAGTTTTAAATCTAATGGGACATTCTGATTGTCCATATCGTTTAGTTGGTCAAGTTTATAATGAAGCAGAAATTTCGCTTAGTCAACTAGAGAATAATAATAACCAAAACATAATTTTTCAGCTATTTTTGATAAGCTCATACTTTGTTACTTATTTGAGCAGTACCAACAAGCTTTTGAAAACGCAGCTATAGCTGAAAAGTATTTAGATGGTTTAGTAGGAACTCTAAATGTCCCAATATTTCATTTTTACAACGCACTGATTCAACTTGCAATACATTCTTCTGCCGCTAAAATAGAGCAAAACCGATTGTATCGGAAGATGCAAGCTAGCCAAAAGAAAATAAAAAAATGGGCGTATTATGCCCCAATGAATCATTTAAACAAGTTTTTCCTTATAGAGGCAGAGCGTTATCGGATTTTAGGACGAGAAACTAAGGCAGCATATTGTTATAACAAAGCGATCGCTCTAGCTCATGAAAATAAATATCTTCATGAAGAAGCCCTTGCTTACGAGTTAGCAGCAAAGTTTTATCTAGCTTTAGGCAAAAGTACTATTGCTGAAGCTTATATGCAGAATGCTCACTATTGTTATTTAATCTGGGGTGCTAATGCCAAAGTAAAAGATTTAGATGAAAAATATTCACATTTACTTTACAGAAAATTAGAAATAACTGAGCTAGAAAGTATCAATCCAATTTTATCTACAGTTCTAACAGTAACTGGAACTTCTAATGCACTGGACTTGGATACAGTAATGAAAGCATCGCAAACTATTTCTAGTGAGATTGTGCTAGATAGTTTGCTAGTAAAGCTGATGAAAATCCTCATGGAGAATGCAGGGGCTAAAACTGGTTTTTTTATTTTGAGAAAATTAGAAAAACTAATAATTATAGCTCAAGGTGATGCGGAAAAAGATAATTTTATAGTTTTGCAATCAGAGCTTGATAAAAGTTATCAGCAGCTACCTTTATCGCTAATTAATTATGTAGCAATAACCCAGGAAAGCGTTGTTTTAAATAATGCAGTTATTGAAAGAGAATTTAGAAACGACCCTTATATTATTAGTAATCAACCACAATCTATATTGTGTACACCCATTATCCATCAAGGTCAATTTATTGGTCTACTTTATTTAGAAAATAATCTGATTACTGGTGCTTTTACATCTGACCGAATAGAAATCTTAAAACTATTATCTTCTCAGGCAGCTATTTCGTTGAAAAATGCTCAACTATACGAAGAGACAACCGCCCTGAATGTAAACTTGAAGCAAGAAATTACTGAACGTCAACGGGCGGAATTAGCATTAGCCGAATCCAACCGGACTTTAGAACAAAAGGTTCTTGAGCGCACCCAAGAACTTTCACAAACGCTAGAAGTACTCAAAGCCACCCAAGCCAAACTAGTATTTGAAAATGCTTTGCTTAGGAGTACAGAACAGTCCTCGACTTACGATTACCAAGTCGGAGGCAGCCTACCGATGGACGCTCCCACTTATGTAGTGCGCGCTGCCGATCGTCATCTTTATAAGGCTTTAAAGCTTGGGGAGTTTTGTTATGTGCTGAACTCTCGACAAATGGGCAAGTCAAGCCTCATGGTACGCATGATGCATCATCTCCAGCAAGAAAATTTTAGCTGTGCAGCAATTGACTTAACCCGCCTTGGTAGTGAACACATGACCCCTAACCAATGGTATAAAGGATTAGTGGTGGAATTATGGCGCAGTTTTAGCTTGCTCTCAAAGGTCAATCTGAAAGCTTGGTGGAAGGAGCAAGAAGATTTATTACCCGTCCAGTGCTTGGGTCAATTTATTGAAGATATTCTGCTCAAGGAAATTAAGAATGAAAAACTTTTTATTTTTATAGATGAAATAGATAGTATTTTAAGTTTAAATTTTCCAGTTAATGATTTTTTTGCTCTCATCCGCTTCTGCTACAACCAACGCAGTATTAATCCAGAATATCGCCGTTTAACCTTTACGCTCTTAGGTGTAGTAACACCAACAGAATTGATCACAGATTACAAGAGAACACCTTTTAACATTGGTTATGCGATTCAACTAGAGGGCTTTAAAGAACATGAAGCTCAACCTTTACTTCAAGGATTAACAGAGAAAGTTAGTAATCCACAAGTAGTGCTGAAAGAAGTTTTGTACTGGACAAGTGGTCAGCCTTTTCTAACTCAAAAACTTTGTCAGTTGATTCGCAATTCTTCATTCCCTATTTCTACCAATCAAGAAGCCGAGTGGATTGAAAACTTAGTGCAGGCTAAGATTTTAGATAATTGGGAATTCCAGGATCAGCCTGAGCACCTAAGAACTGTTCGCGATCGCATCCTTAGAAGTGAACACCAACCTACTCAACTACTGAAGATTTATAAACAAATTTTGCAACAAGGAGAAGTTGCAGCATTTGACAGCTTAGAAGAAAGGGAATTGCTCTTGTCAGGGCTAGTGACTAAGCATCAAGGTTGTTTAAAAGTGCATAACCTGATTTATAAATCTATCTTTAACAGTAGTTGGGTTGAGCTACACACTTGAATGTGGCAAACCCAGTTAACCCTCTTTCAAGAAACGCATTCGGTGGGGAGAGAAATAGGAATAAGTTCCAAACCAAAAGCCTAAGCTTTTTGTCGGAGGTTTTAAAGAATCAGTTGTTGATATTTTTGCTCATATAGCAATCCTAAATGAGTTGTGAAAAATCAACCATACATAAATATTTTCGGAAAGTCAAAAAACTGATGATGAGTAATGAATTCAAATAATCTTTTGACATGAGAAAATGATTTGCATAAGTAGTAAGGAATCGGCGTAATCTCTCGCGGATTCTCCAACTGCCATTGATATTGCCCAGGCATTCCCCAGCCAGATCCAACTTGTGAAAACTTGCAGCCTACTATTGTGACAATTCCAATAACTTGACCCACACGGAGCCTAGGGCGTGTTTTCAAACTCGCTGTATCCTAAAAATAGGCGAGCACTATATAGTCATGATGAACCGAGGAGACGGCAGGTACGGAACAGTGGGAAAGGTTAAAACCGTTACTACCACTACAAAAACCGAGAACAGGCAAGCCAAATAATAACCACCGCACGGTTGTTAATGGCATCCTCACCGATACTCAGAACCGGGGCACCGTGGCCAGACCTGCCAGAACGTTATGGAAAGTGGGTTCATGGTGGCAACACGGTTTTATCGGTGGCAAAAAGCCAAGATTTGGAACCAAATCTTAGAATACCTACAAGCAGACGCAGACGCACAAGGAAAACTCGATTGGCAGGTTCATTATGTTGATGGAACAGTTGTACGCGCCCACCAGAACGCAGAGTAGTGGAAAAAAGGGGGTGTTCGCGTAGCGTCTCGAAGAGAAGAAGACGAGAAACTAGGTCGTTCCCGTGGTGGTTTTAGTACGAAAATACACATTCGCTGTGAGGGTAACGGTAAACCAATAACTTTTATTCTCAGTCCAGGGAGCGCGAAACGAGTCAATTTTTCGCAGAACTTTTGATGGAACAAGGAGAGGTCAAGCGTTCTGGGCGTGGTCGTCCACGTTTACGCCCAGAACGATTAGTTGGAGACAAAGGGTACACAGGTCGCAAAGCTCGCCGGACAGAAGATTCTGTCCGGCAGACTTTGCGTCGCATCCGTAATTATCTTCGCCGCCGTGGTATCCGTTTAACCATTCCACGACTCTCGCTCTGTTCCACGTCGCGGTCCTTTTAGCCGTGAAATCTACCGTCAACGCAACGAAGGCGTTGATAATACGTCCAATTTTGCTGGATTACGAGTTTATTTATCTCTTAATTATTTCTTCCTATGAGAAATTTCAAGCGTTAAGCATTGGCTCTACAGTTCCAGGAATGGGAAGGAAAGATATTTTAGATTTCTCTCTTGGTTTACCTCCCCTCGTTGAGCAAAAACGCATTGTAGAGAAGTGCGATCGCCTGATGTCCCTCTGCGATACCCTAGAAGCCAAATTGAAACAAGGGCGAGACAGCAGCGAGAAGCTGATGGAAGTAGCAGCAAAGCAGGTGTTAGCAAGTTAGCACACTCTCCCAAAAATTGGCAGCCTATCAAGATAGAAGCGATCTTTCCTCTAGCCCTACCAAAGCCAGCGCCAAGGGATTAATCACAGTAGGATCAATCATTGAACTTTACGCCTAAATCTAATCCTAAAGCTTGTTCTATCCCACGGAGAGTCTCTTCAGAAATCCACTGTCTTTTTCTTTGTTCTATTTGATACCAGTAAGCAGTGGAAATTCCTGCTAATGTCGCTAAAACCTGCACAGACCTTCCGTCTTTTTCTCTTGCCTCCTTAATTTTTTGAGACAAATTTGGGATTGTCACTTTTATCTGTCTAACAACATCCATCAACATTGGTGTACACGCCTCCATAATTCTAGACTTATTTTGTAATTAAGAATTATACACTAGTTGATAACTACTGTATACAACAGTAGTATAAAAAATAAATATAGAGAAAGCGCCCCCGTCTCGCAAACTAAAGCGCTTCTCTATTCCAAAACTATGGAGATTTCTATTATGTCTCAGACAGTTTTAGACAATCAAGCGATCGCGCAACTTGACCTTGCAATTCACCTAATCCAGCAATCAGAGAAAGCATCCTACTACGAAATTGATTCGGTTTCTGATGTATTTGGCAGTTTGTATCGCGTCTGGGGTGGAGAAAAAGGAATTAACCTACTCGGAACTTTCTATCAAAACATGGATGGTTTTTGGATTTCGCAACCCTGCAACAGCGATGATCGCTTACCTTGGTACAGTGATACTGAAGCCATTAACGCAATTTTAGCGGCGCAAGAACCTAGTTCCTAGAAATTTACCATCAGATTTTTATAACTTAGACCATTGACACTCCCCATCTTAGGAGTACCTTGAAGATGGGGATTCTACATTCATCCTAGTTACTTGCTCTACCAGAGTTTCCCCAAGTAAAGTAGAGGTTGCTAGTCCTGTAGCGTTACTTCCCGGATGCCCTCCGGTAGTTTGTTTACCAATATTGAGAATATTCCTCGCTGCATTGATATCCCTGTGCAAAACACAACCGCATTTACAAGCATGAGTACGAACTGACAAAGATTTTTTGACAATTGCACCACAACTGCTACATTTTTGGCTTGTATATTGCGGAGGAACGGCAACTACAACAGTCCCAAACTTACTAGCAAAATATTCCAGCCATTGACGAAATAGAGTCCAGCCCACATCATTAATAGACTTCGCAAGACAATGATTTTTTACCAAGCCTTTCACATTTAAATCTTCATAGGCTACTAAGGCGTTAGCCTTGCATACGCAGCGTCCCAGTCTCTTGGAATGCTCATTACGTTGCCTACTTACCCTTAAATGCTTCCGTGCATATCTAAGTCTTGCTATTCGTCGTTGGTTCTTACCTTTCTCCTTTTTGTAAATCCGTCTTTGAGCGTGTTTGATGGCTTTTTCAGCCTTGATCAAGAACCTCGGATTTGCTTGGTGATGCCCATTGGAATCAGAGTAAAAATACTCCAGTCCAACATCTAAACCAATTTCACCATCACCTATTCTTGGCTCTAAACTGGCTTCTATATCCAAACAGAATTGAACGTAAAAGCCATCCGCACGTTTAACAATTCTGACTCGCTTAACGGACTTAACCGGATATGTATGAATATCCCACTTACCCAACAACTTCAGTTCGCCAATACCTTTTTTATCAGTAAAGGTGATTCGTCTTTTAGTTTGATGCAAAAACCATCCGCAAGTCTTGTACTCAACTGAACGGTTATCATGTTGAAACCTTGGATAACCTTTATTCCCCGGCTTCGCTTTTTTACAATTATCGTAAAATCTCAATATTGCTGTCCACGCCCTTTCGGTTGCAGACTGGCAAGCCATTGAATTTAATTCCTCAACAAATACAAACTCTTTACGCAGTGCTGTAGAGTAATTGTTTAAAGCTATTTTATTGATTTTCGATTCTCTTGGTGCATCCATCCAGAAACGGATAGCCTTATTCCTAATGAATTGAGTTGTACGAATAGCTTTCTCAATAGCAGTCGTCTGATTTTTATTGACTACTGCTTTGTACTCTAATACTAACACTGCGTTACCACCTCCTTAATTTTGTTTGCTATACTCTGATTATAGAGTATATTTTGGAGTATATTAAGTGGCTAGGCAAAGAAAAATGCAGTTTAACGTGACTGAAGAGGAGTATCAAATTATCAAAGAATACTCCGAGAAAAAAGAACTATCTATGGCTGAAATTCTCAGAGATTATATTAAAACTCTTGCGCTATCTTCTAAGAAATAGCTCATTCCTCATACATCTGTTTTCTGTGTTGCCTCTGGCAAAAATTGATCACAGATGTAATCGTCAATCGTCCCCTGCAATCCCCACCCTGTAGAGGGATGGGGTATTACGGCGTTCTGATAAACCAAAAGCCAGCGCCTAACTTTTTCACGGATGACGCTGGCTTTTGCCGTATCTTCAATGGTAAAAACAGCTTCTAAACCAGTAAGCCTAACGCCTTGAGCAACGCCTAACGGCATCAAGCCACGAATCACGTTTGCATATTCTTCAATTTTTAGAGTGCGATCGCTTTGAGCAACGCCTAACGGCATAAAGCCACGAATCACTACCATCAGGCAGAATTGTAACTTCTTCAACTTTTCCTGAGCAACGCCTAACGGCATAAAGCCACGAATCACAATTTGTTTTGGGACCATTCCCCAGTGGCTGTAACACTGAGCAACGCCTAACGGCATAAAGCCACGAATCACAGCAAAGGTGAAAACCCTTAACTGAGGAAGGTTCATTAATAATCCCATCTATCAGAGGTAGAATCCGCGAAAAATCTCTGAGATGAGTGGCATTAATTCCAAAATAATATTGATATCGAGTGGCATGATATTCGGTAAAATAAAGCGATGTACTATCCTTTTCTCTGCCACTTTTTGCCCCTAACTTAACTGCACCATCATAAGGCGTGAGCGAAACAGCCATATTCATTGCTAAAGCACCCATGCGCTGATTAAAAGTGCCGCTTTTGGTTTGTTTCTTTTTCCTCTTGGTTGTTGAAGTCTCCTCCTCTGTTTCCGTAGACTCTAATAAAGCAAACCCAAAAATATCATCATCATAAAATTCTTCAGGATCGAAATCTTCACTTGTTAGCCGATTAATAGATTCGTCCTCATGCCAAACTCGATTAACTAAATAACCTTGCTGTTGCAGATAAAAACGTAACGCCCAACGAATTGCGCTTGAGCCTACAAAAGAATGAATTTTACCATTCCAATAACCTTTTTGCAGAATAGTCTTATTTCCTCTTCTCATATCATGATTTAAGGACGCTAACCCATAACGAGTGAGGACTGTTCCGTAAAGATAATAATTTGGGATATCAATGTCATTCTTCTTCTGACTCATCATTTACATCTTCTAGTTGTTGATTGTTAGGAGATAAACTATTATCCTTGTTAGTGGTTTTACCTTTGGCTTTATAACTGGCGATCGCTAACAATGCCCAAACTCTTAGTTCTTGCCAAGATGATTTTTTAATTAGTAGTGCAATCTCTTCTTGATGCTGATTAAAATACTTATTTATTCCGCCTCTTACTAAAAAATCTGACAAATATTCCTGAAACGACAATTCATCATAACAAGTGTTTAGCTCTGCCCTTAATCGTTCAAATCTCTTCTTAATTGGAGCCTCTTTCCCTTCCTCTGTTTTGGCATATATTTTAGCAAAATTGCCCTTCATAGCTTGCTGAAATACCTTAATAAAAATAAGATACTGCTTGTCTTCTTCACTATTCTCTGCCATTATTATGAATCCTTCTCGATTGGTAAATAACTGGTTAAATAAACATCCTTTTGAATCCTCTATTACCAATTTTTCCCAAAAATTAGACCACCAATGGTTTCCTTTAACTAAATTATCAGCAATCAGGGAGCGAATTGGATTCACTGTAATAAAAATTTGCTTAGGCTTAACCCTCTGATAATTGGGTTGAAAATATTTTTGTGCCTGTTGGTAAGTGATTAAAGTATTTTTATCAATTTTAATTTCTTCTACCCTCATCAATGTCCTTTGATGAGAAGCTTGATTCATTTTTTCATATAACCAAACTTGACAAGCTTGATAGTAACTACCTTCAGTATAAACATCGTCTAAGCTGTAATAAAGTAAACTTGCTTCCTCCAGGCTACTAATATGAAGCTGTTTAGTTTCTAATTGCTGTAATCCCCATCTTCTTTGAGAAGCATCTTCAAAATCCTGGATTTCTGGAATCACCACTAGGTAGCGATGGGGTTTCTTTTCCTTCAAATCCTCTGATAAAATATGAAATAAGCAATAATGACAAACAACTGGTACAAATAATAATGTTAAAGCGTATTCAGGTTTCTCTTCCAGTTTTGTAGTATTCTGCGTTCTCGCATGACGAACAATTCCCCCTAAATACAACCAACTGGTTATTTGAACATAATCACGTCTCAGTTGTTGGGTATCTGTATCGCATAACTTCTCTGCAAAAGTTTGATGTGCGTACCAAGTTAGGGATTTGTATCGATACTCGACTTTTTTTTCTTCAACCGTTAATTCAGTATTAACTACCTCTCCCGCTTGATAAAACTTATTATGACGCAGGAAAACAGCGCATATTCCCTCATGAATATGAATTTTCTGCCTTAAATCTATTGCATGATTGTCTAATCCTGTTAAATGAATTAAACCTGTATCATCTAATTGAAAAGACTCCTTAATTAACCAAGATAAGGCAACGAAATCACTTCCTTCCCAGAATAATTCAATAGTATCAGCAGTCAAAAACCATGATATATGTCCTCCCCGTTGACGAGATGAGGGATATTGCTTTTCTAACCGCTTTAAAGTCATGTAAAGTCCCGTCATTCCGACGCGGTGCATTATTGTCGTATCCGCAGCATCAAGAGATAGGGAAATTTTGGGTTCAGTAGCAACCATGATCAGGTTTCCTCTTCTTCCTTGCTGCGAGTCGCTGGAACAAATATTCCACACATCATCTTTCGTTTCCCACCAATGCCCTGTTCTTGCAAGGTTAAGGAATCTTCAGGATTGAGTTCACTGATTTTTACGCCAAATCCTCTAATTTTAAACTGTTTCCCTTCTTTGTTGATGGTTAATTGTCTTCGTTGAGGTGTTCCATCTTGTCGAGTGAGAAGTTCAATTTTTCCTTGTATTCCTAAATTATCCATTTGCCGTTGCACAGCTTCAAGAAAGCTAGTAGAGTCTTGAAACCCTTTAATTATCACTAATCTGGAATAGACACTTTCTGAAGAAATTAACGGTTTGTAGTCGGGAATATCTAGTTGATAAAAATTTTGACCTATATGAAAAGCTTGACCCGCTAAATAAGGATAAATTAAAGGAATTTGTTGATGATAAATCCGAATTTTTAGACGAGATTGAGCAGTAAGTTCAAGCAAATTGTTCCTAGTCGGTATTCCAGCAATCGGATGAATCCCAATAGACTTTAGTTCGTGAAGGCTAGGACAAATACGGGACAAAGCACTATAGATAGCATAACCATTATCAAGAGGAATCGGTGCGCCTCTCAGCTTAAACGTTAAGTCTATATATTCCTCACTGTGAATTAATATGACTGCCATATATGGAAATTTTTCTCAAAATTTCAATATGTCAGAGTTTGTTTAATACATCAACATCCTCTTGTGCAAAATTGTCCTCATTGTCATCGCCGACTACTTTGGTTAGAGTGGCAATCGAGTTTAGGCTATTGTTCGCAATATTCTCACTGCTTAGGAGGAGCTTCTAATACTCCAGTAGTTACTCAGAACAGATGGATAGCTGAAAGTTTCTATCTCATACCAGCATGAACCGCTTCTGCTCCATTCTAAAAAATTCGGTGCTTTTCTGCTTTCTATGCTTGATTGGACTCACGGCAAGCTTATCCTTCCAATTTGTACTTACGGCAAATTTATGGTTCCAAACCGTCAATTTCATCCAAAATTAGCTGACGCAAGAATGAGGGTTATAATATTGTTGGCGGCAAAGTTATGCTTCCAGGTGCGGCAAAGTTATGGGTAAAGTCACACAAACCTCTGAGCCAAAGTTTAGTTTAAATGGTTCTCGTGTGTTTTCTCAGTTAAAAGTAGATGTATAGCAATGAGTGGAGACAAGGGGACAGGGGGGTAGTGGGATTTTGACTCTTGATTCCTCAGCACTCAGGACTAAGTAAAGCGTTCATCGAGCCAAGCTAATGCTGCACCACTAGTTTCAGCGACAATGCTAATCAGACGATAAAGAGCGATCGCACTAATGACTATAGCAGCCGGAAAGCGATTTTGTAATAAAGCGATCGCTGTGGCTTCAAAGACACCCAAACCCCCCGGAGCACCAGGAACAACAAACCCCACTAACCAAGCGAAACTAAAAGCACCAATCAACAAAGGAATTTGACTTAAATTCAACGGACCTAAAGCAAACATAGTTAATATAAACCCAAGGCTTCGCAGTGCCAAAAAGCCGAGTTCTCCTAACAAAGGTCGTAGGGGATAGCGTGCAATACTCACCTTAGGGTTTGACTCGGTAGTAGTATTACACATTCTCCCCTTCAAACGTTGCAAAAAGCTAATAGCTGGATTCAAAAACCGGGGATGAACCACACAAAGCACTCCCAGCAAAGCCACCAGTTGGGCTATTTGCGCGAACAAGTTGACATTGCCTGCTGCAAATGTGCCGCCAAATGAGACAATGATAATTAAAGCAGCAGCTGCCAAGAGTAACGGTTCTAGCAATACGCTCAAGGTGGCTGCGCTTGGTGAAACATTGGCATTTTTGGCGGCGACAATTCGCCCGTAGTGATGCCAGATATTACCTGGCAAATACTTGGCGATGTTTGTTTTGAGGTAAACTTGAATAAAATGCACAGATTCTACAGGTTGATTTAAGTCTTGCAGAACCCAAGTCCATACCCAGCCTGCCCAAGTGTGTGCAAGCAAAGTTACCCCTGTGGCGATCGCTATAATTGCCCATCCAACTGCATCAATGCGGATGGCTGTCACCTCAACCCAGTGATCCTTAAAAGCTTTACCTAAAAAAAATAGCGTTCCCCCCAAAATTAGCCAACGTAAAAATTGCTTCATCATTTTGGTAATTTAACCGATAAAGTTTTCTCTGGTTGAACACTTAAAATATTATGGTAAATTAGCCATATATACCCAGGTTTGATGAAAATGTGAAGATGATATATATATTTGTGTAGCTCTCTTAACGAATTTTTATATCCTCATCATCATTAAATTTTTCCCGAAATTAAAAAATCAGTGTTGCATTTGAGTTGTTCAAAAAGTGAACAACGACAAATTTTATGTCTACTAATGTCAAGCAATATCGAAAGTTTTCCATAGAGTAATTAGCTTCAATATCAAGGCTGACATAAGTAAGCATTAATTGATAACTAAATATCCATACAAGAGAAAATAAAAGTAAATTAGTACAAACGAATCCAAAACTAATTATAGTAGCTTATATCTCTCTTAAGTTAGATAAGATTGGCATGAATATGGTAGTAAAAATGTGACCTTCGCTAGAGGCAAAGGTTGCTTTTTTTCCTCTAAGCTTGACAAGCGTTGATTAAATATTCATCAACTTAAAGGTAAACAAATCTGTTGACCGAAAAAAATTGGTTTGTTTCAAGTTGAAAGGAGGACTTCGTGAACGGTTTGATAGCTTTTTGGAAAAAATTGCAACTGCGCCAGATTGTAATAGTTTTTTTTGCAGGTTTATTATTGATAGTTAGCACTGCTTGTAGTGGGGCAAATGCTCAAGGTGCAAATCCCGAAAATCCGGCTGTGCAAGCTGGTGGGGCAAACAATCCTTATAAAAATGGTGGGGACAACTACACAAACTACAACTTGTCCACAGATCCTAAAGTTACTAACACCAAAGTTAATAAGGGCGATCAAGCTAGTATACAGCCAAGCGGACAACTATTGATTGCCCAAAATGATGAATCAAAGATACTTTACCCAGGTGCGGAAACACCACAAGGTAGAGCTTACAAAGAAGGTGAATTACCAATCATCAGTGAAAAAGACTTTCGTCCTAAACAAGGTGGTTTGATTCAACGCGAACCAGATTTAGGCGATCGCTTTCAAGACCGACTTAGCACTGTTCAAGAACAAGTTAAAGAAGCTTCAGGCTTTTTGAAAGAGAAGGCAGACGAAGCCAATGCAAGACCTGAATTGCAAAAAAATCCAGCCGTTGGCAAATAGATTTTGGTTTTAAGTTTGAGATTATACAAAACTTGAAAATCTCAAACTTAAAATATTTCGGTTATCTTGGTTAAGGTTTAACTGATTCACACAAACACAAGGAGTAACAACATGAGCAAAATAATTGCTTGGGTAAAAAACATTCGCCCAATCAAAATCTTGACAGTTTTTTGTCTAGGAACTTTATTAATTTTTACACAAGCTTGTAATTCGGTAACAGCAAAAGAACCAAAAGCAGGACCGAATACTGAACTATCCGTTCCTAAAGGTGATAAAGTCCTTAATCGCTACGAAGGTGGAATGAATAACTTCAGCGATACTGACCCCAGAACACAAGGAGCAAAAAGTGAAGTGAAAGCTAAAGCTGAAGCTCTCAAGGAAAATGCTGAACAAAACGTCATTGACCAAACAAGTACTGTGGGCGAAAACACCAATCGTATCTTAGACAAGAAAGGTGATAACGTAGAACAAATAGGCAAGAACCTTGAGCAAAATGCTGAGGGTACAAAAGATAAAACTGCCAATTCTGCTGACAATTTCGCCAAGGGAGTTCAGCGAGGAATTGAAAACATCAAAGACAACACTAAGAATGCTGTCGATGACTTGACAAAAGGTGCTCAACGTGTGGGTGATGATGCAACCACAAATGTTCAGCGTACAGCTCAAGACGCAGGCGATGCTGTGAAGAGAACAGTTAGAGACGCTGATTAAATAAAGGTCTTTTACTCAACAGCTTTATAAACGTTCGTGGCAGCAATTTATAAATTGCTATTACGAACGTATTTTATTGAGAAGTTTTATAAACATTATTTTTTGTATGCCAATAGTGTAATACGATCTGCTGAATTTCCCGCCAGGGAATATTATATTTTCGCGCTAATTCTGCACAATCTTCATATTCTGGCTGCACGTTGGCAATAACTTCTTTCCCCATCCATGCAACTTTTACGCGCACTACACCATATTGGGTTTCCACTTGTTGAATTTCCCGTTGTAAGATGGCGCGTTGTTGAGTAGAGCGACGAATTCCTAAAGTAGTAGTTTCGCGAAATATAATTTCTTCACACTTAAGTAAATTTTCCGGATGGCAAATTACAGTTAGCAAAATTCCCGGACGAGATTTTTTCATGCCGATCGCAGAAGTAAATACATCCACAGCACCAGCGGCAAATAATCCTTCAAAAATATAACCGATCGCCTGCGGATTTAAGTCATCAATTTGAGTTTCTAATATTGATATCGTTTCTATCAAGCTATTATCGGCACTAGGAATTGTAGTTTCACCCAGCCAAAGTTGTAAAATATTAGGAATCGGTAAATTAATTGAACCCGCTCCCAATCCTACTTGTTTAATTGTCATTGGTGGTGGCGCACCAAAATCTGTTGCTAAAGTAGTAGCGATCGCAGCTCCTGTCGGTGTCACCAATTCCTTATCAATGCCATTACTATAAACAGGACAACTCCGCATTTCCCATAACTTCAACACAGCGGGTACTGGCACAGCCATCAGACCGTGTGCAGCGCGAACCGTTCCCCCGCCAGTCGGTAACGCCGAGCAGTATAGTAAGGGCATTCCTTCATCGTTGCTGTCAATGCCCAACCAATCCAACCCTAGACAAGTACCGACAATATCAGCGATCGCATCCACCGCACCCACTTCATGAAAATGAACTTTTTCTGGCGCAATACCATGCACCGCTCCTTCTGCCACTGCTAACTGTCGGAATACCGCCAAACTCCAAGCTTCTGCTCGTGATGGTAACTTTGCTTTGAGAATCATCTGCTCAATTTCTGGCAGATGGCGTCCATGATGATGATGGTGTTCATCCTCGTGATGATGATGGTGAGTTAAATCTACATGAACTTTAGTCGCTTCCTGACCGTTGCGATGAACAAGTTCTGTTCTTAACTTATATTCATGCTCAATTCCCAACTTATTCAGTTTTTCAATTAAATATTCTTCGGGAACACCCAGACTTACCAAGGCTCCCAGACACATATCACCAGAAATACCCGTCGGACATTGAATATAAGCGAATTTACTCATATTTTTTCCTCATAATTTAATTATTAGTCATTAGTCAAGAGTTATCCACGCCAGATGCTTCTCAGATGCGGAGACGCTGCGCGAACAACGCGGGAAACCCGACGCCAGATGCCTCAACGGAACGGCAGTCGCTACAACGCTCTTAACCCGCGCAACGCGCTGCCTCGGAAACCTCCGCACGGCACTGGCTCCCTTCGGGTTCAACACTTTGGCGGGACGGAGACCGACACCGCCAAGTGTTTCACCGCAACGCAATGGCTCCCCAATGCCCGTTGTCTCCCTGTCTCCCTGTCTCCTTGTCTCCCTGTCCCCCCACTCCCCCACTCCCCCCTATGGCAACAATTTTCTCTGTCCATCCTGATAATCCCCAAAGCCGTCGAATACAAGAAATAAAGGAGGCACTTGCTAGTGGAGCAGTGATGCTTTACCCTACCGATACAGTTTACGCGATCGGTTGTGACTTAAATTCTAAGTCGGCGGTGGAACGAGTGCGGCAAATTAAAGAGCTAGCAAATGATAAACCACTGACGTTCTTGTGTCCTTCCCTTTCAAATGTGGCAACTTATGCTTTAGTGAGTGACACAGCTTATCGGATTATGAAGCGCTTGATTCCTGGACCTTACACATTTTTGTTACCTGCGACCAAGTTAGTACCGCGACTGGTGCAAAGTCCCAAGCGTAAAACTACGGGGATTCGCGTACCAAATCATCCAGTGTGTTTGGCGTTATTAGCGGCTTTAGAAAATCCGATTATTTCGACTTCGGCACATTTGCCGGTAGATCAAGAAGATGAGGAAGTTGAGGTAGACATAAAAGATATTCTGTCGCGAGTGGATTTATTTGATCGTTTGGACAATTTGGTAGATGTGATTGTCGATACTGGCGAGGAACCCACATATGAAGTGTCTACTATTTTGGATTTGACAGGAGAGGAAGCAACGATTACTAGGCGGGGTTTAGGCTGGGAGGAAGCAGTAGCTTGGGTGTAATAAGTTTACTTCACATACTGGCTCGGTAATTTCGGAAAATGACAAAAAAGATGCTCCAGTTTCCAAATTGTCATACTGATCAGGCTGGGAGCGGCTATGATTGGGATGGCGGCAAAACTCGGCACAGCAACGGTTATAATCGATTTTAGGTAATGGGACATACCCTTGTGCCAGTCGCTATCCGGTTGCTGATGAAAAAACCGACACACCGACATTACCGTAACTTTTATAAATTCTTTACAGTTATATTTGTGAGCAGTGCTTGCGGCGAATTATGAAGCGCTTGCTTCGGATGCTGTGTCTGCTTGAAGTTACGGTGCTATACCCCTCCTAGGAAAAGTCATGAAAGTTAACCTCGCCAATCTACCAATTTCTGAGCCATCTTTAGACAGCCACGTTACGAGCGAAGAATTATCAACAAGCAACGCCGATGTTTTGATAAAGCTGCTATGTAAGGAAATGCAAGCGCCTGTGAAAGCTACGCCTGCGAGCGTAGAATCTGTAGTCAAACGCATCGCCAAAGAAGTGGAGCGCATTTGCGATAAGAGTTATCGCATCCAAAGTTCTGGGGAAGTTAAGTCTTGGCAACTAACATTAGCAAGGCATCGGCTGCAAAAATGCTTGCGTTACTATCAATTGGGTTCTAAACAAGGGCGTGTGGAATTACATAGCCATTTGGGTGCTATTGTTTACCGTCACATTGCAACTGCTGGTGGCGAGTTAAAATTTGAGGCTCGTTACAACCTGATTGAAGATTTTTTACAAGCATTTTACATCGAAGCGATCAAAGCTTTTCGGCGCGAAAACGAACTACCGGAAAATTACACTCCCCGCACTCAGTTGGAGTTAGCAGAATACATGGCGTTTACAGAGCAGTATGCCAAGCGCCGAATTAATTTACCAGGTGGTGCTAATCAGCAATTGATTATACTGCGTGCTCAAGGTTTTGCCCGTCGTCAGCCGCAGGAAACTACAGTTGATATTGAAATGGCTGTGGAGTCTGCTAAGGGTGAAGAAGGAGAATCTTATCAGCGTAACTCGGCAGTGCAACAAGTGCGATCGCAAATGCTTGCTCAAGCTAGTTTCGATCCCGCTGAAGAGTCAGAGCGCGATCGCGTTATCGCTGAATTGACAAAATATCTAGAATCTCAAGGTCAGTCTGACTGTGTTGATTATCTCACCTTAAAACTCCAAGACCTTTCAGCACCGGAGATTGACTCTATTCTCGGTTTAACCAGTCGTCAGCGCGACTATCTGCAACAGCGTTTTAAATACCATGTGGAAAAGTTCTCCAAACAACACCATTGGCAATTAGTACACCAATGGTTGGGTGCAGGTTTGGATCACAAGCTGGGGCTATCTTCGCAGCAGTGGGAAATCTTTTTGAGCCAACTTTCACCGCAGCAACAGCAAATCTTGCAGTTGAAAAGCGCAAAACATAGCGATCAGGCGATCGCTAAAGCAATTAAATGCACTCCCAAACAACTGCAAAAGCGCTGGACTCAACTTCTAGAACTTGCATGGGCTATTCGTAACAATAACTCTGAAGCCCAGGCTGGCTAAAGCTTTAGTACCTGAGGTGATATTAAGTGATATCAGCAAATTTTTCTAAGCTTTATCCTAATTCTGTAAGTTTTTATTCTAGATGTTTTATCTAACCTTTAAGCAAATTAATCTTTCTTATCTTCCCCCCCACAAAGGGGGAATTTAAGCGATCGGGCAATTTGTTAGATTTGTCCAATGTAAAATGATATCAAAGCTTAAAATAGTTTTAAATCCATAGTCTCATCAAGCCAAACAATTAAGTTAAATTCCCAAGACAGTTGTCTTTATTTAGTACAAAAATACCATCTTATTTTTACTTTCTATTTAGAAAATCCGTCTTTATCATCCCCAATGAAAAATTAATATTAAGTAACTCATAATTTGCTGCTGCTTCCGTGGAATCTAAATTTATAAACATCAAGTAAAAATTATCAGGATCAACATGACTCAAGGTGGAAGAGCAGTTACTTCTGGCAATGTCTTGGAAAAAGCTGTAGAAGGTACTTTACTGGGGCATAGATATATCGAAGTCGGTTATGAGCTACCAAAAAAACAACGCCTCGGATATCTTTTAAGCTCAAACACCATACCAAAACGATATGCAAAGCAGGTTCACATTGGACCAGGAATTTATGGTAGTGAAATATATGTAGACTTTTTTATTATTGGTGCTGCATCAATTTCTTCTGGCTTGATTATTGAGTGCAAATGGCAGCAAACTGGTGGTTCAGTCGATGAAAAACTCCCTTATCTAAACTTAAATATTCAAAATTGCTATCCGGCACAAGCACTAGTATTAATTGATGGAGGAGGAATGAAACCACAAGCTATCTCTTGGTTAATCAAGCAAGTTGCTGACAATGAAAATTTGCTAGCAGTTCATAGCCTAAGTTCATTTATTGTCTGGTCTAACAATAACCTTTAATATGAAGTTACTAATATCTCGTTAATTTTCCCCCTTTTTTTGGCATTAGAATTAATTGCCCTTGCTGCTGAGATAGTGTAAATATTAAACCCACTATAAAGGTTGCGAATAAACTCGCAATCTGAATTAGACAGCATAAGCTTTACACCACGTTCAGATAATTTAACAAATATATCTCTTAGTTGAATTTGCTGATTTTCTTCAAAAGAATAACTCGTGTAAGATGTAAAGTAGCTAGTTTTACTTATAGGATAGTATGGCGGATCAAAATAAACAAAATCTTCACTACTAGTTGCATGATTGAGTACTTCCGTGAAATCTGCGTGTTTAATTTCAGCCCTAGAAAGTGCTTCGGAAGCTGCAAATAGTAAATCTTGAGGACAAATATTAGGATTTTTGTATTTGCCTAAAGGCACATTGAATTTATTTTGTGAGTTTACTCGATAAAGACCGTTAAAACAAGTTTTATTAAGATAAATTAGACGAGCCGCTTTTTCTAAATCGCTTTTTCCTGGATTAGCTCGTACATTATAGTAATAATCTCTACTATGTTTATTTTCATGCTCTTTTAGCAGAGAAATTAATTCTTCAACATTATCCCTAACACAACGATAAGTAGTAATTAACTCTGCATTAATATCGGTTAAAATTGCATTTGAAGGTAGGATATGAAAAAAAACTGCACCACCCCCTAAGAATGGCTCATAGTAATTTTTGTAATTATTTGTGGATGGTAAATAAGTAAGATATTGCTGAATCAACTTACTTTTGCCACCAGCCCATTTCAAAAAGGGACGCGGTAAAGTTGATTTGGATTGACTTAACATTTAATTAAAATAGCCGCGATTAAGACTAAATATAACTAATATAACTGACGAAGTATATTTTATATTAACTGAGTAAATTTCCAACCTCATAGATTACAATTAAGATTGATCAAGCGCATCAAAACAAACCTATAGTCTATAACAAGGCAGTATAAATTGAAATGTTTGACGGATTTTGGGAGAACATATTACGTTACTTCCGCTACTTTATTACTACCCTCTTAGGCGTATTGCTGAACACGTTTGCGCCATTAGGGCCGTTGTTTAAAAACCCAGTGACTTCGATCGCTGTTTTCGGCTTAATTATCGGTAGTTTGGTTTTCGTTACTCTTACCCTACGCGCAATGCTTGGCTTGAGTACAGTTTAAACCATGAGCATACAGTTGCTTCTAGCGTCAAGCGTGGCGCGAGCTGCCGTCTTTAACTCGTATCTATTTGTTTAGTTGAACCTCTGTGAGGAGGCATGATATTTATGGCTACAAATCGCCGTGTTTCCCGCGTTGCTGAATTGATTAAACGGGAAGTTAGCCAAATGCTGCTCAGTGGCATCAAGGATGACCGTGTAGGAGCAGGAATGGTAAGTGTTACCGATGTTGATGTTTCTGGCGATTTGCAACACGCCAAAATTTACGTCAGCATTTATGGTACTGACGAAGCCAAAGTAGAAACAATGGCAGGCTTAAAATCGGCAACCGGTTACGTTCGCAGCGAACTTGGTGCGCGGGTGCGTCTGCGTCGCACGCCAGAGGTGGTTTTTGTCGAAGACCACTCAATTGAACGCGGTAATAAGGTGCTGTCGCTATTGAACCAATTACAGAATAACCGTCCGCCGGAAAATCAGGCATCAGACGACAGCACGGATGAAGATGATGATTTTCCCGATTGACATCATCACCCGCCATTATGTTGATAAATTGGCGTAAGTATGCATAAGCTAATATCCCCTCAGCTTAATTGGGTAATCAATACTCAACTAAGCTGAGGGGTTTTAAATAAATGTTGTGGCGGGAAGCTTGTGGAATATTTACGTAACTGAAATAACAATGTGATTTGAACAACAATTACATCCAGGAAATCAGCCAAACACTTTACAGATGCGATCGCCTTGCATTTGCTTAAATATGACTATGCCTGCTTTAGAGATATGGTAGCCACATATATCTTATTTATGTATCAGTGGCTACTCTATAGCATCGCTTGTGCTCGAAAGCTGGTGAAAGCATCATAGGAATGCAAACAACTTAACTAGATATCCTTTGTTAAGGTTTTGCAACAAAATCAAATAGTTAATGATTCAGTACCTTTTTTACCGATAAAACTTATCGATGTAATAAAAGTTTACATATCCGACACTATTCATTTAGACAATCTAATTGTCATAAATTAGATTTTTCACTTATCACACCCAAGCAACTACTCTGCTTATCCAAATGCAATATAACCAAATGCAATATATAACTCAAAATAGCGATCGCCTGTGTTTTGCCGAGAGGTTGCCTCTGATCAACCCCTGCCCTGTTCCAGAGGAACAGAGGAAACAGGGCACGCTACATGATCGCCGCACCCAAACCAGTGTTAACTTAAAAGCAAGTCATCCAACATTTTTAGAGTTGTTTACCAACAACAATGCTTTTTTCAGTTTAGTAAGACTGAAAAAAGCATATGTGTATTTATTTAATAAATTATTAACAATTAATTATCCAAAAGCTTTTCTGGTGTACTTTAGCCCTGATGATTTGCAACAGTTTATACCCTTGCTACTGCTAAGTATTTGTGATCTGTTTTACCAGAAAACGATTTCACCAGTCTCAGGCAGTGATTTAGGTAGATCATTTGGTATTTAAATAACTTGCGAATGAACTAATAACTTCTAACACATGACAGATGAAAGCATTAACCACAAAGCTTTTAAACCTTTTCAAAAGAATTTGCACTTCTGATAAAGAGGTTACTATAATTACCTGGGTACTATTTTTTGAGACGCATTCAAAGTATATGTCATGAATACTTGACTTTCTTAACATTTCTTTAGATAATTTGAGGATATGTAGCGTCAAAATGAAAATAGTTCCGTATACCAAAATACAAAAGCCTAGCCACAAGATTAATCCTTGTGATCTTCGTTCCTAAGAAACTTAGGAACACTAATTAAGTGTAACTTTGTGAGTTAAAACCATGAGTATCAATACGGTGCCTTCTATTAATTACTACTCTCTGGATGTCATCCAAGACGAAGCACGCCGACTGGTGCAAAAGGGAATGGTCAGCCGACAACAGCCAATATACACACTCTGCCAGTACATTCCTGCGAGAGAGTGGGTTTGCGTGGAATGCGAATTAGAAAAATGTGATTTTTTGCTGCGCGATCGCATCGGCGATTTGATTGGTCGTGAAAAATGGGAAAATGATTAATCGGTTTTGCTATAATCCTCAGTTTTTGAAATGAAAGCGTATTTTGGATATGCGGATGTGACAACAGAAGATTTAAGGCTTAATAGTCAAAAATATTCTCTGCTGATAATCGGTCTTTCCCGATCCAGAAGCTCAATTCCATCATTACAGAAACTTGCGTAGTCTAATTTATACAACTAGTCTAGTAGCGGTAGGCGGAGCTTGCCATTCGCACAGCGTGCGGTTCGCACAGCGTCTCCGGCAGCAGAAGGGAAAGCATCGCTTGTAGAAACTTCTTAATCATCAGGGAAAAAGACTTGGCAAGCGTCTTGAAGGAGCGTTTAGGGGCTATGACAGGCTGCTCAACGCTCCGGATGTTGACAAGGCATTTTCAAAGAGAAAATGCCTCCTCGCGCTCAAAAGAGCGGGGATAACCTTGCTTGAGTGCTAAGTTGGGCAATTGCAGTGCAATCGGTATAACACTTGGAAGATAATTTGTTAATTAAATTACCGGGACGGTTCCTGATGTGGAACTGCTCCGGTGATTTTTCGTTTCTTATTTATAAATTGAGAGTTGTTGGTTGGAGCGTTGTTGATTTGTTCTCTAGCCACCAACCACTAACCATTCCCCATTCCTCCTCAACCCACTTGCTCCAAATACTGATTCACATCTTCAATGAGGCGGGTGAGTTCCGCTTCTGTCGTTAGGCGGATACTCGCATCACGGATGGTGAGCAAGACTTTAGCAGCGAAGGGTGTAGGCCAAATATTGGGATTACAAAAAATTTCTAAAAATACCTCTTCCGTGTAACGATATTCCATCGGACGCTGGGGAGTAGCTTTACCTGAGCCAGAAGTGTTTTTAGTAGAAACAGCTTTGAGGCTTTGCATCAATTCATCTATCGCTACTTTTAGTTCCTGTGCTGCTTGGGGTGAAAAACTAAAAGAGACAGAACCTTCAACTAGGTTCAGTGTAAGGTTGTTTGGGGACATGAGCTATTTATGAGCTTGCTACAAATAATATTTTTAAACGCGATGGATCGGGTAGATAGATGGAGAAGGAAAGATTAAGTTTACGAGTCGCGAAATCTAGACTTGAGAAGCTGAGACGAATTGCAGAGCAACGAGAAAAGACCATGACTCAGCTTATAGAAGACTGGATCGATAAACTTAAAGAAGAAAAGCCGTCCTTCTAGGACGGGGCTTGTATCCCATTCTCTTGGTCAACAATACCACTAAAGAATGATTTTCCATTAAATATTCTTGCTGTTAATGACAAAAAGAAACACTTGCCTAAGTAAAGTAAATAGCAACGTTTATCAGGCTTGTAGCTAATTTTAGTTAAAAATTATGTCAATAAACGGGTGTAATATGTTGAGTTTATAGAGATATACAATCCTTACCGCGTAAGAGTTTGATACATTAAATTCGTGTTTTAAGTTTTAGATTAGAGGTCATCGAACATAATTGTAAAAAACTCTATGACATACGATAATCGTGCCACGGTGCGAAGGGTGTTAATTATCACCCTACTACTAAACTTGTTTGTCATGACGTTGAAAGCAGTAGTCGGAACGTTGACAGGTTCTCTCAGTTTGCTAGCTGATGCTTTGCATAGCGTTACCGATAGTGCTAACAACATTTTAGGATTGATTGCCAGTAGGTTTTCTTCCCCAAAACCCGATCGCGAACATCCCTACGGACATCTAAAATTTGAAGCTGTGGGCGCTTTAGGAATTTCCGCTTTTCTCGGAATAGCCTGCTTTGAAATTCTCCAAGGTGCAGTCGAAGGAATTCTTAAAGGTAGAAACTTAGTAAAAATATCACCACCTGAATTGTGGTTATTACTGCTTGTACTGGGCGTGAATATTTTCGTGGCATTTTATGAACGCCGTGTGGGTAAACGGGTAGGCAGCCCAATTTTGATTGCCGATGCCAAACATACCATGAGCGATGTTTGGGTAACAATTAGTGTGATAGGTGGTTTGATTGGCGTTTGGTTAGGTTATCAATGGCTAGATTTGGTTTTAGCCTTTCCCGTCGCTTTGTTGGTATTTTGGAGTGGCTGGTCAGTTTTAAAAGAGAATTTACCTTGGCTGGTGGATGAAATGGCGATCGCACCCGAAGCAATTTATGATGTCCCGCTTTCTGTCCCTGGTGTCCTTAACTGTCACGATATCGCCTCTCGCGGTGTTCTCGGTCGCCAAATCTTCATCGAAATGCATTTAATCGTAGATTCCCCAGACGTTGAAACCGCACACCACATCACCGAAGAAGTAGAAAGGCGTTTAGAACAACGTTTCAGCCCAGTCAGGATTTTAATTCACGTCGAACCACCGACTTACAAATCTGAGCGAATTAGCTTTTGAGCGCAAATTGAGATAAAAATTTACTAACAAGGAGTCGAGAGTCACAAGTCAGGAGTCAGAAGTCAGGAGAAGAAAATACGCACTCATCAAAACCTTTTTTTTGCATTGCATAACCGTGGAATGAATTGTAGAGACGTTTCGCCGAAACGTCTTTACAATATGTTGAATTTTTGACCTATATTGCATTCATCATCCTAGAAATATGCAACGCCCTTTTTTTAAGTCATAACTTCTACTTTACCAAGGTGCGAAGAACCCAAATTTGCCCAAACATGCGACAATTCTGCCTCCTGAATTCTTTACTATTCCCACTCGATGGTTCCAGGTGGCTTTGATGTGATGTCATAAACCACGCGATTAACGCCTTTTACCTCATTTACAATTCGGTTAGAAATCGCTTCCAACACATCGTAAGGTACACGCGCCCAATCAGCTGTCATACCATCTTCACTTTGTACAATCCGCAAGACAATCGGGTAAGCATAAGTACGCTGATCGCCCATTACCCCGACACTCTTGATTGGTAGCAATACGGCAAACGTTTGCCAGTAATCATGATACAAGCCGCGTTGGTTAATTTCTTGGCGCACAATCAAATCAGCGTCGCGCAAAATATTTAACCGTTCAGCAGTAACTTCACCAATAATGCGAATCGCCAAACCAGGACCTGGGAAAGGATGGCGTTGGACAATTTCTTCTGGTAAGCCAATAGAACGCCCAACTTTGCGGACTTCATCTTTAAATAGTTTCCGCAGCGGTTCTACGAGTTTGAATCGCAAATCTTTGGGTAAACCACCGACGTTGTGATGGCTCTTAATTTTTACTGCTACCCGTTCACCTGTTTGTGGATCGACGTTGGTATCAGCGGATTCGATGACATCTGGATAAAGTGTACCTTGAGCTAGATAGTCAAAATGACCCAGGCGTCTGGATGTTTCTTCAAATTCGCGAATAAATTCGTGTCCGATGCGACGGCGTTTTTCTTCGGGATCAGTGACACCATTAAGAGCGTTGAGGAAGCGATCGCGTGCATTTACGTACTCTACCGGAATGTGAAACTGCTCTTTAAATAATTTCAGCAATCGCTCAGGCTCTAACTTCCGCATAAAGCCTTGGTCAATAAACACGCAAGTCAGCTGATCGCCGATCGCTTTATGCATCAAAAATGCCAGCGTCGAAGAATCCACGCCTCCAGAAAGCGCTAACAGCACTCGCTTTTCACCTACTTTGGCGCGAATTTCGCGAATTGCTTCTTCCACAAAAGCGGCGGTTGTCCAAGTCGGTTCACACTCACATATGTGGTATACAAAATTACGTATTAATGCTAATCCCCCTTGGGAATGCACCACCTCTGGATGAAACTGAACTCCGTAAAGTTTTTTCGTGTGGTCGGCAATGGCTGCACGGGGTGTATTTTCGGTGTGTGCCAGCAAATCAAATCCCGGTGGCATTTTCGTTACTGAGTCTCCGTGGCTCATCCACATAGTTGTGCCATCTTCGACATTCGTCAGTAAATCTGTGGGATCATCTATGTATAAGGATGATTTGCCGTACTCACCCCGGTCAGCTTTTAAGACTTCGCCACCAAGCTGGTTTACCATCAATTGCATTCCATAGCACACACCCAAAATGGGAATTCCTAAATTCCAAATTTCTGGGTCACAATGGGGAGCGTAGTTGTCATACACTGAACTTGGTCCACCGGAAAGGATTATTCCCTTGGGATCGAGTTCGCGCAACTGTTCTGCTGTGGTGCGATAAGAAACAACTTCCGAGTATACTTGTGTCTCGCGGATGCGACGGGCGATCAATTCAGAATACTGAGAGCCGAAATCGAGAATTAAAATAATTTGCCGATCAAGCCGCCCATAAGACTTAGCTTTTTGAGGCGCTTGTTCTGTATGTATCACCGCTGTATTCATGATGGCAAAACTGGTAGATGTAAGGAGAAATTGTGGCTCTATGGTCTAAACTGGGAGGTTTTTGCGGAAAAATCGGCTTTTAAGGTAAGAAAATCTGGAACAAACGCGTTCTGCTTTTCGTTTGTCTTGGTGATAAATTGGCAAATGGTATTAAGAAAAGAAATTTAACGTATATTGGCTACAAAGAAAAAATATTACTTGATTGGAATTTAGTATGATTATTCATAATAAATTAACATAATTTTGTCAATTGGATACAAGCAGTTTTTCTTTTGATGATAAGCAGCGTGATCACATAAGCAGAAATTAGAGCCAATGATAGCAAGGGTTATGTCACTATCACGCTTGTATTATAATGTATAAAATAAAACTATTGTAGCACTTTGGTGCGATCACTTAAATGAAACTTTATTTACCTGATCGCTGCTGTGTAGTCGTGTTTGGCGCGATCGCTTACTGTGAAATTGACGCTTCGATGGCAGTAGAGAAATTCTCCCTCTAAAGCCTTCACACTCCCATCTCTGACAAGAGGACTTGCATAGCTTCCCAAGACAGTCCTTGTTCAATATAACGAGGCGCTTGGGCATTGTAAGGACTCGCTAGTCGGTCGATACTCTCAATGTTTGCCTCATCTGGCAATACAGGCACATCCGCATCGAATGCAGTTGAGCGCGTCAAAGAACTAGAAAAGCCTTTAAATATAACAATTTTGTCTTGTTCACCAGCAATTTCTGCCGTTACAACTAAGACTTCTTGGGGGCGCTTGGTAGTGTACTGTTCCAGCCGCTTGCTGATAAAATTTTGCATACAAAGTTATGGATATTCATACAAAGTCGTCCAAAATTAAAAGTCAAAAGTCAAAAATAACTCTTGATTAGACCTTTTCCACTCATTAGACTTCTTGCAGTTATCTGTTTAATGGGGAAGGATTTTTTCTTACTCCTTCCCCCTTTGCGCTTTTCCCCGATTAAGACAATCGTTATTGTTGTGTAGCCGATCGCCCCTGCTTGCCTAGCTTAATTAAGACAAAGTAGCTTAAGCAAACTACATAAATTATTAAACCAACTATGCCGAGAAAGCCGAGAAATCCAGGCTTGCTATTGAAATGGAAATAGTCTTTAAACAATAACGGTGCTTCCGCCCAGACGCGACAATACGGGGTAGCGAAGGCATTTCCCGAAAAAGCACAACCCAAAAAAGGTAGAGTAGCAAGTGCCCCTAAGGCACAATAAACACTCACAGCCCAACGCCAAGAAGTGAAAATCAGCTTTAAAATACCACTTTGCTGATATTCAATTTCATCGTTGAGATCTATCCAGAACCATAACGAAATCGGAATCAAGATACGAGCCATTAAACTTGAGATAAAACTTACCCCAAACCCACCAATCATCAAATAAAGTGAGATTGCCAACAGACTCGATACTCGCCAGTAAATGATTAACAAGCGTTGTATCGCTTCTGCTTTTTGCACAAACGCCCAAATTAGAAGAATTAGGGGAATAATTACTGTGAATAATACCGCTAGTCGGTAGTCTATCCACACTAACGGGCGAAACCAAACTTCATTAGCCATAATTTTCTCAGTTGACAAAAAACAAGCAACTTGCAGACCCTATACTTAATGTCTAGCAGAAACTTCTAGCAGTGTAAGAGAGAGCTTGCTCTCATTACATTAATCGGCTAAATTCTTAACTCGCTCCCACCATTTGCTTTCACATTGTCGTTTCTTTTCCCCGCTCCCAAAATTATTCCTCAAAAGTAAAGTCTAGATATTTCTCTACTACCTTAAGGAACTAGAGAGTGAGGAATATAAAAACTTTTTAATCGCGGGGAGTTTGCTCATAGGGGAGAGAGTCAGATTTTAGGCGCTAATGCCAAAGAAGGTGCAAGATATAAGTAATACAGTTCTCAGTTGCTTGCCCACAAAGAGCGAAAAAGCTCGCTCTTTCTCAATTGTTAGTTGTCGTCAATTCGACACTCAATTGCCTCTGGGTTGTCATCGCAGTACTGCTCTAAAGAGTTTTTCTTCTTGTTTTGCCGTTTGTGAGAGGCTTCGGCTTGCAGTTCTTCTACTGCATCCCAAGCAGCAGCACATTCAGGGGAATTACTGCCTGAAACGTCACAGACAGTACGAGCTTGCTCAACCTCTTCTTGTATTTGGTCTTGGATGTTGGACTTAGCTGTTTCTGAGATGTTGGTCATTGCTTTAGTCTCGTTATGTGTTCTTAATACCAGTATAGAAAAAGTTTAAAATTGCAGGTTTTTTGGATTATTGCTCACCACGCTAGCCACTTAGCTGTTAAGGTTAATGTTTTAGCGTAATAATGCACTACTACAGTAAACTCCGCAATCCATACTGGATTTAGCTTTCTATTTTAAGATTTTGCGGAGCTTTTACTACAAAAGAGGAATTATACAATATCTTAAATGCATATAGTAGAGGATGGGAATGGGGCATCGTCCAAGTGGGCATCGGGCATAGGGGAGGACACCTGCACAGGAAGGGTTTCCCGACTTGAGCAGTGTGTCCGCCATCGGCAGTGCGCTATCGCGGTGCCGACAACCGCGCACCTGGTGTCATCTGGCATAGGGCATAGAAAGAATCTTTTATAAAAAGATGCACTCATCTGACAAGATGCAAATAACTTTTTATTCAATGCCCAATGACCAATTCCCTATTAGGTGGCATCATCTCATTGTAGGATGCAATTAATGTGCCCCAAAATCAAAATAAGAAACAAAAGAGCCTAAATAGAGAAAGAGCCGAAAACTAATGGCAGACCAAATGCAGTGGGCAAATGCCCTGTCAACCCGTCCTTCTTTGGAAGCAGCTGTTGCAGATGTGGTACAACGGGCTGTCTCGTCGTTAACAGCGCCTGCGGATCTAGGGCTGGTTTTCATTTCGTCTGCTTTTATGAGCGAATATTCTCGGCTTTTGCCTTTGCTGGCTGAGAAACTTTCAGTACGTGTGTTAATTGGCTGTAGTGGTGGCGGTGTCATTGGCACGACAGATGACGGAGAAACTCAAGAATTAGAAGCTTCCCCAGCCCTTAGCCTTACTTTGGCGCACCTTCCTGGGGTGAATATTCAACCGTTTCATATTGTTGCTGAAGAATTACCGGATTTGGATGGTCCGCCAAATGCTTGGGTTGATTTGGTGGGTGTACCTTCATCTGAAACACCTCAGTTTATCTTGCTGTCTGGTTCGTTTTCTTCGGGAATCAATGATTTATTGCAGGGGCTAGATTTTGCTTATCCGGGATCGGTTACGGTGGGGGGACAGGCTAGCGGCGGTGGTATGAATGGTCGGATTGCGCTATTTTGTAACGATCGCCTGTATCGTGAGGGAACGGTTGGCTTGGCTTTAACTGGTAATATTGTTTTAGAAACTATTGTGGCGCAAGGATGCCGACCGATTGGCAAGCCTTTACAAGTAACAAAAGCCGATCGCAACATCATCATCGAACTCGATGAACAAGTGCCCCTGGTAGTGTTAAGAGATTTGATCGGCAGTCTGAGCGATACAGATAGAATGCTGGCACAAAACTCGCTGTTTGTCGGTGTGGCAATGGATGAGTTTAAGTTGGCTTTGCAGCAGGGAGATTTTTTAATTCGCGGTATTCTAGGAGTAGATCCATCAGCAGGAGCGATCGCAATTGGCGATCGCGTTCGTCCGGGACAGCGCTTGCAATTCCAGCTACGCGATGCTGAAGCCTCTGCTGAGGATTTAGAATTACTTCTACAACAGTATCAAGACCAACGCGCTTCTGAACCCTCTCCGGTTGCAGCGTTGATGTTTTCATGTTTAGGGCGAGGTGAAGGACTCTACGGTAAACCTAATTTTGATTCTCAGCTATTTAGCCGCTACCTCAACGATATTCCCATAGGTGGATTTTTCTGCGGTGGCGAAATTGGTCCTGTTGCTGGTAGCACTTTTCTCCACGGTTACACCTCAGTGTTTGGAATTTGCCGCGCAATGAGTACTGGGGACTAGGGACACAAAAATTCACGCATTAAGATTCTTTTTTTGAATGCGTGAGTTTTGAATGCGTGAATTCCCCTCTAGGGGTTGCCCCATGCCCCATGCCCCATGCCCCATGCCCCATGCCCTAGTCCCTTAAAGCAATAGGGTGCTGTTGTTATCTATAAGGGTGGGTGTGCCAGAAGTGGCGATCGCGCCATATTTCTGAAAGTAGCGACTTACTTCTGGTGGAAAATTGTTGTAGTCAAATAAAGCATCCCCACCGGCAATATTTGCCCAGAAGTCTCGCAGAGTGGGGGCTAGTTCTTCTGCCTGCGTTGATGGTAAGTTTAAGGGAGGCAGAGTCAGCAGTTTGAGTAAAAAGGGAAGAGAGCGATCGCCCATCCATTTTCGTGAGGTTTGTTGCAATTTCGGGAAATCCGGTACTGATTCCACCCGATGCGAGGAAATTTGCAACCAATCTCTACCGTGATTATCCCGATGAAACTCTAATACCCGATAAGGATGAGGATAGCTGACCAAAGAACCTGTGGTAATATCGTATACACCTTCTGAGTAAGCAACATCCTGAACGTGCAAATGTCCTGTAAATACTAAACTGACTTTGTAGCGCTTTAGTATCTGTAACAGTTGTGGGGCATTTTCCAACATATAGCGATTTGCCATTGGGTGACGCGATTGGTTAGGCAAATGCTCAACAACATTGTGATGCACCATCACCAATACTAATTCATCATTTGCTGCTGCTAAGACGTCTTCTAACCAATTTAGTTGTTGGATATCTAAACGCCCTACCTGCTGACCTTGGTCATTAAAAAAGTTAGAATTCAAACCAATGAGCCTAACTCCAGGTAGCAACTCACAAGTGTAGTAAAGTTGCTCAGGATCGTCATAACCAAACTTGCGATAATAAAGTGGAAAATCGGCAAAACTAATTGATTGTTCATCTGCGGTGACGACAGGAACATCATGATTGCCAGGAACAACGTAGACTGGAAAAGGTAATTTAGCCAAACGTTTTTGTAACCAAATATGATTTTCTGGTTCGCCGTGTTGGGTTAAATCTCCTGGAAGTAAGAGGAAATCTAAATTCAGTTGTGTTAAGTGTTCTAATACACTTTCAAACGCCGGGATGCTAACTTCCACCAAATGAAAACGGCTGGGATGATTCCAAATTGTGTGGGGAAGGGCAAGGTGTAAGTCGCTGACTACGGCAAAACGAAAATTTAGAGTCATTGAGGTAAGGAGAATGTTAAAAACAAAGTAAAAAAGCTCTTTTGAGAAGAGTATAACCTTTGCTTTGTCTAGCTGCGTGGAAGCGATCCCACTTAATATTTATATACAAATAAAGTAATTCATAATTGGTGAGCCACTTGTAATGGAGAAGTTTCCCGGCATAAGCAAAGTGACGCTCGCGCTCGTGTAATTGGTGATTGTTAGTTATTAATTACTGGGTGTTGATTGTTCTACTAACCGCTAACTATGTCTAAAGAAATAAGATATTATTAATTTTTCATCCTTAAGTATTATTTTAATATCTTAAATTAAAGGAGAGTTTATTTTGACATCTGTGCGAGTCCGACGAGTCCGTCAACATGTAAACCCACTAGCAAAGAAGTATCAAACACCACTGAGTCCCGTAGAATGGGAAAAAGTTTATGCCCAGCTAAACCAACCGCTTCATTTAGATATTGGATCTGCGCGGGGGCGGTTTTTGTTGAGTATGGCGCAGTTAGAAACAAACTGGAATTTTCTCGGTTTGGAAATTCGCGAAGCTTTGGTAATTGACGCGAATAAATTGCGTGATGAGTTGGGTTTAACTAATGTGCATTATTTATTTTGTAATGTAAATAATTCCGCTCAATCGCTTTTCTCTTCTCTGCCTAATAAAAGTTTAGAGCGCGTCACTATTCAATTTCCCGATCCGTGGTTTAAAAACCGTCACGCTAAACGGCGAGTTGTGCAACCGGAATTAGTCGCAGAATTGGCGAATTATCTTGCACCAGGGGGAACGGTATTTTTGCAATCGGATATTAAGTTTGTGGCTGAGGAAATGTGCGATCGCTTTACCGAAAATCCAGCTTTTGTCAGACTTGGCGATGGTGAATGGCTAGCTGAAAACCCGCTACCAGTCTCTACGGAACGGGAAGAATATGTGCTGTCGCGGGGTGAACCTGTTTATCGCGCTTTGTTTACAAGAGTTGGGAAGGACGGGGATACCCTACCCGTACAGCGCGATTTGTAACTTACTAAGCTAAAGGTTAAGAGGTAGAGAAAATGCAAACTCAACAGCGTTATTACACCCCAGAGGATGCAAAGATTGCTTTTTCCTCTGTTGATTTGGAAATAGCGATCGCTGATATCTATGAAGGCGTTGATTTTAACCTTAAAGAATCTGCTGAATGAATGCTTAATAAATGTCAGTAAATAAGTTAACTGTTAATAGCTTCAGCAGTTATAAAGGGTAAGGTGACAGTAAAAGTCGTGCCTACTCCCTCTTGACTACTGACTAAAATCTCACCTTTATGTCTGTCTACACACTTTTTCACAATCGCTAATCCCAAACCAGTGCCAGGAATTTTACCAACATTATCAGCTCGATGGAAAGGCTGAAAAAGTTGCTTTTGGTCTTCTTTAGGAATGCCAATTCCAGAGTCTTGAATGCGGAAAAGTACTGTTTTTTCCTGACGAATTAATTCAAACAGAACTGTGCCGCTCGGTAGTGAATATTTAATAGCATTGTTAAGTAAATTACCCAAAATGTGCCGCAGCAAACTTTCATCCGCTAAAGCTTCTTCCAATTCGCCGTGAACTGTAAAAATAAGAGTAACATGTTTCTCGCCAGCAGCTAGTTGATTTTCTGCAACTATTTCACGGCAAAACGCTGACAAATTCATCACCATTAATTCACATTCAAGCTTATCTGAATCAGCTTTGCCGATGAATGAAGCTTCATCTAACAGATACGCCATGTTTTTGATAGCGGAGCGAATTAACTGGTAATGAGAGAGTTTTTTCTCTTTAGTTACTTTGTCGTCATCATTTTGCAGCAATCCAGCAGCTAGGAGGATAGTATTTAAAGGATTGCGGATGTCGTGAGAGAGCATAGAGACAAATTCAGATTTGAACTGGTTGATTTCTTTAGCTTTCACCAGTTCGTTTGTTCGTTCCTGAACACGGGTTTCTAAAGTCTGATTATCTGCGCGTAATGTTTCCAAAACCTGCTTGCGCTCGATCGCATAACATAGCGATCGCACCAACACATCCACACTCACATGTCGCTTGACTAAATAATCTTGCGCTCCCCGACGAACTGCTTCAATAGCTAATTTTTCATAGTTCGCTGATGTTACGCGATTTGGTGATGTAGCAATTTACATGCCAATCATAACTGTAGAAAATGTCATCCTCGTTTCTCGAAGTTGTCAGCACTACCACGGGAATGCGTTTTAGCTTGGGGTCGCTTTTAATTTCTGCTAGTACTTCTCGACCATCTTTTTTGGGCAAGTTTAAATCTAGCAGGATGAGGTCGGGGCGAGTTGCATTAGCATACTCACCTTCTTGACGTAAATAAGCCATTGCGTCCATGCCATCTCTAGCCGTTACCACCTCGTGGGGTATCAAGCTATTTTTTAAGGCTTCTTTAATTAACCGGATATCGGCTTTATTGTCCTCTACCAAAAAGATGGTTTTGTGCTTTTCTTCCGTTTCTGCGCTCACGATCGCGTCCTCTGACTGGAATCGTAAAGTAGAAGGTTGCCCCTTCACCCGGTTGGGACTCTACCCAGATCCGTCCCCGGTGGCATTCGACAATTTTCTTACAGATAGCTAAACCCATACCTGTGCCGGGATATTCATCCCGCGTGTGCAAGCGTTGGAAAATCACAAAAATGCGATCGCTAAACTGTGGATCGATGCCAATTCCATTATCTCGCACTGAAAATAGCCAATCATCCTCTAGCCGTGAAGCTGCAATATGGATTTCTGGCGATTTGTCGCTGCGGAATTTAATCGCGTTACCAATCAAATTCTGAAACAGTTGCATCAGTCGCGTGCTGTCAGCCATGATGCTTGGCATTTCTTCGTAGGTCACCCCTTCGGGGAATTCACGCATTCACGCATTCAAACATTTTGAACCCCACGGATAAATCCGGGGGCTTGAAACAACGATGCTGCGCTTTTTATACCTCCATTCATAAATTCTTGGCGCAAGACCGTTGCTCCAATCCAAACTAAAATCCAAAATTCATGCAATTCAAAAATGCAGAAATTAAAAATTATTTAATTATTTTTGAATGCGTGAATTTTGAATTGGAGCGTTCGCGCAGCGTCTCTGAAAGAGAAGCGACGGTCAAAGCCAGTGACTTTTCTTACTTCCTGGACAATAATTTGAGAGAAATCACGCAGGTTTGATGTTGCTTCAAGTTTGTTAATAGATGCTCTAGCTAAATGATAAAAGCTTAAAAAGGGGATATTTTCTTGAGAGATAGTAGGTTCTAATTCGAGAATTAAAAATCCATCTTTATTGCGGTGAAAAACTGCATCCAATGCTACGTATTCATCACCTTTTTTTCTCACCCAAATTTTTGTGGGATTGATTAAATCAAGATTATCTTCTGCGAGTCCGGCTTTAATTCTTTCTACTTGAAATGAATCAAGTAAGTCTTCTAATTGTTTATCCAACATACTTTCGGGGGAAATTCCGAAAATATTTGATGTATTACTGCTAATTTGTAAGATTTTTAAGTCATCTGTTCAAACTAAAATAACTCCGTGAGGTTGAATTTTACCAGATATATGAATCGGTGCTTCTTTTAAGCTAGTTAAATTAATACTTACTTCTGGTAATTCTATTGTCATAATCATTGTCCTCTTTTCTTTGTCAGTATTAAAAGCAAACAAAATATCGATAGATTTTAAACATCTATCGGGTTTTAGACAATACTTTGATGTAATTTGATAACTCTAAAATTTACTTGTTAATGCTTGCATTTTTTGTAGTGTAACAAGCAAAAAATCTGTCTGCTCATAAGAATTGTTAAAAAATGTAGAGCAGCCACTGAAGTGAAAAGTTATGAATTATGAAGTATTTATACGAAATTATAAGTTATGACTCTTTACTGTTTTAAATCCAAGAGTCAAACCACATTCGCAATTTGTAAGCATCAGGAGAAAGGGGTAAACCCAAATAAATGGGAATCCAGAAAACAAAGGAAATTAAAATTATGAACGTAATGCTGACACCGAGAGCACGGAGATATAAGTGATAACTACGGATACACTGGTCTACAAACCAGGCGATCGCTAAAAATGTAAACACCACAGCAGGCATATAATGATAAATAAAAACGCACCGCTTTACTTGTACCCAAGGTAATAAATTTGCAAGATAATTTAAAACTAAAAATAAAGCAATCCAAGTATCAACACTCATAGGTGTAGCAGCAGAAAAACGCTTTGGCTTCACGCAAAAGTTGACAAATTGCCACACTATTATCCCAACTAAAAAGAACAAACTACCCAAAGCAAACCACCACAAAAAGGGATTACCCATCGCATGAACATCATAAATAACTTTGGCTGTACCGGGGGGTAAAGGTGGTCCCATGACAGGTAGCGGTTCATTTAAACTTAAAGCCGTTTGATAATAATACGCCATTGGACGAGTCATCAAGGGCCATTTGTACCATGCAGCACAATAAGGATGCACATCAGCACTATTCCCACCTAGTTGCAAGTGAAACTTCAAAATTTCCTGATGTACTTTGATAAAGCCGAACCTTTTATCTAGTTCAAGGTGAGGAATCCAGATGACGCTGTAGATTAAAGCTGGAATAATTCCTAAAAAAAACAGCATCTGAAAAACATTTAGCTGCGTCAGTTTTTGTAGCGGTGTCTGTACTGTATTTAATTTTAAATCGCCGTCACTATAACTATCTGATACATTAAATTCATCTAATACCTGCTTATTTTTCGCGAAGTAAAATGCCTGTACCAAACGAATTAACCAAGCTGTTATCCAAATGAAATAAGCGCCCAACAGAAACCATAAACCATTCCATTTAGTAGCTGCTGATGCACCAAAACCAATCCCAGAACAAACTAACCAAAAAGTCCGTTTTTTGTTTTCTTTTTCTAATCCCAATAATAAAAACCACTGCCCTAGCAAACCAAAGATGACAATATATATATTATTTAGTGCATAGCGAGATTCAACAAGAAATATGCCATCACAAGCTGTGAATAAACCTGCCAAAAAAGCAAAGCTACGACGATGACTTATTTGATAAGCAATTGCAGCGACAACTAAGGGAATAAATGAACCAGTGAGGGCATTTATCCAACGATAACTCCAAGGTGTTAGCACCGAACCTGCAAGGCCATTTACCTGTTCTTGCCAAAAGGGAATATGACTGCCAATCCAAATGCCAATGCCAATGATATATTGACTCAACGGTGGATGAGCATTAAAAAATGGCTTGTGGATAAGATAGTTATTACCAAATGTGGCGAAGTAAACTTCATCAAATACGAGAGTATTAAATCGCCCCAGTCCCCAAAACCGCAAAGCAAGTGATAGGAAAAATACACTCGCCATCCCTATCGAAAACCATTTTTTAGTCATTGGTCATTTCTTGGTTGTTAGTTGTGTCCCTTGTCTCCTTGTCTCCCCATCTCCTTGTCCCCCTCTATTCTTTCAGGTGCATCTAGTTGAAACAAGAGCAGTTCAATACCGTAATACTTGTTTGTTCGTCCTACTGCTTTCATGCCTAATCGCTGCGTTACCCGAATTGAGGCATGATGTTCTGGTTTCACTACAGCATAAATTACTGCCAATTGCAGAATATTAAATCCGTAGGAAAGCATACCTCTTGCTGCCTCTGTCGCATACCCTTTACCCCAAGAAGCTCGCCGAAAGTGCCAACCTATCTCATAATCTTCAGTGGGCTGGCGATCGCTATCGGGTAACTGTGCAAGAATTATAGCTCCCACAACCCTTGCAGTTTCTTTTTCCACAACAGCCCAATCACCAGTCCCGTTGTTAAGTTGACGGTATTGCTCGACTTCTCTAGTCAGACTCTGACGTTGTGACTCAATGCTTGTTTCACGAGCTCCCAGAAAGTATGTAACTTCCGGATCGCCGTAAATTTCAAACGCTTGTTCTGCATCTTGTTCGGGTATCCAATTGCGAACAATTAAGCGTTCGGTTTCAAAAATTGTCATCGTAAATTTTGAATAAATTCAGTTTTTAGCAAAGTTCGCCACGCAAAACGGTGACTGCTTGTCCGCTCAAATAGACTCGTTCCCCCCCATAACGAACCCGCACTACTCCACCTCGCGCTGAAGCTTGATAAGCGATGAATTCATTTTTACCGAGGTGATCGCTCCAATATGGTGCAAGACAACAATGAGCCGCGCCTGTAACCGGGTCTTCATTTATACCGAGTTTGGGAGCAAAAAAGCGAGAGACAAAATCATATTCTGGGGTATTGGCGCGACTGGTGACAATCACACCTTCGGTAGACAATGTTTCTAATAGGGTAAAATCTGGTTTGAGATTGCGAGCGATCGCCTCTGATTCCACTTCGACTAAATAGGCAAAGTTATTTTTTGCCACATATTTAAATTTCACTCCCAAAGCTTTAGTTAACTCTTCAGGTGCGGTTGCTGTTTCTGTCAGCTTGCTGGGAAAATTCAATTCAATCCATTCGCCTTGTAGTTGCGCTGTTAACAATCCACTGCGAGTGTGAAATTGCGCTGTTTCTTCGGGTGATAAATGTCCTTCTGACCATAATACATGAGCGCTGGCTAAGGTAGCATGACCACACAAATCAACTTCCACAGATGGCGTAAACCAGCGTAAATTGAATCCTTCGGCTTGGGGTAGCAAAAAAGCCGTTTCGGAAAGATTCATCTCTTGGGCAACATTTTGCATCCAGATGTCATCTTGTGGTGCTGATAATACACAGACTGCGGCTGGATTGCCAGCAAAAGGTTTGGCAGTGAAGGCGTCTACTTGGATGATGGTTTGTTTCATAAGATGTGATGTGCAAAAATACCCCACAAAAATATCCCACAAAAAGACCCCACAAAAATATCCCACAGGCTATAAGCCTGGGGCTATACAAACAAAGCCCACCTTCGTGGGCTGAAAGCTATTAGCCCACGAAGGTGGGCTTTGTACGTGTAGCCGCACCCTTCTAGGGTGTCGGTTACTCAAGATTCAGGATTTTCGACTTTGGCAATTTCCAACATTGTCTTTAAAACCGAATCTGGATTTAAGCTGATTGAGTCAATTCCTTCTTCAACCAAAAATTGAGCAAATTCTGGGTAATCGCTGGGTGCTTGTCCGCAAATGCCGATTTTGCGATTTTTCTTTTTCGCAGATGCGATCGCCATTTTAATCATTCGCTTTACTCCTTCACTGCGCTCATCAAACAACCGCGCTACTAAAGCGGAATCGCGATCTAACCCCAGCGTCAGCTGAGTTAAATCATTGGAACCTATCGAGAAGCCGTCAAATACTTCGGCAAACTCTTCAGCCATAATTACATTACTTGGCAACTCGCACATCACGTAAACTTGCAAGTTGTTGACACCCTGTTCTAAACCATTTTTTGCCATTTCTGTCAATACCAAACGCCCTTCATCGGGGGTGCGACAAAAAGGAATCATCGGGATGACGTTGGTTAAACCCATCTCTTCGCGTACTCGCTTAATCGCCTGACATTCTAAAGCGAAAGCTTCTTTGTAGCCTTTATCGTAGTAACGTGCCGCTCCTCGCCAACCAAGCATCGGGTTTTCTTCGTGGGGTTCAAATTGTCTTCCGCCTAACAAATTGGCATATTCATTACTTTTGAAATCTGACATCCGCACTATCACAGGTTTGGGATAAAATGCTGCGGCAATTCTACCGATACCTTGGGCTAATTTATCCACAAAATACTGCGGTTTATCGTCATAAAGTGCAGTAATTTCGTCAATTTTCGCTTGAACAAGTTTATCTTCTAACTTGTCAAAATAAATCAACGCCATCGGATGAATTTGAATTTGATTGGCGATGATAAACTCTGTCCGCGCTAAACCCACCCCATCGTTAGGAATTGTAGATAAACTAAATGCTTGTTGAGGATTGCCCACATTCATTAAAATTTGCGTGCGGGTGTGGGGCAAGTTTTCTAGTTGAATTTCGTTGACTTCAAAAGGTAATAAACCTTCATAAACTCGTCCTTCTTCTCCTTCGGCACAAGATACCGTTACCTCTTGATGGTTTTTCAAGACTTGTGTTGCATTACCGCAGCCAACAATTGCCGGTAAATTCAATTCTCTGGCTATAATTGCGGAGTGGCACGTGCGCCCACCAGAGTTTGTAATAATCGCACTAGCGCGTTTCATAATTGGTTCCCAATCGGGATCGGTTCTTTCTGTTACAAGAATTTCCCCAGCTTTAAATTCATGGATTTTATTGATATCTAAAATTAGGTGAACTTTCCCTTGGCTAATAGCTTCACCAACAGCGCGACCGGTGATTAGGGGAAGTGGGGGAGATGAGGGAGATGAGGAAGCAAATTCCTCCTTGTCTTCTTGTCCCCTTGTCCCCTTGTCCTCCGCAATGAGACGATAACTCCGCAAGACATTCTCCACTTTCTGAGATTGCACTGTTTCCGGACGCGCTTGCACAACAAATAATTCGTTGGTAATGCCATCTTTTGCCCATTCGATGTCCATCGGGGTGAATTTGCCGTGAACTTGGGAATAATGGTCTTCTATTAAACATGCCCAATTAGCTAGTTGTAAAATATCGTCATCTGCAAGGGCAAATTTCGCTTGTTCATTTGCAGAAACTTGTATATTTTTGGTAAGTTTTGAGCCATCATCGTAGACCATTTTTAATTCTTTAGTACCCAATCTTTTGTCAACAATTGGGCGAAAGCCTGTTTTTAAAGTTGGTTTAAAAACTTGATATTCGTCAGGGTTAACTGTTCCTTGAACGACATTTTCACCTAAGCCGTAAGCAGCTGTAATTATTGCTGCGTCTTTAAAGCCTGTTTCTGTGTCAATCGAGAACATCACCCCAGAGGTTGCTAAGTCGGAGCGCACCATTTTTTGCACGCCCACGGCAAGGGCAATGCTAAAGTGGTCAAATCCTTTGGTGTGGCGATAGGAAATAGCGCGATCGGTAAATAGGGAAGCAAAGCATTTATGACAAGCTGATAACACTCCTTGGATACCAGTAACGTTGAGATAAGTTTCTTGCTGTCCGGCAAAACTAGCATCGGGTAAATCTTCAGCGGTAGCGCTGGAACGCACTGCTACGTCGGTGTCTGCGTTGTAGCGATCGCATAAAGTTTGGTAAGCTGAGGTGAGCGCTTGTCGCAGTTCTAGAGGAAATGGTGTGTGCAGCAGTAGCGATCGCGCTTTTTTCGCAGACGACTGTAAATTTGTTACATCCTCAACATCCAAGTTTTCAAGCACTTCTCGCAGTTTTTCTTCTAAAGAAGCTGATTCAATAAAAGACCGATAAGCATACGCAGTTGTAGCAAACCCGGTAGGAACGTTAACGCCTTTGGGTGTCAGTTGTTGAATCATTTCCCCCAGTGAGGCATTTTTCCCGCCAACTAAAGGAATGTCAGCAATCCCGACTTCATCAAACCAGAGAATGAGCGATCGCTCTTTTGCAGATAAAAAATTAGTTTTTTTAGATACACTAACCACTAGTATTTCCTCTTAAGTATATTTTTCGATCAAGAGTGCGCTCTAATTCTTTTTTTAGCTAGCTACTCTAATTTGTAATTTACTTCAGATTTTCTTTAGTTTCACTATCCCTGTTTTATCACTTTGGGGTAAAATATTGATTTTTTATTGGACTGTATCCTTAGGCACTTACAAGTAATAAAATATCCAGCCGTGTATTGAAATAATTGGTTGGGTATCGCGGATCTAGGTTTGACGGCTGGATATTTTATTTTTTGGATCTCCCTTAACAAATCGTTATTTATTGAAAAATGACAAACATAAGGTTATTTTCAAATATATTAAAATACAAGTTTTCCACGAAAAATTATATAACTTGATCGCGCCTACTTCTGTTGCTCTCTTGGCGAACAGGAACGTACTTGGCGGCTCGATTAATAAGTCAAATTGAAATGTTTATTAAAATCATCAGACCTTGCACCAATTAATCGGAAATTTTTTTGTGGAATGTTACTTATCTGTGTACTATGGTTCGTAGTTGTGCAGCGTTACAGATACCTGACTTGAAAATGGGGAAAGGGGAAGAAGAGATTTTAATACGTGCTGCTGTACGCAGTTCATATCGGCTACTAATATATTTCAGTCACACTCATTAGCCATTTTAGGAGGAAACAATCATGGGCAAGTACGACAACATTTTTAACTCCCAACAGAAATCAGAACAAGTACTGACTCCAGAAGAGGCAGTAGCAGCGATCGCCGTTGTCACCGCAGCGGCTGATTCTTCTCTAGAACATGTGGATGCAGAAGATATAGCCATGATCCTCTGGGAATTTGAAGTATTCGAGGAATACTCAGAAGACGAAATATCAGAAATTGTTGATAGGCTTATGCTAATTGCTGAGGAGGAAAGTCTGGGAAGGTTGTTTAGTACTGCCATTGATTCTCTCTCAGATGAATTAATACTCGATGCTTTTGCTGCGGGGGTATTGATGGTTATAGATGAAGAAGAACTAATTATTCCTCAAGCAAAAACCCCTTTGCTCAAAAGGTTACAGCAAGCTTTGGATCTCGAAGAGGAAGAAGCACAAGAAATTATACAGGAGGTAATCGCCGCTTACGAAGAAGCAGAAAATGAAGAATATGAAGACGAAGATGAAACAGCACTATTAGACCGTAACCTGCAAGTGTATGAATCACCTTCAGGTAATTTTAGTGTCCCAATTCCAGTTGAGTCGCAACGAGGTGGTAGGGTTCAAAGTCAAGAGGGAGTTGTTGGCTTTTCTGATGACTATGGTACTTTGTTCAGAATCGATTATTATGCTCTAACCCCCGAAGAAGAGGAAGAAATCGAGTCTATGGGACTGGAAAAATATCTCCAAACAGTTTTGATAGATAAGTATGTGCCTCAAGCGATTTCTGCCAGTTTACCAGATGCTAAGGTGGAGCAAAACGAATATTTAGAAGAAACAATGGATGGGGCTTATTTTGTGTTAGTTAATATGCCCAAAGGTTCAACGATTTCTAAGAACGTAAATAACGGAACTGCTACCATAATCGATGCGTACCGAGGTATTATGTCATTTTTTAATGGGGAATTTTTGTATATAGTCAGCAACCAGCGCAGCTTTTTTGAAGACCAAACTCGCGGTTCTCTAGAAGAAGAAGCAGCTCATATTAAGCAGAACATTTTGGGGTTTGTTGATACGATAGAATTTACTTAATTTTAAAATAAAATAAATAAGTAGTTGTGCAAAATTAAATATACATTTGTCATTGCGAGTGGAGCGTAGCGGAACGTAAAGCCTTCGGCATAGCTTCGCTTAACGCGGAGCGTCTCGAAGAGAAGCAATCGCAAGACTTTGAGATTGCTTCACTTCGTTCGCAATGACATAAATATTTTTGTGTACCTACTTACCAGGAGATTTGCGCTTATAGGAATGCTTTTTATGATAATAGAGAGCATTCCCAGCGATTTTTCATTTTCTATATTCATCGCCACAATCGCCGATGCTCTGATATAAATCGCGTGAATTGCGAGATACAGCATCTAGTTTTAAGCTATCTTCAGCATCAAGTGTTAAGTTAAACACTCTGGCATTATCTTCTATATGTTCAGAAATACCAAGTCTTGCACCGACTATTACACCAGCATTAGCTGGCTTATCTAAGATGTAACGCACTGCTACATTGGAGATATTCACGCCATGTTTATCAGCAATTTGTTTCAGTGTAGAAAGCAGCTCTTGAAATAAACTCCAACCCCCCCACGCATCTATCATATTTTTGTATTTTCTTAAGCTAACCGTTTCAAGGTAAGAGCTTCGCGGTTCGGGTTTAGCTAAATACTTTTCTGATAATAAACCACCGCAAAGTGTACCGTAAGTAAAAAGTTTGATGTCGTGTTCTTGACAAAACTTAACCATCTTCACTTCCGGACGGCGATCAACTAAAGAAAATTGCACTTGGTTAGAAACTATTTTGATACCTGCGTCGGCAATGATTTGTAAATTTTCAGTATCAAAGTTTGTCAAAGCTAAATGCTTAATTTTTCCCTCGGTTTGAAGTTCTGTCATATATTTGAGGGCATCTAAATAGTTTTTATCTCTATATTCCCACCAGTGAAACTGCATTAAATCTAATGATTCTACATCCATTCTTCTGAGGGAAATATTGATGTTTTCCTCAACGACTTTTTTAGTCATTTTCCCAGGTCGAGGAACCCATTTTGTGAAAGCTTGCAGGTTAGATAAAGCTTCTTTGCCACGAGTAGCAATTAATTGACGGCGAAACTCACCAATAAAGTCTTCCGCTGGACCATAATGGTCTGCTAAATCCCAAGTAGTAAAGCCCGCATCCATATATTTAAACATTGTTTCAATGGCGGTGGCTCGGTCAATGCGCCCATGTCCGCCAGAAACTTGCCACATTCCATTTAATATTCGGCAAATGTTTAAATCGGGGGTGAATTGTAGACGACTTGATGTTGGTAAGTTCATTTTAAAGTTTATGAGTAATGAAGTAAGTGGGAAAAGGTAAAAGTGAAATTTAATTCATATGTTAACGCCAGTCTTTTTCTGCTTGTTCGAGAACGTATGCAGCTACATCTTGAATTTGCTGTTCAGTTAAGCGATCTTTATAAGCCGACATATTGTTTTTGCCGTTAGTTACAATGGATGCGATCGCCTCTATTGAATCCATGTTATTTTTCTTTAGCGCTTTCATTTTCAAGTTCTTACCGCGCCTGATAATATTGCTACCATTGATATGGCAGCCAGCGCAATGAACGCTAAAAATTTGTGTACCGTTAACTGTATCGGCTGCTAAAGCGGGAGATATGAAATTAACATTTAACAAAATCAATATCAGCAAGATTATCAGATGCTTTTTCACTTTACTAGACCTTTAAAAAAGAAAGAATATAAAAATGCTGTAGTAGTTTTGCAGTTGGGTAATTATTACTGCTTTCAAAGCGACTCAAAGTAAGCCGTAAATTCAGCTAAACTTGCACATTCATCCTGAAAAGCTTCAGCATCACTGATATCCTCAATTTTATATCCCATAATCCGTGTACCATCAGGCATTCTCTTAGAAGAAATACAATTGCCTTGATACTTATCTGTCATAGCTTTAAATTCCACCGTAGAGCGCTTCCAAGCATCATCTGAACAAGTAACATTTACTAGCCACATATTTTATTATTATTTCCTACTAGGTAGATAATAATTATCTCATGAAGTGTAACCTCATACAAGTAAGCAAATTGCTACTATTTTTCTACCTAAAGGAAGTGTCAAGCAAGAAAATACTGCGCCAGAATGGAAATAGAACATCATGTCTAAAAATTTTAAATTTTAGAGATTCAAATTATCTACAGCGAAATAGTTCCATGCCTAACAATATCAAAGAACAAATTACAACCGACATCAAACAAGCTAAAGAAGCCGGACAACTTAGAGCCGATCGCATTCGAGAAATTGTCAAAGCCGCAGTTTCTCAAGTCACCTCTGAGTTTAAAGAAGGTTCTACAGAACTTCGCACCATTGTCAGAGAAGCTGTTTCTACCGTGATTGAAAACTTACAAGAAAAAGGTAGCGAAGTCAAAGAAGAAGTGACAGCCTCAATTGAAGGAGCGTTGGAAGCTGTTAATAGCAAAAGACATGAAGCCATTGCTAAAACTCAAGCTGAAATGAAGCAACTCCAGGCAAAACTGGATAATGAAGAAGAACAACTTCAGCAAGAAATTGATGGCATTTTAACAGAAGTGGAACAGACCGGCAAAGAAAATACTAATAGCCAAACTGTGATTGATTCTGCTGTCAACACAATTAAAAACAGCGATGAAGCGGCATTATTACAGAAACGTTACGCTCAATTGCAAGCGCAGCTAGCCATTGTCAGAGCTAATTTAGCTGCACGTTATGGCGGACGCGGTGAAGAGGTTAAAGGCTATTTAGACGAGGCTAAGACTTGGTATGACAAAGCTCGTCCGCAAGCAGAATCAGTAGCTATACAAGTAGCGCAACAGCGATCGCAGTTAGAAGATAAACTGGGTGAAGCCGGTTCTTCGATCGCTAAAAAAGAACGCCAGGTAAAACTAATCTTGCGCGAGTTGTTGTCAACAGCGGTTAACGCGTTTAAAGATAGAGAACATTCTGATAAATCTCACAAATAAAGCACCTACCCTATAAGGGTAGGGCTATACGAACAAAGCCTGCCTACGCAGGCTTTTAGATATTAAGCCCACCTTCGCGAAGCGTGCCCCTCAGGACAAGGTGGGCTTTGTTTGTATAGCCCTAGGCTAAAGCGCTTAAGGGCAGAACAAGTTATAACTAACAATTAAAAGAACGGACTTAATATTAGTCCGCCCAAAATTTATTTCCTTGTTAAGAGAGAAGATTCATCAAACGTAAAAACTTTACTAAATCGGTTCCTGCCTATCTAAAGCTTCTTCGCGTTTAGCTATGACCCAAACTGCATGAATACTACCAGGAACCCAACCTAGAAGGGTTAGTAAAACATTAATTAGTAAAGTTGGACCAACACCAACTGTTAAGAAAACGCCTAAGGGAGGCACAAGAAGACCAAGAAGAAAACGAACTATTTTCATGGTAGGACTGCTACTATTTTAATTTTATTTACTTACTTTTTATCGAAGCTACTGAATTATCAACTCCATGTTAGGAATTAGCTTAATTCAGAGGTATGCTTCAAGCCTTTAGATTTATTTGGGATAGAGACATAATACTAAGGAGCGTCTCTATTCCAACAAACAATTACCTTGAAGGTAATTCACCTTGGGTTTTAACGTCACCGCTATTCAAAGCCAGATTTTTCTCGGCAAAGTATTTGCTGATGAATGTGTTAGCAAAAGATAAAACAACTGGACCGAGAATAAAACCGATAATTCCGTGAACGCTAAACCCAGGAACCAAAAATGCTGCTAATGTAAAACACAGACCGTTTACAACTAGAGAAAATGCTCCAAAGCTCAAGAAATTAAGTGGTAAAGATAAGGCAGACAGAACTGGCTTAACTGAACCATTGATTAAACCAACTACTAAAGCAGCAATTAAAGCAGCCGGAAAGTTAGCAATGTTAACACCTGGCACAACTAAATCAACAATTAGCAGGCTTAAGGCTGTAGCTAGCGTTATAAAAAAGGTTCCTAACAACATTTTTTTTCACCTAAGAACCAAAGATTCTTTCAACGTTCTAAAACTATCTTCGACTAAACGCTTAGGTTTTAACCTCCCTAACAAGGTAGATTTGTCTTATGCCATTTGGCTGGTATGTGAAAAAATTAAGTAAGTCGGTAGAATTAAAGTTAAATATTATTGCTTGTATCGTCTGATTTTGTAGCTTCAGATTTGAAGTAAAGCGATGATTTATACAAGACTTGTTCCTGATGAGTTTCTAAGGTGCAATCAGACAGAGGGTAAGCTAGACAGGTAATCGTATATCCAGCTTGGATTTCTTGCTGACGTAGAAATTTTTGCTCACTTTGATCGACTTCGCCACTGATGAGTTTGGCGATACACGCGGAACATTCGCCTTGTTTGCACCCAGATGGTAAGCGGATACCGATGTCTTCGGCTATATCAAGGATATATTCGTCATGGGGTACTTCAATTGTGCGATCTAACCCAATTGCAGAATTGATGAGTCGAACTTTATAAACTGCCATTTCTTATTTCTCATCTGAATAGTCACAATTTATTATTTTCTACTACACTTGCACTGAGTAAATGTTTTTGGATTTTCCCTGAAGTAGTTATTGAATTTCTTCACGTATCTGTCCGCTACAACGACATAGTTAGAGCGCTTACCCTATGATTTAGATGGGAGAAGCAAATTCATTAATAAAGTGTTGTTGCCAAGATTGTGGTTATTTACAGTGTATTTTGCGATCGCCTAACGGCTGCTGTCGTTGACTTCACCTATGTTGTAGCAAAAGCCAAAATAATTTAATAATTATTAATCAAAAAGGTTTAAGTCCGGTGAAATCCCACCTACACAGAAGGCTGCTCGGACGTTCCCGGCGAAATCTTTGCACCAAGCTGAAAAAGCCGCCCAAGATCATCAGCGTTTCGCCAGGTTTCAGTTATCTTACCGTCAGCAATCGAATGAATAAACGTAGCCGTGAACGTTTGCCGCTGACCACGACCAGGTATCCCAAAGAAACTCTCCTGGACGCAGGTGTTGGTCGCACGTACGACAACTTTGTCACCCTCAGCAATTACGTCTTCAATCGTCCATTTTTGATCGATAGGTCCGATTGAATTAAAGAGTTTGCGAACCCCTTCCGGTCCAGGGGGCATTCCTGGCGCCCCACCATGCATCCTCCAAGTCGGGGCAGTCATGGAGCATATCTCCTCAATTTTGTGCTCATTTATGAGTTCCAGCCACCGTCTACCAATTATTTTGTTATCCTCAATGGAAGACATCGCTGCTCCTCCTAAAGCTGAGATTATAAACTGAATTAAAGCCAGAACGCGAGTCCTAACTTTTTATTAGACACATAATGTGCAATATTGTCAAATTAAGCCAGAATTTCGCGGTATGATTAATAATACAAGAAATACCCTTCCTGGGAAACGGGGAAGGGTAAAATGCTGAGATTTTACTGCTTAACAGACTTCATTGACAAACCAATCCGCTTCAATTTCTCGTTAACTTCCATAACTCGCACTTTCACAACTTGTCCCACCTTCACAACTTTATTCGGATCGTCTACGAATCTATCAGCAAGTTGGGATATATGCACCAAACCATCTTGATGCACACCGATATCGACAAATGCGCCGAAGTTGGCGACGTTGGTAACGATACCTTCTAATTCCATCCCCATTTTTAAATCAGAAATTTCTTTGATTCCCTCTTTGAAGGTGGCATACTTAAATTCAGCACGCGGATCTCTTCCTGGCTTTTCTAGTTCGCTCTTGATGTCACGCAGGGTGGGTTCACCAATCGTGTCGGTGACGTATTTTTTCAAGTTGGTTTTTTTCAACTTTTCGGCAATTTCCGTTACCTGTTGTAAGGGTACACCTAAATCGGATGCGATCGCCTGCACCAATGAGTAACTTTCTGGATGCACTGCCGTATTATCTAAAGGGTTGTCACCACCGCGAATGCGAAGAAAACCCGCTGCTTGTTCAAAGGCTTTTGGTCCCAATTTGGGAACTTTCAACAGTTGGCGGCGATTTTTAAATGCACCGTTCTCGTTGCGATATTTAACGATATTGTTCGCTACGGTTGAGGTAATTCCCGATACAAAAGTTAGAAGTTCCTTTGATGCGGTGTTCAAATCCACGCCAACATAGTTTACGCAGCTTTCTACAGTTTCATCTAACTTCTTTTTCAACAACTTTTGATCGACATCGTGTTGATATTGTCCCACACCAATCGATTTCGGGTCAATTTTCACAAGTTCCGCTAGTGGATCTTGCAAACGGCGCCCGATACTAATCGCACCGCGTACAGTAACATCTAATTCGGGGAACTCTTCACCTGCAAGTTTGCTGGCAGAATATATAGATGCACCTGACTCATTTACCATCACCTTAATTGGTTTGCGTTCCATTGTTTGCAAAACTTCCGAGACAAACTCTTCTGTCTCTCGCGAAGCTGTACCATTACCGATCGCAATCAATTCTATCTTATATTTTTCCATCAACTTTTTGATGGTTTGTGCAGCTTTAGCGCGTTGTTCTGCTGCTTGGTGGGGAAACACCGCTTGATATTCTAAAAATTGCCCCGTTTCGTCGAGTACTGCAACTTTGCATCCAGTTCTAAACCCCGGATCTATCGCCAAAGTTGGTTTCATTCCCGCTGGCGCAGATAGTAATAACTCTCGCAGATTCGTTTCAAATGTTTTGATTGACTCAATATCTGCATAGAGTTTCTTTTCAGAAATTACCTCGCTTACCAAAGAAGTTTTCATCAGGCGATTGAATGCATCTTTGAGCATATCCTGATAAAAATTTCTAATTACACGCTGCTTTGAGTGAATTTCCTGCGACTCTAAGTAAGAAAGTACCACATCTTCATCAAAGGAAATTTCAAAGTGTAATATTTCTTCAGCTTCACCGCGACACAACGCCAGCATATTATGCGGTGCGATATTTGGCACGCGAATTTTATAGTCGCGGTACATTTCAAACTTGGTTGTCCCTTCGGGATGCTTATCTTTGATGCGAGAGACAAATACTCCTTCTTCTAAGAGATATTCCCGGACATATGCACGCAAACGAGCTTTTTCTGCCACCTCTTCCGCTAAGATGTCAGCCGCACCTTTAAGTGCTTCCTCTGCTGTCTTCACTCCCTGAGTTTCGGAAATATACTTGGCTGCTTCTTCTTCTAGTGAAGCCCCTACACCATTCTTAACATTTAGCGACTTGATAAATTCTGCTAAAGGTTCGAGTCCCTTTTCTCTAGCGATAGTAGCGCGAGTGCGTCGCTTTGGTCGATAGGGTAAGTATAAATCCTCAAGCTCCGTCTTTTGTAAACAGAATTCAATTTTTGCTTTCAGTTCATCAGTGAGTTTACCTTGTTCAGCGATCGCTTTCAAAATCGCCGCTTTCCTTTCTTCCAGTTCTTGTAAGTAAGTATACCTATCGGCAACATCACGCAATTGCACTTCATTCATTTCGTCGGTGCGCTCTTTGCGGTAACGTGCAATAAAGGGAATTGTCGCACCCTCCGCGAATAGCTCTAGCGCGTTTTGCACCTGATTAAGTCTAAGGTCTAGTTCAGTTGCCAGTAATTGAGGAATGTTCAACATCAAGTGTTAAGGAGCGAAAATATATTTCTAAGGTAATATGCTAAATGGCGATCGCAGCGGAAGGTAAAGTGTTAAGCTAAGTTAAATCACGATTCCGGAATTCCTATTTTATACGCTGTGGTTTTAACTTAAGTGTTGTACTGAAAACCTTTTTGGACGTAAAGTTAAGTACACTTCCAAAAAATGTTCATATTCTCAGAGCAACGCTCTACTTCTAGTTCAGAGGTTCGTTGGAAATGGTTTTGTCTTTTTTGATACCACTCTTCACTGGTTTGATAACTGGCTATATCTTTAAAAAAAGTGCCGATGAAATCGCCTATTTTGCAGGCATATTTGCAGTTATCAGCCTAATTATAAGTTTGGTCTTAGCGCCTTGGCAGATTCAGCTTTTATTGCTAATTGTTGTTCTCATCACTACTCAGAGACTTTTGGAAAAAAATGAGTACAAAATGAACCAACAGCAAAACAACCAAGATAAAAGAAATTCTAGCAGCTAGAAAAATTAATTGTTGCTACTCAAATTATTGTCGGGAAATTCTACACAATAGAATCTCCGACAAATCAACCATAAGAAAAAACGTAAAACGCTGTATTAACGTTACATTTACAAGTTTCCTGGTAAGCGTAAAGCTCAGTCCCTAAAGGGGCTGAGATACAAGCGAACCGTGCGATTTTAATCGCATTCAAACAGCCTTTTGCTACAATAATAGTGGCACTGCGAATTCATTCGCCTAGATAGCCAGTATTGGGTACTCCCCAGCTACGTGCAAAGCCGACAGGCGACATAGGTAGGAAAGAGGAAACACTCATCTATTTGAATAGTCTAAACGCGATCGGGCAGACCGTGTAAGCTTGTGGAGGGCAAGGTCATTGGACTCCCCGCGAAACAAGAATCGAGCCTCGCTGTCTTCGCTGAGAGTCTCAAGTATTCTTCAATATAGGCAATTTGCTGGGCATTATATCACATATATTGTAGAGACGTTCCGCCGGAACGTCTCTACAAGCTACCAAGAATAATTGATTATTGGGAAGTCCTTAATTACAAGCAGTATTACATCTATCGACTTTTGCCCAAACTTTTTTTGCAAGTGGAGTGCTATTGGAAGTTATAAATTCTACTTTAAGAACCTTTAGCTTTTCTTGTGGCTTAAGAACAGCTAAAGGTTTTTCTTTATAATTAAACTTAGCTGCATTTGGTTTATTCTTCCTCAACTTTAGTCCCGGTTTAACAGTTACAGTTACTATTGACCCTACTGATGGCACAACAGGAGAATTAGTATACTGTGAATTTTTGATTAAAGGTTTTCCAATCAATCTAGAATCGGAAGCGTTATTGATATTGCCTAAAAAAATCCAACCTTGATTAACTGTTTCTGGTTTAGTTTCTACGGTTGGACTTATACTTTGGTTAAAATCTAATGCTTGTGTTACCAAAAATTTTTCTTTGGGGCTAAATCCTAAGGATAGACCCATAAAACTTAGAGTAACTGCTCCGACAATAATTGCAGTAATTGTTTGAATCTTGTCACTCTGTAAGGTAATTTTTTGGGGTTTAGGCTGGTAAGCAGTTTCTTGTTGATAGTGCGGAAATTCTTCTTGCCTTTGTTGAATATTGTTATACTCAATTCCTTTTCCGTCTGTGTCGGGGAAATTATTATATGGTTGTAAATAATTTAACTTTTGGTTAACAGCATTATTAAAAAAAAGCTCCTCGCTTGACTTTAAAGGTTGCACTGTAACTAGCGGTTCATCTAGCTTGCTGTTGTGATTATTAAATAAGTCCACCTGTTCAATATCTTTTACCGCTTCTACACTTGTTTGGGAGGGTTTGACCTCCTCCGCTGTATCTTTTACCGCTTCTTGTACACTGTTTACAGTGACCTCCTCCGCTGTATCTTTTACCGCTTCTTGTACACTGTTTGCAGTCACCTCCTCCGCTGTATCTTTTACGGCTTCCTCTACACTGTTTGCAGTCACCTGCTCAAGTGTATCTTTTAGCGCTTCTTCTACACTGTTTAAAGTTTGCTTAACAGCCTCAGCTACACTATTAGCTACACCAACTACAGATGGCTTGACCTCATCAACTGTATCTTTAACTGTATTTACTACACTGACTACAGATGGCTTGACCTCTTCAACTGTATCCTTGAGTGCATTTCCTATACCGCTTACACTGTCGTTAACAGCCTCAGTTACACTCTTGGCTGCGTCCGCTACACTTTCTATAGTGCTGATAGCGCGGTTAACACGTTGGGCTGTTCCCTTGCCAACCAATGCACCAGCTGCGATGCCAACTACACAACCAAAAGTTCCTCCAACTTTGCGACCGAGTAAACCACCAATTGCCGCTCCAACTAAGCCACCACCTATACCTGTACCTCCTCGATGAGCCAGATGTTGCTTTGTAATGCGGTCAGTGTTTTGGTCATGCATATTAACAGGCTGCTTGTTATCACTCATACTAACCAAATTAAAAACAACATTTTAGATTCCTGCCAATTGGGCATCAATTTTTGGTTGTGGGCAAATAAAATAAATGACAAAGGTGGGAATTGCCCACCCTTAGCTCTACTCTTGGTTTTCCACAGGGACTAAAATGTAAGCCGTCTGGTTCTGGTTATTAGCTACGTTGACGTTCTCACTATTAGATGGCACTGCACTCATAGCTACGTCCACTGTACCTTTGATCGTCTCGTTAACGCCCTTAGCTGCACCCTTGACGATCTCCGCTGTATTTTTTACAGTGCTGTTAACACCGACAGCTGCACCGCTCACGGTATCGACTGTATTTTTTACAGTGTCATTAACTCCCAAAGCTGTACCTTTTACAGCAGTGGCTACATCTTCAACGCTGTCGTCAACACCCTCTGCTACAGTGTTTATTGCGTTACCTATATCTTTTACAGTTTGGTTAAAACCTTCAGCAGCACCCCTGACTGTGTTCCCGACATTTTTTACAGTATGATTGACTTTTTCGGCTGTACCCTTAATAGCTAAAGCTCCAGCGATCGCACCTAAGGTAGCACCAACGAGTGTGCCTAGCGCTATTTTATTGAAAGCCTCATTTGTTTTTTTATCTACACCATAAACATCAGCTTGATCTGTAACGGAATCAATATTTTCTTGAGGCTGATTTAAAACCTGCTGGTTTCCATTGCTCATAATTCTTTCCTCTTAAGCAAAACTCAATTAATTTTTATTTAGCTACACAACAAAAGGCTAAATATTAACCTTTTTTGTTTTATTTGACAAAGTTTAAACTGCGAAAACTCTCTTTTTCATGATTTATAATCTCAAGTCGGTTTGAACACTTATATTATGCGTGAGGTCAGTAATAGGGCATTGAGTATAAAGAGAATCTCTCATGACGATGTTCCCAATTACGAACTACATATAAAGTGATTAACCGAACTTGATATAACTTGAGAGTTTTCTATGTTTGCAGGTAGTCCTAAAAAGGCATGAAAAAAATTGTGGTTTATCCTGACATTTATAAGACTACCTTCATTTATTGTCTAGGTTTGATTTCTGATTTTCCAAATGTCGGTTGTCTATTTGTAATCATCAAACCGAGCAATTTCTTCCTCAAGCGACTCGTCTCCAGAATTTATTATGACTCCCGCATCTGATGGCAGGATTAGCTCTACTTCAGGTCGTGCCTGCTCTTGGGCAGAAACGTAGATCATCGGTGTACGATCTATGTCCGTTTGATCGTTGATCTGCTGATTGCTGGCAAACGTCCGATCTTGATATTGATTGCCCTGATTTTCTAATGACTTGCTAGCATCATTCGCTGCACCTTGTACAGCTTGATTAACATCTTGCGCTGTATTTTGTACTGCATCGATTGTACCTACTGCGCTTTGTTTAGCTGTCTCAGCGGCACTGTTGACTGTATCTTTTGTTATCTGTGCTGCACCTTGTACAGCTTGGTTAACACCCTGCGCTGTATTCTGTACCGCATCGATTGTACCTGCTACGCTTTGCTTGGCTACGTCAGCGACGCTGTTTGCTGTATCCTTAGCTATGTCCGCTCCAGCTTTTACAACTTGACCAACACCTTCAGCTGTATTCTGTACTGCCTCGATTGTACCGGCTACAGTTTGCTTGGCTAAGTCAGTGGCACCCTCTGCCGTGTCTACTACACCACCTACAACAGCTTGGGTAGTACCTTCAGCGACACTCTTTGCCGCTTCTCCTAAACCTTTTGCTGTCTGACCAAGACCTTCACCAATAGTCTTTGATGCATCTCCTAAACCTTTTACAGCAGTGTTAAAGCCCTGAGCTATTCTTTTACCAGCCCAAGCACCAGCTAATGAACCCAAGGTCCCACCAATCAGTCCGCCTATGAGTGCTCTAGTTAATGCAGGACTCAAACCTTTGATTGCTGAACCTGCATTGGGTTGACTCCCACCTGAAGGAGAATTTGCTTGTGTATTTACCCCAGCATTTATGTTTACGGAACCAGCATTAGGTTGACCGGTGGCTACGCGGTTAACATCTTGGTTTCCATAATTTGCGGAACCAGCATTAGGTTGACCGATGGCTATGCGGTTAACATCTTGGTTTCCATAATTTGCGGAACCAGCATTAGGTTGACCGATGGCTATGCGGTTAACATCTTGGTTTCCATAATTTGCGGAACCAGAATAAGGTTGACCGGTAGCTATGCGGTTAACATCTTGGTTTCCATAATTTGCGGAACCAGTATAAGGTTGATCGCTAACTACGCGGTTAACATCTTGGGTTCCATAGTTTGAAGCACCATAAGATTGCTCGTTACCTACGCGATTAGCATTTTCATCTTGCTGATTTAAATCCTGTGTGTTCTGAACCATAATAATGAACTCCTTAAGTAAAAGGTTTAGCGCCGATATGTAAATTGTTTCTCCAGCGCTAATCTAACAATTAAAGTTAACGAATTAACCGCTCTAAAGGCAGACATGCTAAATTACAAAGTCTGTCTGAAGTCGCAATTCAACTATGTATTAATTTATGTAAAGAATTATTAGAAATTAAAGCATTTGTCGTGAAAAAATAATTCACAAACAAGTGAACTTAGTAATTTTAATTTATGTTAAGTTTAAAAGTGATAAATTATACATATTAAATTAATTTATAAGAAATTTATATGTATAGCATAAAAAAATAAATCTACCTAAGTAGATTTATTGTTGCCGTTGCTGGAAATCTTTTCATTATCTTTTGTTAATAACTGAAGATATTTTTCGTTGGTTTTTGCTTGTATCCATTTTTTTTTAAATATGGCTGCGGACTCTGCTTTTAGTGGGTCTACTTCATTGGGTAAGATATCTTTTCGCGCTTGCAATTGTGCTTCTGGTGAAGTTTCTTTTTGCGGGTTGGTTTTGTATTTTCTGCCACTTTTGTGATTAGCATAGCGACGCGAGCGCGTATAACCCATTTGAATAAACTTCCGCGCCATATCTGCGCCGACAAAATCATCTTGCTCTAGATAAGCAAGAAACATTTCGTAAATTTTTTCACTCGACTGTCTTGCAATATCCGGAGTCTTAAACCGCCAATGAGGAAGAATCTCTGATTTGTAGGGTTCTACCAAAAGTACACCCTGTTCGCCTTTGCCAACGCGATACAGTTCCGGATGTTGGCGAAAGTCGATATTCTTAAAGTCTAAAGAATAATCAAATTCCATCATAGCTTTTTATGATGAATAATAAACTTTAATACTAATTCTATGTGAGGTTGCGTTTTATTCACTCTCAGCCTCAAAAGGTGAGATGCCTTAGCGATAAGATGTTTATAAATTTAGTAATACCATGCTTCCTAGCACTACTTCTAGTCCTACCCTCGTTGCCGGAAATCTGCGTCGCGTGCATCATATAGCCTTAAATGTGCATGATATGCAAGCTTCCCGCCACTTTTATAGCACAATCCTGGGTTTGCATGAACTCACAGGTGAAGAAGTTCCCAAAACTCTAGTTGAGTTGGTAGCACAAGGTAAAGTCGCCAACTTCGTCACTCCAGATGGGACAATCCTCGATTTATTTTGGGAACCGGAACTATTACCACCCGATCCCAATCCAGAGCAGACGTTTACTAGAGCATATCATTTGGCGTTTGACATCGAGCCGCAATTATTTGAGCAAGCGGTCACAGTACTAAGAGAAAATAAAATAGCGATCGCACACGGTCCCGTCACCCGTCCCACAGGTAAAGGCGTGTATTTTTACGACCCCGATGGCTTTATGATTGAAATTCGTTGCGATCCGGACGATGTTAATGGATAGTGCGTAGTCGATAGTCGATCTACTGATAGTGGTTAGTATAATACCCAACAAGCAACAACGCTCCAACTAACACCCAACAAATAACAACCAACAACTAAGATCGAACAAAGATGCAAATATTTCAAGTCATCGAAGAAGCATTAATCACAAGACCACCAATTCCACACGATCCATATAAGCAGTCATTAAAAAATTGGGCAACGTATTGCCTGCGAGACAGAGGATTCAAAGTAGTATATGCTCAAAATGCCGACTTTGCTATTGAACCCAAAGGCAGCGAAAAGCTTTATTTTAAAGTGACAAATAATGCAGATGATGTAGATGATTCTAGTAATTGGATAGTTTGGGATAGCGCAGCCAAAAGCGCCAGCATCATTCCACTGTCTAAATCAAAGTAGAATTATTGGCAAAATCAAAGTTAGCATATTTTCAAGCACAGATTTATCTGCGTTTATCTGCGGTTTAAATTCAAATTAGTGCCTAAACTACATCTACACAATAATGGGGCAGCGACTATAAATAGTCGTTGCCCCACTATTGTATTATCTATCTAAGCGTTTAATTACGCAGGAATTAACACAGTATCAATGACGTGAATGACACCGTTATCAGCAGCAACATCTGGTGTTGCAACAGTGGCATCATTTATCTTCACGCCATTAGAAGCGTCAATTTTCACATCAGTTCCTTCAACTGTGGTAGCTGATTTAAGCTTAACCACGTCAGATGCCATCACCTTGCCGGAAACGACATGATAAGTCAGGATTTTCGTGAGTTTGGGAACGTCCTTAAGTAGTGCGTCTACTGTGCCTGCTGGAAGCTTTGCAAATGCTTCATCAGTAGGTGCAAAAACGGTGAAGGGACCAGCACCTTTAAGAGTATCTACCAAATTAGCAGCTTTGATTGCAGCAACTAGGGTACCGAAAGAACCAGCTTTTACAGCGGTATCAATTATGTCAGCCAAGTTTTTACCTAGTTTTATGTAATCTACTAACCACTATAGACTACTTTTTCCAAAATGGTATTTACTGTTACAGATTTGCGGAATCAATTGAATTAAGTTTGCTAGTAAATACATAGACTAGTTTATACATTCAAAATAATTTTAGATTTTAAGTAGATCAAGTGTCATAATTAGTAGTATCACCAGATGCTGATTCTCTCACTAAAACGTTTGAGCGTGTATAGACCATGACAAATTATGCAAATTTAGTTCCAGAATTTGAAGAATTATTTAGACAAAAATTAAAGCTAAATAATTGTCGCCTCGTAAAAAAAAGACAAGAGAATAATTATCAAATTACTACTCCAGCTAAAGACATTTTTTTGATGTCTTGGCAGGACTTTCCCGAAGTTAACTTGATATATCAACCTGTTGGGGTACGCACAGAGCAAACTTTAGTTTATGAGCGGGCTATTCGTTCTCATCTTAATTTTTGTCTGAGTAGCATTCAGGATAAAGTTCTCTCTTGATTGCTATTATTAGTGAACTTTCAAGAAAGACAAAGCAGTTATTCTAAAGGCACAGACTCATGTCTGCGGCTTTTCAAACACCATTAGATGCTGCTGTGGTAGCAAGTTTTTGGTTTCGCGCCAAAGCAAACCAACAGCTTGCATCTCTTTTATTGCTTGTTTCTGGCTCATCTTGTGCAAAGCTTTGATCATGATCAAGGGATTTTCGCCCCGGTACTCAACCAAAATGACTCTACCACCAGGTTTGAGGGCGTTGACAATTCCTTGCATCACCTCTAAGGGATATTCAAATTCATGGTATGCATCGACCATTATCGCCAAATCTACACTTTCAGGCGGTAGGTTGGGGTTAGTCACCGTTGCTAAAATCGGTTCAACGTTGCTGATATTTTTCTTTTGTTTCAAAAGTTTAATCATATCTAGCATTTCTGGCTGAATATCCACAGCAAACACCTTTCCTTTGGGAATTAAAGGTGCGATGCGAAAACTAAAATAACCTGTACCTGCGCCAATGTCTGCAACGACATCGCTAGGTTTGAGGTCGATCGCCTTTATTATCTTACTAGGCTGTTCTTCCGCTTCTCGGCTTGGTCTTTCTAGCCATGAAGCGCCGGTGTGTCCCATAACTTTCGCTATTTCTCGTCCTTGGTAGAACTTGCCGATACCGTCTGGGCTATGGACAGCCTTTTGTTCATATGTTGCGGATGCTGTAGGTGCAATTGGTGACAGCGTAATGTTAAGCAGCCATAAGCACAGTACTACTAGGATGCCTACCGTTAAAAATACAAAGTTATCTTTTAGTTTAAGTTTCATTATTTGATTTGTTTTATTTTGTAGTCAGCACGAAGAGTGCTGAAAATAAACGTTAAAACGCCTACTACCATATTTTATATAACTACAAGCGGGGTTATCCTGCCCCGCCATCTTCCCAAAAATTTAAATCACAAACGGTTCCAAAGCGCGATCGCGCCAATTTTCTCCTACTCGCTCTGCCACAAACGGTCTGATGATAAACTTAGGTGGCGAACCTTCTTGTACATCAATTCGCACGAATGAGTAAGGCAATCGCCTCTGTGCTTTGTACCCTTCGCGACCAACATAAAGCAGCGAATCCGCAATTTTACGGCTAGGACTGCCGTTAATTTCCTCAAAAGTTTCCATCAATTCTGTTCCCTCTTTGCGTTGACGACGGGGAAAATGACCGCTACCACCACTGATGATGCAGTTGATCTGCGAGTCTGCGTATCCAGTATCAGCGGTACGGAGATATTCTAAGCAGTGCGCGTGTCCGTTTAAAATTAAATCGACTATCGAACGTCCTTGAGTCAGGGAACCAACCTGAAGGGCAACCGCATCAAAACAACCACGCAAGCGACGACGAACTGCTAATGTTTGCGCTTGATGCCATTTATTGCTTTCAGTGACGTAGGGTGGATGATGAAAATAAATTATACGTCCGCGCACGTCTGAAGTATGCCAAGATTCAATTAATCTTTCTTTCAGCCATTCGAGTTGTTCAAAGTCGATTGCAGACGGTTTGTGAGATGCGAGTTGTTTCTCGATGTCGATTTTGATTTCGTTGATTTGGTCTAATTTTGCACTGAGTTCATCGAGTTGTTCGGCTTCTTTGGGGATATCTGGGTGGAGAGAATCGCATAATCTTAAAATCTCTGATTCTTCTTTGTCTATCTCCCGCCGACGTTTTTCTAATTCGCGCCGGTTAATTTCCCCTTCTTTGGTTGCCGGCAGCGGTAATGGTTCATTAAAAGTATTTGAGTCGAGGGCGAAAAAGTCAATCCCGCCGTAACGAAAAGTATAATAACGATTGGGCAAGCGGGTAAAATGTCCGGGTTGATAACGCAAACAGCGCCCCGTGTCAGTTTTGGCAGTATAATGGCTATCGAGGTGACGCTCTAAGTCTATTGGAGAAGCGATCGCTTTCAAATAATCAAGAAATGCTTTTGCATAAGCATTGCCTTGAGATGAACCATGCCAGCCAATCTCAATATCTTTATAACGAAACATACGACGTAGCGGTTGCGTTGATCCCGTTACCAAGCGGTACATCAACGGTACATCGTAGTAATCGTGATTGCCAAGCACAGGTAATATTGGTAAATTGAAAACCATGCGATCGTAAGGAATGCTTTTAGGATTCTCGCCACCCTCCAGAAACTCGCGGTAAGGCTCAATAAAGTTTGAGGGATAATATTCATGGGAACCGACAACATAAATCACATCCCCCGTATGTAAGACAAAACGGCAAGAGTCACGGTGAGGCAGCATTAATTCCGCAACTTTTCGCTGGGGATGTTCACCATAATGTGACTTTGTGCCAGTATCACCAATAACCATAAAGGAAAATTCTGGGCTATCGTCTCTACCGTCATCCAAAACCATGCTGGTTTGGTCAATTCCGCGTGAGATAATACTCGAATGACTCCATCGCACTCGTTCCTTCATCTTTTGGATTTTCACTGGAATCGGTGCATCGGATATCAATTTCATGGTAGATACTCCCAAATTTGAGTTAACCTTGATAGCTTCGTAGTGAGGACTTTAGTCCTCATATTATGAGATAAGGACTGAAGTCCTTACTACGATGTTTTTTTATGAGTAATTAAACGAACATGTTTTAAAGTCGAAGTTTGAGCCTTTGAGGGTGAACGTTGAGCCTTTGAGGGTGAACGTTGAGCCTTTGAGCCTCAACATTGAGCCTTTGAGCCTCAACATTGAGCCTTTGAGGGTGAACGTTGAGCCTTTGAGGGTGAACGTTGAGCCTTTGAACCTCAACATTGAGCCTTTGAACCTCAACATTGAGCCTTTGAACCTCAACATTGAGCCTTTGAACCTCAACGTTGAGCCTTTGAACTCGAAGTTTTATGCTTTACAGCAGTTTTCAGGTAATTAAAGCATCTGCAAACCTCGCTCCTGCAAAAAAAGAGGCTTTGAACTCCCCCTGCTCCCTCATCTCCCCCTGCTCCCCCATCTTCCCTCACTCCCCCACTCCCCCCTTCCCCCACTCCTCCAACACCTACTGATACCCAGCTGCTTGCAACAAAAATAATGAAGCATAGCGTCCCCCAGCTTGCAATAACTCTTCGTGAGTTCCTTGTTCTGTCACTTCGCCATTTTCAATCACCACGATTTTGTCAGCCATCCGCACTGTGGAAAAGCGGTGAGAAATTAACAATACCATCTGATTTTTGGTCAAAGAGCGAAAGTGATTGAAAATATCAAACTCAGCTTGAGCATCCATTGCGGATGTAGGTTCATCTAAAACCAAAATATCTGCACTATCTCGCATAAAAGCACGAGAAAGAGCTATTTTTTGCCACTGTCCCCCAGAAAGTTCTTGTCCACCTTTGAACCATTTACCAAGTTGAGTTGTAAAACCTGCGGGTAACTTCTCTACAAAAGGTAACGCCATTCCTTTTTCCGCTGCGATTTCCCAAAGTTCTCTATCTTCTAATCGTTCGACATCACCCACACCGATATTTTCGCCAACAGTGAATTGATAGCGAACAAAGTTCTGGAAAATTACACCAATACGGCGTCGCAATACATCCACATCCCATTCTTGCAAGTCTAAGCCATCTAGTAAGATCCGTCCGGAGTCTGGGTAATAAAGACGAGTCAGCAGTTTAATTAAAGTCGTTTTCCCAGAACCATTTTCACCAACGATCGCTAGTTTTTCACCTGGTCGCAAATGTAGAGATATATTTTTCAATGCAGGTTGCGAACTTCCTGGATAGGTAAATGTCATGTTCTCAAAACGAATACCATCTTTGGGTTTGACACCTTTAATCGCTTTACCTATTGACGTTGGCACTTCTTCTTCAAGAAAATCGTAAAGATTGGAGAGATACAAGTTATCTTCATACATCCCGCCGATAGAAGTCAACGCCCCGGAAAAAGTAGTTTGTCCTTGGCGAAACACGGTGAGATACATCGTCATATCCCCTAGAGTAATCCTCCCCGCTACCGTTTCCAACACAATCCAAGCATAGGCGATGTAAAAGCCAGCAGTAGAAAGTAAACTTAATAGATATCCCCACAATCCCCGCCGCAAAGTTAAATCGCGATCTTCGCCATAAAGCCGATTAAATAGAGCGTGATAACGTCCTAACAGCATATCTCCTAGCTGATAGAGTTTGACTTCTTTGGCAAAATCTTCTCTAGCCAGTAGCGTTTCTAAATAATGCTGTTCGCGGGTTTCTGGTGCCCGCCAACTAAACAGCCGGAAAGCTTGTGCCGCAAACTTCGTTTCCACAAAAAATGCAGGCATCCCGGCTAAAATTAGGACTACCAATGCCCAAACAGAAAACTTGACAAGTAAAGCCGCATACGTTATAAGTGATAGGGCACTTTGCACCAAGCCGAATGTGCGCGTTACCAAAGAAAGGGGACGAGTCGAAGCTTCCCGCCGCGCATTGGTCAATTTGTCGTAAAATTCCGAGTCCTCAAATTGGGTGAGATCCAAAGTGAGGGACTTTTCCAAGATAAGAACGTTTACCCGTTGACCAAGTAACACCCGCAACAACGATTGACAAACGGTAAGTCCTCTTTGACTTGCAGCTAATAAAGCAACAGCGATCGCTTCTAATCCTACATACATCAACGGGTGAGAATTATTGACAAAATCACTACCATATGTAGGTGATTGCGCTGCTAAAATTACTGCATCGACAATTAACTTACCGATGTAAGCGACAGCAGCTGGCAAAAGACCAGCCACTAAAGTTAAAGTGGCAAGAATAATAGTTAGAAAGCGGCTAGTAGTCCACACCAAGTTGACAGCACGTCCACTGTAGCGGAATACAGCCAGTGATTGACGCAGAGCGTTTCGTTTCTTTTGAGTCCTCATTATTCTTTTTATAGCGTGAAGGGATATACTCTGCACACCGATGTCGTAAAGGAAGCATTTCCAAGGTGGCATTCGCAAACCGACATTCGCAAATCGGCATTCGCAAACCGACATTCGTAAACCCACACCCTAGAAGCGTGCGGCTATACGAACGAAGGCTGCCTCCGCAGCCTCAAGAAATTTTATTTAGCCCACGCAGGTGGGCTTTGTTCGTATAGCCCCAGGCTTCTAGCCTGCGGGTGCGAATGCGGATGCCGTTGCGGATGCCGTTGCGAATGCGAATGCGGGTGCGGATGCCGGCGAGTTGAAAAACACACCCTAACCTCACCTCAGATGACTAATTAACCAATTTAACGCAGCTTCTACATTTGCAACGCGATCGCCCTCTGGAATTGCCGGACGCTGTACCATCACTACAGGGATATTCAACTCTCGTGCAGCAATAATCTTGGCGTAAGTCGCATCACCACCGCTATTTTTACTCACAACAGTGTCGATCGCGTGCTGAATCAACAGTTGTCGTTCATCTGCTAGTGTGAAAGGTCCTCTATCATATAAAAGTAAACCTTTTGGCACCAAAGTATTCGGTTGTGGCGGGTCAATCATCCGCATGAGAAACCAAATATCCTCTATGTGGGCAAAAGCGGCAAGTTCTTGTCTGCCGATAGTGAGGAAAACTCGCTTTGTGCGATCGCTTAACTTCTGGGCAGCAGCTTCAATACTTTCAACTTCTATCCAATTGTCCCCTATAACTCGCTCCCACATCGGGCGCACTAACATCAACGCTGGAATGTTCACCTCAGCCGCAGATGCAGCCGCATTCAGCGATATTTGCGCCGCAAAAGGATGGGTAGCATCAATCAGCAAATCAATTTTTTCATCACGCAAATATGCAGTTAATCCGGTTACACCACCAAAGCCACCAATGCGTATATTCCCGGCAACATCTTTAGGTTGACGAGTGCGACCAGCGAGAGATACCATCACCTCAATTCCGGGAATATTTGTCGCTTTTGCCGCTAGTTCAGCCGCATCACCGGTTCCACCCAGAATTAATACCCGCTTCATACTTCACATAGAATTAATTTTTACCCAAAAACATAATAATAAGCGCCTGCCTAACTATAGGCAAGCGCTACCGCTTTAATTAAATTCAGGGATAAATATAGTTGGACTTCCCCAATGTTTATTATTAATTGCTCGCAACTGAATTTATTACGCAGCACTTCTGCCGGTGATTAGATTCCACAAGAAAACAGCAACGATTGCACCAAGAACTGCTAATAAAAGACCGGGGATGCTGAAACTAGGAGCTGCTAGGGCAAGACTTCCTGTAGTAAAGAACATGCCTAAACTACCGCCCACAAAAGCACCAGTGTTATAATTGCACAGCAAAAGCCAAGTCACTTTCAATTAATTTCGCATCTGTCAAGTTAGCCCCACTCAAGTTGCAGAAGTGAAAATTTGCTCCTCTAAGATCTGAAGACGCTAGATTCGCTCCTCTCAGGTCTGCATGACTTAAGTTAACTTCACTTAAGTTAGCCCTAGTTAAGTTAGCCCCCCTCAAGTCTGCTAGTTGCAAATCTGCCTTAGTTAAATTTGTCCTGAGTAAATATCCCTGACTCAGGTTGGCTCCAGTTAAATTAGCTTCACTTAAATCTGCCGCTGTTAAATCAACTTTGCTTAAGTCAGCTTCACTGAAATTAGCCAAATTCAACTTTGCATTACTGAGGTTAGCTTCACTCAGCTTCACTGATGCAAGCATTGCACACCTCAAGTTAGCATTAATAAAATTCCTCTCTCCTGCTGCATAACGCTTTATTAGTTCATCACTCTTCAATGAAGCTAAACAAGCAAAAGATGTACCGCTATAACACCATTTTGCTGACACCAAATTAGCAGCAGTATCAACGGCTACGTCGTCACATTTGCTCATCACTACACCATTGCAGCCATCCCACTGAGCGCCGAGTATAAAAGCAACATCAGAAGCCGCTGCTACTGAGTCGAATAGCAAAATAGTCTGCTGTTTTGGCTGTAACCAACTATTCAAAGCAATCGATATAATATTTTTCATTTCTCAGGCATTTATATAAGAGTAAAATTTTCTCTTGTCTTGGCGTACTTGGCGGTTTGTTTAATCCCGCAAAACACAGCTTCTAAGCGCATCAATATCGGCAGAAACGATTTGCTCAAGATTGCGCGAGATTTTTTCAATACTCCAGTTCCACCATGCTATTTCTAAAAGTGCAGCGATCGCTTCACTCGAAAACCGCTGCTTAATCAATTTGGCGGGATTGCCGCCAACGATGGTATAAGGTGGTACATCGCTCACAACCACTGATTTGGCAGCGACGATCGCCCCATCCCCAATTTTTACACCTGGCATGATTGTAGATTCATAACCGAGCCAAACATCATTGCCAACCACAGTATCGCCTTTGAATGGTAATTCACCCATCTGTGGCATGACTTTTTCCCAGCCATTACCAAAGATTTGAAACGGATAAGTTGAAAAACCAGACATTTTGTGGTTTGCCCCATTCATGATGAACTTGACACCCGTGGCAAGCGCGCAAAATTTCCCAACGATCAATTTGTCACCAATGAAGGGATAGTGATACAACACATTGCGCTCAAAGTTCTCCGAATCTTCTGGATCGTCGTAATATGTGTAGTCACCAATGATGATGTTGGGATTGACAACGGTATTTTTGATGAAGCAGATTTGTGGAAATCCCTCCATCGGATGTTTATTGTTTGGATCAGCTCCGTACAAAGTAGCCTCCGAAATCGGTGCAGTGCGATTATCAACTGCGATCGCTCCCTAAACCATCTTAGTCATTTCAAGTCTGAAGATAAAGCACACTAAGCCAAGGAACATTTGATTTTTACTCATATTACGGTTTATCCATCAAATTACCGTAGTTTTTCTATTGCCTTTTGCCCAAGGGTTGTGACATACTTGAGGGACTAAGTACATTATTCCGACCAATTTATCGTAGTTTGTATAACGTTCAATCCACAAACGCACCCGTGTTATGAGGAATTAATAAAAATGCAAGAAGATATACAAAAATTAAAAGTGACAACAGATTCGCCATTGGCGATCGCTTTTATTAATCGCTTTATCGATCAAGCTTTGAGTTATGGTAAAGATGCAGAAACTGTGATTTTGCAAGCAATTGCTGCCGATCCGACTTGTGCGATCGCTCATGCTTATGCAGCTGCTTATTACCTTTCCCAGGAACACCAAACAGCTTGGCAGCAAGCGCAACCTTATTTACAAACAGCACAACAATATTTAGATAAGATTACAACAAGAGAAAAATTATATGTGCAAGCGATCGCAGCTTGGGCAAATAAAGAGATAGATGTAGCGATCGCTCTGCACGAAGAGATTACCGATAACTTTCCCACTGATGTGATATCTGTCCAGCAAGGACAATATCACTATTTTTATACAGGCGACAAAGATAAATTATTAAAAATTGCTCAGAAAGTTATATCTGTAAATAAAAATCATCATTATTTATACGGAATGGTGGCGTTTGGTTTAGAACAATGTCATCAACTAGCAGCAGCGGAAATAATGGCTCGGATAGCGATAAAATTAAATAGTCACGATCCTTGGGCTCATCATGCGATCGCTCACGTCATGGAGACTCAGGGACGAGTTGACGAAGGTATAGCCTGGATGGAGAACTTTGCTTTTAGTTGGGAAAACTGCAATTCCATGCTTTACACCCACAACTGGTGGCACATCGCGCTGTATTATCTACAACTTGGCAACACAGATAAAGTTTTAGCGCTCTACGATGATTATATATGGGGACGCGCTGAGAAAGAATCTCCAAAAGACCAAGTAGGAGCAATTTCACTATTATTGCGGCTAGAGTTACGCGGGGTAGATGTAGGCGATCGTTGGCAAAATATAAGTGCTTATCTTTACCCTCGTGTTCACGAACATGCCCTACCTTTCCAAGATTTGCATTACATCTATGCTCTAGCTAAAGCTGGACAAACTAACTGGGTAAATCAGATGTTAGTCAGTATGCAACAACATACTATGACGGTGAATCCATTTTTGCGTCGGGGTTGGTTAGAGGTTGCAATACCCGCAGCTAGGGGGATGATGGCTCACGCTAAAAAAGATTTTAATACAGCTGTGGTGGAACTTAAGCCTTTAATGCGGCGCTTGCACGAAATTGGGGGAAGTCATGCACAGCGGGTTTTATTTAAGCAGGTTTATCGAGATGCTGTGACGAATGTTGAAAAAAGTCAGGTTTACCGGATTACTGCTTGATTAACTCTCTACATCATCACAGCGTTCGTTTAGCAACATATGAGTCTATTTTGAGATGATTGGAATGAGTGCGATCGCCCTCATAATTACTGGGTATTCTCAGTACTTTATAATCTTTTAACTCCACCGCTGCAAAACGCTTCACCCCAAATCGTTTCATTGCTTTTTGCACTTCTGTATCTGGTTGCAATAACGCTGACTGCATCTGTTGAATCAACGATTTACCCAAACGCTGCGCTACTACTAAGGGTGGCATAGGAGATGGTCCCAATACCTCCACTACACGCAATTGCTGCGACAATTCGGGAAAATCGCGTAATTCTTGTTCTAAGACCACACTATCAATCACCGCACAATCTGCTTTGCCATCAACTACCCAGCGAATAGAACGCTGATGTGAACCTGATTGTATTTCTTTGTTAAAAAAACTTTGGTCATGTCCGTCTTGAATTAAGCGATGTTGCAGCAAATTATATCCACTGTTAGAACCAATATCGTTGTAGCAAAAAGTTTTCCCCCCAAAATCTGCAAATACCTTGATATCACTCTTTGCATTAACGATCGCATCTGCAAAGTAAATCGGACGGTTTTCATAGCGGGGGGAAAGCATCACAGGTGCTACCAATGTCTGCAATTGGTCTGAAACCACCTGACAATATCGAATCAGGGGTAATCCACAAATGAATGCTAAATCAAGTTGGTCTTGTAATAATAATGGATCTTCCAGGGGGTCGCATTCAGCTTGATCTAACTGTGTTTTTAATTGCAATACACGACCCAGATAAGCTGTAATAACTGCGTATAAATCAAAGCAATTCGGAGCTAAATAAGATATAACACGCAACTTTGAAGGTATAGTCATTTAGTTTCCTATTTTTCTAACTTTGGCTTATGATGCTGCGACTTATTAAACAAGAAACCTAAATATAAACACTTAGGCTGAGAGTAAATACTAACAACCAAAGGGCAGTCAATATCAGCATTTTCCCTTCTGCTTTTATCATTTTTTATTCTCCCTTCCACTTAGCAACATGCGCCCAGACGAGTGAATATAGAGAAAGCCTAAACTGGCAAAAGTTAACAGCATGATGCCTAAAACTGTTGCATATGCTTTAGTATGCCACCACAGGCGATGTATTGCTGCTGTACTAGATTGTAAAAATTTCCACTGTTGATGAGGATATATGCGCTCTTGAGGATGAGTCTTGATATGTTGAGCATTCGCAAAGCCACTCTGTTCGTCATTGGCATCCTCGTTCGCGTAGCGTTTCCCATAGGAGAAGGGTAAGAGTATCGCCATTTTTACTGCTCCTTTTTATAAAAACACTATAAATCGATAGGCTTGCCGTAGATTATATGTCAGATTACCCGTTCCTGTCAAAGCGGATTTTGACAAAAGCGAAAATGCAGCACGCGCACATCTTGCAAAAGGGTTAAGTGCTGTAACTTGATGGAACTATTGTGGCGATCGCGAAGCTTGTAAATTGGCGTTGCTGATTAATATTATTGAATTTAAAATTTTTCCTCTTTTATAGAATAGAGACGTTCACAAGAAAACGTCTCTACGATAAATTAGGGATTTTAGGTCTTAATTCAGCAACGCGGATAAATTAATTTGTCGCTGTAGTTGAGCGATCGTTGAAGATTATGAGTTAGGTTCTCCCAGTAACACAATCGAACCTTTCAATTCTCTAATTACCTGCGTTGTCACTTGGCTTACAGATAATCCTCCTGCGGTGCGATAGCGGACGGAACGCAAAACTACTAAATCAAATGCCTGAGCTTGCTGAATAATTACTCTGGCAATGTAATCACCCCTAATTGTTTCGATATTTGTATTCACCTGTAACTTGCTTTGAGCAGCAATAGCAGATAACTCAGATACAAACTTGTCAACTAAAGTTTGAGGTGTTTTGCGATTGGACACATGTAACAACACAATCTCCGCCTGATTTGTATCAGCCAAAATTTGGGCAAACCGCACAGCACCTATAGTTTGTCGCGTTAAGTCTCCAACTGGTACGAGAATTCGCTTGATTTGTGTGGGACTAGTCAAAAGGCGTGTTACTGCTACCGGACAGTGAGAAGACCAAAAGACGCTATCAATTACACTACCAAATAACCGGGCACGCAAGCCTCTAGTGGGCGACCAACCCATAATTACTAAACTAGCATCTTGTTCTCGGCTAGTACGGCTAATTCCCAAAGGTATATCGTCATCAATCCGAATTGCAGGTGAGACTTGCACTTCAAATTCTTGACTGATTTCTCTCGCTAATTGCAATCTTTGTTTACTTTTCTCAAGTGCTGTGATTAATTCCGGAGCATCCATGTTCACATGAGCTTTTGTAATAGCTAATGGCACAATCTGTCCATGTTCGTGACGCGCCAATAGTGCAGCCATTTCTATTAAATCGCGCTGGGTTTGAGGGTTGTATATAGGAACTACTACAGTGAATAAATTATCAGTTTGCCCTAATATTTCTTCCTCAGGATCCCACCAAGTTGAGAGACGATCTGTTTCAACATCTGTTTGGCTAACTTGTAGTGAAGTAGCAACTCGTGCTGTAATCACTGGACCCAAAATAGCAGTAACCAGCATGAGAACAATTACACTGTTTAACACACCCTCACTAATTAGCCGCTCACCAGCAGGATTTAAAGTTTTATAGGCAACTAACGTTGCTGCTAAGGTAGCAGCTACTTGTGGCAAAGACAATGACCACATCGTTAGCAGTTCTGCTGTATTGTAACGATACAAAAGTTTAGCTAAGAATGCCGCTAAAAATTTGCTGCCAATCAAAGCCACCACAATTGCGACAGTTAGCCAAATTGAACTGAGGGTTTTGATAAATGCCGGAATATCAATCAACAATCCCATGTCTACAAAGAAACAAGGGATAAACAAAACACTGCCAATAAACTCGATTTTTTCTTTAACTGGGCTACGTCCTAAAACGTCGTTGACGGCTAAACCTGCTAAAAACGCTCCTACAATTTTTTCGACTCCAATTACTTGCGCTCCTACAGATGCCAAAAATAATGCTAGTAAGATAAACAAAAACTGGTTGCTTTCTTCATCACCAGAGCGTTTAAAGAATTCTTTTCCTGCCCAGTCAAAGCCAAATAAGACAACAGCAGAGTAAATTGCTAATCCACCCAACAAAGTAGCTAAACTTAAAGCCGAGAATTCTCCTCCATGAATCCCGACACAAATTGCTAGCACTAATAAAGCACCAGTATCGGTAAAAATCGTCGCCCCAATCGTGACTGTTACAGCTTCATTTCCCACCACTCCCAAGCGACTGACAATTGGATATGCCAAAAGAGTATGTGAGGCAAGCAAAGAACCAATGAGAAACGAAGAATTCCAACTAAAATTAAATATTCTGCCAACAATAACACCAGCAATTAATGGAACTAAAAAGGTCAGACTTCCAAAGCCGATTGAGCGATTTTTGGTTTTCCGGAACTGCTCTAAATCAATTTCTAAACCTGCCACAAACATCAAATAAAGCTTCCCAATCTCCGAAAGCAATTTGATAGTATCAGACTCAGAGTCTAGTAGTTTTAACCCGTTTTGTCCCAGTACTACACCGGCTACCAGCAAACCCACTAATCCCGGTAGTCGCAGTTTCTCAAAAATGGGTGGTACAGTAAAGATTACTGCCAGAAGAATTGTAAATGCAATAATAGGGCTGTCTATTAGCAAGTTCTGTGTCCTTTTTGATAAATCAAAGTGGTAGATGAAATAAATTTAGCAAAAATACTTGTGAGAAATATATAACTTTATCAGCAAAATTGTATATCTATTTTAGTTTTAGTACCAAGTAAAATTAAGCTGTTTACAACCTAATTTTATATTCCAATAGTGTTCTACCTCAAGATAAAACTTTTGCCACTATCTATCGGCAGATAAAAATTATTTGTTAGAGGATGGTTGAAAAGTATAAAAAGTAAGTATTGATTTTTCATGCTGACTGAAGCGATCGCCAGATAAAAATCAAACCGACTTCAGATATTGCCTATATCACAAAAGTGTCATATTTTTTCCTAACTATTTAGGCATTTTTTATAAAAATCTATCTAGCGGATGGTGTAACTAGCTATTTAAGAGGAAATTATGTGTATTGCAATACAAAAAAAATGTAAGTTAAAATGCATTACATAAAAAACTCTAACGCCCGTCGTATCTTGGTTGTAGATGATTTGCCAGATAATTTATTTTTGCTTCAGACACTTTTAGAAGCTGAGGGATATGACGTAGAGACAGCTGATTCTGGTCGAGCAGCATTGACGGCTCTTCAAAACTGCCCTGCGAATTTGGTGTTGCTGGATGTGATGATGCCCGATATGAACGGGTGTGAAGTAACGCGGCGAATTCGACAAAACCAACAGCTATCTCATATACCTATAGTATTAATTACAGCATTCGATCAAGTAGATATTAACGATGGATTATCAGTAGGGGCAAACGATTTTATTCGGAAACCCGTGGATTTTGAAGAACTGCTTTCGAGAATCAAGACTTTATTATGAGAAATACCTAAATTACTTGCCTTTGGTAGTGAAGATGGTAGTAAACATCATCAAGAACCCGCCTAAAAGTATGGCTAACGCTAATCCTGCTGTTATTAAATCGAGTGTATTAGTGTCCATTGTTAGTGGTTAGTTGTTAGTTAAAGCGTTGATAGTGCTTAATTGGAGCGTTGATAGTTGTTGGTTGAGCGTTAACCGTCAACAGTTATCTACGCTCCCACTATCAACTAGCCAATAACCAATAAGCAATTTAAAAATCTACCCCACGTTTGAGTTCTACGCCATGATTGGCATAGTGTTTGTGGCAGTATACCTCAGAGTGAACGCTAGCCAAGTCAAAGTATGCGGGCTGATTTTGGCAGCGACCAGTGATAATCACTTCTGTATCGCGGGGTTTACGAAGCAAAGCTTGGACAATTGGTTCAACTGGGAGTAGTTCCAAGTCAACGGTGGGATTGAGTTCATCAAGGATGATGGTTTTATAAAGTCCAGAAGCGATCGCTGTCTTGGCAATTTCCCAACCGCGTTCGGCTTCGAGATAGTCTAATTCTTGCCGAGAATTGCGCCAGACGATCGCATCTCGTCCGCAGCGTTGATGATCTACTACTTCTGGATATGACTGTTGCAAAGCGGCGATCGCAGCATCTTCTGTGTAGCCACTACCACCTTTTAGCCACTGCATAATCAATACGCGAGTAGATCCAGGATGATTGATACCTCTACCAATGGCTTTCAAAGCCTTACCCAAAGCGCTGGTAGACTTACCTTTGCCAGCACCAGTGTAAATTTCAATACCTTCAATAAAAAGTTCTTTTGCCCTTGGGTGATGTTGGGGTTTCATTTCCGAGTGCAGATCTGCAATGTCGAGCAACTTTTGCGGTGCTGCGCGTCCGGTAGCAATAATTTCCAACTCTTGGGGTTTGGCTTTGAGAGTCCGCACCACCTCATCCACATCCAGCAAACCCAAATCCAGAACGGGGTTAATTTCATCAAAAACGACAACCGAATATAATCCGCTTGCGATCGCCCCTTTTGCCACATCCCAACCCCGCGCTGCCTCATCTCGGTCAAAAGCGGTGATTTCGTCGTGACCAAAAAATTCGGCACGACCAGTGCGAACCTGGTCAATTAAATGAGGGAAACCGCGCTGTAAAGCTGCGATCGCCCCATCCTCGTCATAATCACGTTCTGGTCCCTTTAAAAACCCCAGCAATAAAACTCGGTTGGAATTACTTGGTGTATTTATCCCCAAGCCAATCGACCGCAAAACCACCCCTAAAGCAGCTTGGGATTTACCTTTCCCCATGCCATCATAGACGTGAATTTGACCAGTGAGCCGTTGAGAACGTGCTTGCGCCGTGCGAATACCTACGCCATTTCTTGTCATAAGAGCGAAAAGCTGTAACGTGGCAGTATTTCATCTTACCGAAGGTCTTGCACTATCAGCTATAAATTGGGGCATTGGGCATTTTTTCAGAGGGGAAAAGGTTAAAGGGAAAAGGGAAAAAGAATTAATTCTTCATCTCCCCCTGCTCCCCCTGCTCCCCCTGCTCCCCCTGCCCCCCCTGCTCCCCCTTGTCCCCAGTCCCCAGCCCCTAATTTGGTAAAGTTTTGCAATACCATAACCAAAAGAACAAAAAGATGGTAAAAGACTGGAAGAATGAGATAATTTCCGGTGCATCTAATATCTTGCACCATTCTTAAGGACCCCCAAATTCAGCCTGGAACTACAATTCGCGTTCTCAAACTCAAGTCAGCTAAAGCTAACTGCAAAAAAAGTTTTAACCCGTGGAGGGGAAACGATAATTTTCCCTATCATTCTTAATCTCTCAGTTATACTTTCTCAAGTCAACCCTTACCGCCCACTCTTTTATGTTTGAATTTCCTGAACTTCCGACAACTTTTCCGCTTGGTGCCATTTTGTTTGACTTTTTATTTTTATTGGTAGCTATACCCATAGAAGGATATGTTTTGAATGCTAGGTTAAAATTTGACAAAAAAACTAGCATTTTTTATGCCATTTGTATCAATTTATTTACTGCTGTGATTGGTTGGATAATGTTTTTCTTTATCGAACCAGTTTTGCCAGTCAATTTAAAATCACAATTAATCAGTTATGTATTTTTTAATCAATTTCGGGCTAGTAATGTTCAGTCCTTAGTAATTTTGGTTGCTTTTATAATTTTCTTCGTTACTTTCTTGCTGAAATACTTTCTATTAAAGCTTACCCTGCTATCACTAGCTGAACCAATAAAAAATGAATTAGATCTTCAACCATATCCACGTCGCAACTTCCGGCGTGCTAGCAAGGCTAAATTGCAGAATACAAATTTAGTGACTACTATACTAATAGCAAATTCACTTAGCTATACTGCAATTGCCATAATTTTGTTGATTCGCTCAAGATAAGTATTTTGGAAAAATTAAATATTATTTAATTAAATGAAAAATGGTAAATGTCAAAAGTAATTGTGGTTTATTTTTATGAAATTAGCCAATACCAATTTCATTTACTTGAATAATGGATAAAGAGTAATTAAGAGGAGTGAAATATGAATTTTTTGTTTTTAAAAGATTTATTTGGTGTATTTAAATTTCTCGAAGGAGTTTATGAGCGAATCAGAAGATTGTTGGTTCCCCCCAAAGCTTACTCTTGGCAAACATTAATTTATTTAAGTATTTTTTCTTGGTTCGCCTCATCTTTAGCTGTAGGTTATGTAAAAGATATAATTTCATTTTTTGGCTGGTTATTTTTAATTGCTGGTACATCTTGGTATACCACTGATGATCCTTTAAGAATCCCTGGTACTTTTATGCCAGTAGGGGCAGTAATAACGGGATTTTTAGTGAGCGTTTTTGCTTTTGGACAAGCGGATGATGTAATTACACCACGAACAATTGTTCTTTGGCCAACGATTTCAGCATTAATTACAGCAATTCCGGAATTTTTTGAAGGAAGTGGTACTGATGTGCAAACACAAATTCCTAAGCCAGAAATCCGCCAAAGACTAATAGTCATGGTTGCGAGTTGTATGATACTAAGTTGCTGGATTCAGTTTTACTTTGTTACGAATAATTGGTTAATGCAATATCCGAGTTTGCAGGCAGATAATTTTAAGCAAAGTACATTTGTGATTAGAACCGAATCCCCAGAGAGAATACCGACAAATGGCGTGGTGATTCTTGATAAACTTCAGCCATTAGTAGAAGAACAAGTAGCTGCAAGACCTTGGTCGCAAGTCGAAAGATGGCTAATAAATGCCGATCAACAGGTAGGAAATTTGGGTAGACGAGTTATAGAAAGAAACTTAGCAAAATATGAAGAGAAAGACTTGTGGGTTGTTAGACCACGTGTAGTTAATACAAAATCTGGGTATACATTAGATTTGTTGAGTATCTGGACAGGTCCTAGTTCCAACCCACGCGGATTTTACGTGAAAAAGTCTTGTCGGGTTGATCCAGTAGCAGTTACGACAAACTCAAATATCGCCAACGTGAGCAAACCAGATAAAGCCACCGTAGCAGAAATTGACTGCGATCGCGTTAGTAAATTTATTGCCGGCTCACCCCCAGCGCAGCAGTAAGACTTTCTTGACAGGGGGACAGGGGGAAAGTTAGTCATACTTTTTGTTAAGTAACCCCTAACAATTGTAGAGACGCTATGTTCCTCGCGTCTCTACCACTAACACCTAACAATTAACAATTTAATAGCGATGAATTTGGGCAGAATTTTTGTGCTAGCAACGAATGTGTTTCGGGAAGTGGTACGCGATCGCATTCTGTATATTATCGGTTTTTATACGCTAATACTCGCCGCCGCCATCCTCTTTCTTCCTGAATTTGCTGCTTCGACAGAAGATAAAATGTTTTTAGACTTTGGTCTAGCAGTGATGAATATCCTCGGCTTAATTGTTGCCGTATTTGTAGGTACAGGACTAGTTAACAAAGAAATAGAGAAACGCACTGTTTTAGTGTTAATTGCCAAACCAGTCAGCCATACTGAATTTATCACTGGTAAATATTTCGGGTTATTAACAGTACTAGCTGCACTTATCGCAGCTATGACGGCGATTTATCTAGCATTTTTGCACTTTGGAAATGTTTCTCATTCGACAGTAAGCATTTTAATTGCTGTCATTTTTTTATTCTTGCAACTAGCCTTAATTACCGCTGTAGCTATTGCCTTAGGTGTGTTTACTAGTTCCCTGTTAGCGACTGCTTTAACATTTGCAGTGTATTTAATCGGGAACATTACTCAAGATTTAGTAAAACTTGGTCGTTTGGGAAACAACAAGAGTGTTGAAAACCTAACTCAAGGCTTGTATCTTTTATTGCCTGATTTATCTCGATTAGATTTAAAAAATGATGCTGTTTATGGTGTTGCAGCGCTACCTGACTCAATAGCACTAATTACGAATGCTGGCTATGCCTTGCTTTACAGCGTAATTTTGTTAGCGATCGCTATCTTCATCTTCTCCAAACGTGAGTTTTAATTATTAGTTATTAGTCATTAGTTATGGGTCAAAAATACGACAATAATAAATGACTAATGACTTCATCACTCATTAACAAAACATGATCTGAGGATATGGAATCGTTCCATCAGGCATAATAGCATCCCATAGCTTGGCATGAATCAACTTTGCTTCCCAAAGGTTTGCCCCACTTAAGTTTGCCTCGGTTAAGTTTGCCGAAGTTAGATCTGCACTGGTTAAATTGGCTTTCTTTAAATTAGCTTCGAGCAAAATCGCGCCACATAGCTTTGCTCCCACCAAATTTGCTCTCATTAAGTTGGCTTCAATTAACGATGCTTCGATTAAGTTAGCTTCACTCAAATTTGCTTCGCTCAAATCTGCGCCGCACAACGATGCTCCCCAAAGCTTACTTCCTGTCAAATTCACTCGCCATAAAAAAGCACCACAGAAGTTGGCTCGCGTTAAATCAGCATTCTTCAAATTAGCTTCACATAATGAAGCTTCATATAAATAAGCTGACTGCAAATTGGCTCCGCTTAAATTTGCGCCACTGAGATTTGCCCCAACAAGCACAGAACCACTTAAATTTGCCCCACGTAAATCTGCTCCTATCAAATTAATTCCACTTAAGTCAACTGCCCTAAGGTCTATTCCGCTTAAGTCACATCCACTAAAATCTTCTCGTTGAAAAGATTTTTGTGTAATTTGACTTAGAATGAATTCTTGTTTATCAGCATAATTTATCATGGTCTTTACCTCTGGGTGTCAGTTATATCAACGGTTAGTGATGATAGTTACTGTATATTGAGGTTACACCGCAGAAGTATATAACCTGAGGAAAGAATCGAGAAAATATGGAGAAAATATCGGGAAGAAATCGGGAAGATACCTGCAAATGCCCTCTACAAGTACTTTCAAAAAGAAAAAAGGCTGACATAAGTCAGCAAAGATTGATAATGTAAAAAAATTGTAATAGTTAACAGCTATTACTAATTTCAGACTGATCCCCAACAGAAAGGCATCATAGAACAAAGCGATGAAAATAAATTTTCTCTAGCCGATGACGGCAGGTGCTTTAAGTCGGCGGAGCCGCCCAACGCGCTGCCTCCCTAATGCCTAATGCCCAATGCCCCATGCCCAATTTTCATGAAAATTGCTTCAAACGATATCCCAAGCCATGAACCGTTTCGATGAAATCTTCCGGAGCGGCTACAGTTCTAAGTTTCTGACGCAAACTTTTAATATGAGCCTTAACAGTATCTTCTTCCGGTGAACTTTCACTCTTCCACAGGCTATCAATAATTACAGCACGACTGAGGACGCGACGACCATTGCGAAGCAATAATTCTAACAAACTAAATTCTTTAGGGGTTAGCTGCAAAGGCACATCCAAATAAGTGACTTCGTAGGTACTAGGATTGAGAAGCAGCTTCCCCCATGTGAGAATGGGTGGAGAAGTAGAACTTCCCCGACGCAATAAAGCGCGGATACGAGCTAATAACTCTTGCAAATCAAAGGGTTTAACTACATAATCATCAGCTCCCGCGTCTAAGCCATTAACTTTATCTGTACTGGTGTCACGAGCCGTTAGCATCAAAATTGGTAGAGAATAACCGTGATGGCGTAAGCGTTGGCAAAGACTAATCCCATCTAGTTTAGGAAGCATCACATCTAACAAAATCAAATCGTAGGCGATCGCCTTAACCTGATCCCAAGCGAACTCCCCATCTTTGACTACATCTACCACATACAATTGGTCAGTTAGAGCTTCTAAGAGCGCTTCCGCCAAACGCGCATTGTCTTCAACAAGCAGAATTCGCATATTAAGAACTAAAAGAACTTGAACAGATGTGACATCAATTACTAAACGATATTAATCATAAATTTTTTCACATACAAGCATTGCATATGAAATGGTCACTAGAAAGAAAAATCATTGCTGTCGGATTTGGATTGGCGATGCTGATTATTGGGATTGCTAACATTATTTCATATCAAAACACAACTAAATTATTCGCTAGAGAAAGACAATTAGAATATTCCTACGAAGTATTACAAAAAGTTAGAGATGTGCTGACTACAGTCCGAGATGCTGAAAAAGCTAGACGCAGCTACATTACTACTGGAAACAAGTCTAATTTAGAAACATACAACAAAGCAATTCAAAGTATTGAAGCTAAATTAACAGATGCTCAAAGCGCTACTAGTGATAATTACACGCAGCAGCAGAAACTAAATCTTATCAAACGTCTGATTGCCCAGAAAATAACTTTGCTCAAACAGTCTATTGATTTTTACAACCGAGATAAATCTAACACAGCAATTCAATTATCCCTTACAGATAAAAGTACGAACCTCGAATATCAAGTTTGGCAACTGATTACCCAAATAGAGAAGGAAGAGCAATCATTAGTACAACAGCATCAAGCTCGTAGCGATGCAAGCTTTAGGTTCACAATCGTAGCCAAAGTAACTGGTTATTGGATTAGCTTTGCCCTACTATTTATAGTCTATTCATTATTACATCGACAAATTAGCACTCGCCAACAATTAGAAGATACTTTACGAGAAAGCCAACAACGATACCGGAATTTATTTGAAGTTAACCCTCATCCTTTATGGGTTTACGATTTAGAAAATTTAAATTTTTTAGCTGTTAATGAAGTAGCTATTAAACAATATGGCTACTCACAAAGCGAATTTCTATCTATGACAATTAAAGACATTCGTCCACCCGAAGAAATACCCGCACTTCTTAATAGAATTCCGGGGCTACGTTGGGCAGATAAGCGATTTGCAACCAGAAGGCACAAAAAGCGGGATGGTACGGAAATTGATGTAGAAATAACTTCTCATGAATTAACATTTAAAGGACGACCTGCAAGATTGGTATTAGCACGTGATATTACTCAAGAAAAGCAAGCACAGGAGGCACTAGCTAACAGCGAAGAAAAGTTTCGACAAATTGCCGAAAATATCCATGAAATTTTTTGGATGAGGGATGCTAAAAGCGACATAGTTTTATATGTTAATCCAGCTTATGAAAAAATTTGGGGACGTAGTTGTGAGAGTTTGTATACGAATCCCCAATCATTTCTAGATGCTGTTCATCCAGAGGATAAGTCTCGTGTGATTGGGAACATTAATAAAAATGTCAAAAAAGAATTTGAAATTGAATACCGCATTGTGCGTCCCGATGATTCAGTGCGCTGGGTTTGGGAACACAGTTTCCCCATTAAAAATGGGTTAGGAAAAATCTATCGTCGCGCTGTAGTTACACAGGATATTACTGAACGAAAACGGGCAGAAGAAGTTCAACGAAATTTAGAAAAAGAGCTGGAATTAAATGAATTAAAAATTCGCTTCTTTTCAATGGTTTCCCATGAATTTCGCACTCCTTTAAGTACTATTTTAATTTCGGCACAACTTTTAGAGAACTCTAATAAAGAATGGTCAGAAGAGAAAAAGCTGAAAAATCTTGAGCGAATTCAATCTTCAGCGAAAACGATGACACAATTGTTAACAGATATTCTTACTTTAACGAGAGCGGAAGCGGGCAAATTAGAATTTAGACCACAACCTTTAGATTTAGAAGATTTTTGCTTTTCTTTATTAGAAGAAATCAAGTTTAGTACTCGCGCTCAAAAAGACATCCTTTTTGTCAGCGAATGTTCTCAAAGAATCGCTTGGATGGATGAAAAAATGCTGCGTTCGATTGTAACTAATTTGGTTGATAATGCCATCAAGTATTCCCCAGATGATAGTCAAATTTATTTCACACTTGCGGCTGAATCAGGACAGGCGATTTTTCAGATACAAGACCAAGGAATTGGAATTTGTAAAGAAGAAGAGGAACAACTTTATCAAGCTTTTCAAAGAGGCGAAAATGTTGGGGATGTGACTGGGACTGGTTTAGGACTCGCTGTGGTGAAAAAATGTGTGGAATTACACGGTGGTAGTATTAAACTAGAAAGTAAATTAGGAGTTGGTACTACTTTTACTGTGAGAATTCCTTGGAAGACTGATTTGAAGGAAGTTAAGTAGCTTGTAGTAAGCGCAGAGAGCGCTTACTACACATAATCTACCTTTTGATAGTTTTTAACTTATATTTAAAGACATAGCATTTATCGAAAAATCTGTATTTAGAAGCATTGTTTAACTGAGGAAGTCTGGCAGAATAAAAAGTAAGTTTTCAGCGAGAGAATTACTCAAAAGCTGGAAAATTTACTTGATTGCTATTACTGAGAAATTAAATATGATTCAAGCTTGGCTGTGGACTGGTGTCATCGGTATGGCATTAGGTGGAATTTTTTTGGATTTGGCGCACACAACGCTAAAAATGAGCAGTGGAAAATATTATATACACTGAATTTCTTTATTTGTTTGATTGCTGCTGGACTTTATTTAGCTATGGCACTTAAACAAGGCGTTAATATTATTAACGATCGCCCTACTTATTGGGTACGATATGTAACTTGGTTTTTGTCAACACCGCTGTTGCTGCTGGATCTTACTTTTTTAGGCAAAACTAGTTTACCAATTACTGGTAGCTTGTTAGGAGCAAATGCCTATATGATTGTTACTGGTTTTGTGGCGACGATTTCACCTAAACCTATTAGCTATATTTGGTATATTGTCAGTTGCGCTGCTTATCTTGCAGTTGCTTATATGTTGTTAAATCAGTACCGCACTCAGGCTGAACGCAATCACCCAAGATGCAAGCAAGCATTCCGCAAGTTGGTGACAGTGCATTTGGTGTTGTGGACGCTGTACCCGGTTGTGTGGATTTTGGGAACAGAAGGCTTTAACCTTTTTGCTCAAGGTACGGAAACAATGTTTTATACGTTGCTGGATCTTGCCTCTAAAGTCGGTTTTGGCTTTTTGTCTTTGAACACTCTACATAATATAGAGCAAGCTACAGACCAAAGGCGCGAACCTATTAGCACTGCTGTGTAAATATAAGTCAAAAAATTGGCGTTGCCGGATGCCGATCGCGCTCTGTGGTAGTTAACTTTTCGAGAATAGCTTACCCTAAGTGTAGGTTAATAGACAAAAAATTCTTGTAGATTTCATTTAACCCCTAAAATGCAAGACAAGGAATCCGACTACCAGCTGGGAAGCGATCGCTCCACATCTCCAAATTATCAGCAAGAGGATATCTTTCCTGGCAATGGGGAAATGAGTCTTTTGATGCGGACTCTCGATTGGTCAGTTACACCAATCGGTTCCGTTAAGGATTGGTCTCAAAGTTTACGTACTTCTCTCAGCATTTGCTTATCCTCTCGATTCCCAATCCAGATTTGGTGGGGATCGGAATTTGCCATGCTTTATAACGATGCTTACCGTCCAATTCTGGGAGCGACTAAACACCCGCAAGCTTTAGGTCAGCCAGCACGCGAGTGTTGGGCAGAAATATGGGATATCATCGGACCGATGCTCGAAAGTGTAATGATTACAGGCAATGCTACTTGGTCTGACGATCAGTTACTCTTAATAGACCGCAATGGTTATCTTGAAGAATCCTACTTCACTTTTTCTTACAGTCCCATTCGAGATGAAACAGGTGGCATAGGTGGGGTTTTTACTGCTGTCACGGAAACAACCGAGCGGGTTTTGAGCGAACGACGGTTACGTACTGTACGAGAGTTAGCCGCGAAAACTTCCCAGGCAAAGACTGTTGAGTCAGCTTGCGAACTGAGTATAAAAACTTTAGCTGATAATGTCGCTGATATTCCCTTTGCTTTAATTTATTTGCTGGATGAAGCAGGTAAACAAGCTCAGTTGATAAAAGCAGGGGGATTAGCACCTCCAGAAATAGCAAGCCAAGAAACTTTAGATTTATTGTCAGATGATACACACCCCTTCCCGCTGGTAAAAGTTGTGCAGACAGGTCAACCTGAGCGGGTAGATAATTGGGGTGCCTCCAGTTATGCAGATTTAGCTGACTCGGCATTAATATTACCGATAACCCAAGCAAACCAGAACTTTCCGGCTGGTTTACTGGTAGTTGGTATCAATCCGCGACGTGCTTTAGATGAAGAGTATGCCGGTTTCTTTGAGTTGATCGCAGGTCATGTGGGAACAGCGATCGCTAATGCTCGTGCCTACGAAACCGAACGAAAACGAGCGGAAGCGCTTGCTGAGTTAGACCGTGCGAAAACGACCTTTTTTAGTAACATCAGCCATGAGTTTCGCACGCCGCTAACGCTAATTATCTCACCTTTAGAGGAAATGTTGCGCGATCGCTTAGAACAGCTTGCGCCACAAGACCAAGAACAATTGCAACTAATGCATCGCAACTCACTGCGTTTGCTGAAATTGGTAAACAGTCTGCTAGATTTCTCGCGGATTGAAGCTGGACGCATCCAAGCTGTATATGAATTAATTGATCTTTCCGCGTTCACTGCCGAACTAGCTAGCTTGTTCCGCTCAGTAATCGAGGCAGCGGGTATGCGCTTGATAGTAGACTGTCCACCCCTGTCGCAATCGGTGTACGTAGACCGGCAGATGTGGGAAAAGATTGTCCTAAATCTGCTCTCCAACGCTTTTAAGTTTACCTTCCAAGGAGAGATAAAAGTAGCATTACGCGATTGCCAAAATCACGTCGAGTTAGAGATAAGTGATACCGGCACAGGCATTCCAGAAAAAGAGATACCCCGTTTATTCGAGCGTTTTCACCGGGTACAAGGTGCGAAGGGACGTAGTTTTGAGGGGTCTGGAATTGGTTTATCGTTAGTCCAAGAATTAGTAAAACTACACGGTGGCATCATCAGTGTAAGTAGCATTATTGATCAGGGAACCAGCTTTGTAGTATCTATCCCCACAGGAGATGCTCACTTACCAAGCGACCGAATTGGCGCAATTAATACATTAGCATCAACCGAAGTCGGGGCTGCCTCCTACGTTGAAGAAGCCTTGGGCTGGTTGCCAGCAGAAAAGACTAGGGGCTGGGGGCTAGGGACTGGGGGCACAGAGCAGGGAGATCTTGAGAGGAATTTTTTCCCAATGCCCTATGCCCAATCCCCAATATCCCGTATTCTCCTTGCTGATGATAATGCAGATATGCGCGATTATGTCAAGCGTCTGCTTCACCAAAATTATCAGGTAGAAGTGGTAGGAGATGGATTAGCTGCTTTAGCCGCCATCCGACAGCAACCTTTTGATTTAGTTTTAACTGATATCATGATGCCAGGACTCGATGGCTTGGAGTTGTTGCGGCAACTGCGCCAAGAACCATTAACCAAAGAGATACCGATCATCTTGTTGTCTGCTCGTGCTGGGGAAGAATCCCGGATTGAGGGGTTAGAATTGGGCGCTGACGATTACCTAGTTAAACCTTTCTCTGGTCGTGAACTGCTGGCACGTGTCGAGGCTACCATAAAATTGAGCAGAATGCGCCAGAGCATAAAGCAAGTGCTGCGAGATGCCAACCAGCATCTGAGCAACGTTCTGGAAAATATGACCGATGCCTTTCTTGCTCTTGATCGCGAATGGCGGATCACTTATGTGAACCAACAGACAGCAAGGATCAATAATATGCAGCCAGAGGAAATGATTGGCAAAACGCATTGGGAAATGTGGTCTTGGTCAGTCGGCACAATTGTTGAGCAAAAATATCGTCAAGCGTTGGCAGAGCAAACTCCGGTACATTTTGAGGTACTATACGAACCATTAATGATGTGGTTGGAAATTCATGCTTATCCATCGCCAGAGGGAATAGGTATTTATTTCCGCGATATTAGTACTCGTAAGGCTGCGGAAACATCATTGCAAAATGCCCTGCAAAGGTTAAACTTTCATGTAGAAAACTCGCCTTTGGCAGTGATTGAGTGGGATCATGAATTTCGCGTCTCTCGTTGGTCAGCGGAAGCTGAACGAATTTTTGGCTGGCAAGCTGAGGAAGTAATCGGTAAAAATGTGCAAGACTGGCAGTTTGTCTTTACGGAAGATTTAGAAGTTGTTACAGATACGGTGATTCGGCTGGCTGACGGACTGCAAAATAGTACTATTTGTTACAACCGCAATTACACAAAAGATAATTCAATTGTGTATTGTGAGTGGTACAACTCGACTTTATTAGATGAATCCGGCAAGTTAATTTCAGTGCTATCACTGGTGTTGAATGTAACCGAACGCCAGCGGGTGGAAGCGGCATTACGGGAAAGTGAAGAACGATTCCGGGAAATGGCGGATGCATCTCCTACTTTAATTTGGATGTCTGATAGTAGCAAGCTTTGTAATTATTTTAACAAAACCTGGCTTGAGTTTACCGGGCGGACAATCGAGCAAGAAATGGGTAATGGTTGGGTGGAAGGAGTGCATCCTGATGATTTGCAGTATTGTTTAGATATTTATATAAATGCCTTTGATGCCCGTGAAGAATTTAGCATGGAGTATCGGCTGAGACGTTATGACGGCGAGTATCGTTGGATTTTAGATAACGGCGTGCCGCGTTTTACATCATCAGGTAATTTTCTGGGTTATATTGGCTCGTGTATTGACATTAGCGATCGCAAAGTTGCAGAGGAGACGGTGCGCGAAAGTAGCACTCGTCTAAGATTTGTTCTAGATTCGGCACAGTTCGGCGATTGGAAATTGAATCTGTTAAACGAACCTTACGCCGCTCATCGTTCGCTAAAACATGACCAGATATTTGGCTATGAATCGCTGCGAAGTGAGTGGAACTACGAAATATTTTTAGAACACGTTCATCCAGATGACCGTGAGATGGTGGCTCAAAAGTTTAGGAACACGCTCGAAACTTACGAAGACTGGGACTTTGAGTGTAGAATCATCCGGGTTGATCAAAGCTTAACTTGGATTTGGGCACGAGGAAGTGTTTACCGAGATATCAACGGTAAGCCGATTCATCTGATGGGGTTAGTTACCGATATTAGCGATCGCAAACAAGCTGAAGCCGAACGAGAAGAAATGCTAATGCGATCGCAGCAATATGCCGGTCAACTGCGTGGGTTGACTGAGGCAGCATTGGCGATAAATTCAGCAGTTTCTATCGAAGAAGTTCTCAAAGTAATTACTGAGCGATCGCGTTTTATTATCGGCGCACATCAATCAGTCACCAGCATGACGATTGATAATAATTGGGCACAAGCTATCAACGCAGTCTCACTTTCAGATAAATATGCTGCATGGCGAGATTATAAAGAAAAACCGGATGGCTCAGGCATTTATGCCTGCGTTTGTCACACAAATCGTCCCATACGAATGACTCAAGTAGAACTCGAAGCACACCCCAGGTGGCGCGGATTTGGCGCAGAAGCCGCAAAACATCCGCCCATGCGCGGTTGGCTGGCTGCACCCCTGACAGGACGAGATGGTAGCAATATTGGACTGATTCAATTATCTGATAAATACGACGAAAGCGAGTTTACAGCAGAAGACGAAGCCATCTTGGTACAATTGGCACAGATGGCATCTGTAGCAATTGAAAATACTCGCTTGTACGAAGCCGAACAACTAGCGCGTACTCAAGCTGAATCGGCAAACCGCATCAAAGATGAATTTCTCGCGGTTCTTTCTCACGAATTACGCACTCCACTAAACCCGATTCTCGGTTGGTCTAAGCTACTGCGAACCCGCAAGTTTGATGAAACAAAGACTGCTGAAGCTTTAGCAACGATTGAGCGCAATGCTAAATTACAGGCACAACTGATTGAAGACCTGCTGGATGTCTCGCGAATACTGCGCGGCAAACTAACGCTAAATGTTGACAAACTTAGTCCATCATCGATTATTTTAGCAGCTTTAGAGACAGTACGTTTAGCAGCAGAAGCGAAATCGATTTCGATTCAGACGATTTTCGACCCAAACGTCGGGCAAGTCGCAGGCGATGGAGGTCGCTTGCAACAAGTTATTTGGAATTTACTTTCCAACGCTGTTAAGTTCACACCCAATGGGGGACGGGTAGAAGTGCGATTGTCGATGGAAATGGGCAATGGGGACAGGGGGACAGGGGGACAGGGGGCAGGGGGCAGGGGGCAGGGGGACAGGGGGACAGGGGGACAAGGGGGACAAGGGGGACAATTACCAATGCCCAATTCCCAATTACCAATTACCAATTCCTATGCGAAAATTACAGTTAGCGATACAGGTAAAGGTATTGACCCTGAGTTTTTACCTCATGTGTTTGATTACTTTCGCCAAGCAGATAGTGCCACTACGAGAAAATTTGGTGGATTGGGATTAGGATTGGCGATCGTGCGACAGTTAGTAGAACTCCACGGTGGTACAGTCTTTGCAGAAAGTCTCGGCGAAGGACAAGGAGCAACGTTTACAGTCAAGCTGCCATTATTGTCAACAACAGATTCAGGAGAAATTGAGTTAACCAAAGAAGCTGAACTTAATTCACCTAATTTGGAAGGAATCAAAATACTGATTGTAGATGATGACGTTGATTCGCGAGATTTTATCACCTTCGTGTTGCAACAAGAGAAAGCCGAAGTGATAGCAGTTTCATCAGCGTTGGAAGCATTGGAAATTTTGGCAAAGTCGAAATTAGATGTTTTATTAAGCGATATTGGAATGCCAGAAATGGACGGCTACATGCTGATTCGCCAAGTGAGAAACTGGTTGCCAGAACAAGGGGGACAAATACCAGCGATCGCTCTAACAGCTTATGCGGGAGAATACGATCGCCAACAAGCAATTTCAGCCGGCTTTCAAATCCATGTCCCCAAGCCAGCCGAACCAGCACAGCTAGTTGCTGCTGTTACCAAATTGACAAAGAAGAGTTAGGAGTTAGGGGTTGGGCATTGGGCATTGGTAATAACTCTTTTTCTACTTTCTAAGAGGTGTTATTTACAACTTGCTAAAAATCTGGGTTGATTAACAAACGCCAATTATTTTTCAGCCCTACCCAATCAATACCTGTGGATGTAGAAACTACCAGCAGTGAAGCTGAGGAAAATCAATGCTGGGGTGAGAAAAATCCAAGCCGCTACTGTATCGTTATCTAGCAATTGACGCGATCGCGGTAATGTCATAAAAGCTTATTAATATTCCAAATTTTAGTTCAAAAAGCTGTAATGCTTTACAGGTAATTATCCTGGCTTTTTGTTGAGTAGCGGATCAATTTACAAGAGTTTAAGATCCTGTTATTCAACTAGTATCTAAGCATAATGTATCCAAACCTACTAAAAATTAACAAACGGCAAATCACTCTTCAATTGCTCACCAATAGCATAGTTATCGGGCTACTCGCTACACTCAACACAACAGTACTTGCTCAAGACCAAATTACACCGTTACCACCTGAATCTGAAAAAGCTAATGGTACAAATGTTAACCAGAAATTATTAGGACAATGGAAAGCTAAAGACCCTTCATCCTCAGAAACCTTAATCTTCATTTTCACGCCACAAGGAAAATTATTCTCGCTACCATCTAACTCGAATACCCCTGTTGCCTTAGAATTTCAGTATCGCATCAATCCCACTTTCAATCCGATGCAGTTGGATGTAACAATACCGAATAGTGCAGAACCAGTATTAACAATATTTGAGTTTTTGGCTGATGGGAAAATGCGATTGCAATTACATGGCACTAATCCGGGAAATACCAGACCAAAAGCTTTTTCTGCTAACGCAATGATATTTGAGAAAGTTTCTGATGCAACAACTTTGCCAGAAAAAATTCAAGTTTTCAATGGTGAACCAGAAAGGCAAGGTAGCACTCAGCCAGCAATGGAAGGCAAACAAATTCTTAACGCTATGAACCAGGTACAGCAAGCTTATTATCTAGAAAATAATAAGTTTGCTACAACAATTGAGCAACTGGCTGTTGATATCAAGCCAGAAACTGAGAATTACCAATATCGAATTTTACCTCAAGATAAACTAACTTCAAGCGTGATGATGACAGCTATTGCCAAGAGTCCGGAAAGTAAAAGCTATACTAGTGCTGTATTTGTCACTAAAGTCAATAAAGAAAACTTGACAATTGCTGGTATTTGTGAAACTAATAATCCTTCAAAAATACCACCACTAATGCTAAAATTTATCCCCAGTAAGGAAGGGGGGCAAATTGAATGTCCTGCTGGTTCGAGTCTTCTACGTTAATAATAGATGAGTATAAATTCAGTTACATCAAGCTTGATATCACCGAATATTTTCCCGAAAATGCTGATGTCAGCACCTTTAAAATTGGGAATCATGGCTTCTGGAAATGGCAGTAATTTTGAAGCAGTTGCCCAAGCAATCAAAAATGGAGAAATTGCTGCCAAAATTCAAGTTTTGATTTATAATAATCCCTCGGCTAAAGCAGCACTACGTGCGGCTAATTGGGGTGTGCCATCTGTATTTTTAGACCACCGCAAATATAAAAACCGCGAAGAATTTGATGGGGAAATTGTGCAAAATTTGCGGCAATATGATGTTGAATGGGTGATTATGGCAGGTTGGATGCGATTGGTGACACCGATTTTAATTGATGCCTTTCCTGACAAGATTATCAATATTCATCCAAGTTTGTTGCCCAGTTTTAAGGGAGTTAATGCCGTAGAACAAGCTCTTGCTGCTGGTGTGAAAATTGCTGGCTGTACGGTGCATTTGGTATGTTTGGAAATGGATAGCGGTGCAATTTTGATGCAAGCTGCGGTGCCAGTATTGCCAGATGATACACCAGAAACGCTTCACGCCAGAATTCAAGTTGAGGAACATCGAATTTTACCACAGGCGATCGCTCTGGCAGCACAACGTCAACCACAGGCTACAGTAATGTATAAGTGAAAATACTTAGTTTCTCGTTTTCTGACTCAGGTAGGGAACTACAGTAACCAGCGATTACTAATTAAGTAGCTAGACATGAGTAAATTAAAGTTCGTAGTGAGGTCACGCAGGGAGCATCCGATTATCTTTTTATTCGGCGCAGGGATTTAGCAAAACCTGAGAAGGGGCATCCACACCTTCGACAAATACACGCTCGTTTTCAATCCTGACACGACCAGCAGCAATCCATTGAAGGGCTTGTGCAAAGCAGCGCTTTTCTACTTTCAATATTCGTCCCCTTAGCGTTGCTGGCGTATCTTCTAGCAAGACTGGCACTACGGCTTGGATAATAATAGGTCCTTCATCCATTGGTGGTCTGACAAAATGTACCGTACAACCTGCAAATTTTACACCAGCATTCAGGGCGCGGGAACAGGTATACCACCCTTTGAATGCTGGCAGTAAAGAAGGATGGCAGTTGATTAAGCGATCGCGCCACTGCTCTACAAACCAAGGTGTCAAAAGCCGATTAAACTGGATAAGGCAAACAAAATCTATCCCATGCTCCTGCAAACAGCGATGCAGTTCCCGCTCGAATGTTTCTCGGTCAGGATAATCTTGATGCCTAATTACAATCGCCGATATTCCTGCTTGCGCTGCTCGTTGAAGAGGGCGATCGCTATTGGCATTGCAAATCACCAGCGCAATTTCGGCTTGGATCTCACCTACCTTGCAACCATCAATTAGTGCCTGTAGGAGCGTTCCATCCCTAGAAACTAAGGCAGCAACTTTGAGCATTTCATCGGCTCCTAGAAAAAATTTGTGCGATCGTCCAGGGTAGAAAAGATAGCATGAGCGAATACAATTAATCACATCGGTACTAGCTCTTTGCTGTATCGCATGACTACTTTAAAATCTTGGTCATACCATCCTCTGGGGATAGCATCACTCACTTCATCAGCACTGATAGAAGCTAGTCGCGTACCGTAATCCAGCTTGGTTTCAAATAACACTTTCCCTTTCCTAATTAGTTCGTGGGTGAATGGAAAAATTTCCACTGGCTCTCCATATCCTTGAAGTCTAGGAAGGTAGCTCTCAAGTAAGGAAGGCTCTACAAGATCGCCTTTGCAAAGGTCAATGGTCGAGTAGACTGTAACTTCCAATTTACCGTCGATGTATGTCCATGCTGCTTCGTATAAGCTGCTTAAGTCGAGATAGTCTCTGAAACAGTTGATGGTTCCCCGCCTAGGATGATACACTGGGACGATCCATTCAGGAGCGCCAATGAGTGACTGCGCCTTGCCAGTGCAATTATGATAATGGCATTCGCCAACTCCCAACCAGCTTTGGCAGCCACGTCTAATTTCCATGAGTTCACCTAGTATTTTACCATCTCTGGGCAGAAACTCTAAAGTGATTAGGTGAACGTATTCAGTATATAAAGTAAAGCGTCCAGGCGAAGCGTCCAGCTGAGTGTAATCATAGCGGTAAGCAAGCCCAATCACCCCACCCCAAGAAATGCCATTTTTTCCACTCTGCCAAGGCTGAACCAAAACAACCGCATGATTGAGAGTTGCACTTCCTTGTCCGACAATACCAAGTCCATTTTGGTTGCCTTCGTCAGTAAAGACGCGAACATTATTTAGCTCGTTCAAGTCAATTTCAGGCTTAGGTGTGGCATAAACAGGCAAACCTCGGCGCCGATCGTCAGCACCTCCTCTGTGTGGATCACAGACAGATACATCTATCCCAAGATGTCGCGATTTTCCACTCGTCGTTTTTGTCAGTTTTTGCCGTTCGTTAGCATCTCGATAGAAAGGGTCGGTAATCACCCCATTGTGAACCCCATACTTTAAAACTCCTAACTCGATTTCCATTTATAGAGGACTTGTTAGTTTCCTATTGCTATATATATCAAAGAGCGACACCCACAAGTCAATTACTTGCGATTTGGCTGAAATATCTCAGCCAGATTTAGAGCGTTGAGTTGAGCTTGTGCTTTATGTAGAGACTCATACCATTCTTTTTGAGGGTCGCTATCTGTAACAATGCCTGCACCAACTTGTCCCCAAACAATTGCCCCAGATGTAGAATCGCTCGTATCAGTATATAGTAAAGTGCGAATCAGAATATTTAAGTCGAGGTTTCCCCGCCAATCCAGATAACCGCAGGAACCGTAAAATAAGTTGCGCTTTACGGGTTCGAATTCTTCAATAATTTCCATACAACGCACTTTCGGACAACCCGTAATCGTCCCCCCAGGAAACACAGCTCGAATCAAATCTACAGCGTCATACTTCGGGTGTAGCGTACCGATAACATTGCTGACAAGGTGCATGACATGGCTGTAGCGTTCAATTGTCAGGAGTTCATCGACTTTGACAGACCCCCACTCGCAGACTCTGCCGATGTCATTGCGCTCTAAGTCAACTAGCATGATGTGTTCCGCTCTTTCTTTGGTATTGGCAATTAACTCTTGTGCTAACTGCTCATCAGCCGTGGGGGTAGCACCACGCGATCGCGTTCCGGCAATTGGTCGAGTTTCAACGTGCCTTCCTGATAACTGTACCAGCCTTTCAGGCGAACAGCTAATTATTGCCCCCCAAGGAGTCTGCCAATAACTGGCAAAAGGGGAAGGATTAATAGAAAGCAAAGCTTGATAGATTGACCAGCTATCAAAAGGAGTATGGGCTTCAAACCTTAAGGACAAGTTAGCCTGAAAGATGTCGCCAGCTTGAATATATTTTTTAGCTTGCTGCACCGCCACTATATAATCTTCCTGAGACATTTGGAAAATGGGAGTGACGGGAGTAGTTTTGTCGGCTTGCGGGAAATTTTGCGTTTCCCTCTCTTCATCTGCTTGCTCTAGCTGACTTTGCATTACTGTAAGTTGAGCCAAATCAGTAGCGGCTAACCAAAGAATTTGCTGTTGATGATCCGCAACTGCAAACGATTCGGGTTCATACCAGTAGGCGATCGGGAAAGGAAGCGGATCAACTTTGTGTTGGGGCAGTTGCTCAATCTCCCATGCCAAGTCATATCCGAGCCATCCCAACCAACCACCTGTAAAGGGAAGTTCAGCAGGCACTATCGACTCTGCTTTCATACTCGCGTCTTCATCCTGATGAGAGTTGAGCAGACAGCGCAAAAAAGGAAGAATATCTCCTAAAGGCGGTGTCCATAGCCTCTGTTGACCCTCAATCAAGCGGGGAGAACCTGCACAAATGGAATATCGAGCTAGGTGGGTGCTAGGCGTAACTGGGCTTTCTAGAAGGGTTGCAATACGCTGACGGGAACGACCCTGCAACGTTTCCACATCACAATTGCTGGTTTCACCTCTAGGATTGAGAAATAGTGCCTCGAAGACTTGCGCTCCACTAAATTTAGCCAGAGGCAGCTTTCGCCAATGCCAAGGTTGTATCGGTTTCATGGTTGATAGGGTATAGGCAGATAACTCGGCTGCGATCGCAACATTCACCTCTACTTGATGATAAAAAGTAGCCTTTTCTTGGGAAAATCGATTTGCGATTTCAGCCATCGTCTCTTTTGTTATTGGATGAATCCAATCAGGCACCAGAAACCCTAGTGGCACTGCTACATAAGCGTAGCGTAGGATATCCGGCGCTGGCAATTGCAGGTTGGGAGTTGACAGAACTTCTTTATCGTAAAGTACAAGGTCTAGGTCGATGCTACATTTAGCTTTGCCTTCGTCTCCCCGGATTCGACCTAAACCATCTTCTATAGGGCGCAACACTTGCTCATGCAGCTCAACTGCTTGTAAACTTGTCTTTATTAAGCAGGCACCATTGAGATAAGGTGTTGCAGTCGTTTTGCTAATGGCTGGGTTTTCGTATACTGGAGATACAGCCAATATATGTACCTGTTGATTGAGAGCTTTTAACGCTTTGACCAGGTTGGACTTAGCTTCATAGTTAGAACCAAAAGTAATTAAAGCAAGAAACACTTCGGCTATTCTCTAGTTAGTGTAATAAGGTTTGGTTATGTCGCTTGGATGCATAGGCGATCGCCACACGGATTTATAGCCGCAGGTTTTAACCTGTCGGCGAAATGCAAGATGTTAGATTACCTACAACCGTCTTATTTTCCAGAAATAACTAGAAATCAAATTCGTCAACATATGAGCAACAATCGGCACTAGCAAATTACCAGTAATTAAAGCGCTGTATCCCAATATTAATCCAACAATCGTTGCCCAAATTACATAAGTCCATTGTTGGGGACTGCTAAGGTGTAAGACGCCAAAACAGAGACTCGATACGATTACCGCTAGATGATCTCCTCCCAAAGCCGGCAACATCACACCTCGAAATAACAATTCTTCACTTAATCCTGGTAGCAACCCCAGCCAAATTATATCTGGTAAAGCTAAGGGTTTAAGTACTATTTCTAAGTAATAATCTGCACTTTTGCGGTAAGCAGCCCAAAAACGATAAGCTAATCCACTCACACCGGTGATGATTAACCCTAAAATTATCCCTAAAAGTAAATCTTTTTCTTGCCAATGCCAGGAAAATATCGCCACGTTGCCAAAGCGCAACCACAACTTGGCAATTATCCATAACATTATTGCAGTCACACCCATTGCCACAAGCACTTGGGTGCGTGTCAAGTAGGGAATTTCTGGATCTTGCTTTTGCTCTTGTTCCACGGGAGGGGGAGAGGGGGGAGGGGGACAGGGGGAGTGGGGGAGTGGGGGAAGGGGGGCAGGGGAGGCAGGGGGAGCAGGGGGATAAATGCCTAATACTTAACATTGTACAGACGCGATTAATCGCGTCTCTACTAACTACTAACAAATAACTGCAAAGACGATATTTTTGAGCTTAGGGCAGATGGGTTAATGCCTGCTTTGTGTGCTACTAATGCACCTACTGCCTCTAAATATGAGTTGACCTGTATGGATTTGATTCCCAACGGTTGGGGAGGAACTTGGATCTGAGTCTTGTTTTCAAGGACGGTGATGATTTGGCATCGTGTCTTACTTAAGCTTAACAGAGTGCTACCACCACAGGCGGTTGCGGGTACGATGACGGCATCAACTTGATTAGCCCAAATGTCAGTCGGTTCGGGCAATTGATGAGTTTCCCCGACAATAAACTGGGGAGCGCGACTTAAACCGACAAGGACGCATGGTAAGAAAGTATAGCCCAATTCTTCGGCGGCAGAACGTGGAGATAAATCGGGATCTGGAGGTGCGGGAGAAAGTGCAGGGGAGTGAGCGCAAGGAATTTGAAAGGTTCGCACTATTAAATGGCTAATTACCGCTTCTGCCCCAGCTATCGGATCGACTCCTTTACCGTGGCGGTAGTTTTGATCGGCTTCTTCATCAATATTATCGGGGAAACGGGCAACAACTGCGATCGCCTGCGCCCCGGCTTTATTAATCAGTACTTCAGCTGCCCTTAACAAGCTATCTGGGTTGCCAATTGTCCCCCAACTTGCCCCCGATGGCGATGACCGCAATTCCACCTCTAAAGGTGCATCAGTTATTACATAATCTGTCAACGATAATCCTAAGGTAGCTCTGGCAGCATCTGCTGCTTGCAAGTGTCGCAGTCGCAATTCTGGCTCAATTCCTTGGTCAAAAAGCAAACCTATGCGATTTTGATGAACTGGACGCAAACCCCAGCATGAGGCGGCAAATTTGTCCAGTCCATAACCTTCAACGTAGAAAGCATTGGGTAGATTCCAATATAAACTGGCGCCATTGAGGACATTGGGATGAGTAATTAGGCGATCGCAAACCTGGGCTAAAGCTTTTGCAACTGGCAATGCATCTCCTGCATAACCCCCAATTTCTGCCCCGACACCAGTTGGTACAATTAAAATAGCAGTGTATGGACGCAATTGAAAATTCAGAGTTATTAACTAACAGTCACAACAGCTTCTACAGTACACGATTGTTGTTCCACATCGACAGAGGTAATTGCCCAGCGAAGAGGTTCTCCTTCTTTTTTCAATTCTGTTTCAATTGTTTTTTGTAACTCTGTAGGACTTTCTTGTAATTCAATTTCTGCGGTAATAAAATGCGTAGTCATCTTAGTTAATCCTGTTGATTTGTACTTTCTAGAATAGCTGATATCAGTTGCTATGAAATACTTATGTTATTTCTCAGTCTTGGAAATTTCCGCATCTCAGTTATTCAGTCATCAATAATCATCCGATTTACTGATAACTGTTCGCTGATCATTTGTCTTTGCCAAACTGTAACTGATAAACTATGTCTTCCTTTTCTGTCTCAAGTTTCAAATCAGAAAGGGGTTTGGCAACACAAAGCAATACGTAACCTTGCTTTTGTAAATCTGGACTAACCCCCATGCCATCAGTTTGATCTACAGTTCCCTCAGATATTTGACCGGCGCAAGTTGTGCAAACACCTGCATTGCAAGAACTCGGCAGTTCCAAACCCGCAGCATCGGCAACTGATAAGATCGTTTCATTTTCGGGAACTTGCAAAGTATGAATTTTGCCTTGGTGATGAACTTCTACAGTGTAAGTGTTGGGCATATCCAAAAGAAGGTGATGCAACGAGCAAATTTCTTATTTTATCTGAATTAGTTAAAAATATCTAGATATTAACTTGAATTGGGCAATGGGCAATGGGCATTGGGAAAGAATATGTATTGGAAGTTGACCAGGATTCGGTACGAGAAGCGATGAACTCTCTTTATAATTTATTTGGTACAAGCCGCGAAGTTCTCAAAGCAGCCGGTCTAGGTGTGGGTGCTTGTCGTGATTCAGTTTTATAGAAGATCGGGGTCAACCCCTTCGGGGAATTCAAAATTCAAAATTCAAAATTCAAAAAAAAGACAATTAGTGGAGGCGGTGAGTACCCACCACTAATTGTTGGCGGTAGCCTCCGCTCTGCGGAAGACCACTGATTTTTCAATTCAGTGGGGGCTTGAACCCAAAATTAATTAATTAAAAATTATTTTTTATTTCTTAATGCGTGAATTTTGAATTGCTTAATGCATGAATTCAAAAAAGGTCAATATTTAATTCTCGCAACTTAGCGGCTAGGCGTTCAGCGCGTTGCTTTTCTTGTTCCGCACGCTGTCTTTCTTCGTCCGCACGCTGCTTTTCTTGTTCTGCCAATTCTTGCGGTGTCGGCACTAACTGCCCTTGTGCCGTAAAATAGCGTAATTGATTGTCCTGCACACCCAAATATAAATCTAACTGCTGACTCCATAACCAACCTTGGGAATTCGGTTCTATTGGTTGGTAATGAGCGTCTACTAAATGAAACCCCACAAATTCTAAATCATTCGGGTCAAACCAAAAATACTCTGGTGTGCGAAAGATATCTTGGTAAATTTGTTTTTTTAAGCCTTTGTCTGTGGCTTTTGTGGAAGGCGAAAGCAACTCGATAATGATATTCGGATATTTACCATCTTCTTGCCAAATCACCCAACTTTTGCGCGGTTTGCGATCGCATCCTAGCACTACAAAAAAGTCTGGACCGCGAAATTCTTCTGATTTAATACCAATTTAATATGAAGCTGCATAGAAAAGAGCTTCTAGGATAAAGTTATAAGAGGAAATAGATATCACCTGCTCAGGTGTAAGTTGATTGAATATTTCCTGGATGCGATCGCGTAAATTTTG
>JAESGY010000060.1_pt1 | contig 109038 bp, 110 predicted proteins | sample 9269841 | NCBI WGS metagenome assembly JAESGY01 (sample SAMN17022865, study PRJNA683097) | algae metagenome | isolation source: Spirirestis rafaelensis WJT71-NPBG6 and co-occurring heterotrophs from... | place: USA: Pinto Wells, Joshua Tree National Park, Colorado Desert, CA | collected... | reverse complement strand
CACACAGCTCGATCGGGCATAAGACCCCGGTCGAGTTCATGAAATCCATCGGCGCCCCCAGCCGGCCGATGGGGTCATGAGGCCGGAAGTTCCGCTCGGCCGTGGTCCAGCGTTCGGGGCAGGTCCATAAGCGTCCGATGCTCTAACCGCCGGTGGTCCAAACTTCGGGATCGGTTCACAATCCAGCGGACTCCAGCTCTGAGCGGGGGAAACTCAGGGCTCACGTCACCCGTCTTGTCCTTCCACGGACGAGCCATCGTGAACGCCATGTGTGAGACCCCTGTGTGAGACCAGAGACCTGCAAGAGCGTTGAAGGATTAGAAAAATCGTTGATTAGAAAGGCGTTGGACCATCAGGAAAGATGGTGCCCAGGAGAGGACTCGAACCTCCACGGTGTTACCCGCTGCTACCTGAAAGCAGTGCGTCTACCAATTCCGCCACCTGGGCCTGCCTGTTCGGCGAGGCTTCGTTTACGGTGGATCGGCCGGCACGTCAATCGCTGAAAATGCGGCAGATGCGCTTTCTTCCCGATGCACCTCTTCACAGGGCAGCGGCGTTTGACTAGAGACGTTCTACATTTCCCACCCAAGCTCCATGCAAGTCCCTCGCCGGGCAGGAGAGTTTCATGATCGGTGCCCTTCGCACGCCTGAGCAGCAAATCGTCACCGTCTTCGGCGGATCGGGCTTCCTGGGCCGCTATGTGGTGAGCCTTCTCGCCCAGCGCGGCTACCGGGTGCTCGTGCCGACCCGGCAGCCGAACATGGCGAATTTCCTTCCCTTGGGCAAAGTGGGGCAGATCCATCCGATCCACGCCAATCTGCGCAACGAGGATTCGGTGGCCCATGCGGTGGCCCGGGCCGATCACGTGATCAACCTGGTGGGCATCCTGCAGGAGACGGGCCGCCAGCGCTTCGACACGCTTCAGGCCCAGGCGCCGGCCATGATCGCGCGGCTCGCCAAGAAGGCGGTCTCCTTCACGCATGTCTCGGCCATCGGGGCGGATGCGAACTCGGAATCGGCCTATGCCCGCTCCAAGGCCGAGGGCGAGGCCGCTCTGCTCCAGGTACGGCCCGATGCGGTGATCCTGCGCCCCTCCCTGCTGTTCGGACCCGGCGACGGCTCCTTCAACCGCTTCGCGACGCTAGCCCGCATGCTGCCCGTGCTGCCCCTGCCCGGCGCCGACACCCGCTTCCAGCCGATCTATGCGGGCGATGTGGCGGCGGCCATCGTGGCCGCGGTGGACGGCCGGGTGCCGACCGGCCGGGTTTACGAGCTCGGCGGGCCGGAGATCCGCTCGTTGCGCCAGATGATGGAACTCGTCTTCGAGATCACCGAGCGCAAGCGGGCCATCGTGCCCGTGCCGGCGAAGGCCGCCCGGGCCATGGGCAGCGTCATGGGCACGCTCGACCGGCTGACCCTCGGCCTCATGCCGAACGAGCTCGTCACCACCCGTGACCAGGCGATCCTGCTTGAGAGCGACAACGTGGTGTCCGACAGCGCGGTTGCCGAGGGCCGCACGCTCCAGGGTCTGGGCATTACCCCCACCACCATCGAGGCGATCGTGCCGAGCTATCTGGTGCGTTTCCGCAAGACCGGCCAGTTCGACCTCAAGCGCAACGCGACGCAGACGATGCCGGACCTGCTCGCTCCCCGGTCAGGAGGGCCTGCATCGGACTTCCACCCGGAGCGCGCCTCCGGTCCGGCCATCGGCCAGCAGGCGAGCCGCTGAGAGGCTTAATTTTTCAACGGTTCTCGAGGGAGGCTTGGCCCTCCCGGCGGTCCGGGATCACCGCCCGGCCGCGGGTGAGCCTCTTGTGCAGGTGAACCATCATCACGGCGCCGAAGACCGGGGTGATGAGGTTCACCACCGGCACGAGCACCAGGCCGGCCAGCACGGCACCGGCGGCGAGCACCGTGCCCCGGTGCTCCGTGCGCAGGCGCGCCACGTCCTCCGCCGGCCAGAAGCGGCCGGCCGCCAGCTCGAAATATTCGCGCCCGAGCAGATAGGCATTGGCCACGAAGAACGCCCCGATATTGATGCCGGGGATGAAGAACAGCAATAGGGCGACGAGGTTCACCAGCAGCGACAGGCCGGCAAAGCGGATGCCGTAGAGAATGGCCTTGCCGAAGGGCAAAGCCCGGCCGGGCGCATCGGCCGGATAATCCTTGTGCTCGACCACCTCGGCCACATCGTCGAGAAAGTAGCCCGCCACGATGGCCGAAACCGCCGGCAGCAGATAGATCAGCGCCACGAAGAGCCCGAAGCCCGCGAGGAAGAACGCGAAGCTGTCGATGATCGGGTAGCTGGCGCTGAGATCGTGATTGGTGAGGAAGATGTCGAAGAGCTTCGTCAGGCCGAGCCAGACCAGCACGAGCAGCGCTAGGGTCAATCCGATCGATTTCCAGAGGATGCGCCGCAGCGCGGGCGAGAAGACCTCGCGGGCCGCCGCGAAAACCGATTGGATGAGCATCTGTCCTTCGTCCCCTCGAAACTTTAAGGCCACGCTTGATGCGCGGTGCGGAGCTTACTTATGAACGAAGCCGCCGCAAAGCGAGGGGTGGAGAAGCCTGTGCCGTTGAAAACCGGATCGTCGGTCGCCCCTGAGGCAAATCCAGACGTGATCGTCGTCGGTGCGGGCAGCGCCGGCATCGCGGCGGCGCGGCATCTCCTGGCCCAGGGGCTGACGGTCACGATCCTGGAGGCCAGAGACCGCATCGGCGGGCGCACGCTCACGCGCAGCTTCAAGGGGCACCCGCTCGATCTCGGCGCCCACTGGCTTCATGCGGGTCCCATCAACCCGCTGGTGAAGCTCGGTCGAGAACGCCGTGAACCTCTGCGCCGGGCTCCCGTGGACGGGCATTTCTTCGTGCGTGGCCGTCGGGGAAGCCCGGCCGAGCGCGCGGCGCTCGACCGTGCCTTTGCCATGGCCGACCGGGCCATGACGCAAGAAGCAAAGGCCCGTGAGGACCAGGCGGCCGCAAAGGTCCTGCCGCCCATGGGTCCGCAGGGGCGGCGGGTGGCCGCCATCCATGGGCTAGTCTCGGGGAGGCCGCTCGACGAGGTCAGCCTGCATGATTTCCCGAGCATGGAATATGCCGACAACCTCTTCATCGCCGGAGGGCTCGGCGCCTATGTGGGCCGGCTGGCGCGGGGCCTGCCGATCCGTCTCGGGACCGCCGTTCACGCCATCGACTGGTCGGCGGAGGGCGTGCGGGTCGAGAGCAGCGCCGGAACGCTGCGCGGGAAAGCTGCGATCGTGACCACGCCCATGGCGGTGCTGCAGCAGGACGCGATCCGCTTCGCCCCTGCCCTGCCGAACGCCGTCCAGGAAGCGATCCACGGCTTCACCCAGGGCGTCTACGAGCATGTGGTGCTGCACTGGCCGGATTCGCCGTTCCGCGGCGCCGACCGCCTGGCGAGCCTCACCGGCACGCACCGGGAGCCGCCGGGGCTTCTCACCTGCATCGACAACACGCCGTTCCACTTCTTCGAGCTCGACCAGCCCGCAGCCGCAGGATTCGACCGGCGGGATGCTCATGCGCCGTTCCGGTTTGCCCGCGCGGTGCTGGCGGAGCATTTCGGCCACCGGGCCATCCGCAATCTCACCGCCCTGCACAGCACCGGATGGCGCAACGATCCGTGGTCGCGCGCCTCCTGGGCAGTGGTGCCGCCGGGGCTCTACCCCGTCCGCGGCACCCTGAAGGCGCCGGTCGGGGAGCGGATCTGGTTTGCCGGCGAGGCGCTGTCCCGAGCGCAGTGGGGCACGGCGGGCGGCGCCTGGGAGGAAGGCGAACGGGCCGCCGGGGAGATCGTCAGGCAGCTGGCCGGCTGATCCAGTCAGCTCGGATCGAACCCCGCTTCCAGCCGCGTGCGGACCCATGCCAAGGCCTGGTCCAGATCCGCGAAAACGGGAGGCGTGACGCTCATCAGGGGGCCGCAGGGGCCGAAGCCGGCCTCCAGAAACCAGCCTTCGATCTGCTCCCGCTCGCCGAGGGTTTCCTCTGCCGTCACACGGGAGAGAACGGCCACGAGATGTCCGGCGGCGAGAACAAGCTGTCCCTCATGGCCGCCGCCATCGGTCATCACGGATATGGGCTGCAGGGTGATTTCGAACATCCGGCATCAGGGCCTTGGACTATCGGTCCTCGTTCTGGAGGCTGAGATAGGTGGAGGTGAACTCGCCTACTTTTTTCAGCCGCTCCCAGTCAAGAATGGTCAACGCATCACCCTGAGAACGGATCAGCCCTTCCTTGCGCAGTTCCTGCAGCACCCGGTTCACGTGGACCGTCGAGAGCCCCAGCGTGTCGCCGAGCTCGGCCTGGGTGATGGGGAGCTGGACCGAGTCGCCCTCGGCGCGGCCGACCACTTTGAGACGCAGGTAAAGCTCACAGATCAGGTGCGCCATGTGGGCCGTTGCCGAGAGGCGCCCCATGGCTGTCAGCCACTCCCGGTGAATGGCACCGTCGATCAGCGTGTTGAGCCACAGCATCCGGGTGAGATGGGGGAACTCGTCGGTGATCTTTTCAAGCGTGGCGTGCGGCACCGTGGCGATGCGGCAGGTGGTCAGCGCCAGAACGCCGTGATCCATCGTCTTCAGCAGAAAGCTATGCAGATCGAGGAAATCGCCTGCGACATGGAGCGCTGAAATCTGCCGCCGACCGTTCGACACGATCTTGTAGCGGGCGGCAAAGCCATCCAGGAGCAATGAGCTTTCGTTCGGTCGATCCCCCTCGCGCACGATATCCTCGTCGGCCTCGACCACCCTGACGCGCGCAATCGCATTTTCCAGGGCTCTCTTCTCGTCGTCCGAGAGCTGATCACGCTGTTCAAGCTTTAGAATCAGGGGGTTGGTCATACGGTTCGTTGTTGAGGGTAGGAACAGCCTGTACTGGCCAAACTCCGTTCTTAGCCGCACTCACATATGTTTATGCTCAAGTTGGTTTTCGGTTGCATTGAGTCGCAGCCCACATTTTCACATTCAGGAGAGGGCTGTGGGTGCCAGGCGTGCTGCCCGGATTGAGGATCAGAGACGCAAAGCTGGCCTCTCGGCGTCAGACCAGAAGGGCCTGGATCGCCACGGCCGGAGCCTTCTCGCCATACGGTTTGGCGATGAAGACGGCATCGTCAGGCAGGCGCACGCTTTCCGGCATCAGATGGCCGGAGGTGATCACGATCAGGATGTGGGGCCAGCGGCGTCGGACGAGGTCTGCGAGTTCGAGGCCATCCATGGACCCCGGCATCTTCACGTCGGTGAACAGCACACGAATGTCGTCCCGTTGCTGGAGGATCTCCAGCGCCGCCTGGGCATGGGCGGTCTCGATTACGTCGAACCCCGCGTCCGTGAGGGCATCGGCCGTCGCCATCCGGACGAGGAGTTCATCCTCCACGAGAAGCACGACAGGTCGTGAGGGGATCGAATGGCCATTCATCAGAGAGATGGGCTCGCGACAGGAGGATAGTCGGAGGTTACGTGGGTCGGCTCACGCGAATCATGCGTATTAACATATGTTAGCGATACATTGGATCAAGGGGCAACCCGCAACGGGCACCTCATCGCCGCGGTGACAAAGGGCCGATCTGATCGCGTGGCGTGCTCAGAGCATGCTCGGCAGCACCCGGTCCGGCGGTTTGTGGCCATCCACGAAAGCGCGGATGTTGACGATCACCTTCTCGCCCATGGCAACGCGGCCCTCGTGCGTGGCCGAGCCCATATGCGGCAGGAGCACCACCTTGCCCTGCTTGGCCAGCCGCACGAGGCGAGGATTGACCGCGGGCTCCTCCTCAAACACGTCGAGGCCCACACCCGCGATGGCGCCGGCCTCGATAAGCTTGGTCAGCGCCCCCTCGTCGATGATCTCGCCGCGGGCGGTGTTCACCAGGATCGCGTCTGGCTTCATGAGCTTAAGGCGCCGCGCGGAGAGCAGGTGGTAGGTGGCCGGCGTGTGCGGGCAGTTCACCGACACGATGTCCATGCGGGCCAGCATCTGATCGAGGGATTCCCAGTAGGTCGCCTCGAGCTCCGCCTCGATCTTCGGCGGCACGTGGCGGCGGTTGTGGTAGTGGATCGACAGGCCGAAGGCTTTCGCCCGGCGGGCGAGCGCCTGGCCGATGCGGCCCATGCCGACGATGCCGAGACGTTTTCCCGTGATGCGCCGGCCCAGCATCCAGGTGGGCGACCAGCCGGCCCAGTCCCCGTCCGGGATCACGCGGGTTCCCTCGGGAAGGCGGCGGGCCACCGCCAGGATCAGCGCCATGGTCATGTCGGCCGTGTCCTCGGTGAGGACCCCGGGGGTGTTGGTCACGGTGATGCCCCTGGCCACGGCAGCCGCCACATCGATGTTGTCGACGCCGTTGCCGAAATTGGCGATGAGCTTCAGGTTGGGCCCGGCCTGCCCGATGATGGATGCATCGATCTCGTCGGTGATGGTGGGAACCAGCACGTCGGCCGCCTTGACGGCCTCCGCGAGCTCTTCGGCTGAGAGCGGCTTGTCCTCGAGGTTAAGGCGCGTGTCGAACAATTCGCGCAGGCGCGTCTCGATCACGTCGGGCAGGCGGCGGGTGACGACGACCAAGGGTCTTCTTTTCATCGGCTCAAATGCCCCCAACACTGAAAAAACCGCGAATTGTAACGAGTTTCACGCTCTCTTAACCCTGGCTCAGTCATCAAAGGGGACAACCCGCCGCGTGGCGGCATCCGTCAAGCTTATCTACCAGAGCCGGCCATCCAAGACAAAGTCATGATCGGGGATACCATGCGCAAGATCATCCTTGCCCTTGCTGTCGTGAGCCTGAGCACTGGTGCGGCCCTTGCGCAGCAGCCTCCGGGCGGACGCCTCGGCACCGGCCTGCCGGTGCCGCGTTATGTCAGCCTCAAAACCGACCGGGTGAACCTGCGTGAAGGCCCGTCCAAGGACCACAGGACCGCTTGGGTGTTCCAGCGCGCGGGGCTGCCCGTGGAGATCATTGCCGAATACGAGACCTGGCGGCGCATCCGTGATTCGGAAGGCACCGAGGGCTGGGTTCTCCATTCACTCCTGTCGGGGCGGCGCACTGCCCTTGCCATGCCGTGGGCCAAGGGCAACCAGCCCCCGATCAGCCTGTTCGACCGCGCCGACGAGAAGAGCGGCGTGGTGGCCCATCTCCAGCCCGGCGTGATCACCAACGTCAGGGGGTGCGATGGCCGGTGGTGCCGGGTGATGATCACCATGGAGGGCGCCCGCGACGTGGACGGCTACATCCAGCAGGAGAAGCTGTGGGGCGTCTATCCCAACGAGACGGTCGAGTAGGCCTTACCGATTTCTCAAGAATTGCCGGGCTAGAAGGCAACACCGTAACCCGATCCGCGGAGGCCTTCTCCCATGACCCTGAACCTGAGTTTCAAGCTGCTCCCGATCCTAGGCATTGCTCTCGGCGTTGCCTCCCTGGTGGTTCCCCGTTTTCTCAACGTCTTCGTGGCGATCTTCCTGATCGTCTACGGCCTCGTGGGCTACGGCTTCATTCGCTGAGGCCGACGCCCGCCTCTAAGCGGTCCGGCGCCCCATGAGGCGCGAGCCGAACACGTTGAAGGCGAGCCCCAGCACGATAACCGCCCCACCTACGGCCTCGATCGGGTGCATGGCCTCGCCGAGGATCAGGACTGAGCCCAGGATCCCGGCGACGGGCACGAAGAGCGCGAAGGGCGTTACCGTGGCGGCCGGGTGGCGGGAGAGCAGGTAGGCCCAAATCCCGAAAGCGAAGATCGTGGTCGGATAGGCGAGATAGGCCACCGCCGCGAGGGTACCGCCGTCCATGCGGGTCAGGGCGGCGATCACCGTGGCGGGGCCGTCGAGCCAGAGCGACAGGCCCAGCAGCGGCAGCGGCGCGACGAGGCTCGACCAGACGATGAAGCCCAGCATGCTGACCCGGCCGGCCCGCTTGGACACGATGTTGGCCACGCCCCAGGAGGCGGCGGCGATCACCGTCATGGCGAAGGGCCCGGCGCCTCCGCCGGTCATGCGCGGCAAGGCGATGAGGACGAGACCCAGGCCGGCAACAACGCCGCCGACAACCTGATGCGGCCCGGGCCGTTCGTTCATCAGCACGGCAGCAAAGAGGATCGTGAAAAAGACCTGCGCCTGCATCACCACGGAGGCGAGGCTCGCCGGCATGCCGAACGCAATGGCGGCAAAGAGCAGCCCGAACTGGGCGACGCCGAGGAAGAAGCCGTAGGCCACAATTATCTTCCAGCTGGTCTTCGGGCGCGGAATGAAGAAGACAGCCGGGATGGCGGCAAACAGGAAGCGAAGGGCCGCCAGCAGCAGGGGCGGCGTGGTGCCGACACCGAGCTTGATGACGACGAAGCTCAGGCCCCAGATGACCGTGACGAGAAGGGCGAAGAGGCTATGGCTGAGCGGCATCTTTCAAAAACGGGGACGCCGCTTGAGGGAGGAGAGTTTAAGCGCCCTTGCGGCGCAGGCGCACGATCACCTCGACGCCCGCCACTTCCATGCCTTCCGGAGGCTGGGGCAGATCGGCGACGCTGATGCCTGAGGAGGGCATGTCCACGAGCTCGCCCTCTTCCTCAAGGAAGAAGTGGTGGTGCTCGGTGGGGTTGGTGTCGAAATAGGCCTTGGCGCCGTCCACCGCGAGCTGGCGCAGGAGGCCGGCTTCCGTGAACTGGTGCAGGGTGTTGTAGACGGTCGCCAGCGACACCGGCACGCGGGCGCGGGACGCCTCGTCGAAGAGCATTTCCGCCGTGATGTGCCGGTCGCCCTTGCCGAACAGGAGCCACCCTAAGGACACGCGCTGACGGGTCGGACGCAGGCCCACGCGCCGCAACTTGTCCCGCAATTCGGACACGGGGCAGCCCTTCCGGTGAGCCGGAGCGGTGGTGGACGCGATGTAGGCGGACAAAGGATCGGTCATGTCACGGAACTGAATGGACGAATGCGCGCTTCTAACATCACGATAATAAGAAAGCGAGAGGGTTGCCGCAAGGCAGCCCCCCGGATGGCTCATGGGAGCAGGGTTCTTGGCAGGGTTCTTGGGATGATGGTTGAGGCCGCAAAGAATCCCGGCGCGGGTCCCTTTGATGGACGGCCAAGCCTGTGCTACCAGAGCCGCATCATGGCCCCGAGGCTTTCTTGAGGCCCCTTTTGAGACCCTAGGGAAAGGATCGGCATCCGGCATGGCCCGCCAGTCCAGCTTTAACTATGAAGAGCTCCTTGCCTGCGGGCGCGGAGAGTTGTTCGGCCCCGGCAACGCGCAATTGCCGCTCCCGCCCATGCTGATGTTCGACCGCATCACCTCGATCGGTGAGGACGGCGGCGCCTATGGCAAGGGTCATGTGGTGGCGGAACTGGATGTGCGGCCGGACCTCTGGTTCTTCCCCTGCCACTTCAAGGGCGACCCGGTGATGCCGGGCTGCCTCGGCCTCGATGCCCTGTGGCAGATGACCGGTTTCTTCCTCGGCTGGGGCGGCTCCCCGGGCCGCGGCCGGGCGCTCGGCGTCGGCGAGGTGAAGTTCTCCGATCAGGTGCTGCCCACCGTCAAGAAGGTGGTCTACGGCGTCGATCTCAAGCGCGTCTTCCGCTCCAAGCTGGTGCTCGGCATCGCCGACGGCTGGCTCGAGGCCGACGGACGCCGGATCTACGAGGCCAAGGACATGCGCGTCGGGCTGTTCCAGGCCGAAGCCCCGGTCGGCGGCTAGAATGCGGACAAGGCCGGCCCGGCACCAAGCTGGGCCGCATCCTATTGACAAAGCATGATCTTTTTTCAAGAACCAGCCTCACTGCTCAGCCGCAGGAGCCTTGGGACTTGGCGTCATGCTTTCGACCATTCTCGGGCTCAGTGTTGAGAATGAGCAGGGCGGGCCTTACCTGTTGAGGCGTTAGGCTTGGCATCAAGGGTTCTTTGGAGAGGTAGCTATGAGGCGCGTCGTCGTCACCGGCATGGGCATCGTGTCGTCCATCGGCAACAACACCCAGGAGGTGCTGGCCTCTCTGCGCGAAGCCAGATCCGGTATCAGCAAGGCCGAGGATTTCGCGAAATACGGCTTCCGCTGCCAGGTGCAGGGCGCCCCGAGCCTGAACCCGGAGGAGATCGTCGACCGTCGCGCGATGCGCTTCCACGCCAAAGGCACGGCCTGGAACCATGTGGCCATGGACCAGGCGATCCGCGACGCGGGCCTGGAGGAGAACGAGATCTCCAATGAGCGCACCGGGATCATCATGGGCTCGGGCGGTCCCTCCACCCGCATCATCCTTGAAGCGGGCGACATCACCCGTGAAAAAGGCCCGAAGCGCATCGGGCCGTTCGCGGTGCCCAAGGCCATGTCGTCCACGGCGTCCGCGACGCTCGCCACCTGGTTCAAGATCAAGGGCGTGAACTATTCGATCTCGTCGGCCTGCGCGACCTCGAACCATTGCGTCGGCAACGCCTACGAGATGATCCAGTACGGCAAGCAGGACGTGATGTTCGCCGGCGGCTGCGAGGATCTGGACTGGAGCATGTCCAACCTCTTCGACGCCATGGGGGCCATGTCCACCAAGTACAACGACACCCCGTCGCGCGCCTCGCGCGCCTATGACGTCAACCGCGACGGCTTCGTCATCGCCGGCGGCGCGGGCGTGCTGGTGCTCGAAGAGCTGGAGCATGCCAAGGCCCGCGGCGCCCGCATCTACGGCGAGATCGTCGGCTACGGCATGACCTCGGACGGCTACGACATGGTGGCCCCCTCGGGCGAGGGCGCGATCCGCTGCATGCGCATGGCGCTCAAGGACGTGCACAACCCGATCGACTACATCAACCCGCACGCCACCTCGACCCCCGTGGGCGACCAGAAGGAGATCGAGGCGATCCGCACGGTCTTCGGCTCCGGCGACAAGTGCCCGCCGATCTCCGCGACGAAATCGCTCACCGGCCACTCGCTCGGCGCCACCGGCGTGCAGGAGGCGATCTATTCGCTGCTGATGATGAACAACGGCTTCATCTGCGAGAGCGCCCATATCGACGAGATCGATCCGGAATTCGCCGACATGAACATCGTGCGCAAGCGGATCGACGATGCCCGGATCGACACGGTCCTGTCGAACTCCTTCGGCTTCGGCGGCACCAATGCCACACTCGTCTTCAGCCGCCACAACGGGTAAGACTCCGACATCCGCCTGAGACAACGCCATGCGATGCCCCGGCAATTCCAGGAGGCTTCGCATGGACACGCTCAAAGACACCATAATTTCCGGCTCGCGATGCACACTTTCATAACAATTGGCGTCGCACCCTGGAGCCGATGCAGAGGGGAACCCACGTGACCGGTCTGATGCAAGGAAAGCGCGGCCTCATCATGGGCGTCGCGAACGACCACTCCATCGCCTGGGGAATCGCCAAGGCCCTGGCCCAGCACGGGGCGGAGCTCGCCTTCACCTACCAGGGCGAGGCGCTGGGCAAGCGCGTGGCTCCGCTGGCGCAGTCGCTCGGCTCCAACCTCGTGCTCCCCTGCGACGTGGAGGATCTCGCCTCCGTGGATGCGGTGTTCGACACCCTGGACAAGGCTTGGGACGGCCTCGACTTCGTGGTCCACGCCATCGGCTTCTCCGACAAGTCGCAGCTCAAGGGCCCTTATGTGGACGTCACCACCCGGGATAACTTTTCCCGCACCATGGTGATCTCCTGCTTCTCCTTCACGGAGATCGCCCAGCGGGCCGCCAAGCGCATGAGGAACGGCGGTTCGCTCCTGACCCTGACATATGGCGGCTCGACCCGGGTCATGCCGAATTACAACGTGATGGGCGTGGCAAAGGCGGCGCTCGAGGCCAGCGTGCGCTACATCGCCAACGATCTCGGTCCTGCGGGCATCCGCTGCAACGCCATCTCGGCCGGCCCCGTGCGAACGCTTGCGGGCGCGGGCATCGCCGATGCGCGCCTGATGTTCACCTACCAGAAGGCCCATTCGCCCCTGCGCCAGAACATCACCATCGAGGATGTGGGAGGTGCCGCTCTCTACATGCTCTCCGATCTTTCCCGCGGCGTGACCGGCGAGATCCACTACGTGGATTCCGGCTACAACATCATTTCCATGCCGCGTCCCGAGGTGCTCAAGGCTCAGGACGCCGCCGGCGTGACCGGCGAAGAAGGCTGACACCAAACCTTCGTCCCTGACCCTGAAATCACTCCTGCACCTTCGAGGCCGGTCGGCGCAAGCCGCCGGCCTCTTCGCATCCGACCGACACATCTTCGGAACCGACCCGCGAGCGCCGTTAAGGCCTTCTTTCCGAATGCATGGGCAGATTGAGACACCATCATCCCTAGCGGAGCCATAATCAAAGGCGCAGCGACCTGCCCGATTTACCTTGATGATCAATTGGATCATCACGTTGGATAGACAGCAGCCTCAATGTCGGCCAAGATTTTCAGGCTTCTGGCAATAGTATTGTCAAACTCGTTACATGTACCGAAACAAACCCAATCCGCCTTTGCCAAGGACGAGATCTTATCGCGAGACAATATTTTCGATTGCCGGCAATTCTTTTGACGAGACAGAGAGTTTATACCGTTACGTCATAGACCTGAGCCGCCAGATCCCTTGGGTCTCGGATTCGGAAGGCAACATCCTCTACGCCGGGTACGGCTGGGTGGAGACCATCGGGCTTCCTCTCGAGAATCTGATGGGAAGCGGGTGGATCCAGGTTGTGCATCCGGACGACCTGACGCGCCTGCAGCAGGCCCGCCGCAACTCCATGGCCTCCGGGTCCTATGAATGCGAATACCGGTTGCGGATTGCCGACGGGAGCTATCGATGGGTCCGCTCCAGCGCCGGCGCCCGCCGCGATGCCAGCGGCGCGTGGAGCCACTGGTACGGCACCACCCAGGACATCCATGACCGCAAGCTCGCCGAACTGACCCATCTGGGGCATACAAAAGTTCTTGAGATGATCGCGGCCGGTCGACCCCTGGGCGAGGTCCTGAACGCGCTCTGCCACTTGGCCGAGGATCAGATTGCCGGAGCCCGCTGCTCGATCCTCCTCTTCGATCCGGCACGCCAACTGCTTCAGTTTGGAGCAGCCCCGAACCTTCCTCCCGCCTTCACCGCGGCGATCGATGACCTCCCCATCGGGCCATCGGTCGGGTCATGTGGCACCGCCGCCTACACGCGCAGCCCTGTGATCGTCTCGGACATCGCGAGCGATCCGCTCTGGGTCCTATGGCGCGATCTCGCTCTCCAGGACGGCCTCCGGGCCTGCTGGTCGAAGCCGATCCTTTCGCAGTCCGGCGATGTGCTCGGCACCTTCGGCTTCTACTATGCCGAAACGCGATCCCCGACCCAGGGCGCGATGGCAAGAATCGATGTGATGTCGCATCTGGCGGCCCTCGCCATCGAACGCCAGCGGAGCGAGGCGGCCCTGCGCGAGAGCGAGGACCACTACCGCTATTCCGTCGAGCTGAATCCGCAGATTCCCTGGACGGCGGACAGCCAGGGCAACATCCTCAGCACCTCCACACGCTGGAACCAGCTGATGGGGATCCCATCCGACGACAACGTGGGCTCCGGCTGGGCTCGCGTCGTGCATCCTGACGATCTGCCTCTGGTTCGAGACAAATGGATCGAGGCCGTCCGCACGAACCAGCCGCTCGACGTGGAATGCCGCGGGCGCCTCGTGGATGGAAATTATCGCTGGTTCCGGAGCAGGGCGATCCCGCGCTTTGCCGAGGACGGCACGGTGATCCGCTGGTATGGGACGGTCGAGGATATCCACGACCGCAAGCTCGCCGAAGAACAGCTGCACCGGGCCGCCTATCACGACGACCTCACCGGCCTCGCCAACCGGCGGTTTTTTCGCGAGCGCCTCAAGCTGACTCTGGATGAGGTTTCAGACGAGTCGCAGGCCATCGGCCTGCTGGTCATGGATCTCGATCATCTCAAGCAGATCAACGACCGGTTCGGTCACGACGCCGGCGATGATCTCCTGAAAGAGTTTGCCCAGCGCCTGCGGCAGGCGGTGAAGGCCACCGATGTCGTGGCCCGCTTAGGGGGCGACGAATTCGCCGTGATCCTGCCTGACGTCACCGGCGAGGAGGATGTTGCCGAGGCCGCGCGATCAATCCTGTCACGGATGCAGGAACCGCTGAGGCGCAGCGGCAAGGCGCTGGACTGCCGCACCAGCATCGGCGGCGCGATCACGACCGGGCTCGACACCAGTCCCGAGGAGCTTCAGAAGCAGGCGGATCTCGCGCTCTACCACAGCAAGAGTTCCGGGCGCGGCGCGTTCAAGATGTTCGTTCCGGCCCTGCGCCAGGAGGCGCAAAGGACGGCCTCGGCCCTGGAGGTGGCGGCGAAAGCGGTGGAAGCCGGTTGGATCATGCCGTTCTACCAGCCCAAGGTGGTGCTGGCCTCCGGGGCCATCGGGGGCTTCGAGGCCCTGCTGCGCTGGCAGCACCCGCGCGGGGGCATCCAATCGCCGGAAAAGATCGCCCCGGCTTTCAACGATACCGAACTCGGCACCGCCATCGGCGAGCGCATCCGCGCCTGCGTGCTGAGCGACATGCGCGGCTGGCTCAATGCCGGGATTAACCTCGGGCGCATCGCCATCAACGCGTCGGCCGCCGAGTTCCGGCGCGGTGATTACGCCGAGCGCGTGCTCGACGAGCTGAGGCAGGCGGGTGTGCCGGCCCGATGCCTCGAGGTTGAGGTGACCGAGAGCGTGTTCCTGGGATCCAGCACCCAGCTGGTGGAACGGGCCCTGCGGACCTTGAGCGCCGAGGGCGTGACCATCGCCCTCGACGATTTCGGCACGGGCTATGCCTCCCTGTCCCATCTCAAGCGCTTTCCGGTGAACACGCTCAAGATCGACCGCAGCTTCGTGAGCGGCCTTGAAGCGGATGCCGGAGACGCGGCCATCGTGAAAGCCGTGCTCAGCCTCGGACACAATCTCGGAATCGAGATCGTCGCCGAGGGCGTCGAGACGGCTTTCCAGGCCTCTCTCCTGCAGCGCATGAGCTGCGACCTGGTGCAGGGCTACCATTTCGGGCGCCCGATGCCCGCCGGCGACGTGCCGTCCTTCCTCGCGTCATGGCAGGGGATGTGATCCCTGCTCATTCCGGCACCTCGTCATAGGACAGGGCCCAGCCCGCTCCGGTGAAGCAGCACCGTCCCGGCGGGGCACTCTCCCGCCAGACCAGGCTGCGCACGAATTCCATGCCACCGCTCTCGAAGGCGGCCTGCAGCGCCTGCCTGTCCTCTCCGGGCTGCGACAGGCGTCCCTCCGCACAGACGAAGGTCACATGGCCGAGCCATTGCACGGCAAGGCCGGCACTTTTCCGCGTCACGCACAACCCCGCACCGTAAAGTGAGTGCGTACCGCCCTGCGGACTCGCCTTCGGCCGCGGAACGCCCAGGGGAAAGATAAGCCGGCCGCTCTGTTTGAGCCGCTCGATCCAGGCCTCGGCCGGTCGCTCGACGGCAAAGTTCACGTAGACCGCATCCACATCCTCGCGCGGCCATTCGGCGCCGTCGCCTGACACGACGGTGACATTGGGAAGGTCGGCCAGATTGTCCCGGGCGCGCTCCGCAAGATCAGGATCGAACTCGACCGCGAGCACATGCCCTTGTGCGCCGACGAGATGCGCGAGCAGCGCCGTGTAGTAGCCCGTGCCCGCGCCGATATGGGCCACGCGCTTGCCTTCGCACAGAGACAATGCGTGCAGGCAACGGGCATGCAGCGATGGGCTGCCGTTGTTGACGCCCTTTTCCGACGTGAGGGCGAAGAGCGCATCCTGATAGAGCACGGCCGGGTCATGCGATGCGACGGCCTCGTAGCCTTTCATCATGCGCGACATCAGCCAGGGCGGCGCACCGAGGAAACGCTCGCGCGGGAACTTGGCGAAGGCCTCTTCAAGCTTTGTATCGTCCGCAATGCCCGAAAGCGTGAGGATCTGCTTGGCATAGGCACGCCGAATCACGGCCAGTTCGTCCTGGCTGAAAACGGAATTCATCGGGTTTCCTCATCTGCAGCGGCGATTGTTGACGCAAGCAGGGCGGAGTGCAACTGAGTAGCCCGACACTTGGATCAAGCTTCGCCTTTCACGAGTGTGCGAGACGGCAAACCTTGGCCTTGCCATCGCCACGATCGAGCGTCACGAGAAGCGTCCCTTCAGTCGAGTCGCTCTGTCATGATCCTGTCCCGCCGCACCCTTCTGGCCGGTCTCGCCGCATCCGGCGCCGGCCTTCCCGCCTTCGCGCAATCCGGGCCGGAGCCGCAGCTCGTTCCCATCGAGCTGGTGGAGGACACGCTGAACCTGCCGTCCGCATTGTGCCTCGGTCACAAGCATGGCGACGTGATCATGGTCGAATATTTCGACTACAACTGCCCCTGGTGCAAACGCTCGGCCCAGGACTTGCCGGCGCTGCTCAAGGCGGAGCCGGATCTCTCCTACGTGCTGGTGAATTTCGCCGTGCTCGGCGTGCCCTCCGTGACGGCGACGAAGGCAGCCCTCGCCTATCTCCAGCTCCACGGCCCCGAGCGCTATCTCGACCTGCACCTCGCCCTGTTCCGCCTGCGCGGCACGGTGGATGGCAGCCGGGTGCTCGCGGAGGCCGAGCGCCTCGGCGGCGACCGCCCGCGCCTGGAAGAGACGGCCAATGCCGAGCGCACGACGCAGTGGATGAAGGACACCCTCAAAATCGGCGACTCCCTCGGTTTCGTCGCCACCCCGTCCTTCCTGGTCGGGACGCAATCCTATGCGGGCGGCATGACGCTGGCCCAGAAGCGCGAGGCGATTGCTGCGGCGAGGGGGTAAGCGCTCTCTCTTGTCAGGCCTCCATGTCATCACCGGCTTTGTGCCGGTGATTCACGTTTTCAATCCAATCAGGTTCCCCTCTGTCCTCATCCTGAGGAGCAGCCGCAGGCTGCGTCTCGAAGGAGCTTCCAGAGAGCGCTGGACCCTCCTTCGAGACAGTCGCTTAAGCGACCTCCTCAGGATGAGGCATGGTGTTTCCTGAAACGTTCATGGCCGGGACTCAGTAAGGGAAAGTTGCACAAGGCAAAGCGAACCGGCTAAGCCTCGGAGCGCATGTCGCTCATCCGCTCCTCCCTTCTGGTCGGCCTCAGCTCCATCGTGTCGCGTGTCCTCGGCTTCGCGCGCGACGTGCTGTTCGCGCAGGCCTTGGGCGCCGGTCCGGTGGCGGATGCGTTTCTCGCGGCATTGCGCCTGCCGAACCTCGCGCGCCGCATCCTCGGCGAGGGCGGGCTCAATCCGGTGCTCGTGCCGGCTTTGAGCCGTGTGAGTCCGGACGAGGCAGCGACAATGGCGGGTGATGCGCTCAGCACCTTCGGCCTCGCGCTGCTGGCGCTCACGGGCCTTGTGGAGATCGGCGCGGGCCTCATCGCCCTTCTCCTCGCGCCGGGCCTGCACGATGATCATGAGACGCTGGCCCTCGTCGCGTTCTATACCCGCCTGTCCTTTCCCATCGTGATCTGCGTGACGCTCGCCTCCGTGGCGGCTGCCGTTCTCAACGGGCGCGGACGCTTCACCGCAACGGCGCTCGCGCCGCTGGCGGTCAACGGGGGGCTGATCCTGGCGCTCGTCGTGCTGGAAATGGGCTTCGATCTTCCCCTCGCGCAGAAGGCCGCATGGCTTGCCGCCGCCTCAACCCTCGCCGGCCTCACCCAGCTTGCCATCGTGGCCGCAGCGCTCCTGCGGGGCGGTGCAGGCCTCGTCCGGTTTCGCCGACCGCGCTGGTCACCTCTCCTGAAGAGCCTGCTGCTGGCAGGACTTCCGGTGCTGGCGGCCGGCGGCGCGGTGCAGATCTACTTTCTCGCCGCCACCCAGATCGCCTCGTTCTGGCCCTCCGGCGTGTCCTGGCTCTACTACGCCGAGCGCGTGATGCAACTGCCGCTCGGCCTGATGGCGGGCCTGAGCGCGGGCCTGCTCCTGCCGGAACTGGCCCGGCGTCATCAGGCGGGTGAGCGGCAGGCCCTCGTGCTGGCGCAGAACCGGGCCCTGGAGGTCGCGCTGCTGCTCGCCCTGCCGGCCGGCGCCGCCCTGTTCATCCTCGCCCGCCCCATCAGCAGGGTTCTGTTCGAGCGTGGCGCCTTCGAGGCCGTGGACGCCCAGGGCACCGCCCTGGTGCTCATGGCTTTAAGCCTGGGGCTTCCCTTCGCCACGGTGGGAAAAGTCCTGAGCCAGACCCTCTTCGCCCTGGGCTCCGTGAGGAGGGCTCTCGCAGCCGCCGGCATGGGCCTCGTGGTGACCGTGACCGGCTCCCTCCTCCTCGCCTGGCCGCTCGGCCCGACCGGGATCGCGCTCGGGGTCAGCCTCGGCTGCCTTGTTCACGCGGGCGCGGTGATCCTGGAGCTGCACCGATTCGGCCTCTGGTCGCCCGAACGCCGGAGCGTGAGCCGCCTGGCGCGAACGGCAGCGGCCACCGTCATCATGAGCCTCGGGCTCCTCGGCGCCGGAAGCGCGTTTCCCGAGCCGGGATCTTTCATGCTGGCGGTCCAGTGCATCGGCGGCCTCGGGCTTTATGCCCTTGCCGCCCTCGGGACCGGCGCCATGACCCGCGGCGATTGGGCCTCTCTCACGAAAAAATCGTCAGAACCCTTGCGTCCCGACGCGGGCCTGTCATAACCCGCGCCGCAGAGAAGCATGTTCCGGCAAGGCGGGCTCACCGCCTTCGGTCAGGACAATGCATTGAAAATGGGTTTGGGGCAGCACGAGGATCGTTCGGCTCGCATGCATGTCCCGCAGGAGTTCAAGGCGATGGCGCAGTTCAAGGAGCTGGTGTTCTCGGGTGTTCAGCCCACGGGGAACCTTCATCTCGGGAATTATCTCGGCGCCATCAAGCGCTTCGTGGCCATGCAGGAGACGCACGACTGCATCTACTGCGTCGTGGACATGCACGCGATCACGGTGCCGCAGAACCCCGCCGACCTCACCCGGCAGATCCGGGAAGTGACCGCCGCGTTCCTCGCCGCCGGCATCGACCCGAAGCGCCATATCGTCTTCAACCAGTCCCAGGTGCCCCAGCACGCGGAACTCGCCTGGGTGTTCAACTGCGTTGCCCGTCTCGGCTGGCTCAACCGCATGACCCAGTTCAAGGACAAGGCCGGCAAGGACCGCGAGAACGCCTCCGTGGGCCTCTACGCCTATCCGAACCTGATGGCCGCCGACATCCTGGTCTATCGCGCCACCCATGTGCCGGTGGGCGAGGACCAGAAGCAGCACCTGGAGCTCACCCGCGACATCGCCCAGAAGTTCAACAACGACTGGGCCGAGTCGATTGCGGCCCACGGCTTCGGCGAGGCCTTCTTCCCGTTGACCGAGCCCATGATCCAGGGCCCGGCCACCCGGGTCATGTCGCTCCGCGACGGCTCGAAGAAGATGTCGAAGTCGGACCCGTCCGATTATTCGCGCATCAACCTCACGGACGATGTGGACACCATCGCCCAGAAGGTGCGCAAGGCGAAGACCGATCCCGAGCCCCTGCCCTCAGAGGTCGACGGCCTGAAGACCCGTCCCGAGGCGGAGAACCTCGTGGCCATCTATGCGGCGCTCATGGACACCACGCCCGAAGAGGTGCTGCGCCAGCATGGCGGCGCGCAGTTCTCCGGCTTCAAGGCGTCGCTGGTCGACGTGGCGGTGACGAAGCTCTCGCCGGTTGCCGACGAGATGCGCCGCCTCATGGCCGATCCCGGCCATATCGACGCGGTGCTGGCGGACGGCTCCGCGCGGGCGCGGGCGCTCGCCTCCGTGACCATGGATGCGGTCAAGGACATCGTCGGCTTCCTGCGGGGACGCTAGAGCATCGAACGCAAAAGTGGGAACCGGTTTTGCGTGCAAAGATGCGGCCCCTGAAAGCCCCCGCTTGCCCTTGCCCCAAAGGCAGGGCAGCATCCGGGGTCATCAGGAGAGCGTTCCGTGAGCGACAAGCGCCGATCCTACGAATCGGGCCACAGGCCGAAATTCATGGTGGTGGTCGACAAGACCCCGGAATGCGCCCGGGCGGTGCACTTCGCCTCGCGCCGCGCGGCCCGCACCGGCGCCAGCATGGTGATGCTCGCCGTCGTCGACCCGCCCGACAATTTCGAATGGATCGGCGTGGGCGAGGCCATGATCGAGGAGGCGAGCGAGGAAGCCCAGAAGCTCCTCGATGCCGCTGCCCGCGAAGCCCGCAACGCGGCGGGCGTCGAGCCCGAGCAGATCATCCGCGTCGGCACCCGGGCGGACGAGATCATGAAGCTGATCCAGGAGGACGAGGACATCTCCTTCCTGGTGCTCGGCGCCGGCAGCAGCAAGGAAGGCCCCGGTCCCCTGGTTTCGACCCTGGGCGGGCGCGCCGCCGCCTCCTTCCCGGTTCCCATCGTGATCGTGCCCGGCGGCCTGTCGGACGAGGAGATCGACGCACTCGCCGGCTAGAGCATCGGACCCGAACGGGGATCTGCACTTTCGGGATCAACCCGATGCTCGATCCCATGGTTGGGGCATCGTCCTGATAGGCTTGCTCATAAAGAGGAACACGCCTCGGATTCCGTCATGGCCGGCCTTGTGCCGGCCATCCCGATCCTGTGAGGCTTGGTGCTTCATGCCATCGGGATCATCGGCACAAGGCCGGTGATGACGTGAGGAGGGTTGCCGGTCCTTTACGAGCCAGACACTTAAGATGCGCCAGGCGAGCACGCGGTCCAGGAAAGCGCCTACTGTCCCTGGCCGAGGGAGTAGCCGGGTACGCCGTCGAAGGTGAAGAGGTGCTCCGTCTTCACGAACTCGACGCCGGCCAGGGCCAGGCGACCGAGGAGCTGCGCCAGGGTGGCCTTGTTGGGGGCCTTGCCGGGCCGGGCCTCGAAGCGGCAGCGCCAGTGATCCGTGCAGAAGGTTTCCGGCAGGCCCTGCGGCCAGACCTTCACGCCGCGGTTGGTGATCATCGTCAAGGAGACGAGGCCATCCTCGGCCCCTTTCAGGCGCTCGGCCAAGTCATCGGCCGTGCCGCGCCATTCCACGAACACGTCCATGCCGACGAGGTCCTTGCGGACCGGCGCCTTGCGCTCGTAGACCGGGGTTGGGATCGCACCCTGGGTGGCGTCGTAGTGCGCCGGCTTGAGCTTTTTCGGGCTCTCTCCGAGCCGGGCGATCACCGCATCGGCGAAGGCTTCCGTGCCCACCCGCTCCCTGGATGTGACGGGCGTGTAGATGTCCGCCGTGTGGATGCCGTCCTCGATGGTGGTGAGCCAGGCATTGTGCAGGCGCTGCGCGGCCTCCGACTGCCCCACATGCTGGAGCATCATGGCGCCGGCGAGGATGAGCCCCGACGGGTTCGCGATGCCCTGGCCTGCGATGTCCGGCGCGGAGCCGTGGATCGCCTCGAACATCGCCCCATGCGCGCCGATGTTGGACGAGCCCACAAGGCCGACCGAGCCCGCAACCTCCGCGGCGATGTCGGACACGATATCGCCATAGAGATTGGGCGTCACGATCACGTCGAACTGCCCGGGAGCGGCCGCCAGCCGCGCCGCGCCGATGTCGATGATCATGTGCCGCTTCTCGATCTCGGGGTACTCGGCCCCGATCTCGTCGAACACCTTGTGGAAGAGCCCGTCCGTCAGCTTCATGATGTTGTCCTTCGTGAAGCAGGTGACGCTGCGGCGGCCCGAGGCGCGGGCATAGTCGAAGGCATAGCGCACGATGCGCTCGGTGCCGGGCCGCGAGATCAGCTTGAGGCACTGATAGACCTCGTCCGTCTGCCGGTGCTCGATCCCGGCATAGAGGTCCTCCTCGTTCTCCCGCACGATCACCACGTCCATGCCTGCCTGCTTCGTGGCCACGAAGGGCGCATAGGCTTGGGTCGGGCGCACGTTGGCGAAGAGGCTGAGCCCCTTGCGTATCGTCACGTTGAGGCTCTTGAAGCCTCCGCCCTGGGGCGTGGTGATCGGCGCCTTGAAGAACAGCCCGGTGCGGCGCAGGCTCGCCCAGGACTCCGGCGCGATGCCGGCGGACAGGCCCCGGCGGTAGACCTTCTCGCCGATCTCGATCTCCTCGATGGCCAGCCGCGCGCCCGAGGCGTCGAGGACGCGCAGGGCCGCATCCATGATCTCGGGGCCGATGCCGTCGCCGCGGGCGATGGTAACCGGCGTTGCGGTGGGAACGGTGACGAAGGTCTGGGTGCCGGGGTGAAAGTTCATGGTGATCTCCGTGAGGATGCGGCGAAAATGGAACGGGGTTCACCTTTTGGGAAATTAATAATAAAACTTGTTGGCATTGGTTATAGCAATGGTGGGATCCGTGCTGCCTCGCCTCGATTTCGATCTCCTGAGAACTTTTGTGACCGTCGCCGAGACCGGCAACCTGACCCGGGCCGGGGAGCGGCTCCTGCTCAGCCAGCCGACGGTGAGCCTCCAGATGAAGCGCCTCGAGGAGCAGCTAGGCTGCTCCCTGATGGAACGCACGCCGCGTAGCCTGTCGCTGACGTCCGAAGGCGAGACCCTGTTGTCCTATGCCCGCCGCATCCTCGCCTTGACCGACGAGGCGGTGGCCCGCCTGGTCGAGCCCACCATGCAGGGCCTGGTGCGGCTGGGGACGCCGGAGGATTTCGCCACGACCCACCTGTCCGGGGTGCTGGCCCGCTTCGCCGAGGCGCACCCGAACGTGGCCCTGGAGGTGACGACGGACCTGACCCTCAACCTCATCGAGCGCTTCAAGGAGGGCGAGTTCGACCTCGTCCTCATCAAGCGGGAGCCCATGGGGCCGACCGAGGGGGTGCGGGTGTGGCGCGAGCCCCTGGTCTGGGCCTCGACCCGGCCCGACCCCTTCGAGCGGGGCGGACCTCTCCCGCTCGTGGTCTCGCCCCACCCTTGCGTCTACCGCAAGCGCGCGACCCAGGCCCTCGACCGGGCCGGGCGGCCCTGGCGGATCGCCTATACGTCCACGTCCCTCGCAGGCGCTCAGGCGGCCGTGCGCGCCGGGCTGGGCCTGACGGTTCTGCCCAAGGAGATGGTGCCTGAGGATTTCTTCATCATCGACACGGCGGCAGGCGCCCCGGACCTGTCCGACACCGAGATCGCCCTGATGAGGGTGCCGAGCCTGTCCATCCCGGCCGAGCGCCTGGCCGCCCACATGGTCAGGTCCCTGGAACGGCGGGAAGGAACGGGCTCGTCACGGGCTTGGAATTCCCATAAGACGATCCACATTTCGGATTGAAGCTCTTAGCGCATCGTGCGGACCCAGCGGGCCGCGCCAGCGAAAAGTGGATCCGGTTTTCACTGCGTGGCCCGCTGGGTCCGCTCTCAACGATGCGCTCTTTAAAAAGTGGAGCATCGGATTGATCCCAAAAATGGATTCCACTTTTGGATCCGATGCTTTAGAACGATTCTAACACCCACGCTCGGCCGGCCTTGAACCGGCGCAGAGGACGAAAACGATGTTTATCCAGACCGAAGCCACGCCTAATCCCGCCACCCTGAAGTTCCTGCCCGGCCGCGTCGTGATGCCGGAGGGCACCTTCGAGGCCAAGAATCCCGACCAGGGCGAAGTCTCCCCTCTTGCTCAGCGCCTCTTCGCCGTTCCCGGCGTGGCCGGCGTCTTCTTCGGCTACGACTTCGTCACGGTCACCAAGGCCGACGGCGAGTGGCAGCACCTGAAGCCGGCGATCCTCGGCGCGATCATGGAGCACTTCATGACCGGCGCGCCGCTCTTCGCCAACGGCTACGGCGCGAGCCAGGAGGACGGCGAGGAGTTCTTCGACGAACAGGACGCCGCCACCGTCGAGACCATCAAGGAGCTGCTCGAGACCCGCATCCGCCCGGCGGTGGCCGGCGACGGCGGCGACATCACCTTCCGGGGCTTCAAGGACGGCACGGTCTATCTGGTCATGAAGGGCGCCTGCTCGGGCTGCCCGTCCTCGACCGCCACCCTGCGCCACGGCATCCAGAACCTGCTGCGCCACTTCCTGCCGGACGTGCGCGAGGTTCAGGCGGTTTGACGCCTGCGATCCAAGCCACAGTTTCGGTTACCCAAGCGCGGCCCAAAAGCCGCGCTTTTCGTTTAGAGGGCTTCGCAGGCTTCTTTGACGGCTCTGCCTATTCGGGAGCTGTGACCCGCTCCACGAGGCTGATCATCGCTGCCTTGAATTCCGCCGGTTCGGCTCCCGACTCGATGGCAAGCGCCGCACGGTCGAAGGCTGCGGAGAGCAGGGCCGTCATGGCCGGAACCGGGAACGGACGCTGCAGGGAGGCTGCGATCGCCTCAAGCCCCTCGCGGAGGGTCCGGGCCGCGTGGGCTTCATCAATGGCCGCCATCTCGGCCGGCCCAAGAACCGCGGGGCCATCCACGAGGAGCAGGCGCGTTCGGCCTGGAACCGACATGGCCTCGAGATAGGCCATGCTGCCTTCGACCAGTGCGTCCTGAGGGGAAAGATTTGGAGAGGCGGATGCCTCGATCTCCTCGGCCACGGCCCGTGCCTCCCGCTCCAGCACGGCCCGGAAGAGGTCGCGCTTGTCGGCGAAATGATGATAGAGCGCACCGCGCGTCACGTGAGCCGCGGCCACGATTTCGGGCGTGGAGGTCCCGGCGTAGCCTCTCTGCACGAACAGGGAGCGGGCAGCCTGCAGGAGAGCTGTACGGGTCGCATCCGCTCGTTCAGGATTGGTTCGCTTCTGTTGCATACATACAGCCTGTATGTTATTTCCGAATAAACATGCAGACTGTATGTTACCGGCCGGAGGTTGAACAGAGATGAAGATCACGAGCTATTACCCGGTGATCATGACCCGTGATGTCGCCGGCACGGCTGCCTTCTACGCGGAGCATTTCCGCTTCCAGCCGGTCTTCGCCAGCGACTGGTATGTCCACCTGCAGTTTCGGGACGACGAGACCGTTAATCTGGCGGTTCTCGACAGCACCCACGACACGATCCCGCCCGGCAGCCGCCAACCGGCCGCGGGCCTGCTTCTCAATTTCGAGGTCGAGGATCCGGATTCACTCTATGACGAGATCCGGGCGGCCGGGCTCCCGATTCTCATTCCCCTGCGCGACGAGTCTTTCGGGCAGCGGCACTTCATCACGCAGGATCCGAACGGCGTGCTGATCGACATCATCAAGCCGATCCCGCCGAGCGCCGAGTTTGCCGCGCAGTACGATGCAGGCGCCCTGCCGCAGAGGTAACGCACGGTTGTCATCTCCGGCGAGCGCAGCGAGGGAAGGAGATCCATAGTGTTGAGCGTGCGGGTGGATTCCCTTCCCCTCCGCTGGCGCGTCCTCCCGGGAATGACACTTTACCCTCTGAGCGCTCCCTGGACTCCATGCAGGAATTACACCCTCAGAATCTCCACTTGCATCATCCCCGCACTGATTCCGGGTTCCCTCCTCTCGGCGTCATGCTCTAAAGAGACGAGGAGACCTGACGGAGACTGATGTTGCGCGTCCTTGCCATCGATACCGCCCTCGGCGCCTGCTCGGCCTGCATCGTCCAGGCGGGGGAGACCGTGCCGCTGGCCGCCGACACCATCCCCATGGACCGCGGTCACGCGGAAGCCCTGATGCCGCTCCTCGACCGGCTCTCCGCCCAGGTGGACGGCGGCTTCGAAAGCCTTGACCGGGTGGCGGTGACGGTGGGACCGGGCAGCTATACGGGCCTGAGGGTCGGCATCAGCGCCGCCCGCGGCATCGGCCTCGCGGCCGGCATCCCCGTCGTCGGCGTTGCCACCCTGTCGGCCTTCCTGGCGCCGCTCATGGTGGGCGACAGGCGTGGGCTGTTCACCGCCGCCATCGATGCCAAGCACGGCCACCTCTACATCCAGGCCATCGCGCCCGGCGGGCGCACCATCATTCCGCCGGGACTGATGACCTATCGCGACGCGATCCGGCTTCTCGGCTCGGGGCCGATCGTCGTGGCCGGATCGGCCGCCGCCATGCTGGCGGCTGAGGCCCGGATCCAGGGCGTCGATGCTCATATCAGCGATGTGTCGGCCTTCCCTGACATCGGCTGGGTGGCGCGCCTTGGGGTGCTGGCCGACCCGGCCCAGGCCCTGCCGAAGCCGCTTTACCTGCGCGATCCGGATGCCAAGCCGCAGGACGGGGCCCGAATCGCCAGACAATGAGAATATCTCGCCATGAGCATTCTCGACCGCTTCCTCCATCCGCCTGCGCCCCATGTGGAGCCCGTGGGCACCGATGCCGCCGCGCGGCTTGCGGCGATCCACGCCTCGGCCTTCTCGCGGCCCTGGAGCACCCTAGATTTCGAGCGCCTGCTCGGGGAGCGCGGAAGCATGGCCGACGGGCTGTTTCTCGGCCACACCACCAAGCCGTCCGGTTTCATCCTGTCGCGGATCGTGCTCGACGAGGCGGAGATCATCACGGTGGCGATCGCCCCGGAGGCCCGTGGGAAGGGCCTCTCGCGTGCCCTGCTCACCCACCAGCTCGACGCTCTATCGCGGCGCGGCGTCGCCCGCGTGCATCTGGAGGTCGAGGAAGGGAACGGGCCGGCCATCGCCCTCTACCGCCGCGCCGGGTTTCGCGAGACCGGGCGACGGGAGGGCTATTACCACAAGGCCGATGGCACGAAGGCTTCAGCCCTCACGATGGCCCTGGACCTATAGCCCGCTTCGCTCACCTGCCGTATAAGGTCGCCCAAGGAGTCTTTTCAGCCTTGGCCACACGCAACAGCACATCCGCCAAACCGCGCCGGTCGGACGCCATCGAGCGCGCCTGCCGCAACAAGGGCCTGCGCATGACGGGTCAGCGCAAGATCATCGCGCAGGTGCTTGATGCGGCCGAGGATCATCCGGACGTAGTGGAGCTGCATCGCCGCGCGGCGCAGGTGGACGACCGCATCTCCCTCTCCACCGTCTACCGCACGGTGAAGCTGTTCGAGACGGAGGGCATTCTCGAACGGCTCGATTTCCGCGACGGGCGCTCGCGCTACGAGCAGGCCGCCCGCGAGCACCACGACCACCTGATCAATCTTGAGACCGGCGACGTGATCGAGTTCCGCTCCGAGGAGATCGAGGCGCTGCAGAACGAGATCGCCCGGCGGCTCGGCTACAAGGTGGTCTATCACCGGCTCGAGCTCTACGCGGTGCCGCTGGACAAGGACGACGCGTGACGACACTCGCGGTCGCCTTCCGGCTGGGGCTGCTCGGCCTGTGCAGCCTCGTGCTCGTGCCGCTGCAGATGCTGGCCCTGCGTCTCGGCTGGTCGGCCACCCTGCACGTGCTGCCGATGTGGTTTCACCGGGCGCTCCTTAAAATCTTCAACGTCCGCGTGATCGAGCGCGGCACGCCGCCGGGCCGAGCTCCCACCATCGTGGTGTCGAATCACGTGTCCTGGCTCGACATTCCGGTGATCGGCTCGCTGCACCCGCTGTCCTTCATCGCGAAATCCGAGATCGAGGGCTGGCCCGTGGTGGGTTTCATGGCGACGCTCCAGCGTTCCGTCTTCATCGACCGCCAGCGCCGCAAGGCGACGGCGGAGGTCAACGACGCGCTCGCCCACCGGCTGGTGAAGGGCGAGGTGATCGTGCTGTTTGCCGAGGGCACCACCAGCGACGGCAATCGCCTCCTGCCCTTCCGCTCCTCCCTGGTGGGTGCGGCCCAGACGGCGCTCATGCATGACAGCGTCGAGCGAGTGCTCCTGCAGCCGCTCGCCATCACCTACACCCGCCGCCACGGCATGCCCGTGACCCGGCGCGACCGCCCCTTCATCGCCTGGTACGGCGACATGGATCTGGCGCCCCATCTCAAGCTGTTCATCCAGGGCATTCCCATCGACGTGGTGGTGACCTGGGGCGAGCCGATGCCCTTCAACGGCAGCCGCAAGCAGGCGACCGCCTTCGCCGAAGCCGAGGTGCGGCGGGCGCTGAGGGCAGCTTAAAGTCACCAGCACATCCGTCATCCCCGTCCCGGACTTGGTCCGGGGATACACATCTTCAGGCCGTTTCGTCTCCCTCAGCCCTCATCCTGAGAGGCTAGCTCAGAAAGAGGAGTGCGCCTCAGTTTTCGTCATGGCCGGCCTTGTGCCGGCCATCCCGATGCGAAGAAACGCTGCGCTTCACCTGATCGAGATCACCGGCACAAGACCGGTGATGACATAAGAGGGCTGCGGTCCTTGATGAGCCAGCCTCTCAGGAGGGAGCGGATGTGATAAGGGGTCTTGAAGACGTGGATGGCCGGAACAAGTCCGGCCATGACGATGAGGGCTTCATGACCGCGCCACATCAGCCTCCGTCGCCTGCGCCCTCGCTTCGTCCAGCAGCCAGGCGCGGAAGGCTGCCAGCGCAGGCCGGTCTGCCGTCGCCTCCGGGCAGACGATATAATACTGGTAGGCGCCCTTCACCTGATGCGGGAAGGGCCGGACGAGGCGGCCGGCCTTCAGGTAATCGCCGATGAGCACGTTGGTGGCGAGCGCCACGCCCTGCCCGGACGCGGCGGCCTGCAGGCAGAGATAGGTATGGGTGAAGCGGGGGCTGCGCGAGGTGTCGATCCCCGCGACGCCGACCTCTGCCAGCCACCGGTCCCAGGTGGTGTAATCCGGGACGCCATCGACGGCCTCGTAGATCAGGGTGTGATGCCGCAGATCGGCGGGCTCGCGCAGAGGCCGCTCCGGATTGTTGAGCAGGGCCGCGCTGCACACGGCGAAGAAGAATTCCTCCATCAGCAGATCCGTGCGCAGGCCCGGATAATGGCCGCGCCCGAAGCGGATTGCGATGTCCACGTCCTCGCGATCGAAGTCGGTGAGGTGACCTGACACCGAGACGCGGACATCCAGCTCCGGATGACGCTCCCGGAAGGCGCCGAGCCGCGGGATGAGCCAGTTCGAGGCAAGGCTCGGCATGGCGCTCACGGTGATAACGCTGGACGCCTCCGGCCGCAGGGCCCGTGCCGTCGCCTCGTCAAGCCGGTTGAGGACCTCCGTGACGGATGCCGCATAGCGCTCGCCTAACGGTGTCAGCACCACGCCCCGGCTCGGCTGGCGCAGGAAGAGTGGCCGCCCGAGCCAGGCCTCGAGCGCTTTCACCTGCTGGCCCACGGCGCTCGCCGTGACGGCGATCTCGTCGCCGGCCCTCTCGAAGCTGAGGTGCCGGGCTGCGGCCTCGAAAGCCCGCAAGGCATTGAGGGGCGGAAGACGGCGGCGGGACATAGGGGCCTCTCAAGGTACTCTGCCCAAGTTTTCCTTGGGCATAACTGAAGAACTTCTCGTTTGCTTGGAACGTACTACGGGAGCACATTCATCTCCAGACAAACGCCATCGAAGGAGAACCGTCATGGCGACCGGATATGCCACAGCAAATCTTGGGTTCCACACCGCTCACCGCAACCATGGGAACACGCTCATGAACCTGCTTTTGCGCTATGAGGCCTGGCTCGACCGCCGCAGGACTTCAAAGATCCTGTACGAGCTCGACGATCATGCGCTGCATGACATCGGGCTATCGCGGGCCGATGTGGAGGGCTTGAACGAGGCCTCCTGGCAGGATCACCTGCCGCCGCCGATCAGCCGATAGTCTCAACCCGAAAGGCCTCCGATGAAGCTCTATTCCGGCCCCGTCAGCCTCTTCTCCCGCAAAGTGGAGATCGCCCTTTACGAGAAGGGGCTCGCCTTCGAGCGCATCGAGGTCGCCTTCAGCCAGACGAAGGGCTATGCCCCCAAGCACCCGGACGTGCTGGCGCTCAACCCCAAGGGACAGATCCCGGTCCTCGTTGACGGGAGCCTGTCCCTCTACGATTCCACTGTGATCCTGGAATATCTGGAAGACACCTATCCCGAGCCGGCGCTCTACCCTGGCGATCCGCGGGAGCGCGCCCGCTGCCGCCTGCTTGACGTCTTCGCCGACGAGATCATGCTGGCGCCGTTGCGCTTTCTCATGCACCGGACCGAGCCGAAGCCGGAGGATCTGGGGCGCTGGGAGGCCAAGGAGTTGAAGGCGAGAGAGGCGGAGCCCGCGCTCGCCGGCCATTTCGCCACCCTCGACCGCCAGCTCCAGGACCGGGATTATCTCTGCGGCGCCTTCTCGGCGGCCGACATCGCCGTGTTCATGACCGTCTTCTGGACCCGCCGCCTGGGCGGGGCGTCCTTGAGAGGGCACGAGAACCTGGCCAGTTGGTACGACCGGCTCAGCGCACGTCCGGCCTTCGCGAAGGTCGTGTCCGAAATCCTCGCGGCGGATGCGGAATTGTCGGCCCTGGTCGAGGGAGCGTTCCAAGACTGAGAGACATTGTTTGTAAACAGTACTCCCCGTCGTGGCCGGACTTGTTCCGGCCATCCACGTTTTCAACGGCGCTAAGACGTGGATCCCCGGGACAAGCCCTGGGATGACGACGAGGGTTTAGGAACGAGAGCAAACGAAAATTCCTTGAGCCAAACGGCCGCTATTCTCTTGCGTGATGAAAAGGCTTAAAAGGCGCTCACCTTCGCCCGCCCGATTGCAAGCAGAACAGGCCAACCTCGTGAAAAAAGTCTTCGTCAAATCCTATGGCTGCCAGATGAACGTCTATGACGCCGAGCGCATGGCCGACATGCTGGCGTCCGAGGGCTACAGCGAAACCAAGGCCATGGAGGAGGCGGACCTCGTCATCCTCAACACCTGCCATATCCGCGAGAAGGCCGCCGAGAAGGTCTATTCCGAACTCGGCCGCGTACGCGAGCTGAAGCAGGAGCGCGAGGCGGCAGGCTACGAGACGAAGGTCGTGGTGGCGGGCTGCGTCGCCCAGGCAGAGGGCAAGGAGATCCTGCGCCGGGCGCCCGCCGTGGACGTGGTGGTGGGACCCCAGAACTACCACAACCTGCCGAGCCTCTTGAAGAAGCCGCGCTCCGAGCGCGTGGTCGACACGGAATTCCCGGTCGAGGACAAGTTCGACCACCTGCCCAAGCCCTCGAAGGCGGCGATCCGGAACCGGGGCGTGTCGGCCTTCCTGACGATCCAGGAAGGCTGCGACAAGTTCTGCACCTTCTGCGTGGTGCCCTATACCCGCGGGGCGGAAGTCTCGCGCCCGGTGGCCAAGATCCTGGACGAGGCCCTGCGTCTCGCCGATGCGGGCGTGCGCGAGCTGACGCTCATCGGCCAGAACGTGAACGCCTATCATGGCGAGGGGCCTGACGGCTCGGTATGGTCGCTCGGCCGACTGCTGCATCGCCTGGCCGAGATCCCCGGCGTCGCCCGGCTGCGCTACACCACCAGCCACCCGCGCGACATGGACGACGAGCTGATCGCCGCCCATCGCGATCTGCCGGCGCTCATGCCCTACCTGCACCTGCCGGTGCAGTCCGGCTCCGACCGCATCCTCGACGTGATGAACCGCAAGCACACGGGCGACGAGTACCGGCGCCTGATCGAGCGCATCCGCAAAGTCCGGCCGAATCTGGCGCTCTCGTCCGATTTCATCGTCGGCTTTCCCGGCGAGACGGATGCGGAGTTCGAGGACACCATGCGGCTCGTGGCCGATGTGGGCTTTGCCAGCTCCTTCTCGTTCAAGTACAGCCCCCGCCCCGGCACGCCCGCGGCCGACATCGAGGCCCAGGTCTCCGAGGCCGTGAAGGCCGAGCGTCTGGCGCGGCTGCAGAATCTGCTGGAAATGCAGCGGCAGGCCTTCAATCACGGAACCGTCGGGCAGACCCTCGACGTTCTCTTGGAGAAGCCGGGTCGTCACCTGGGCCAGATGGCCGGCAAGTCGCCCTACCTGCAGCCCGTGCAGTTCCAGAGCGACCGCCATGCCGTCGGCGAGATCGTGACGGTGCGGATCATCCAGGCAGGCTCGAACAGCCTGTTCGGGGAATGGATCGGACCCGGCAGCCAGGCCGCGGCTTAGCGCATCGTGCGGAAAAGTGGATCCGGTTTTCCGCAGGAAACGATGCGCCAGCAAGGGTAAGGAGCATCGGATCAACCCCAAAAGTGGGGTCCACTTTTGGGTCCGATGCTCTGGTCCGTTGCCCAAAGAGGCCCCATATTCGTCCGTCGCCACACCGGCAGCGGATCATCAGAGGAGAGGCATTTGAGCCCAGCGGACAACGCGACCGCACGTGCACAAAAGGGACGCACCCCCGGCGGCTTGCATCCGGGCGTCGTCGAAGAGGCTGAAATCATCCTCACCTTCGAGGACAACCGCCTCGCCAGCCTCGTTTTCGGACAGTATGACCAGAACCTCGCCCATCTGGAGCGGCGCCTCGACGTGACGGCCATCGCCAACGGCAACCGGGTCACCGTGAAGGGCACGCCGGAGGCCTCCGAGATGGCCCGGCGCGTGCTGGAAGGGCTGTACGAGCGCGCCCGCCAGGGGGGAGCCCTCGGGACAGGCGATGTGGACGGCGCCATCGAGGAGAGCACTCTCCAGGGCAGCCTCTTCCCGGCGGCCGAGGAGCAGCCGGCTGCGGGCCTCACCGCCTTCGACCAGATCTCCACCCGCCGGCGCGGGGCGGTGCGCGCCCGCAACGCCTCGCAGAACACCTATATCAAGGCGCTCAAAACCAACGAGCTCGTCTTCGCCGAAGGCCCGGCCGGCACCGGCAAGACCTGGCTTGCGGTCGGCTACGCGGTCTCGCTGCTGGAAGCCGGACAGGTGGACCGCCTGATCATCTCCCGCCCGGCCGTGGAAGCGGGCGAGCGCCTCGGCTTCCTGCCCGGCGACATGCGCGAAAAGGTCGATCCCTATCTCCGTCCGATCTACGACGCGCTCTACGACTTCATGGAAGCGCGCCACGTGGACCGGGGCCTGCAGACCGGCATGATCGAAATCGCGCCGCTCGCCTTCATGCGCGGCCGCACCCTCACCAACGCCCTGGTGCTGCTGGATGAGGCGCAGAACACCACCTCGATGCAGATGAAGATGTTTCTCACCCGTCTCGGCGAAGGCTCGCGGATGATCATCACCGGCGATCCGACCCAGATCGACCTGCCGCCGGGCCAGAAATCGGGGCTGGTCGAGGCGACGCGCATCCTGAACGGCGTCGAGGGCATCGCCCGCGTGACCTTCAAGGAAGCGGACGTGGTGCGCCACGACCTCGTGCGCCGCATCGTGACCGCCTACGACAAGGCCGCCCGCGAGGCGCCGCCGGAGCCGCCGCGCCAGGATTACCGGGACCGCCGGCCGTGATCACCCTCGACATCATGATCGAGGCGGGCGACTGGGGCCGCCTCGAAGACGCCGAGGCCCTGGCTCAGAAGGCCGCTGAGGCTGCGCTCGCCGTCACCTACGAGGCGGACGAGGCGTTCGAGGCGAGCGTCATGCTCACAGACGACGCCCAGATCCGGGAGTTGAACCGCACCTGGCGGAACAAGGACAAACCTACCAACGTGCTGTCCTTCCCGGCGCCGGAGCAACCGGGCTTAAGTGGCCCTCGCCATTTGGGCGATATTGCTCTAGCGTACGAAACCCTGGTGCGCGAGTCCGAGGAGGAATCCAAGGAGCTTGCGCATCATTTCGCCCATTTGATCGTTCATGGGGTTCTGCATCTCCTCGGCTACGACCACGAGGTCGAGGCGGAGGCAGACATCATGGAAGCTCTCGAGGTCAAGGCGCTCGCCACCCTTGGCATCGCCGACCCCTATCGCGATATGGCAGCATAACGGCTGACAACCCACGGCAATGAACGAAGATCGAAGTCGTAGCGAACGCCCTGTCCGAACCCTCACCGAGACAGACGACACACGCGACCACTGGTACGACCGGGTTTTGACCCGTCTCGGCCTGAAACCCCGCGAATCCATCCGCCACGATCTTGAGGATGTTCTCGCGGAAACCGTCGAGGACACGGACTTCTCGCCCCAGGAACGGGCGATGCTCAAGAACGTGCTGTCCTTCCACCGGATCCGGGTGGAGGACGTAATGGTGCCCCGCGCCGACATTGTGGCGGTGGCGGCCGAGACCAATCTCGGCGAGCTCCTGAACCTCTTCCGCACCGCCGGCCATTCCCGCCTGCCGGTCTATGGCGAGACCCTGGACGACCCCAAGGGCATGGTCCACATCCGGGACTTCCTGGACTTCATCGCCATGCGGGCCGATGGCGGCGCCTCGGAAGCGGGCGCGGGCGACGAGACGTCTCCGCCGAGCCTCGGCCAGATCGACCTGTCGATGACCCTGGCCTCGGCCAACATCCTGCGCCCGGTGCTGTTCGTGCCGCGCTCCATGCCGGCCATCGACCTGCTGGTGCGGATGCAGGCGACGCGCACCCACATGGCCCTGGTGATCGACGAATACGGCGGCACCGACGGTCTCGTGTCCATCGAGGATCTGGTCGAGATGGTGGTGGGCGACATTGAGGACGAGCACGACGAGGATGCGACCCTCACGATCACGCAGGCGGCCGACGGCACGTACATCGCCGATGCGCGCGCCAGCCTCGACGAGGTCAAGGAGATGCTCGGCGTCGACCTCACCGAGGAGGAGGGCGCCGAGGACATCGACACCATCGGCGGCTTCATCGTGACGCTCGCCGGCCGCGTGCCGTCCCGCAGCGAGGTGATCGTCGGTCCGGCCGGCCTCGAATTCGAGGTTCTGGACGCCGATCCCCGGCGCGTGAAGCGGTTGCGCATCCATCGCCGGGCGGTGGCCTCCACCGAGGTGGAGATCACGGAAGGCCAGCCGGTCGCTGCGCGCCCTGAAAGCGCTGCCGCCGAATGAGGCTGTCGGCCAAGCGCGATGCCTTAAGCGAAACGCCTGGCATTGCAGGGATATTGCCTTTGTTTGCCGCGTTCGGAGCCCGCGCGCGCGGCTGGCGCCGCTGGCTCATGGCTTGTGCGGCCGGGGCCGTCGGCGCTCTCGCTATGCCGCCTTTCGGGTTTCTGCCGGCGCTCGTCCTGTCCCTCGTGCCGGCCATCTGGCTCCTCGACGGCACGGCTGGGGCTGGCCCCTCACGCTGGGCGCCTCTGAAAACTGCGGCCTTTCTGGGCTGGTTCTGGGGCTTCGGCACTTTCGTTGCCGGTCTCTGGTGGCTCGGCGCCGCCTTCCTCGTGGAGGCCGAACAGTTCGCCTGGGCCATGCCCTTCGGAGTCCTGGGCCTGCCGGCGCTCTTGGCCTTCTTCCCGGCCTTCGGTTTCGCGCTTGCCCGCCTGCTTTGGTTTCCTGATGCCCGACGCATCCTTGCCTTCGCCTTCGGTCTGACGATCAGCGAAGTCCTGCGCGGGCATCTCTTCACCGGCTTTCCCTGGAACAGCCCGGGCATGGCGCTCGGCCAGAACCTCTGGCTGATGCAGTCCGCCTCCCTGGTGGGCCTGTACGGCCTGACTTTCTTGAGCCTCTGCATCGGCGCCGCACCGGCCGTCCTGCTCACCGGGCGGACTGTCTCTGCGCGCTGGACCGCCCCGGTCCTGGCTGCGGCAATGCTCGTTGGCCTTGCCGGCTTCGGCTTCTGGCGGGTTCCGGCGCAGGCTTCCACCACAGTTCCCGACGTGCGCCTGCGCATCATGCAGCCCAACCTGCCCCAGGATGCCAAGTTCAACCCGCGCAACCGCGACGCCATCATGCGGCACTACCTGTCCCTGAGCGCGAGATCGGTGCAGAATGGCCCCGCACCGACGCACGTCATCTGGCCGGAATCGGCCTTCCCGTTCCTGCTCCACCGGGATGCGGGATCGCTCGCGCAGATCGCGGCTCTCCTTGAGCCCGGCTCCGTCCTGATCACGGGTGCAGCCCGCATGGACGAACCGCTGCCCGGAGAGGCGGTGGGCAAGTTCTACAACGCCATCCAGGTGATCGACGATCAGGGCACGATCCTCGGCTCCTACGACAAGGCGCATCTGGTGCCGTTCGGCGAATACGTGCCGAAGGTGCTCGATACTGTGATCCGGGCAATGGGCCTGCGCCAGTTCGTGCACATCCCGGGTGGGTTCGAGCCTGCTGACAAGCGCATGTCACTTGCCATTCCCGGCCTGCCGCCGGTGGCTGCGACGATCTGCTACGAGGCGATCTTTCCCGGAGAGATCCTGAGCGACGGCCCCCGGCCCAACCTCATCCTGAACGTGACCAACGATGCCTGGTTCGGTGAGACACCGGGCCCCTACCAGCATTTTGCGCAGGCGCGGCTGCGAGCCGTCGAAGAAGGCCTGCCCCTGGTGCGAGCCGCCAATACGGGGATCTCGGCGATTGTCGATCCGTTCGGCCGCATAGTGGATAATCTGCCTCTCTCAGTTGAAGGACTTATAGATACAACTCTTCCAGTTGCGGAACCTGCTACTGTTTACAGCAAATGGGGCAAGTTTTCTTTGACGGTTACGCTTGTGATCTGCTTAATGCTCTTGGTTGTACGTCGTGGGCAACATTCAACTTTTCCTTAAGTAACCCATGACTTCGCGTTACAATAAATCCAGTGAGGAAGTGGGGCCACATGAAGAAGTCGACGGGCTCTATCGATAAGGAAGTCGGAAGCCGCGTGCGCATGCGCCGGGTCTCCATCGGCATGAGCCAGGAGAAGCTTGGCGACATGCTCGGCCTGACGTTTCAGCAGGTTCAGAAATACGAAAAGGGCATGAACCGGATCAGCGTGGCTCGTCTGATCGAAATCGCCAAGATCCTGGGCGTCGACATCCATTTCTTCCTCAACGGCGTTACGAGCACCAAGGTCACTCCAGGCTTTGCGGAGGAGAACCCGCCAGCCTATGTGGCCGACATGATGTCGACCCCGGAAGGCCTGCAGCTCGTCCGGAATTTCACTGGGATCAAGAACCCCAAAATCCGCAAAAGCATCGCCCAGCTCGTCGCTTCGCTGGCTTCCCAAGAAGAGGTAGAGCGTTCGTCATAACGAACACGTTCGCTTGACCTTTCTTGAAGCCTGCGGCATGAGCATGGTTTCAAGCTTGCGGGAGGGTCCGCAGGCTCCGCTTTTCCATTGCCTGAAGGAATTCCGTCGTGCGGCGTTCGAGCTATCTTTTCACCAGTGAATCGGTGTCCGAGGGGCATCCGGACAAGGTCTGCGACCGGATCTCCGATGCCGTCGTCGATGCCTATCTGGCCGCCGAGCCCGAGGCCCGGGTGGCCTGCGAGACACTTGCCACCACCAACCGCGTGGTCATTGCCGGCGAGGTCCGCGGTCCCGACTCCATCACCAAGGACAAGGTGATCGAGCTCGCCCGCGATGCCATCAAGGACATCGGCTACGAGCAGGAAGGCTTCCACTGGAAGAACGCCGACGTCGCCGTCTACCTCCACGCCCAGTCGGCCCACATCGCCCAGGGCGTCGACGCCTCCGGCAACAAGGACGAGGGCGCGGGCGACCAGGGCATCATGTTCGGCTATGCCTGCAACGAGACGCCCGAACTGATGCCGGCGCCGATCTACTACGCCCACAAGATCCTCGAGAACCTGACTGCTGCCCGCAAGGGCAAGGTGGGCGATGCCGCCAAGCTCGGCCCCGACGCCAAGAGCCAGGTCACTCTGCGCTATGAGAACGGCAAGCCGGTCACGGCCACCCAGATCGTGCTCTCGACCCAGCACCTCGACGAGAGCCTCACCTCCGAGGACGTGCGCGCCATCGTCGAGCCGCATATCCGCCAGACCCTGCCCGAGGGCTGGATCTCGCCCGACACCATCTGGCACGTGAACCCCACCGGCAAGTTCGTGATCGGCGGCCCAGACGGCGATTGCGGCCTCACCGGCCGCAAGATCATCGTCGACACCTATGGCGGTGCGGCGCCCCACGGCGGCGGCGCCTTCTCCGGCAAGGATCCGACCAAGGTTGACCGTTCGGCCGCCTATGCCGCCCGTTACCTGGCCAAGAACGTGGTTGCCGCAGGTCTCGCCGACAACTGCACCCTGCAGCTCTCCTATGCCATCGGCGTGGCCAAGCCCCTGTCGATCTATGTGGACCTGCACGGCACCGGCAAGGTGGACGAGGGTAAGCTCGAGGCGGTGCTCATGGACGCTATGGACCTCTCGCCCCGCGGCATCCGCACGCATCTCGGCCTCAACCGGCCGATCTATGCCCGCACCTCGGCCTATGGCCATTTCGGCCGCAAGCCGGACCAGGATGGCGGCTTCTCCTGGGAGCGCACGGATCTCGCCGACCGTCTGAAGGCGGCGTTCCGCTAACGGTTGTTCCGGCTGGCCGAAGACCATTCGGCCCCACTGAGACGCACCGCAAAGAGCCGGTTCCCCGCGAGGAGAACCGGCTCTCAATGCATTATGCAACGTGATAAGCACCGGCTATTCGAGCCGTCATGCTGACTTCAGGAGCATCTGTCCTATGAGCGAAGCCTCCGAACGCGCCGGTGCCTTCTTCGGGCGCCGGAAGGGCAAGAAGCTGCGCGCCGGACAGGACGACCTTGTCCAGAATCTGCTGCCTGCGATCCGTGTGGTCCCGGGCCGTGACATCCCCGGCCAGTTTCCAAACAAGCAGGCGCGCGAAACCTGGCTTGAGATCGGCTTCGGTGGCGGCGAGCATCTTGCAGCCCAGGCTCGCGCCCATCGCGACGTCAACATCGTCGGCTGCGAGCCCTTCGTGAACGGCATGGCCAAGCTTTTAGCCGTGGTTGAGCAGGAGCGTCTCGACAATGTCCGTGTCTGGGACGACGACGTCACCGACCTGCTGCCGACCTTACCCGACGCCTCTTTTGACCGGGTTTACATTCTCTACCCCGATCCCTGGCCCAAGCGCCGTCAGCGCAAGCGGCGTCTCGTGTCCGACGAGAATCTGGAAATGCTGGCCCGCGTGATGAAGCCGGGCGCCGAGCTGCGCTTTGCCAGCGACATCGACGATTACATCGGCTGGGTGCTCGCCCGCGCGTTGCGCTCCCCGCACTTCCGATGGACCGCCACCCGGGCCGACGACTGGCGCAAGCCCTATGAAGGCTGGCCGGGCACCCGCTACGAGGCCAAGGCCATCCGCGAAGGCCGCGTGCCGAGCTACCTGACCTTTGTGCGGGTCTAAAACGCGTCGCAAGTGATCGTCAGGCTCATTTCCCCTCCGGGTCGCGCAGCGGCCAGGTGCGCCTTTCCCGTCATGGCCGGCCTTGTGCCGGCCACCCCGATCAGGAGAGGGCGGCGCCCCAAACAAGCGGGATCGCCAACTCAAGGCCGGTGATGACGACCGGGTGTCATCCAAGAGCAGCGCTCCCACCCTCTATTCCACCCGCAAGGGGGCGGTAAGATCGCGCCAAACCTTCAGACAGCCGCCGGAACTGCCCGCTCGTCGCTCACCACCGCGCCATCGACGAGATGAATGCGCCGGTCGGCACGCGCCGCGATGTCCAGGTCGTGCGTGACGGCGATCACCGTCTTGCCGCGCTTTTTCACGAGGTCGCGCAGGATCTGGAACACCTGCTCCGAGCTCTTGCTGTCGAGGCTGCCGGTCGGCTCGTCGGCGAGCACCACATACGGGTCGTTGGCCAGCGCCCGCGCCACGGCCACGCGCTGGCGCTGGCCGCCCGAGAGCTGGTCCGGGCGCTTGTCGAGATGCCCCGCGAGACCGAGTTCCTCCAGCAGGCTCGCGGCGCGATCCCGCATCGCGGTGGAGGACAAACGCCCCGCCTTGCGCATGGGCAGCTTCACATTCTCCAGCACCGAGAATTCCGGCAGCAGGAAGTGGAACTGGAACACGAAGCCCAGCATCCCGAGCCGCAGGCGCGCCAGCGCGTCGTCGTTCAGGGGCGACGTATCCTGTCCCGCGATCCTCAACGTACCGCTCGTCGGACGGTCCAGGAGACCGAGGAGATAGAGCAGCGACGACTTGCCCGAGCCGGACGGACCTGTGACGGCGATGAACTCCTGTTCGCCCACGGCGAGCGACACGTCGCGGACCAGCGTTACCGGCACGGTGGCGGGCAGGATGCGGGTGAGGTGATCGGCTTCGATGAGCAGGCTCATGTGGCCCCCCGGATGATGTCGACCGGATTGAGCCGCGCCGCCTGGCGTGCCGGGAGATAGCCGGCGACGCCCGACGAGATGAGCGCGAAGGCCGACGCGATGGCGTAGTGCCAGGGGCTCCAGAACAGGGGCAGGTTGGTCATCTCCCGTCCGATCGCCGCGCCCGACACCTTGAACTCCACCTGGGAGAGGGCAAAGCACAGGACAAAGCCGATGAGCCAGCCCACCAGCGAGCCGGCCATTCCTAAGGCCAGCCCCTCGATCAGGAACAGCCGGCGCATGTTGCCTTGCGTGAAGCCGAGGGACTTCAGGATGGCAATGTCGCGCGCCTTCTCGTGGGTGATGGTGGAGATGATGTTGAAGATGCCGAAGCCCGCCACCAGCAGGATCGCGCCCACCACCGTGTACATGACCACGTTGCGCACCACGAGTGCCTCCAGAAGCGACTCGTTTGCCTCCTGCCAGGGCACGGCCTTGTAGCCGAGCTCGGCCTCCGCCTGCCGGGCAACGCGGGGCGCCGCCTCCGGGTCGTCAAGGCGCAGGCGGATGTCGTTGATGGCGTTGGGCCGCTCGGACAGGATCTGGGCGCTTTTCAGGAGCACATAGGCCTCGCCCTCGTCACGGGCGACATTGCCGGTGTGGAACTGCCCGACGATACGAAAACCGCGGGATTGTCCGGTGGGTGCCACGACCTGGATCGTGGTGCCCGTCGAGGCCCCGATCCGGCGCGCAAGGCTGTCGCCGACCACGATGTTGTTGCCGCCCGCGCGCAGCGCATCGAAGCTGCCCTCCACGAAGTCGCCCGCCACCGACGAGACCCGCGCCTCGGTTTCCGGCTCGATGCCGATCACAGCCACGCCCACATCCCGCCCCGCATAACGGATCACGCCCTGCGTGCGCAGGCTCTGGGCCATGCGGCCCGGCACCCAGGAACGCAACGAAGCGAAGGCGGCCGCGGGGTTGAGGATGCCGCGCCGGTCCTCCTTCGGCCGCAGGCCCTCGAACTGGGCGGCGGCAAACAGGTCCTCCGCCGGCTGGCGCCGCGCCGTGCGGCGCTCGTCGGTGATCTGCACATGCGGCATGGTGTCGACGAGCTGGGCGATGAAATCCTTCTCGGTGCCCTGCATCAGCGCCGCCATGGCGATTGAGAAGCCCACCCCCAGGGCCACGCCGAGGATCGCCACGATGGTCTGGCGGCCGCGTCCGGCGATATGGGTGAGGGCGAGTTCGAGAATGAGGCGCATGTCTCACCGCTTCTCCGAAACCTTCGTCCCGTCGGCGAGATCGTCCGGGAAGGGTGCGATGATCCGGCTGGTCTCGCTCAGGCCTTCCAGGATCTGCGTGTTGCCGGTGCCGCGGATCCCCACCTTCACGTCGCGACGCCGGGCCACGCCGCCCTCCGCCACGAAGAGGCTTCCACCCCGAAGGGCATTGGTGGGCACGAGGAGAGCCCCGGAAGCAACGCGCGCTATGACGTTCACCTCCACGGTCATGCCGATCCGAAGCGGCGTGTTCTCCGGCAGGGACAGGCGGATCCGGTAGGTCTTGGCCACCGGATCGCCCTTCGGCGTGATCGAATCGACCCTCGCCTCCAGCACCTGATCCGGAAAGGCATCGGCCTTGAGGACGGCGCGCTGCCCCACCGTGACGCGGGGGATGTCCTCCTCGTTCACGTCGGCCTCCACCTGCAGGGGCTTGGGCTCGCCCACCCAGAACAGGACCGTCCCGGGCTCGGCCACCTCTCCCACCTCCCCGTCCTGCCGCAGGACGACGCCGCTTACCGGCGCCCGCAGGGCATAGGATTCGAGCCGCGTCTCCTGGCCGGCGATGAGCGCCTCGATCTGTCCCAGTTCGCTGCGCGCCCGGTCGAGAGCCTGCTCGCTCGCCACCCGGCGCTCCATGAGGGCGGTGATCCGCTCGTATTCCGTCTGGGTGAATTTCTGCCGCGCCCGCAGTTCCGCCAGCGCCGCCTCCGGCTGCCGGCTGTCGAGGCGGGCGAGCACCGCCCCGCGCTCCACCGCCTCGCCCTCGCAGTTGCACAACTCGACGATCCGCTCCCGCAGCAGCGGCGTCACCTTGGCCCAGGTGCGGGGCTCGACGATCCCGGTGGCATAGACGATCTCGGCCGCCTCGCCGCGTTTCGGCTGCACGAGAGCGACCTCCTGCGGCCGGCTGAAGCGCCAAGAGGCCGCTCCCGCGGCGAGCAGCAGCGCCAGGACGATGACGAGGCGGGACAGCTTCACGGCACGGCTCCCAGTAACACCGATCCCCTTATCATAAGCGAAGCTGGGCGGCGATTGAGGACCTTTCCGGAGGGGCCTGGTTCCCGTTATACGGTCTGCACGACAGGTCTTCCGGAGGACCCTTGCTTTTTTGGGCTTGAATCGCTATAAGTTGCACGTCAGCTCTGGTTGCAGCGTCAAGCTGCTGGTCAAGAGTGGGCCCCGCCGGGTCCGCTCTTTTTTATTGCCTGAATGCCGGAGCGTGCGGAGAGCCATGACAAACGAACGCGACAAGCGGCTGATTACCGAAAACGGCGTGGCCGCCCGAGTGGCGGCGATCGTCGAGCCCGTGATCGAGGATCTGGGCTTCAATCTCGTGCGGGTGCGGGTCACCGGCACGAACGGATGCACCGTGCAGATCATGGCCGAGAGGCCGGATGGCACCATGTCGGTGAGCGATTGCGAGACCGTGAGCCGGGCGATTTCGCCGGTGCTCGACCTCGAGGATCCGATCGACACAGCCTATTACCTCGAGATCTCCTCTCCGGGGATCGACCGGCCGCTCGTGCGGATCAGCGACTTCGAGCGCTGGACCGGCTACGACGCCAAGATCGAGATGGCCGTGCCGGTTGAGGGCCGCAAGCGTTTCCGGGGTTTTCTCCGGGGCGTCGAGAACGGGAAGCTCGTTGTCGAGTTGCCGGACGTGAAGGAAGGCCTCGACCCCATCGCGCGCCTGCCTCTGACGGATCTGGGCGAGGCTCACCTCGTTCTGACCGATGACCTGATCCGTGAATCGCTGCGCCGGGGAACGGCGCCGACCACGGACGACCTTGATGAAGACACGGATGTGGTGGATGCGCCCGATGAGCCGCAGGACCCATCTGATCAGACGAAACCGAACTAAGGAGCGACCTCGATGGCTATCAGTGCCAACAGGCTTGAACTCTTGCAGATCGCCGATGCGGTCGCCCGCGAGAAGGTGATCGACAAGCAGATCGTCCTTGACGCCATGGCGGATGCCATCGCCAAGGCGGCTCGCTCACGCTACGGCGCCGAGACCGACATTCATGCCGAGATCAACGGGAAGACCGGCGAGCTGCGCCTGGCCCGGCACCTGCTGGTGGTCGAGGACGGCGCAGTGGAGAACGACTCCCGCGAGATCACCCTGGCCGAGGCCCGCACCCGCCACAACCCGGCGGCCCAGGTGGGCGACGTGATCGCCGACACCCTGCCGCCCTTCGATTTCGGCCGCATCGCGGCGCAATCGGCCAAGCAGGTGATCGTCCAGAAGGTGCGCGACGCCGAGCGCGACCGTCAGTACCAGGAATACAAGGATCGGATCGGCGAGATCGTCAACGGCGCCGTCAAGCGCGTCGAGTACGGCAACGTGATCGTCGATCTCGGCCGCGGCGAGGCGATCATCCGCCGCGACGAGCTCATCCCCCGCGAGACCTTCCGCCCCGGCGACCGGATCCGCGCCTATCTGTTCGATGTGCGCCGCGAAGCGCGCGGGCCGCAGATCTTCCTGTCGCGCACGCACCCGCAGTTCATGGCGAAGCTCTTCGCGTCCGAAGTGCCGGAGATCTACGACGGCATCGTCACGGTCCAGGCTGTCGCCCGCGATCCGGGCTCGCGCGCCAAGATCGCCGTGATCTCGCGCGATTCCTCCATCGACCCGGTCGGCGCCTGCGTCGGCATGCGCGGCTCCCGCGTCCAGGCGGTGGTGGGCGAGCTTCAGGGCGAGAAGATCGACATCATCCCGTGGTCTCCCGACCAGGCGACCTTCATCGTCAATGCGCTCCAGCCGGCCGAAGTGGTCAAGGTGGTGCTCGACGAGGAGGCCGACCGCATCGAGGTGGTGGTGCCCGACGACCAGCTGTCGCTCGCCATCGGCCGCCGTGGCCAGAACGTGCGTCTCGCCTCGCAGCTCACCGGCTGGGACATCGACATCCTGACCGAGGCCGAGGAATCCGAGCGCCGTCAGAAGGAGTTCGCCGAGCGCACCGAGCTGTTCATGAACGCCCTCGACGTGGACGAGGTCGTGGGCCAGCTCCTGGCCTCGGAAGGCTTCCGCTCCGTTGAGGAAATCGCCTATGTGGATGCCGGTGAAGTGGCCGCCATCGAGGGCTTCGACGAGGACACGGCCGCCGAGATCCAGAGCCGCGCGCAGGAATATCTCGCCCGCATCGAGGCCGAGAACGACGCCCGCCGCCAGGAACTGGGCGTCTCCGACGACCTGAAGGAGATCGACGGCGTCACGACCGCCATGATGGTGGCTCTCGGCGAGAACGACATCAAGAATGTCGAGGATCTGGCCGGCTGCGCCACTGACGATCTCGTCGGCTGGACGGAAGGCCGCGGCCCCGAGGCCACCCGCTACAAGGGGGCGCTCGACGGCTTCGACGTGTCCCGTGCGGATGCCGAGAACATGATCATGGCCGCCCGCGTGAAGGCGGGTTGGATCGAGGAGCCGGAAGAGACGGTGGAGACCGAGGGATCGGCCGAAGAGGCCGAGACCGAGGCTCAGCCTTCTTAACGGCAATGGCAAAGCGAGGTCAGCACCTGTGCCGCGGCACGAACCGGAGCGCACCTGCATCGTCACCCGCGAGGCGAACAGCCCCGCGGGACTGATCCGCTTTGTCCTCGGACCCGACAATCAGGTCGTGCCCGATCTCAAGAACAAGCTGCCGGGCCGGGGCGCATGGGTCACGGCCCGTTTTGACATGGTGGAGGAGGCGGCCAAACGTCGCCTCTTCGCCCGCGCCTTTAAGGCCGAGGCCAAGGTTCCGGAGACCCTGGCCCAGGACATCGAGCGTCTTCTCCGGGACGACCTCCGTCAGGGTCTGGCGCTCGCCAACAAGGCCGGATCGGTAATCACCGGCTTCCATAAGGTCGAGTCGGCCATCACGGATAAGCCCATCGTTGCCCTTATTCATGCCGCAGAAGCGGCCGAAGATGGGCGAAGAAAATTGGCAAACCAGTTGCGAAAACGCTTCGGCGAGGCAATATCTAGCTTTCCGGTCATCCAAGAATTGTCGAATGACGAATTGGATTTGGCATTAGGCCGGTCAAATGTGATACATGCTGCCCTCGTCGCGGGCGCTGGGAGCGACGGCTTTCTGAACCGATGGCATCGTTACCGCATCTTTCGCGGCATCGACGCCGATCAAACTGGCCTCGGAAACGAGACCGGCGAACCCACGACTATGAAACCCGCAGGAACTGAGGCGGAATGACCGATACGAAAAACCAGGGCGACAAGACTCTTCATGTGTCGTCCAAGACGCTTTCTCTGAAGCGCCCCGTCGAACAGGGCGTGGTGCGCCAAAGCTTCTCCCATGGCCGATCCAAGTCGGTTGTGGTCGAGACGGTCAAGCGTCGCCCTGCTGTCGGCCCCACCGGGGGCAAGGAAGACAGACCCGCGCCGCAACAGGCAGCGGCCCCCGCGGCTGCGCCCAAGCCTGCCGCACCGGCTCCGACCCAGAAGCCGGCAGCGCCCGCTCAGGGCGGCCGCCCGCAGCGGTCCGCTCCCAACACGCCCCGGTCCGGCGGCATGGTGCTGCAGACGCTCTCCGAGCAGGAGCGCGATGCGCGCATGAACGCGCTCGTCGATGCGCGCCGCCGTGACGAGGAAGACCGCAAGAGACAGGCCGAAGAGGCAGCCCGCCGCGCCGAGCGCGAGGCCGCCGAGGCCAAAGAGCGCGAAGCGGCAGAGGCCCGCAAGCGCGAGGAAGACGAGCGCCGCCGTCAGGACGAGGAGCGCAAGCGCCGCGCCGAGGACGAGGCCCGTCGCCGTCTCGGCGAGGAGGCCCCCCGTCAGGCTCCAGGCTCCGCGCCAGTGGCCCGCACCGGCGCCCCGCGCCCGGAAGGTGCCCGCTTCGAGGGTCCGCGCCCGGATCGTCCCCGTTCCGACGGCCCGCGTCCCAGCGGCCCGCGTTCGGATGGTCCCCGTCCGGGTGGCTATGGTGGCCCCCGCAGCGGCGGTGGCACTATGGGCGGCCGTCCGCCGAGCCTGAACCACATGGCCCGTCCTGCCGCTCCGGTCGTTCCCGATCCGGAAACGGCAAAGCCTCATGCCCGCACGGCTCCTCCCGTGGCCGCCCGTGCTGCCCTGGTGGATGACGAGGAGGGTGCACGCACCATCCGGCGTCCCGGCGTTGCGGCGAAGCCCGCCGCCCTGCCGAAGACCCCCAAGGCCGCTCCCGGCGAAGAGAAGCGCCGCGGCCGTCTGACGCTCGCCAACGCGACCTCGGGCGAAGAGGAGCGCACCCGCTCGCTCGCCGCCTTCCGTCGCCGCAACCAGCGCCTCATGGGCCACCGTCAGGTGGAGCAGAAGGAAAAGATCGCCCGCGAGGTGACGATTCCGGAGACGATCACCATCCAGGAGCTCGCCAACCGTATGTCGGAGCGCGCCGTGGACGTGATCAAGTTCCTGATGAAGCAGGGACAGATGCACAAGATCACCGACGTGATCGATGCCGATACCGCGCAGATCGTTGCGGAAGAGCTCGGCCACACGGTGAAGCGCGTCGCGGAATCGGACGTCGAGGAAGGCCTGTTCGACACCCCGGATGTGGACGAGAACCTCGTTACCCGTCCGCCGGTCGTGACCATCATGGGCCACGTCGACCATGGCAAGACCTCGCTGCTCGACGCGATCCGCAAGACCAACGTGGTGTCCGGCGAAGCCGGCGGCATCACCCAGCACATCGGCGCCTATCAGGTGACCTCGCCGCTCGGCGGCAAGATCACCTTCATCGACACGCCCGGCCACGCGGCCTTCACGGCCATGCGCGCCCGCGGCGCCAAGGTGACGGACATCGTCGTTCTGGTGGTGGCGGCCGATGACGGCGTCATGCCGCAGACCGTCGAGGCGATCAACCACGCCCAGGCGGCCGGCGTGCCGCTGATCGTGGCGATCAACAAGGTGGACAAGCCCGATGCCAACCCGCAGCGGGTGCGCACCGAGCTGCTGCAGCACTCCATCGTGGTCGAGTCCATGGGCGGTGAGACCCTCGAATTCGAGGTTTCCGCCAAGACGGGCGACGGTCTCGAGACCCTTCTCGAAGGTCTCCAGCTGCAGGCCGAAATCCTCGAGCTCAAGGCCAATGCCGAGCGCTCGGCGGAAGGCACCGTCATCGAGGCGAAGCTCGATCGCGGCCGCGGTCCCGTGGCCACCGTGCTCGTGCAGCGCGGAACCCTGCGCACCGGCGACATCGTGGTGGCCGGCGCCGAATGGGGTCGTGTGCGCGCTCTGATCAACGATCTCGGCGCCAACGTGAAGGAGGCTGGTCCCTCGGTTCCGGTCGAGGTTCTGGGCTTCAACGGCACGCCCGAGGCCGGCGACCGCGTGGCGGTGGTCGAGTCCGAGGCCCGCGCTCGCGAGGTCACCGAGTACCGCACCCGCCAGAAGCGCGAACGTCAGGCGGCCCGCATGGGTTCGGCCGGACGTACGCTGGCCGACATGATGCACGATCTGAAGGCCGGAGCGGGCCGCAAGGAATTCCCGCTCGTGGTTCGCGCGGACGTGCAGGGCTCGGCGGAAGCCATCGTGGGTGCTCTCGAGAAGGTGGGCAACGAGGAAGTGGCCGCCCGAATCGTCCAGGCCGGCGTCGGCGGCATCTCGGAATCGGACGTCACCCTGGCCGAAGCCTCGAACGCCATCATCCTGGCCTTCAACGTGCGTGCCCACAAGGAAGCGCGCGAGGCGGCCGAGCGTGCCGGCATCGAGATCCGCTACTACAACATCATCTACGACCTCGTGGATGACGTGAAGGCGGCCATGTCCGGTCTGCTCGCTCCGACGCTCCGCGAAGAGCGGCTCGGCGAGGCGCAAATCCTCGAGGTGTTCAACGTGTCGAAGGTCGGCAAAATCGCCGGCTGCCGCGTCCTTGACGGCGTGGTCCAGCGCGGTGCCCATGTGCGCCTGATCCGCGACAACGTGGTGATCCACGAAGGCAGGCTCTCGCAGCTGAAGCGCTTCAAGGACGATGCCCGCGAGGTCACCTCGGGCCAGGAATGCGGTATGTCCTTCGAGAACTACCAGGACATGCGCGTCGGCGACCTCATCGAGTGCTATCGCGTGGAAGAGGTGAAGCGGTCGCTGTAAGCCGCTTCGCATTTATCCCTGAACGATGCGTCATCACCGGGCTTGTCCCGGTGATCTCGCTTTGATGGGCAGCAGCCTCATCGAACCGGGATGGCCGGGATGAACCCGGCCATGACATCTGAACAATCCGGTCCAATCCCGGAGGATGAACCATGGCCAAACGTTTCGAACAAACCACCGGACCCTCCCAGCGCCAGCAGCGCGTGGCCGAGCTCGTGCGTCACGCGCTCGCCGAGGTTCTCTCCCGCGGCGACGTGCAGGACGATGTGCTGACGAGGAACGTCATCACGATTCCGGAAGTGCGCATGTCGCCTGACCTCAAGCTCGCCACCGCCTATGTGATGCCGCTCGGCGGCCGTGACGAGGAAGCGGTGCTGAAAGCGCTCGACAAGCACAAGAAGGTGCTGCGCCAGGAGGTGGCCCGCCGGGTGAACCTGAAATTCGCCCCCGACCTCCGTTTCCGCCGCGACGAGAGCTTCGACGAGGCCGCCCGCATCGACGCGCTTCTGCGCACCGAGCGCGTGGCCCGCGACACGGGCAGATCCGGCCCGGACCTCTCCGACGACGACAGCGAGCAGAACTCATGAGCGAGGAACGCCCGCAGCGGAGGCCCCACGGGGACCGACCGAAGAAGCGCGACGTCAACGGATGGATCATCCTCGACAAGGGCGTAGGCATGACCTCGACCCATGCGGTCGCGGTGGTCAAGCGCGGCCTCTCGGCCAAGAAGGCCGGCCACGCCGGCACCCTGGATCCGCTCGCCTCCGGCATCCTGCCGATCGCCCTCGGCGAAGCCACCAAGACCGTTCCCTTCGTGATGGACGGGCGCAAATCCTACGTGTTCACCGTGGCCTGGGGGGCGGAGACCACCACGGACGACACCGAGGGCGAGGTTGTCGAGCGTACCGACAGGCTGCCCGATCCGTCCGAGATCGAGGCATTCCTGCCCCGCTTCACCGGCCAGGTGCAGCAGGTGCCGCCGCGCTTTTCCGCCATCAAGATCGCCGGCGAGCGCGCCTATGATCTCGCCCGCGACGGCGAAGTGGTGGAGCTGCAGCCGCGCACGGTCGAGATCGACCGGCTCGCCCTTGTTCACCATGACGGCAACCGCTCGGTGATCGAGGCCGATTGCGGCAAGGGCACCTATGTGCGGGCCATTGCCCGCGACCTCGGCCGGGCGCTCGGCTGCCTCGGCCATATCGCGGCGCTCCGGCGCACCCGCGTCGGCCCTTTCAGCGAGCACGATGCGGTCACGGTGGATGATGTCGCCACCGATCCGGCGGCCCTGCGCCCGGTGGAGACGGCGCTCAGCGAAATTCCGTCGATCGCGGTGAGCCGCGACATGGCCGGCCGCCTCATGCGCGGCCAGTCCATCATCCTGCGCGGGCGCGAGGCGCCCCTGTCGGGGAAGGTCTATGCCACCTGCAACGGCGTGCTCATCGCCGTGGGCGACGTAGAGCGCGGCGAACTCGTGCCGCACCGGGTGTTCAATTTGGGCGTCTAACATACCCTCACCCGTCATCCCCGGACTTGTTCCGGGGATCCACGTCTTAAACCCTCCTAAAACGTGGATGGCCGGGACGAGCCCGGCCATGACGATAATGGATATATCGAGCAAACCTTACCGGTCGGCCTTCAGCCCCTGCGCCGAACGACTCAGGAACTTCAGGGTGATCGGCTCGATCATGTCGTACACCGCCTGGGCGGTTCTTTCCTCTTCGCGCAACGACTCCTGGAGCGCCGGGATGAACTTCTGGTTCCCGGAGGCCTCGGCCATGGCGATGAGGGACTTGTAGGACGCGATCTCGAAATTCTCGAAGGCGTGGTTGGCGAAGGTGTTCTTCAGAACCTCGTCGGCCATCGGCATGTGGCCGGCGGCAGCCAGGTTCGCCATGAACTGGGTAGCCATGTCCTTCAGGATCGAGCGATCGGCCCCGAAGCTGTGCAGAGCCTCGTCGAGGCGGCGGATCTGGCCTTCCGTCTCCGTGATGTGCCGGCGCAGAAGATCGGACATTTCCGGATAGTTCTCGAACCGCTCGACCTGCCGCTCCATGAGCTGAATGGCCTGCTTTTCGAGGGCGTGGGCGTTCTCCAGGCCGGTGATGAAGATGTTGCGGATGTCTTCCGAGGACGTGAGGTCGGCCATGCCTGTGGTGATGGCAGTCATGATGTCAGCTTCCTATCTAGGGGGTCTCCAACACCAACCGCGCCCGCGAAAACTTGTTCCGGCCAACCTTGCCGAACGGGCGTATCTTATTGCTCCGCTTGGTAAAATGTTTCCTCTGGCACTTATGCGCATTTCGTGTATGGTGCGCCATCTTTCCTGAGGCTCTAGCCCATCGTGCGGAAAAGTGGATCCGGTTTTCCGCGCTGAACGATGGGCCAGTAAAGAAGAAGCATCGGATGGATCCCAAAAGTGGTTTCCACTTTTGGGTCCGATGCTTTGGCCCTGAAAGACGCGTCCGGGTTCGGACCGCGCTGGACGACATCCCGGCCCGGCCCTTCCGGACGAACCGGACCTGAAGCCTGAGGGCTCAAGGTCTCCTGACAAAACCAACCTGAAAGGACTGACGATGTCGATTACGGCTGAGCGCAAGAACGCGCTTGTGAAGGAATTCGCCCAGAAGGCTGGCGATACTGGCTCCCCCGAGGTGCAGGTGGCCATTCTGACCGAGCGGATCAACAACCTGACCGGTCACTTCAAGACCCACAACAAGGATAACCATTCCCGTCGTGGCCTCCTGAAACTCGTGTCGTCGCGCCGTTCGCTTCTCGACTACCTGAAGAAGAAGGACGAGAGCCGCTACCGCACGCTGATCGAGAAGCTCGGCATCCGCCGCTAAGCTTTTCAAAGACTTCCGTCCGGAGCCCGGCTCCGGACGGCTTCTACACCGGTTAGGACCACGAGGTCCCGGTGTCCTCTGAGGAGGCGGTTGACGCGATGACCATGGCAGGATCGCAAGGGGCTTATGAGGTGGGCTTGCCCGCCGGCGTGAGCCTCTTGCCGTCTTGCTCATGGCATCGAGCCCCCGCTCCTGCTGTCATGAAAGACGAAAAAGCATGTTCGATATTCAACGCGAAGAACTGATCTGGGCCGGCCGCAAGCTCGTGCTCGAGACGGGCAAGATGGCCCGCCAGGCTGACGGCGCCGTCGTCGCCACCTACGGTGAGACCACCGTTCTCGCCACCGTCGTGTCGGCCAAGGAGCCGAAGCCCGGTTTCGACTTCTTCCCGCTCACGGTGAACTACCAGGAGCGCACCTATGCCGCCGGCCGCATCCCGGGCGGCTATTTCAAGCGCGAAGGCCGACCGACCGAGAAGGAGACCCTGGTCTCCCGCCTCATCGACCGCCCGATCCGCCCCCTCTTCGTCGAAGGCTACAAGAACGACACGCAGGTTGTCGTGACCGTGCTCTCGCACGACCTTGAGAACGATCCCGACATCGTGGGCCTCGTCGCCGCCTCTGCGGCCCTGACCCTCTCCGGCGTGCCCTTCATGGGTCCCGTGGGCGCAGCCCGCGTCGGCTATATCGGCGGCCAGTACAAGCTGAACCCGCCGCTGCAGGAGATGGACCAGACCTCCCTCGACCTCGTGGTCGCCGGCACCGCCGACGCCGTGCTCATGGTCGAGTCCGAGGCCAAGGAACTGGCGGAAGACGTGATGCTCGGCGCCGTGATGTTCGGCCACAAGCACTTCCAGCCGGTGATCGAGGCCATCATCCGCCTCGCCGAGAAGGCCGCCAAGGAGCCGCGCGACTACCAGCCTGCGGATTCGTCCGAGGTTGAGCAGGCCGTTCTCGCCATCGCCGAGACCGAGCTGCGCGAAGCCTACAAGATTACCAAGAAACAGGACCGCTACGCCGCCGTCGACGCCGTGAAGGCGAAGGTGATGGCCGAGCTGCTCCCCGCCGACGGCGAGCCGAAGTTCGAGCCCGAGAAGGTCAAGGCGGCCTTCAAGGAAATCCAGGCCAAGGTCGTGCGCTGGAACATCCTCGACACCGGCTCGCGCATCGACGGCCGCGACCTCAAGACCGTGCGTCCGATCCAGTCGGAAGTGGGCGTTCTGCCCCGCACCCACGGTTCGGCCGTGTTCACCCGCGGTGAGACCCAGGCGCTGGTCGTGACCACGCTCGGCACCGGCGAGGACGAGCAGTTCATCGATGAGCTGGAAGGCACCCGTAAGGAAACCTTCCTGCTGCACTACAACTTCCCGCCCTATTCCGTTGGTGAGACGGGCCGCATGGGCTCGCCCGGCCGCCGCGAAATCGGCCACGGCAAGCTCGCCTGGCGCGCCATCCACCCGATGCTGCCGGCAAGCCACGAGTTCCCCTACACGATCCGCGTCGTGTCGGAGATCACCGAGTCGAACGGCTCCTCGTCCATGGCTTCCGTCTGCGGCGCCTCGCTCGCCCTGATGGATGCGGGCGTGCCGCTTCGCCGTCCGGTGGCGGGCATCGCCATGGGCCTCATCCTCGAAGGTGAGCGCTTCGCAGTCTTGTCCGACATTCTCGGCGACGAGGATCACCTCGGCGACATGGACTTCAAGGTGGCCGGCACGGAGCAGGGCATCACCTCGCTCCAGATGGACATCAAGATCGCCGGCATCACGGAAGAGATCATGCGCGTGGCGCTGGACCAGGCTCAGGCCGGCCGCACGCACATCCTCGCCGAGATGAACAAGGCCCTGACCGCGCCGCGCGCCGAACTCGGCGAGCATGCTCCGCGCATCGAGACCATGCAGATCCCGGTTGACAAGATCCGCGAAGTCATCGGTTCGGGCGGCAAGGTCATCCGCGAGATCGTGGAGAAGACCGGCGCGAAGATCGACATCAACGACGACGGCCTGATCAAGATCGCGTCCGCCGACGGCAAGTCGATCAAGGCGGCCTATAACTGGATCCGCTCCATCGTGGCCGAGCCCGAGATCAACACGATCTACGAGGGCACGGTCGTGAAGGTGATGGAGTTCGGCGCCTTCGTGAACTTCTTCGGTTCCCGCGACGGCCTCGTGCACATCTCGGAGCTCGCCAAGAACCGCGTCGGCAAGGTCACCGACGTGGTCAAGGAAGGCGACAAGGTGAAGGTGAAGTTCCTCGGCATGGACGAGCGCGGCAAGGTCCGTCTCTCCATGAAGGTGGTCAACCAGGAGACCGGCGAAGACATCACCGAGCAGCTCAAGGCTGAACGCGACGCCGAGCGCGCCCAGCGCGACCAGCAGAAGGCTGCCGGCGAGTAATTGCGCTAGCCTGACTAAGAACAGAAAAGGCGCGGCTTCGGCCGCGCCTTTTTCTTTGCTCCAATGAGGCGAGGCTGGTGATCATCGCACCAAACTCCCCACCTCCGGAATGATCCAGCTTCCCAGCGGCGCCGCCCGGCCGCGGATCGACACGATCTGGCGGTTGCGGCTGGAGAGGTCGAGGCCGGCGCGGGTGGCGAGGTCTTCGGAGATTACGAGTTCCACATCGAGTTCTTTGGCGAGCCCCTCCAGGCGGCTCGCCGCGTTGATGGTGTCGCCCACCGCTGTGAGGCTGGTGGCCTGGCCGTAGCCCATCTGGCCGACGATGGCCGGGCCCGCATGAAGGCTCATGGCGATGCGCAAGGGATGCTCGAACTCGCTGGCGTAATCCTCGTTGAGGCGGGCGAGCGCCGCCTTGATCCGGAGCGCGGCGTCGAGGGCCTGACGGGCTGCTTCCTGCGGGGTCGTGCTTAATCCAAAGAGGGCCAGAACCCCGTCGCCGATGAACTTGTCGATATAGCCGCCCGCATCCTCCACCGCCTCGCCCACCGCTTCGAAGTAGCGGTTGAGGATGAACACCGTGTCGAAGGGCAGGCGCTTTTCGGTGAGGCTCGTGAAGCCGCGCAGGTCGCAGAAGAGCACCGCGACCTCCTGCTCCTGCCCCTGGGCCCGTCCGGCGCGCACCAGGGCCGTCACGCCATTGCGGCCCGTGGATAGGATGGGCACGACCGTGATCTCGCGAACGGGCCTGAACTGGCAGGCGAGCCTCACATTGGGGCCCGCCTTGATGCGCGCGAGCGTGCCCCGCTCCTGGGCGGCGGGCGGCGGCTGGTCCTGCAATCCCTCAATCACCCTCACCCGACAGGTGGAGCAGCGGCCCCGCCCGCCGCAGACCGAGATATGCGGGATTCCGGCCGTGCGGCTGGCCTCCAGCACGCTGAAACCCGCCGGCACGGTGACGACCTGATCGTTGGGGTAGCGGATGCGGACCCGGCGGGACCACAGATTGGCGCTGCGAACGATGCGGCCGGCGATCGTCAGGGCCAGGAGCCCGCCGAAGAAGGCATAAAGGCCAGGGCCAACCAGGGGCAGGAGATCGGACGCGGGAGCCGCACGCACGGCAAACCGCTCCGGTGCCTCGGCGATCTCCCGGCCCGCTCCTGCGAAACCGAGCAGCGCCAGGATGGGAACGAGGATGGCTCCCGTGTAGAGCAGCAGCGCATAAGCCGGAAATCCGGATTTCGGACGAAGCCAGAAATAGATGCCGAGGCACCCATGCAGCCAAGCGATGACCAGGGCGATGGCCTGACGCGCGCCGATCTCCGGACTGATCAGCCAGATGCTCCTGACCACCTCGGGATAGCCTGAATCGTGGCCGGTCAGAGCCCATTCGACTCGCGTTCCCACCACATGCCCGATCAGGAGGAAGGGCAGGCTCAAGCCTAAGGCCAGCTGCGCCGCCTCGCGGACGGGCATGCGCAGGGTGCGGCGACGGTACAGAGCCTGGAGCGCCAGCAGGAAATGCAGGAGAAGGGAGCCGTAGAGGAGGATTGTGCCGACCGGGTTGCGCCACAGGCGGTTGAACCAGGTGCGCCCGGCCTCCATTGCCTCGATGGAGACGAGCCCCAGGGCGTGATTGCTGAAATGGGTGAGGAGAAAGGCCGCAAGCACCAGGCCCGAGACGAGGCGGATCTCCCGCCAGGGGATCGGGGCTCTTGGCAAGGCCGCCTCGGATGCCGGTCGTGTGCTCGATGGCTTCATGGGCGAATGTGGGGTCCCGGTCCTGCATCAAAGACGTGCTGCAGGTTATGCAGGTGCAGCCCCTCGGACCAAAGTCAAATCACACTCCCTAGACGGCGCTTCGAATCAGTTTATTCCCAAATTGTCAGAAACACGCGCCGAATCATGACCCACACCATCACCAGCCTGTCCGAGCTCGAAGCCCTCTATGGCGAGGTCAACAAGGCCTCGCTCCTGAAGGAGGCGGACCGGCTCGTGCCGGAATACCGCGCCCTGATCGAGGCCTCGCCCTTCGCGGCTTTTGCCACGCGCGGACCGGAGGGGCTCGATTGCTCGCCCCGCGGCGACGGACCCGGCTTCGTGCGCATCCGGGACGACAAGACCCTGCTCCTGCCCGACCGGCGCGGCAACAACCGGATCGATTCGCTGCGCAACATCGTGCGGGACCCGAGCGTCGCCCTACTCTTCCTGATCCCCGGCATCGGAGAGACCTTGAGGGTGAACGGGCGTGCTGTGATTTCCGTCGAGCCGAGCCTGCTGGAGAGTTTTGCCGTCGACGGCAAGGCGCCGAAATCGGTTGTGGTGATCACCGTCGAGACGGCGTTCTTCCAGTGCGCCCGCGCGATCCTGCGCTCGGAGCTGTGGAACCCGGCCCGTCACGTGCCGCGCGAGAGCCTGCCGAGCGCCGGGCAGATCCTCGCGGCGCTCACGAACGACGAGGCTGGGGGCGAAGCCTACGACAAGGCGCTGCCCGAGCGGCAGCGCACTACGCTCTATTGATGGACTTTCTCTCGAGCGCATCGCCGGGAGCGCAGAACCGGGTCCACTTTTGCGCACGATGCGCTTGACCTTCGGCCCCCTGCCCCTGAAAAGGCAGGTCTTGTTTTCACCAGTGAGGCTCAAGGACAATCCATGACGATCCAGCGCATCAAGCCCGGCCCGCGCATGAGCGGCGCCGTCGTTCACGGCAACACCGTCTATCTCGCAGGCCAGGTCGCTCAGGAGAGCGCGGGCAAGAGCGTCACCGAGCAGACGAAGGAAATCCTCTCGATCATCGACAGCCTGCTGGCGGAGGCCGGCACCGACAAGTCGAAGATCCTGATGGCCAATATCTGGATCACCGACATGGGCACGTTCCAGGAGATGAACGCCGTGTGGGATGCCTGGGTGTCTCCCGGCAACACGCCGGCGCGCGCCACCGTCGAGGCGAAGCTCGCAACGCCCGCCTTCAAGGTCGAGATCGCCGTCATCGCGGCGAAGTAAAGTTTTCGGCAAATAGAAGCGGGCCATCTGGCCCGCTTCGTTCATGTCCGCTCTGAGATTTTACGGGCAGGCACGACGGACGCCGTCATAGCCGAGATAGGTGCCCGAGGCCGGGTCATAAGACCGGTAGCGCTGGGCGCAGTAGGCAGCATTGCCGCCATAAACTGGGGCGGCCTGAGCCTGCGACTGGGCGATGGCGCCGCCGATGATGGCGCCGGTGGCAAGACCAATAGCACCGGCCGCCAGGGCATTGCCGCGGTCGCGACGGTAATAGCGGCGGTCACCGTAATAGCGACGATCCCCGTAGTAGCGGCGATCGTCATAGTAGCGCCGCTCCACATAGCGCGGGCTGCCGCGGTAGACGCGGCGTTCGATGTACTGCGAGTAGTCGGTGTTCACGGTGCCGTTCTGGATGCCGGCAACCAGTTCATTCACAGGCGCAGTCCGCGTCTCGGCGGCGGAAGCCGGGGCAAGACTGACGGCGCCGAGAGCGGCCGTGGCGGCCACAGCCATAAAGAATTTACGCATGGGATCTCCTCCGATGTTGGGAGGCGAACGCAAAAAGGCGCAAGGTCGTTCCGACCCTTGGGAATTTCAGGCTATCTCTCGCGGGAACGTGAGGATCCAAGCGCGTCGGACGCGGCCTCGGACCTGACCGGTGAAACCCGCTTTCCCTCCACCCTGCCCTGCCCGGTCGGACACAGATCCAGGATTGCGCAGCGGTGGCAGGCCGGGTTCTTGAAGAAGCAGCAACGCTGGCCGTGCAGCATCATGACTTCGTGGTTGTCGTAGACCTGTTGCGCGTCCCACTCCTCCGGCAGAAGCGCGGCGAGCACCGCATGGGACGGCCCGACGGCTGTCGATTGCGGGATGAGGGCCGTGCGCTGGGCAACGCGATGGTGGTGACTGTCCACGGGCAAGGCTGCCTTGCGCAGCACCGAGAAGGACAGCACCGCCGCGCTGGTCTTCGGACCGATGCCCGGGATGCTCTCGAGCCAGGCCCGCGCCTCATCGACCGGCATGTCTTTCAGGAAATCGAGCGACAGGGTGCCATGGCGCTCCTCAATGGCATGCAGCACCGCCTGCAGGCGCGGCGCCTTCTGCTCCGGCCAGGTGACGCCTTCAATCGTCGCCTCCACGTCTTCCGTGGGCGCATTCATCATCGCGCGCCAATCGCTGTAGCGTGCCCGCAGCGCCTTGAAAGCGCGGCCGGAATCCGCATTGCGGGTGCGGTGGGAGAGGAGCGATGAGATCAGCTCACTCACCGGATCGAGAGTATGGAAGTACGAAATGGGACAGCCATAGACCTCACAGAGGCGCTCATGGATGACGAGCGCCTTGGCTTTGAGATCCTGCAGGTCCGGATTCATCCCGAGGCAAGTCGCGAATCGGCAGGGTGGTTCCACACACCTTTCGTCATGGCCGCACTTATTGCGGCCATCCACGTCTTCATACGGCGCAAAGACGTGGATCCCCGGAACAAGTCCGGGGATGACGTGAGAGGGTGTCATTCCCGGCCGGAGCGAAAGCGGAGGGGAAGGGAATCCACCCACACCCTCGCACCATGGATCCCCTTCCCTCGCTGCGCTCGCCGGGGATGACAAGGACGGGCTACAGAATAAACCGGCTCAAATCCGTGTTCTTCGCCAGTTCCTCCACCTCGCCGCGCACGTAAGCGGAATCGATTTTCACGGTCTCGCCGGAGCGGTCGGGCGCCGTGTAGGACACGTCGTCGAGCACGCGCTCCAGCACCGTCTGCAGGCGGCGCGCGCCGATGTTCTCGACGGTGTTGTTCACCTCCACGGCCACTTCAGCCAGCGCGTCGATGGCATCGTCGGTGAAGACGAGCTCGACGCCTTCCGTCTTCATCAGCGCGACGGATTGCTTGATGAGGCTTGCTTCCGTTTCCGTGAGGATGCGCCGGAAATCCTCGACGGTGAGCGGCGACAGCTCCACGCGGATCGGCAGGCGGCCCTGCAGCTCGGGCAGCAGGTCGGATGGCTTCGACACATGGAACGCGCCGGATGCGATGAACAGGATGTGGTCCGTCTTCACCGGCCCATATTTCGTCGATACCGTCGTGCCTTCGATCAGCGGCAGAAGATCGCGCTGCACACCCTCGCGGGAGACGTCCGCGCCGGTGCGGCCCTCGCGGCCGGCGATCTTGTCGATCTCGTCGAGGAACACGATGCCGTTGTTCTCCACCTGGCGCAGGGCCTCCTGCACGATGGCGTCCTGATCGAGCATCTTGTCGGCCTCTTCCGTGACCAGCGGCTCATAGGCCTCGCGCACGGTGGTGCGGCGCGTCTTCGGCTTTCCGCCGAAGGCCTTGCCGAACATGTCGGAGAGGTTGATCGCGCCCACCGACGCGCCTGGCATGCCGGGGATCTCGAACATCGGCATCCCCTGCCCTCCGCCCGATTGCAGCTCGATCTCGATCTCCTTGTCGTCGAGCTCGTTGGCGCGCAGCTTGCGGCGGAAGGAATCGCGCGTGACGGCGCTCGCGGTGGTGCCCACGAGCGCGTCGAGCACGCGCTCCTCGGCCGCGATATGGGCCTTCGCCTGCACCTGACGGCGGCGCTCTTCCTTCACGAGGCCGATGCCGATCTCCACGAGGTCGCGCACGATCTGCTCCACGTCGCGGCCCACATAGCCCACTTCCGTGAACTTGGTCGCTTCGACCTTGAGGAACGGTGCGCCGGCGAGCTTGGCGAGACGACGCGAGATCTCGGTCTTGCCGCAACCCGTGGGGCCGATCATGAGAATGTTCTTCGGCGCCACCTCTTCGCGCAAGCTCCCCTCAAGCTGCTGCCGGCGCCAGCGGTTGCGCAGCGCAATGGCGACCGCGCGCTTGGCGTCGTTCTGGCCGACGATGTAGCGGTCGAGTTCGGAAACGATTTCGCGGGGGGAAAAGGTGGTCATGACTTTTATCTTCCGGTGTCATCCCCGGCCGGAGGCAGCGAAAGCTGCTGGAGGGGAAGGGGATCCACAATCAAGATGCTTCGTGTCTGGATCCCCTTCCCGGCCGCTTCGCGACCGCCGGGGATGACACGGATGGGTTTTACGCAGCGTCTAATGTCTCAATGACGATGTTCGCGTTCGTGTAGACGCAGATCTCGGCCGCAATGGCGAGCGACCGGCGCACGATTGTCTCCGGGTCGGTCTCGTATTCAGCCAGCGCCCGCGCGGCGGCCAGGGCATAATTGCCGCCGGACCCGATGGCCATGATGCCGTTTTCCGGCTCCAGCACGTCGCCGGCGCCGGAGAGCAGCAGGCCCACCTCCTTGTCGGCCACCAGCATCATGGCCTCCAGGCGGCGCAGGTAACGGTCGGTGCGCCAGTCCTTGGTGAGCTCGACGCAGGCGCGGGTGAGCTGGCCGGGATATTGCTCGAGCTTGGCCTCGAGCCGCTCGAACAGGGTGAAGGCGTCGGCCGTCGATCCGGCAAAGCCGCCGATCACGCCGCCCTTGGCGAGGCGCCGGACCTTCTTCGCGTTGCCCTTCACCACGGTCTGGCCGAGGCTCACCTGCCCGTCGCCGCCAATGACGGTACGGCCGCCCCGGCGGACCATGAGAATCGTGGTGGCGTGCATGCGAGGGGTGGCGTCTTCGGACAAGGCAGGGCTCCGGCGGGCGGTTTAGGGATGGTCATAAGCAACTCGCGCCTAACAAGCCCCATAAGCCTCATCCTGAGGAGGACCTTCAGGTCCGTCTCGAAGGACGAGGCGTCTCCAGTGCTCTCTGGACCCTCCTTCGAGACGCCGCTCTGCGGCTCCTCAGGATGAGGGGGTGTTTGGTAGACGCCTGAGGCCTGACTTAATCATCAATCGGCCAAAAGCAACGCGGGTGGCAATTCTCCGCGCTCCTTGCTAGAACGCCCCGTCTCTTGTTCCGCAAAGGATTGTGATGATGCGCTCCGCGAGCGTCAGCCGTCGTACCGCCGAGACCGATGTCGCCCTGTCGATCGCCCTCGATGGCACCGGCAAGGCCGAGATCTCCACGGGGGTCGGCTTCCTCGACCATATGCTCGAACTGTTCGCCCGACACGGTCACTTCGACCTCTCCGTGAAGGTGACCGGCGACCTGCATGTGGACCAGCATCATACCACCGAGGACACCGGGATCGCGCTCGGTCAGTCCATCCTGAAGGCGCTTGGCGATAAAAAGGGCATTACGCGCTATGCCGACATCCATCTGCCGATGGACGAGACCCTGACGCGCATCGCCCTCGACATCTCGGGCCGTCCCTTCCTGGTGTTCCGCACCACCTTCCCGACCGAGAAGATCGGCGTCTTCGACACCGAGCTGGTGCGCGAGTTCTTCCAGGCGTTCGCCATCCAGTCGGGGCTGACCCTGCACGTGGAGACGCTCTACGGCGAGAACAGCCATCATATCGCCGAGAGCTGCTTCAAGGGCATAGGCCGGGCCTTGCGTCAGGCCGTGGCACTGGACCCAAGGGAAGAGGGCCGCGTTCCCTCCACCAAGGGTACGCTCTAGATCCATCAAGAGACGCCCTGTCCGGCAAGCCGAGGTTCACCTCACCGGGCGGGGCCTGAGGAAACGTCGCCATGACCACCTATACGCTGCACCTCCCGCGCGATGCGCGGCCGGGTGAGCCGAGCGCTTTGGACGAATCCGAGCTGGTGAAGGATGCCTTCTCCTGGGGGGCCTTTTTCTTCACCTTCCTGTGGTTCTTTGTCCATCGGCTGTGGCTTGCCGGCTTCGCGGTGCTGCTGATCGTCCTCACCTTCGGCGGCCTCATGGCCGTGCTGGACGTGCATCCGCTGGCCGGCTCCGTTGCCCAGCTCCTGCTGCAGAGCCTGATTGGCCTGGAGGCTAACAGCCTGCGCCGCTGGACGCTTGCCCGTCACGGCCGCCCGGCGGTCGACGCGGTCACGGCCGCCGACCAGGACGAGGCGGAGGCCAAGGCCTTTGCCCGCTGGCTTGATGCGAAGTCAGCCCCCCTGCCCCGCCCGGTGCCGTCGCCGATCCTGTCCACCCCTCGGAGGCTCGAGCCGGTGATCGGCCTCTTCCCCGATGCGGAGCGTCCCCGTTGAGCGTCGTCATCATCGATTACGGGTCCGGCAACCTGCACTCCGCCGCCAAGGCCTTCGAGCGCGCGGCGCGCGAGGCGGAGATCGATCTGCCCATCACGGTGTCTTCCGACCCGAATGTGGTCGCCATGGCCGACTGGATCGTGCTGCCGGGCGTCGGCGCCTTCGCCGATTGCCGCCGCGGTCTGGATTCCGTGCCCGGCATGGTGGAGATGCTGCAGCGGCGCGTGCATGAGGACAAGCGTCCGTTCTTCGGCATCTGCGTGGGCATGCAGCTCATGGCCACGCGGGGCCTCGAGCATACGACCAGCACTGGCCTCGACTGGATCCGCGGCGACGTGAAGGCCATTCAGCCGAGCGATCCGTCTCTCAAGATCCCGCATATGGGCTGGAACACGCTGACGCTGGCGAAGCCGCATCCGCTCCTCGACGGCATTCCCACTGGGCCTGACGGGCTGCATGCCTATTTCGTGCATTCCTATGCCCTGACGCCGGCGGACCCGGCCGACGTGGTCGCCACCACCGATTACGGCGGGCCGGTGACGGCCATCGTCGGTCGCGACAATCTCGTCGGCGCGCAGTTTCATCCTGAAAAGAGCCAGGCGCTCGGCCTCAGGCTCATCGCCAATTTCTTAAGGTGGCGCCCGTGATCCTTTATCCTGCCATCGACCTCAAAGAGGGCCGCTGCGTCCGCCTCATCCAGGGCGACATGGACCAAGCCACCGTCTTCAACGACGATCCCGCCGACCAGGCCGCCACCTTCGAGGCTCAGGGCTTCGCGTGGCTGCACGTGGTCGACCTCGACGGGGCGTTCGCCGGCAAGCCGATGAATGCGGCGGCCGTCGAGGGGATCCTCAAGCGCATAAGCATTCCGGTGCAGCTCGGCGGCGGCATCCGCGACATGAAGACTGTGGAGGGCTGGCTCGCCAAGGGCGTGTCCCGCGTGATCATCGGCACGGCCGCCGTGCGCGACCCGGACTTCGTGCGCGAGGTCGCGCGGCTCCATCCGGGCAAGATCGCGGTGGGCATCGATGCCAAGGACGGACTGGTAGCCGTAGAGGGCTGGGCCCAGACCTCGACCCTCTCGGCCGAAGAGCTCGGCCGCCGCTTCGAGGATGCAGGCGTTGCCGCCATCATCTACACGGACATCGCCCGTGACGGTATTCTCAAGGGTCTCAACTTTCCGATGACCTTGAGTTTAGCCCGCGCTGTCTCGATCCCGGTTATCGCTTCGGGCGGCCTCGCCTCCATGGCCGATATCGAGCGCCTCACCCAACCCGACTGTGCCGTGCTCAACGGCGCCATCTCCGGCCGGGCGCTCTATGACGGGCGCATCGATCCGGTTGAGGCGCTGGCGCTGCTGAAAAAAGTGCCCGTCCCATCCTCCCCTTGAGGGGGAGGGTCGACGCTGCGCGAGCAGCGGCGGGGTGGGGTGGAAACACCTCGTTCTGCAAGCCTTGCGCATCCCACCCCATCCCGGACCTTTCGGTCCTACCTTCCCCTTCAAGGGGCAGGTGATTTAAGAGTGAACCATGCTGAAGGTGCGTCTCATTCCCTGCCTCGACGTGAAGGACGGGCGCGTCGTGAAGGGCGTGCAGTTCGTGGACCTCGTCGATGCGGGCGATCCGGTCGAAGCGGCGAAGGCCTATGACGCGGCGGGTGCCGACGAGCTCTGCTTCCTCGACATCACGGCCAGCCACGAGGCGCGGGGGATCCTGCTCGACGTGGTGCGGCGCACGGCCGAGGCCTGCTTCATGCCGCTCACCGTGGGCGGCGGCGTGCGCACCGTCGAGGACATCCGCAACCTGCTGCTCGCCGGCGCCGACAAGGTCTCGATCAACACCGCCGCAGTGAAGAACCCGGATTTCGTGCGCGAGGCTTCGGAAAAGTTCGGCAATCAATGCATCGTCGTGGCCATCGATGCGAAGAAGGTTTCAGGGGAGGGTGAACCTCCACGCTGGGAGATCTTCACCCATGGCGGCCGCAACGCCACCGGCATCGACGCCATCGCGTTCGCCAAACAGGTGGCGGCGCTTGGGGCAGGGGAGCTTCTGGTCACCTCCATGGATCGCGACGGCACCAAGGGCGGCTATGACCTCGCGCTCGTGCGCGCCATCGCTGATGCGGTCTCGGTGCCGGTCATCGCGTCCGGCGGCGTCGGCAATCTGGATCACCTCGTCGACGGCGTCGAGAAGGGCCATGCCAGCGCGGTACTCGCAGCCTCGATCTTCCACTTCGGCACGCATACGATTTCGGAGGCCAAGGGCTACATGGCCAAGGCTGGACTGAAGATGCGGCTGGATGAGCCGGCGCACAGCGCTTCAAACCGCGCAGCATGAAAGACTCAGCCCATGACGGTCTCCAACGAGGACGATCTGGAAAAGCTCCAGGAGATCGGCAGGATCGTGGCCAATACCCTCGAGGCCATGGCGGCGGCGCTTGAGCCAGGCATGACGACGGCGGAGCTCGACCTCATCGGGCGCCGGCTTCTCGAAAAGGCCGGCGCCCGTTCCGGCCCGGAGCTTGTCTACGATTTTCCCGGCGCCACCTGCATCAGCGTCAACGAGCAGGTCGCCCATGGCATTCCCGGCTCCCGGCGGATCGAGGCGGGCGATCTCGTCAACATTGACATCTCGGCGGAAAAGAACGGCGTGTTCGCCGATACCGGCGCGTCCTTCGCCGTTCCGCCGATCACGAACGCCACCAAGCGCCTGTGCCGGGATGGCAAGCGCGCCCTATGGATCGGCCTGCGGCAGGTCGGTGCCAACAAGCCGATCGCCGGCATCGGCCAAGCCATCGGACAATTTGCCGAGAAGAACGGCTATACCCTCGTCCGCAACCTGGCGAGTCACGGCATCGGCCATTCCCTGCACGAGGAGCCGAAGGAGATCGCCACCTGGCCGGACCGTTCGGAGCGCCGGATCATGAACGAGGGCCTCGTTTTCACGGTGGAACCCTTCCTCTCGCTGGGAGCCGAATGGGCCGAGGACGGCGACGATCCCTGGACCCTGTTCAGCGAGCCGCGCGCGCCGACCGTCCAGTACGAACACACCGTCGTTGCCACCCGCAACGGTCCTCTCGTCGTCACGCTGCCGGGCTAGTCCACCCATGACCTCCTTCACCCTCGACGACCTCGCCCGCATCGTGGTCGAGCCAGAAGCGGGTCCCGCTGCCAAGTCCACGATGGCCAAGGCCCGTGTGACGCTGCGGCCGGACGAACCGGCACCTCCCTGATCGGACCAATCCATGCGCATCGCATGCCTTCATACCGCCGAGAGCAACATCGCCGTCTTCGAGGAGAGCTGCCGGAACGGGGGTTTTCCGCTCCTGCAGCTCAGGCACGAGGTTCGCGCCGACCTTCTGGCCCAGGTCGAAGCGAGCGGGGGCCTGACCTCCGGAATCGAGGAGAGGACTCTCGAGGCGCTGCTGGCCTTGTCGGCCGAAGCCAATGCCGTGCTCCTGACCTGCTCCAGCCTTGGTCCTGTGGCTCCCAAGGCTGCGACCCTTGCATCCGCCCCCGTTCTGCGGGTGGACGAAGCCCTGGCCCATGGAGCGGTGAAGAGCGGCGGGAGGGTCGCGGCGCTCTGCGCCGTGACGACCACCCTTGAGCCGACGCGCGCGCTGTTCGAATCCGCCGCGCAGGGGACGGAGGCAGCTGTCGAGGTGCGGCTCGTGCCTTCGGCCTGGGAGCTGTTCAAGGCAGGGCAGGCGGACCGCTACCTCGCGCTGATCGCCGAGGCGGCGGACCGCGCCTTCGAGGAAGGTTTTACAACCGTGGCATTGGCCCAGGCTTCGATGACCGGTGCCGCAGGGCTCTGCCGCACGGGCCGGCCGCTCACGAGTCCGGGAGCTGGACTGAAAGCCGCGCTTGCTATGGCGGGCAAAAGCAGTAAGCCAGCGTGAGGTGGTCCTGTGGTGCCAAAGGATCCGCTGAGCAGGACAAACCCATGACCTCCTTCACCCTTGACGATCTCGCCCGCATCGTCGCCGAGCGCGCCGCAGCGCCCGAGACTGAGTCCTATACGGCCAAGCTCATCAGCGGCGGGCCGGCCAAGGCGGCCAAGAAGCTCGGCGAGGAGGCGGTGGAGGCCGCCATCGCGGCCGTGGAGGGCGACCGCCAGAACCTCACGGCGGAGGCCGCCGATGTGCTGTATCATCTTTTGGTCGTGTTGCAGGGCGCCAACATTCCGCTAATTGACGTGATGGCCGAACTGGAGCGCCGCACGGCGCAGTCGGGTCTTGCGGAGAAGGCCGCACGCAAGACTTAAAACTCGAGAGGTGGTTCGCATGGACCAGCCCAACGTGGTTTCCCCGCCCGAGGCCGATGACGGCCTCTCGCCCTATCGGGTCTTTTCCCGCGACGAATGGGCGAAGCTGCGTGCCGACGCGCCGATGACGCTGACCGCCGACGAGGTGGTGCAGCTGCAATCCCTCAACGACCCGATCTCGCTGGACGAAGTGGCGGCGATCTACCTGCCGCTGTCGCGCCTGCTCTCCCTCTACGTCGCGGCCACCCAGGGGCTGTTCAAGGCGACCCAGCGCTTTCTGCTCGCCGAGAAGGACGCCAAGGTGCCCTACATCATCGGCGTGGCGGGCTCGGTGGCGGTGGGCAAGTCCACCACGGCCCGCGTGCTCAAGGCGCTGCTGGCCCGCTGGCCCAACACCCCGAAGGTGGACCTCGTCACCACGGACGGCTTTCTCCTGCCCAACGCCGAGCTGACGCGGCTCGGCCTGATGGAGCGCAAAGGCTTTCCGGAGAGCTACGACACCGGCAAGCTCCTGCACTTCCTGGCCGACATCAAGGCTGGCAAGCGCAACGTGAAGGCACCGCTCTATTCGCATCTCGTCTACGACGTGGTGCCGGGCGAGGAAACCACGGTGGACCGGCCCGACATTCTCATCGTCGAGGGCCTCAACGTGCTCCAGCCGGCGCGCATGCCCAAGGACGGCACGGCCATTCCCTTCGTGTCCGACTTCTTCGACTTCTCGGTTTATATCGACGCCGACGAGGCCGACCTGCACCGCTGGTACGTGAACCGGTTCCTGCGCCTGCGCCACACGGCCTTCCGCGATCCGCTGTCCTATTTCCGGCGCTATGCGGAGCTGCCCGAGGCGGAGGCGATCGGCATCGCCGAGGGCCTGTGGAACCGCATCAACCTGCTGAACCTGCAGGAGAACATCATCCCGACCCGCCAGCGCGCGAGCCTGATCCTGAAGAAGGGCGCCAGCCACCGGATCGAGACGGTGGCGCTGCGACGGCTGTGAAGGTGCCAACCATTTCGCAACCTTGAGCGTTGTGCCTCCGGATGGATGGAGGATGCATGGCCACGCAGCCCGTCGACGAGAAACTTAAAGTCAGTGCCGAACACGCGCAGGAAGCGGCCGAGCAGACCCAGGAGGCCGCGGAGAGCACGCAGGAAGCGGCCGAACATACGCAAGTTGCCGCGAAGACGACCGCCAAAGCCACCGTTCAGCTGAAGGACAGCGCCGACCGGCGCACGGAGCTCGCCGCCAACCGCACGGTCTTCGCCGCCGAGCGCACCTATGCGGCCTGGGTGCGCACCGGTCTCGCCGCGCTCGCCTCCGGCATCGGCGCCCAGAAGCTGCTCGCGGGGGTGGTGCCGGACTGGATGATCCTCTCCACCGGTTCAGTCCTGATCCTGTTCAGCGCCTTCTGCTTCGCGGCCGCCGTCTGGCGCCAGGTCTTTACCGGCTCCCAGCCGCCACATCCGGACGTGCAGCGCCTTCCGCCGTTCCTGCTCGTGCTGTTCAACGGATTCTTGGCGCTCGTGTCGCTCGCGGCCCTGTTCGGGCTGTGGTTCGGGCGGACGGGTGGGGGTTAGAACCTTTTGCCATAATCTCTCACCTCATCCTGAGGAGCCGCTGCAAGCGGCGTCTCGAAGGAGGCTCCAGAGAGCACTGGAAACGCCTCATCCTTCGAGACGGTCGCTGCGCGACCTCCTCGGAGGCTGGCTCATAAAGAGGAACACGCCTCAGCTTCCGTCATGGCCGGCCTTGTGCCGGCCATCCCGATGCTGACAAGCACGGCGCTTCAGGCCATCGAGATCACCGGCACAAGGCCGGCCATGACGGGAGCAGGGCTGCCGGTCCTTGATGAGCCAGCCTCTCAGAATGAGGGTTGAGCGATGTGAACCGATGAAGACGTGGATGGCCGGAACAAGTCCGGCCATGACGGTGAGATGGAGCTTACCCCAGCAAACCCTGCTGCTCAGCCAACTCCTTGAGGCTCACCTGCGGGCGGGCGCCGAGATGGCTGATGATCTCAGCGGCGGCCAAGCCGCCGAGGCGGGCGCAGTCGGTGAGATCCAGGTTCTTCACGAGCCCGGCCAGGAAGCCGGAGGCGAAGAGGTCACCCGCGCCGGTGGTGTCGACCACACGCTCCACGGGAAAGGCCGGCACGGCTCGGGTCTCGCCGCGGCTCACGATCAGGGCGCCGTCGGCCGAGCGGGTGATGGCGCCGAGCACGTTCTCCTCGCGCAGGGCCGCAAGCGCGGTGTCCGCATCCGACGTGCCGTAGAGGCTCTGCAGCTCGTGGATGTTGGCGAAGAGGATGTCCAGGCTGCCGTCGCGCATGAGGCCGAGGAATTCATCGCGGTAGCGATCGACGCAGAAGGCGTCGGACAGCGTCAGCGCCACCTTGTTGCCGGCCTCGTGGGCGATCTTCACCGCCTTGCGGAAGGCCTCCTTGGCGGCCGGCGGATCCCAGAGATAGCCTTCGAGATAGACGATCGAGGATGCGCGCACCGTATCCGGGTTCACGTCGTCGGGTGTGAGGTTCTGGCAGGCGCCGAGATAGGTGTTCATGGTGCGCTCGCCGTCCGGCGTCACCAGGATGAAGCTGCGGGCGGTGGCAGGACCGTCTTCGGCCAAGGCGACATCGTAATGCACATCAATGGCCTTGAGGTCGTGGGCGAAGAGTTTTCCGGTCTCGTCGTTCTTCACCTTGCCGATGAAGCCTGCCTTCACGCCGAAGGAGGCCACGCCCGCGGCCGTGTTGGCGCCGGAGCCGCCCGACACGATGATCGCCGGACCCATGTCGCCGTAGAGCTCCTCGGCGCGGGCCTCGTCGATGAGCTGCATGGCGCCCTTGTGGACCTTCTTCTGGAGGAGGAAGGCCTCGTCCGTATGGGCGAGCACGTCAACGATGGCGTTGCCGAGGGTGAGAACGTCGATGCGGGTCTGGGACATAGGCCACCGGGTTTGTGAAAGACGGGGCGCTTTCGCATCCGGGGCAGGGGAGGTCAAGGGCTGCATTTTCCCTTCCCCTTGCGGGGAGGGTGGGCGCGGCAGCGCTCGGGTGGGGGTGGTGCGACCAGATTAGACCTTTCCGTCATGGCCGGCCTCGTGCCGGCCATCTCGATGCTGAAAAGCACTGTGCTTCACTGCATCGGGATCACCGGCACAAGGCCGGTGATGACGCGCTAGGACGAGCGTTGACGTGCTTGTGGAGCGTCAACGCCCCGACTTTTCGACACACACACTCACTCCCTCCCCGCAAGGGGGAGGGAAGTGGCGCTGCCACACGCAGCCTTGCGCTCCCGCTCCTGCGCCTGGTCGAGCAGCGCGATCATCCGATCAAGTTCGTCTGGGGTCAGGCCGCGGATCTCGCGCGCCAGGCGGTTGGCCAGCAGCGTGGCCTTGGGATCGGTGTTGGCCGTGTCGATCTTCACCCGGGGATCGGAGAGGTCGGCAAGGCGCGTGAGTTCGTCGGCTTCGTCCCAGATGATGTGGAAATACTGCAGCACGCCCTGGATCAGGGTCCAGGTGGGCTTGCCGCGCTCGCCGCGCTCCAGGGCCGAGAGATAGGCGCTCGACACGCCCAAGTGAGCCGCCATGTCCTTCAACATGCGCCCGCGTTCCTGGCGCAGCTGCCGCACCCGTTCACCGAAGGGGGTCATTCGTTCGTCATCCCACGCTCCGCCGCCGGCGGAGCCTGACATAGAGTGCACCGGAACCGCCATGCTGGGGAGAGGCCTCCTCGAAGCCGATCACCAGGTGGCGCAGGTCGGGCAGGCGCAGCCAGTGCGGCACCATGCGCCGCAAGACGCCGCGTTCCTCGAACAGCCCGTTGTTGATCGCTGCACCGCCTTTGCCGGTGATCACCAGAACGAGGGCATGGCCGGAGCCTTGGGCGCGATGGAGGAAGCTCAGGAGAGCGAAGTGCGCCTCCTCCTGACGCATCCCGTGCAGGTCGATGACGCTGTCCACGTCCTTGCGGCCCCGGCGCAGGGCCTGGAGCGTCTTGCGCTCCACAGGGGCCATCGGGGGCAGGGCAGGTTTCGCCGATGGGAGAGGGGGCAGAGCCGGCGCGAGCTTCGCCGTCACCGGGGCAGGGGCCGTGGCGGGCTTGGCCTCGGGCTCCGGCTCGGGCGGCAGGGCCTTGCCCTGCATGGGCTTCACGTGCCGGGCCACATGGGACCAGAGCCGCTTCTCCTCGGGGCTGAGCTGGCGGGTGCGACTTTTGCGGGTCATGAACGGGGTTTGGGCTGCAGGACCACGAAGCGCACGGGATGGCGCAGGAGCCCGGCGCGGCGGCCCGCCTCCTCGCCGCTGCCGAAGAAGAAATCGCCCCGCGCCGGCCCGACGATGGCCGAGCCCGTATCCTGCGCGATCATGAGGCGCTGGAGCGGCTCGGCCCTGTCGAGGGTGAGGGGCAATTGCCCGTCGAGCCAGACGGGCAGGCCGTAGGCCCAGAGGGAGCGGTCGACGGCGAGGCTCCGGCCGGGCACGAGCGGGTGGCCTGCCCCGCCGATGGGCCCGTCCTCGGGCGCCAGCTCCGCGGCCTCGCGGAAGAAGATGTAGGATTGGTTCTGCCGCATCAGGGCCTTGGCTGGGTCCGGATGACGTTTAAGCCAGCCCATGAGCTTTTCCAGCGTCATGGATTCCAGGTCCATCTCGCCCTGCTGCACCAGCACCCGGCCGATGGACGTGTACGGCCGCCCGTTGCGCCCGGCATAGGCGACCCGCATCACGGAACCGTCGGCCAAGCGGATGCGGGCCGAGCCCTGCACATGGATGATGAAGGCCTCGCCCGGCTCGCGAAGGTACACGATGGGTTTGGCGAGGTTGCCTATGGCACCGTCCTCGATGGCGGCACGGTCCGGATAGGGCTCGTAGCCGTCGCCCGTGCGCCGCGCCGCCTGAAGGCCCGGCTCGAGGCCGGGCAGGGTTTCGCCCTGCGGAATGGTGACGAGGTCGTCGGGCCTGCCGAGCAGCGGGATTCGGTAGGTGGCGTCCGGGGTACGCGAGCCCTGGAACTCGGGCTCGTAATACCCGGTGAGAAAGCCCGCGCCGGTATGGGGGATCACCGTATGGGGCTGGAAATGGGCTTCGAAGAAGCGTTTCGCCTCGGCCTTGCCGGCATCGGGCGTCTTCAGAGCCTCACGGCAGGTGGCGAGAAGATCCGCCTGAGGTGCCTGCGCGGGCCTCAGCTCGGCGGACGCGGCCTCAAGCGTCCGGCAGGAGCGCAGGAAGGCCCGGAAGGCGGCGGCGTGATCGTCCGCCTCCCAGCCGGAAAGATCCTGGAAGGCGAGGGGCTCCAGGCGCGCAAGATCCTTCAGAGATGATCCGGCCGCGGCATCGGACATGCTCAGCGTCCAAGTGGCCAGGCTGGCAAGACAACAGGCGACAAGAACCCGCCCGGCATCCCTCATTGCCCCGCTTCGGTCGCCACGAGCAGCCAGTTGGGATCGCGGCTGCCGAGGGTCCGGGCGAAGGTCCACACATCGGTCACGTCGGCCACGGTGTCGAGGCTGCCGTCCACCACGGCCCCGGAGGCGTCGCGGGTGGCGGTGATCAGCTTGGACAGGAAGCGCACCACGATCTGGGCGTTCTTGCCCTGGAGCTCGGCCCCGGCCATCTCGGCCTTGTCGATGGACACGAAGGTGGTCTCCACCGTCTCACCCCGACGCTCGCGCTCGGTGATCGCCCGCTCGAAGCCCTCATAAACCTCGCGGGAGAGAAGGTCCTTGAGGGTGCTGCGGTCGCCCTGGGCGAAAGCCGTGACGATCATCTCGTAGGCTGACTTGGCCCCCTCGAGAAATTCGGCGGCATCGAAAGCCGGCTCGATGCGGACGATGCCGTCCAGCGCCTGGGCCGTGGGCGTGCCGGGCTCGGCGATGCCCTTCCAGCGCTCGGCCGGGGGCACCTCTGCGGCAGGACGGGGGCCATTGGCTCCGGGAAGGCGCACCACATTGTGATCGGGCTCGGCCGGGGCATTGCCCGGGCGCAGGGGGGCATCCCGGCGCGACATCGGATCGAAGGGCGGCTGTTCGCTCCCGGTCTTCTGCCCCAGCACGGAGCGGAGGCGCCAGATCACGAACACGGCGAGAACAATGAAAATGAGGGTCGTGATGTCGAAGGAATCCTGCATCGTCGATCCGTTGTGAGCCTGCCCGCGCCCGGTTGCGGCCGGACGTTGTGTCGGGGAGGCGAAGGTGTCATTCTTCGCATATGGGGTCTTGAGGTCGTAACATCCACCTGTGCCCCCGACAAGCGAATGAGTTGGCTCAAAATCTTGCTTCCCGCATGAGAAGCATGGTAGCGCGAAGATCCATGGCCCGCCGCTAGCCGACGCCCCGCTCGACGAGGCGTTCCGCCCGGGCTCGACGAGACACCCCTAGGGAGCACCAAACCATGGCCGACAATGCGGCAAACAACGCAGCGCCTTCGCTGAACGCCCTTGCGCAGTACTGCAAGGACTTCTCCTTCGAGAACCCCAACGCGCCCCGCTCCCTGCAGCAGCAGTCGGAAGGCCCGCAGATCAACCTGCAGGTCAACGTGAACGCCAAGCAGCTCGCCGAGGCCGACTTCGAGATCGACCTGACCCTCGAGGGCGATGCCAAGATCGGCGGCAAGGACGTGCTGTTCGCCTTCGAGCTCACCTATTCGGGCGTGTTCCGGATCCAGAACATCCCGCAGGAGCAGCTGCACCCGGTGGTGATGATCGAGTGCCCGCGCCTGCTCTTCCCCTTCGCCCGCCAGATGGTGGCCGATGCGGTCCGCAACGGCGGCTTCCCGCCCCTCTACATCGACCCGATCGACTTCGTGGCCCTCTACCGCCAGCGCGCCGCCGAGGTCCAGGGACAGCAGGACGGCGCCGGTCAGACACTGTCGTAAGCCCACGGTCGAGTTTCAGAATTTTTCAGATCGGGCGAGGCGCGGGCTTCGCCCGATTTTTTATGAGTATCACATCCTCAAATCTCATCCTGAGGAGGATTGCGCGAGCAATCCGTCTCGAAGGGGCCTCCAGAGAACACTGGATCCTCCTTCGAGACGCAGCCTGCGGCGGCTCCTCAGGATGAGGGCGGAGGTAGGTTCAAGATCAGGAAGAAGCCTCCGGCTTCGCCTCGCCGATGTACTCATGCCAGATCGCGCTCGGCCCGATGGATTGGATGAAAGCCTCATGCGCCGCGCGCTCGGCGTCCGTCAGCCGGGAGATCAGGGTGCGTGGCTTTGCGTCGCGCGCGGCCTGTTCCGCCGCCGCTGCACTCCGACGGGCGGTCGGCTGCAGCGACAGGTCGAAGCCCACCTGGCGGCCGCCGATCAGCTCGATATAGACCTCGGCCAGGATCTCGGCGTCGAGGAGCGCCCCGTGCTTGGTGCGCCGGGAATTGTCGATCCCATAGCGGGTGCACAGCGCATCGAGGTTGTTGGCCGCACCCGGGTGCTTGCGCCGGGCCATGCTGAGCGTATCGACCGCGTCGGCCAGATTGAACTGCCGGTGCCCGGTGCGGGCGAGTTCCGCGTTCAGGAAGCCGATGTCGAAGGCCGCATTGTGGATGACGAGCCGGGCATCGCCGATGAAGTCGGCGAACTCGTCCGCAATCGCTGCAAAAACCGGCTTGTCAGCCAGGAACTCGTCCGAGAGCCCATGGACCGCGAAGGCGCCGGCTGAGACCGGCCGCTCCGGGTTGATGTAGACGTGATAATTCCTGCCCGTGGGGATGTGGTTGAGCATCTCCACGCAGCCGATTTCGATCACCCGGTCGCCCTTGGCCGGGTCGGTGCCGGTGGTTTCGGTATCGAGAACGATTTCACGCAACATCACAAACACTCTTCATCAAAAACGGTGACGCCGTCCGGGACGGCCGGCGAGGCAAACGACAATGGAGCGCACCTGCGCTTGCGCCGAGGCGAAGCCGCGGCTGGTGTCGACCAGGAAATGCGCCCGGGCGCGCTTGTCGGCGTCGGGCATCTGCTTGGCCAGGATGGCAGAAAATTTCTCCGCCGTCATGCCGGGCCGGGCGAGCACGCGTTCCCGCTGGACCGAAGCCGGCGCCGTGACCACGAGGGTAGCATCGCAGCGCCTATGGCCTCCGGTCTCGAACAGCAGGGGAATGTCCAGCACGGCGATGGGCGCGAGGGCGGACACGCGGGCGAGAAAAGTCTCCTCTTCCTCCCGCACCAGCGGATGCACGATGGCTTCGAGCTCTTTGAGGCGCTCCGGGCTATTGAGAACGGCGGCGCCGAGCTTCGTGCGGTCGACAGTCCCGTCCACCACGGTGCCGGGAAAGGCCTGTTCGATCAGCGGCGCGGCGCGGCCGCGATAGAGCCGGTGCACGGTAGCGTCGGCATCGTGGACCGGGACGCCCAGTTTGCGAAAAAGATCGGCGGTGGCCGACTTGCCCATGCCGATGGAGCCGGTGAGTCCGAGCACGAAGGTCATCGGGCCGCCTCAAGATCGGCCAAGATCACGGCCCGCAGGTCCGGCGTGACCTCCGGGGTGACCCCGAACCAGCGCCGGAAGCCGGGGACCGCCTGATGCAGCAGCATGCCGAGACCGTCTACGGTTCGTAGGTTCTGCGCCGCCGCAGCAGCGAGCAGGGGCGTTTCCAGCGGCACATAGACGATATCCGTCACCACGGCATTGCGGGGAGCGCGGGAGAGATCGATGGCAAGCGGCGGCTGGCCCGCCATGCCCAGGGACGTGGTGTTGACGATGAGCTGAGCGTGCGGGATCACCCGCCCGAGCGCCTCCCATGCGGCGGTCTCCAGGGAGACCGCGCTGCCCGGCCGGAGATCGCGGGCCAGGTCCTCGGCCTTCGACCCGGTGCGGTTCGCCACGAAGATGCGCTTGAGGGGCCGGTCCTGAAGGCCCGCCACCACGGCGCGGGCGGCACCGCCGGCCCCGAGCACGAGGGCGGTCTCCACATCCTGCTCCCAGCCTGTCCCCAGGCTGGCATCGAGATTGCCGATGAATCCGAGCGCATCCGTGTTGTCGCCCCAGACCACGCCGCCCTCGACCCAGAGGGTGTTGACGGCCCCCACGCGCTGCGCCCGCTCGGTCCTGCGCTCGACGCCGAGAAAGGCCATCTCCTTATGGGGCAGGGTGACGTTGCCGCCGGCGAAGCCGCGGGCGTGGAAGCTCGCCAGGAATTCCCCGAAATCCACAGGCGCCACGTCGATGCGCTCATAGGAGCCGTCGAGGCCATAGGCTTTCAGCCAATGGCCATGGATCAGCGGCGAGCGGGAGTGCTTGATCGGATGGCCGACGACGAAGGCCTTCGCCATGAATGCTTGTCCTAAAGAGCCAGGCAGCCGAGACGGCGCAGGGCAGCGAGAAGCGGCAGAAGGGGGAGGCCCAAGATCGTCGCATGATCCCCTTCGACCGTCTCGAACAGATGGATGCCAAACCCTTCGAGCTGGTAAACGCCGACGCTTTTGAGCACATCGGGACCCGCAAGGTCGAGATAAAGATCGATGGCCTCATCGGTCAGGGGCCGCAGGGTGAGATGGGCGCTGTCTGAGAAGCGTTCCACCACTTGCCCGCCGATGGCGAGAGCGCCCGCCGCATGGAGGGTGTGCCGCCGCCCGGCGAGGCGCTTGAGCTGAAGACGGGCTTCATCGCGATCCGCCGGCTTGTGAAACACTTGCGCCTCGCAGGCCAGCACCTGATCGGCCCCGAGCACCACCCTGTCCGGGTGGCGGTGGCTGACCGCCAGGGCCTTTTCCGCCGCTAGCCTGCCCGCGAGGCCGAGCGGGTCGAGGCCCTCGTGCGCGGCGGCCCCTTCGACGGCTCGTTCGTCGATGCCGGGGTCTTGCGTCTCGACCGGGAGACCCGCGCTTACGAGCAGGGTCAACCGGGTGGCGCTGGTGGAGGCCAGCAGCAGCTTGTCGGAGTGAGTCCAGAGGGCGAGCATGGCCTAGTCCCGGCTCAGGCGCTGGCGGCGGTCGCGGTGCAGATCGATGATCGCGGCCGCCGTCTCCTCGATGGAGCGGCGGGTCACGTCGATCACCGGCCAGCCGTTGCGGGCGAAAAGCCGCCGGGAGGCCGCCAGCTCCTCGGCCACCGCCTCGCGGTCCACGTAGGAGGTGTCGTCATCGGCGTTCAGGCTCAGGAGCCGGTTCTGCCGGATCTGCACGATGCGCTCAGGCGTCGCCACAAGGCCGACGATCAGTGCAGTCTTCGCCGTCTCCAGGATCGCCGGCGGCGGCACGCCCGGCACCAGGGGAATGTTGGCGGTCTTGAGGCCCCGGTTGGCGAGATAGATGGAGGTCGGCGTCTTCGAGGTGCGGCTCACGCCCACCAGGATCACGTCCGCGTCGTCGAGATCGTGCGGCAGATGCCCGTCATCGTGCAGCAGGGTGAAATTCATGGCGTCGATGCGCTTGAAGTACTCGGCGTTCAGCATGTGCTGGGCACCGGGCCGCGCGGTCGAGTGCGTGCCGAGATAGGAGGAGAGCAGGGCATGGACCGGCTCGAGCACGGAAAGATGCGGCGAGCCGGTGGCGCGGCAGACCTCTTCCAGGCGGCTCGCCAGTTCCTGCTCGACCAGGGTGTAGAGCACGATGCCCGGTGCGGTCTCGATCTCGTGGATCACGCGCTCGAGCTGGGTGGTGGAGCGCACGAGCGGATAGACATGCTCGATGGCCGCCACACCCTCGTATTGCGCCACCACCGCGCGCGCGACGGTGATGAGCGTTTCACCCGTCGAGTCGGAGACGAGATGGAGATGGAAATAGCTTCGTCCCACGGCTCAAGGTCTCCTCAGAGTCTGGCCCAATCCTCGGCATCTTCTGCAACCCTCATCCTGAGGAGGTCGCTTCAGCGACCGTCTCGAAGGAGGCTCCAGAGAGCACTGGAGCTTCCTTCGAGACGCAGCCTCACTGCTGCTCCTCAGGATGAGGTGAGAGCTGAATCATCTGTCCTCAGACCACCCACGAGAGGAGTCGATCAGTGTGGATAAAACGCCTGGGTTCAGAGGTCCAGCAAAAGACCCTGTGGGATTCAGGCCGAACCATCAACAGGGCTCCCGGTTGTGTGAGTCTGGAATCGACCCTTTGGGAGAATCCGGCACGAATCACCGGCAAGAATTCGATTCAGGTTTGGTTAACCTTCGTTAACGGGCTGTTAAGCTTTAAGATTTCGGAAAGGATTGTGGCGCGCCCGCCCCATCCGTTAATGAACCCTTAAGGCCATGGGCCGTGTGGACCGCCTGTGGACGGGGTTGCGGCTTTGTGATTCACGGCCCAAGAGAAACATCAGATTCTTTAGATAAAAGATTCTTCTTTTAAGAGAGGGCCTGTGAGCACACGTTCCACCAAGGCGATTTTGCGCGTGCTGAACGGCGAGCCGGTCTGGCCTCTGCCGATCTGGATCATGCGACAGGCCGGCCGCTATCTGCCGGAATACCGGGAGACCCGAAGCCAAGCCGGCTCCTTCCTCGATCTCTGCTACAACCCAAGGCTTGCCGAGGAGGTGACGCTTCAGCCGATCCGCCGCTTCGGCTTCGACGCCTCGATTCTGTTCTCCGACATCCTGGTCATTCCCCATGCGCTCGGCCAGGACGTGCGCTTCGTCGAGAACGAGGGCCCTAAGCTCGATCCTGTCACCGAGACGAAGGATTTCTCCAGGCTGGCCGACGAGCTGCCGCTGGAGCGGCTCGATCCGGTTTTCGAAACGCTCGATCGCCTGAGCAAGAGCCTGCCGAAGGAGACCACGCTGCTCGGCTTCTGCGGCGCGCCCTGGACGGTGGCGAGCTACATGATCGCCGGCAAGGGCACCCCGGACCAGGCGCCCGCCCGCATCACCGCCTATCGCGACCCGGCCTTCATGGACGCGCTCATCGACCGGCTGGTGCGCGCCTCCACGGCCTATCTCATCCGCCAGATCGATGCAGGCGCCGAGGCCGTGCAGGTCTTCGAGAGCTTCGGGTCCGCCCTGCCGCCGGCCCTGTTCGACCGGCTCTCGCTCAACCCGATCCGCCGCATGGTGGAAGGCCTGAAAGCAGCGCGGCCCGAGGCCAAGGTGATCGTGTTCGTGCGTGGCGGCGGCGCCAATCTCCACCGCTTCGCCGCGGCCGGCATCGGCGACGGGCTGGCGCTCGACTGGACGCTCGATCCGGCCATCGTGCTGCCGACGCTGCCGAACACGCTTGCAACGCAGGGCAACCTCGATCCGCTGGCGCTGATCGCTGGAGGCCAGCCGCTGGAGCAGGGGATCGATCACATCCTCAGCGCCGTGCGTGGCCGCCCGCATATCTTCAATCTCGGCCACGGCATCCTGCCGGAGACGCCGGTCGAGCATGTGGCGCAGATGATCGCCCGCGTGCGGGGGGCTTAGAAAGCCATGCTGTATCTCTGGCTCAAGGCGTTCCATGTGATCGCGGTCATCGCCTGGATGGCCGGCATGCTCTACCTGCCGCGCCTCTTCGTCTATCACTGCGATGCGCCCAAGGACTCGATCCAGTCCGAGACCTTCAAGATCATGGAGCGGCGCCTGCTCAAGGCGATCATCAACCCGGCCATGGCGGTCACCTGGGTGCTCGGCCTCTACCTGGTCTGGGACGGCGGCTGGTACAGATCCGGCTGGATGCACGCCAAATTCGCCCTCGTGCTGATCATGTCGGGCCTTCACGGCGTCTATGTGCGCCGTCTGAAGGAATTCGCCGCCGACAGGAACACGCGTCCAGCGAAATATTATCGCATCCTCAACGAGGTGCCGACCGTGCTGATGATCGGCATCGTGATCCTGGTGATCGTGAAGCCGTTTTGATTTCTGAAAAGGTGTCATCCCGGACGGCGAAGCCGATCCGGGATCGCGAGACGAGAGTGGCTCAATAACTCTCCTCCCACTTGTGGGGAGGGATCAAGGGTGGGGGTGTTGGCGCCAGACCTACATAGGCTATCGCTCACACCCCCACCCCGGCCGCTGCCGCGGCCACCCCTCCCCACAAGTGGGAGGGAAACCCGCGTTACATCCTGCACACGATCCCGGATCGGCTCAAGCCGTCTGGGATAACGCCTTTGGAAGGCAAATTTCCAAACCCCCTTGAGACTTCCGCCGAAAACCGCTACATAAGAGTTCTCTTCCTCAAAGACAGGTGCGCTGCACGGGCCCTCAGGGCTCTCCAGTCACGGTTCGTGAACTCGGCGGCCCTGTCGAACGTTTCCCTGACCTCCCCCGCGTCCAGCTCAACCTGCCCGCGACCTTACCCCGAGAGTGTTCCCCGATGAGGGAAATCAAGCTTCAAGACCTGAAATCCAAGACGCCGACCGAACTCATCGCCTTCGCCGAGGAGCTCGAGGTCGAGAACGCGAGCACCATGCGCAAGCAGGAGCTCATGTTCGCGATCCTCAAGCAGCTGGCGGCGCGCGAGGTGGAGATCATCGGCGCGGGCGTCGTCGAGGTGCTGCAGGACGGCTTCGGCTTCCTGCGCTCGGCCGATTCGAATTATCTCCCCGGCCCCGACGACATCTACGTGTCGCCCTCGCAGATCCGGAAGTTCGGCCTGCGCACCGGCGACACGGTGGACGGCCCGATCCGCGGCCCCAAGGAAGGCGAGCGCTACTTCGCGCTTCTCAAGGTCAACACGATCAATTTCGAGGATCCGGAGAAGATCCGGCACAAGGTCCATTTCGACAACCTGACGCCGCTCTTCCCGCATGAGCGCTTCAACCTCGAGATCGCCGATCCAACGCGAAAAGATTTCTCGCCGCGCATCATCGACATCGTGTCGCCCATCGGCAAAGGCCAGCGCGCCCTGATCGTGGCGCCGCCGCGCACGGGTAAGACCGTGCTGATGCAGAACGTGGCGCAGTCGATCACCACCAACCATCCCGAGTGCTACCTCATCGTGCTGCTCATCGACGAGCGCCCGGAGGAGGTCACCGACATGCAGCGCTCGGTGAAGGGCGAGGTCGTAGCCTCCACCTTCGACGAGCCGGCGACCCGCCACGTGCAGGTGGCCGAGATGGTGATCGAGAAGGCCAAGCGCCTGGTGGAGCATGGCCGCGACGTGGTCATCCTGCTCGACTCGATCACCCGCCTCGGCCGCGCCTACAACACGGTGGTGCCGTCTTCCGGCAAGGTGCTCACAGGCGGTGTGGACGCCAACGCCCTGCAGCGCCCGAAGCGCTTCTTCGGTGCGGCACGCAACATCGAGGAGGGCGGCTCGCTCACCATCATCGCCACCGCGCTGATCGATACCGGCTCGCGCATGGACGAGGTGATCTTCGAGGAGTTCAAGGGCACCGGCAACTCGGAAATCATTCTCGACCGCAAGGTCGCCGACAAGCGCACCTTCCCGGCCATCGACATCACCCGCTCGGGCACCCGCAAGGAAGAGCTGCTGGTTCCGGCCGACACGCTCAAGAAGATGTATGTGCTGCGCCGCATCCTCAACCCGATGGGCACGGTGGACGCCATCGAGTTCCTGCTCGACAAGCTCCGGCAGACCAAGTCGAACAGTGATTTCTTCGACTCGATGAACACCTGAGCCATCAACCCGGCTTCGACATCAGCCCCATCCTCTCGGCCCGAGAGGGTGGGGTTTTTGTTCTTGGGCTCCACTTTGCGGTCCGATGCTCTCAACCTCATCCTGAGGAGATCGCGCAAGCGATCGTCTCGAAGGAGGATCCAGAGAGCACTGGAACCTCCTTGAGACGGATTGCTCACGCAATCCTCCTCAGGATGAGGTTGAGTGTTTTGAATCAGTGTTTCAGGATAACGTGAAGGCATCCAGCTCTGGATACCGGAGATGCAGGGCTGCTGGTTCTACATTCTGCGATTTGCCGACGGCAGCTATTATGTCGGCACGAGCCGATGGGACGATCTGGAGACGCGGGTCAGCCAGCACAATCTAGGACTGTTTGGCGGCTATACGGCCAAGCGTCGACCTGTGAGTGTCGTCTATTCCGTTCATTTCGACCGCATCACAGATGCGATTGCCTACGAACGTCAGGTTAAAGGCTGGTCGCGTGCCAAGAAGGAAGCCTTGATCCGAGGGGACTTTGATATGCTCCCAAAGCTTGCAAGAAGACATCCCTCCAATGAGCAATCATAAAACACCGCCCTCATCCTGAGGAGGTCGTGCAACGACCGTCTCGAAGGATGGTCGAGGAAATGCCGGAAAGCTCCTTTCCAGATTTGGCTTCAGAACACCCCCATCAGCGCCAGCACGATCACGGTCAGCACGGCCGAGATCAGGAGCGAGCCTGCGCAGCCCAGTCGGTTCGAGAAGAAAAAGAACATCGGTGCTCCTGCAATGGCGAAAACCGGCACCTCTTCATCCATTGGAGCCTGACATGCCCCAGCTGACGATGCCGCTCGCCAGCACAACGCCCGCGGTCGCCAGGATGATGCCGATCCAGGCGGCAGGACTTGGGATTTCGTTCAAGGCCGGTATGGCGACGAGCGCCGCGAGCACGATCGACAGGGGCGACACGGCCGCCGCCCGGGACGCGCCGAGGCGGTCGATGGCGATGCCGTAGAGCACGATCCCTCCTACCCCCGCGATGAGCCCCTGAAGAGCGGCCTGCAGGAGAACCGGGCCCACCAGGCCACTGCCGAGCGCCCGGACCAGCGGCGGCGCACCGAAGGGCAGCAGGATGAGGAACGACCAGAGGGCGATCAGGGCTGCGGCCTGCAAAGCCGACAAGCCGCTGCGGCGATAGGCGTGGGTGTAGATCCCCCACAGGCAGGCGCCGGTGAGCAGGAGGAGATGTCCCCGCCAGGCACTGTCGCCCGCATAGAGCACCCCGTAGCCGCCGATACTGGCAATTCCGATCAGGATCAGGGCGAAGCCGAGCACCCGCGCGCCCGTGAGCCGCTCCCCGAAAACCAGCCAGCCGATGAAGGCCACGAAGAGCGGCATGGTGCCTGGCAGAAGCGGACCGATCTCCGCCGCAGGGGCGAACTGCATCCCGAAGGCGACGATGAGGAAGAACGGAGTCCCGGAGCCCAGAAGGCCCAGGCCCTTGGACAGGCTCAGGCCTTTCGGGAACAGGCCGGCCCGCCAGCTGAAAGGGATCAGCAACAGGGCCGGCACGCCAAACCGAAGCAGGCCGATGGCGGCAGGCGGCAGATCATGTGTGACCGCATGGCGGGTGCCCACGGCCCACAGGGCCCAGATGGTCACGGTGGCCAAAGCGGCGCTCCAGCCAATGAGGGCAGGACCGGCCTGACGGGAAGATGGGGTGCAAGCAAGGTCGGACATGGCAAGCCTCCTACGGTGCTGTTGAGCATAGGATTGCAGGGCAGGACATGTCCTTGCGAAGTTTGGCTTGCCGTAGAGCTATTCTTGGCAGAAGATTGCGCGAAGACAGAATGGTGGTGAGCCCGTGCCCTATATCGATCTCGATGGCATCGATCTGCGGATCCTGAACGCCCTGCAGGCGGATGGACGCTTGACCAACCAGGAACTGGCCGATCAGGTTGGCCTCTCGCCCTCCCCATGCCTGCGCCGGGTGCGCCGTCTGGAGCGGGACGGTTTCATCCGTACCTACCGGGCCGTGCTCGACCGGGAATCGGTGGGCCTGGGGCTGACCGTCTTCGTGGACATCAAGGTGGAAAAGCATTCCCGCGACAATGCGCAGGCGCTGCAGGAGGCGCTTCTGGCCATGCCCGAGGTGGTGGCCTGCCACATGGTGTCCGGCACGGCCGACTTCATGGCCGAGATCGTGGTGCCGAACCTTAAGGCTTATGAGCGGCTGCTCACCGAAAAGCTCCTGACCTTGCCGATGATCGGCGACATCCGCTCGAACTTCGCCCTCACCCGCGTCAAATCCGACGCCGCCCTGCCGTTGACCCATCTCAAACGTGAACGTGAGAGGCGTGAGCCGGATTGCTGAGGGTACTCGCAACGGTTCTGTCCATGGCAGGGTCTGGACAGACATTTACCTGTTTCGTCATCACCGGCCTTGTGCGGGTGATCCCGACACGAGAGGCGATGTGCTTTTCAGGATCGAGATGGCCGGGACAAGCCCGGCCATGACGCTAGGGTATGTCCACGGTGGGCTGGTCGTTATTCCTGATTTCCAGCATCTCCCGCACCCGCGCCTTCAACCCCTCCGCATCCGTGACCGGCAGCGAGCAGCGCTGGCCGGCGCAGACGAGGGCCTGGGCCTCTGCCCCTGAAGCCGCGAGAGCCTTGGCGGGATGGTTGTCGTCCAGCTCTTCGCCCGGCGGGGGCCAGCGGACGCTGCGGTCGGGATAGGGGATCTGCAGGGCTGCCTCATAGAGGGGTTGCGCGTTGTTTCCCGTGACGAGGATGCTCAGGCCCCGCAGGTGCAGATCCAGGGCATTGAGGATCGAGGTGTGGCCGAGGGGCGAGGCGCGGGCGACGCCGATGAGCCGGTCCAGGGTGTCGGCGGCCCGCCGGATGTCGTCGGAGGCTTCCGTGATCTGGGCCAGCCGCACGAGGGCCTCGGTGAAGACGCCGTTGGCGTTCGGCACCGCCTCGTCGTGAGTCGGTTGCGGCCGCACAATCAGAGGGTCCGCCCCCTGGGCAGTCATGGCGAGGCAGCCGGTCTCCTCCACCAGGAACTCGGTCAGCAGCACATCCCGCCAGGTCAGCGCATCCCGCAGGTAGGATGCGTCCGAAGTTGCCTCGAAGAGCGCGAGCGCCGCGCGCATCATGGCGGCATGATCGAGGGCAAAGCCCGGAAAGATCAGGGACCCGGCCCGCCAGGAATGACCGAGCTGCCCGTTCCGGGTCATCACCTCGGATACGAACCGGTAGGCCCGTTGCGCGAGCGCGATCCAGTCCGGCCGGCCGAGCAGGGGAGCAGCCCGCACGAGGGCTCCGATCATCAGCCCGTTCCAGTCCGCCAGCACCTTGTCGTCGAGCCCGGGCCTGATCCGCGTTTCACGTCTCTCCAGAAGTTTCGCTCGGAGGCCGGACAGCCGCTCCTCGACGGCGGGTGGGGCTTCGCCGGAGATCAGCCGGTTCGGGATGTTGTGGCCCTCGAAATTGCCCTCTTCGGTGATGTCATAGACCTTCGCGAAAAACGTGGCGTCCTCCTTGCCCAGCACCTCGCGGATCTCAGCCTGGCTCCAGACATAGAACCGACCTTCCTCGCCCTCCGAGTCCGCGTCGAGGCTCGACGCGAAGGCACCCTCGGGCGTCACGATCTCCCGCTCGAGCCAGATGACGATGCCCTCGGCCGCCTGCCGGAAGAGGGGGCGTCCCGTCTCCGCAAATCCCAGCGCATAGAGCTCCAGCAGTTGAGCATTGTCGTAGAGCATTTTCTCGAAATGCGGCACGAGCCAGCGCTCGTCGACGGAGTAGCGGGCAAAGCCGCCGCCGAGATGATCTTGGATGCCGCCGAGCGCCATCCGCTCCAGGGTCAGAAGAAAGCGATGCCGCGCCGCGCCGTCATTGGCTCGTCCGGCATAGCGCAGGAGATATTCGAGGATCGGCGGGTTGGGGAACTTCGGCGCCCCTTGAAGTCCGCCATGCTCCGTGTCGATCAGCTCCGTCAGGCGCAAGGCCATCCGGTCAAGATCGGCAAGACCGAGCACGCCGCCGTCGCCGGCATCGACCTTGGCGAGGTGCTGCTTGATGGCATCGCGGTTTTTCAGAACCCGCTCGGGCTCCGCATGATAGAGGCGGCTGATCTCGCGCAGCACCTGAACGAAGCCGGGGCGGCCGAAGCGCGGCTCCTTGGGGAAGTAGGTGCCGCCCCAGAACGGCTCGCCTTCCGGGGTCAGAAACATGGTAAGCGGCCAGCCGCCGGGCTCGCCCAGGAGATGCAGGGCGCTCATATAGACGTGGTCCACATCGGGCCGCTCCTCCCGGTCGACCTTGATATTGACGAAGAGGTCGTTCATGACCGCGGCGGTGTCCGGATCCTCGAAGCTCTCGTGCGCCATCACGTGGCACCAGTGGCAGGCGGCATAGCCGATGGAAATCAGGATCGGCTTGTCCTGCCGCCTGGCCTCGGCCAGGGCCTCGGGCTCCCATTCCCACCAATGGACAGGATTGTCCCGGTGCTGCAGGAGATAGGGGGAAGAGGCGTCCTTGAGGCGGTTCATGGGTCCTGCTCCTGATTCCGAAGTACCCCGGCCGGGATGATCGATCCTGGCCTGATCCGATCCCAGATGCTGTTTTGTTTTAGGGCTCCGCCAGAGTTAAATCCGCTTCTCCCGATGAGGTTCATGTTCATGCGGTCCGACGATACGATCTTTGCCATTGCCTCCGGTCACGGCCGGACCGCCGTGTGCCTGATCCGGATCAGCGGGCCGGAGAGCCGGACGATCCTGGAGCGCATGACGGGCCGGGTGCCGGAGCCTCGGCGGGCTGTGGTGCGCACCCTGCGCGATCCCGCAACCGGCGATCCCCTCGACCAGGCTCTCGTGCTCTGGATGCCGGGACCGGGGAGCTTTACCGGCGAGGACCAGGCCGAGCTGCACATTCATGGAGGGCTCGCCACGCGGGCAGCCGTGCTGCGGGCTCTCTCGTCCGTCGAGAACTGCCGTCCCGCTGAGGCCGGCGAGTTCACCCGCCGTGCTTTTCTTAATGGGCGGATGGATCTCTCCCAGGTGGAAGGGCTCGCCGACATCATCGATGCCGAGACGGAAGCCCAGCGCCGGCAGGCCATGCTCCAGCTCGGCGGGCGCCTCGGGAATGCCGCCGAGAACTGGCGCGAGAGCATCCTGCAGGTTCTGGCTCTGCTGGAAGCCAGCCTCGACTTTTCCGACGAGGGCGACGTGCCGGAGGATCTGGAGGCGGACATCCTGCGGATGATCGACGGGGTCCAGGGGGAGATCGGCCGGGTGTTGGCCAACCGCAGCGGCGAGCGGCTGCGGGAGGGGCTTACCGTTGTGCTCGCAGGGCCGCCCAATGCCGGCAAGTCGACCCTGCTCAACGCACTAGCCCAGCGGGATGTCGCCATCGTTTCGCCCATCGCCGGCACCACCCGGGACATGATTGAGGTCCACTGCGATCTCGGCGGCCTGCCGGTGATCATCGTCGATACGGCAGGCCTGCGGGAAAGCACCGACCTGATCGAGCAGGAGGGTGTGTCTCGCGCCAGGGCTCGGGCGCAGGACGCCGACCTCGTGCTCTGGCTCGTGCCGCCGGAAGGGGAGGAGAGTGCGCCTCCGCCCGCACGGCGACTAATGAAGGTGGGCACGAAAGCGGACCTGCAGCGGCCGGATCACGGTTGTGACCTGATGATCGCCGCTGCGACCGGCGAGGGGTTGCTGGAGCTGATTGCCCGCCTGGAGGCGGAAGCCGCGAGTCTGATGGGGCAGGAGGACGCGGTGATCACCCGCGAGCGCCATCGAAAAGCCTTGGACCGCGCTCAGGGATGCTTGATCCGGGCGCGGGATATGCTGGCGAGCCGTGGACCCCTGGAGCTTGCAGCCGAAGAGGTCAGGCTCGCAGCCCGCGCCATCGGCGAGATCACCGGCCGGGTGGATGTGGAGGACGTGCTCGACCGGCTGTTCTCCAGCTTCTGCATCGGCAAATAGGCTCGCCCGTACGCGCGATAACCTTTTCGCGAATCTGTGCGGCTCCTGGTTTCGGCTGTTCACGAATCGGTGGAACGGTGCTGAATCCACTCTGCACAGGCTGTGGATCGGCTGTGCAGGACTGGGGATCCCTCAGAATGTTTCACGTGAAACATTTTGCCCTTTTGACCTCGGACCCGGCGCTGCGTAGACCCCTATTTATGGAAAGCATCATGAGTTCTTCGTTCGATGTGATCGTCGTGGGCGGCGGCCATGCCGGAGCCGAGGCCGCCGCGGCTGCGGCGCGCATGGGCGCGCGCACGGCGTTGGTCACGCACAAGCTCTCGTCTGTCGGCGCCATGTCGTGCAACCCGGCCATCGGCGGCGTCGGCAAGGGCCATCTCGTGCGCGAGATCGATGCCCTCGACGGCATCATGGGCCGCATCGCCGACCGGGCCGGCATTCAGTTTCGTCTTCTCAACCGCCGCAAGGGTCCGGCCGTGCGTGGGCCTCGCACCCAGGCCGACCGCAAGCTCTACGCCCGCGCCATGCAGGCGGAGCTTCTGAACACGCCGAACCTTTCCATTGTGGAGGGTGAGGCTGACGACCTCGTCGTGCAGGAGGACAGGATCACCGGCCTGCTGCTCACGGACGGGCGCCAGCTCACCGCTGCTGCCGTGGTCATCACCACCGGCACCTTCCTGTCAGGCCTGATCCATATTGGCGAGAAGAAGATCCCGGCCGGCCGCATGGGCGAGCGCCCGTCGCTCGGCCTGCCCAAGACCTTTGCCCGGCTCGGCTTTACCCTCGGCCGTCTCAAGACCGGCACCCCGCCCCGCCTCGACGGCCGCACCATCGACTGGGCCGGGGTCGACAAGCAGGCGGCCGATGACGAGCCGGTGCCGTTCTCCCTGCTCACCACCCGCATCACGAACCCGCAGATCGAGTGCGGCGTCACCCGCACGACGCCTAAGGTGCATGCGCTGATCCGGGACAACCTGCACCGTTCGGCCATGTATTCGGGCGAAATCCAGGGCACTGGGCCGCGCTACTGCCCCTCTATCGAGGACAAGGTGGTGCGCTTCGGCGACCGGGATGGGCACCAGATCTTCCTGGAGCCGGAAGGCCTCGACGACATCACGGTCTATCCGAACGGCATCTCCACCTCCCTGCCAGAGGATGTGCAGCTTAAATTCCTCAAGCATATCCCCGGCCTGGAAAAGGTGCGCATGCTCCAGCCCGCCTATGCCATCGAGTACGATTATGTCGACCCGCGCAACCTTAACGCAGGGCTTGAGACCAAGGCCGTGCAGGGAATGTTTCTCGCCGGCCAGATCAACGGCACCACCGGCTATGAGGAGGCGGCTGCCCAGGGACTCGTCGCCGGCCTCAACGCCGCCCGTCGGGCCGCTGGACAGGACGGCATCGTGTTCGACCGGGCCGAATCCTATATCGGCGTGCTCGTCGACGACCTGATCACCCGCGGCGTGAGCGAGCCCTACCGCATGTTCACCTCCCGGTCCGAGTACCGGCTCAGCCTTCGCATCGACAATGTGGACGAGCGGCTGACCGGCAAGGGGCTCGAGATCGGCTGCGTCGGCTCCGAGCGCGAGGCGCATTTCCGGGCCTCTCAGGAGGAAATCCAGGAGACCCGGCAGCGGCTTCTGACCCTCGCCCTTACGCCGAAGGAAGCGGCGCGGCACGGGCTGGAGCTGAACCAGGACGGCATCCGCCGCTCGGCCTATCAGCTTCTCTCCTATCCGAATATCGGCTGGCCCGACCTGCTGGGGATCTGGCCGGACCTCGCTTCCGTCAGCGCTCCCGTCCGCGAGCGCTTAGAGACGGACGCCACCTATGCGGTCTATCTCGACCGGCAGCAGGCGGACATTGCCGCTTACCGCCGCGATGAAAGCGTGGTTCTCGAAGAGAGCATCGACTTCCAGGGCCTGCCGGGTCTCTCGAATGAGATCAAGGCCAAGCTCGACCGGGTGCGCCCGAAGACCCTTGGTCAAGCGGCCCGGATTGAGGGCATCACGCCCGCAGCCCTGACGTTGCTGGCAGCCCATGCCCGCAAGGCGCCGGGGCGGGCTGCCCGTGCCGTCGAAGCGGGGAAGGCATGACACCTAGGATGACAGCATCCGACCTCAATGTTTCACGTGAAACATTCGAGAAGCTCGAACTGCTGGAGCGGGAGCTTCGCCGCTGGCAGGCGATCAAGAATCTCGTCGGCCCGGCGACCCTGGACCGGATCTGGCAGCGTCACATCGTCGATTCACTCCAGCTCCTCGACCTTGCGCCCGAGGCAAAGACCTGGCTCGACCTCGGCTCCGGCGCCGGTTTTCCCGGTCTCGTCCTTGCCATTGCCGGTGCGGAGAGGGGGCTAAAGGTCCATCTCGTCGAGAGCAACTCCCGCAAATGCGCCTTCCTCCGGCATATTTCCCGGCTGACCGGCTCGGCCGCGACCGTGCACGAGGCGCGGCTGGAAGCCGTCGTTCCGGGCTTCGTCAGCAAGGCGGATGTGGTCTCGGCCCGCGCCTTGGCTGCGCTTGATCAGCTCCTGGACTGGACCACGCCTTTGTTGAACACAGGGACCATCGGCCTCTTCCCCAAAGGCCGTGACGCCGAGATCGAATTGACCGAGGCGCGGAAAAGGTGGACATTTGAGGCGGAGACCCTGCCGAGCTTGACCGATTCCGACGCCAGGATCCTTCGCATAACCTCCATCGAGAGCCATTCATGATGACCGACCGTACCGGACCCGAAGCAGGCGCGCGTGGGGTGAAGCCACGCGTTCTCGTGCTCGCCAACCAGAAGGGCGGCGTCGGCAAGACCACGACGGCGATCAATCTCGGCACGGCGCTGGCCGCCATCGGCGAGAGGGTGCTGATCATCGATCTCGACCCGCAGGGCAATGCCTCGACGGGCCTCGGCATCGACCGCAAGAACCGGCAGACCTCAACCTATCACGTGCTCGCCGGCGAAGCGTCCCTGGAGGAGAGCATCACCGAGACGGTGGTGCCCGGATTGTCGGTTGCGCCCTCGACTCTCGACCTCCTCGGCATCGAGTTGGAGATCGCCAACGAGCGGAATCGGGCTCATCGCCTCCGCTCGGCGATTCAGGAACTTTCCGAGTCAGAGGTAAGCGAACCTTTTACCTATGTCTTGATCGATTGCCCACCATCGCTCAATCTCCTGACCATCAACGCCTTAACCGCTGCTGACGCGGTTCTGGTGCCGCTCCAATGCGAATTTTTCGCTCTGGAAGGCCTCAGCCAGTTGCTCAAGACGGTCGAGCAGGTCCGTTCGGCCCTCAACCCGGAACTCACGATCCACGGGGTCGTGCTGACCATGTTCGACCCGCGCAACAACCTGTCCGGCCAGGTCGTGGCCGATGTGCGTCAGTTCATGGGCGCCAAGGTTTACGAGACCATGATCCCGCGCAACGTGCGCGTGTCCGAGGCGCCGTCCCACGGCAAGCCGGTTCTGCTCTACGATCTGAAATGCGCCGGCTCGCAGGCCTATCTGCGGCTGGCCTCCGAAGTTATCCAGCGCGAGCGCGCACTGCGCGCCGCCTGAGAGTTTGAGAAACCGCAATGGCAAAAGAGATGAAATCGCTGGGCCGTGGACTGGCCGCCCTCATCGGTGAGGTCGGCGAGGAGATGGGCAATCTCGAGCGCAAGGGTTTCGTGCCGAAATCCGTGCCCGTGGAGTTCCTGCGCGCGAACCCGCGCAATCCGCGCAAAGTCTTCGATGACACGGACTTGGGCGAACTGACCCAGTCCATCAAGGATCGCGGCATCATCCAGCCCATCGTCGTGCGGCCCTTGCCGAACCACCGGGACGAATACGAGATCGTTGCCGGCGAGCGACGCTGGCGCGCGGCCCAGAAGGCGGGGCTGCACCGAGTGCCGGTGGTGGTCGTCCAGATCGACGACAAGACCTCGCTCGAATACGCAATTCTCGAGAATGTGCAGCGCGCCGATCTCAACCCCATCGAGGAGGCAGAAGGCTACTCACGCCTGATGGCCGAGTTCTCTTACACCCAGGAGAATCTTTCCAAGATCATCGGCAAGAGCCGCAGCCACATCGCCAACATGCTGCGCCTCACGGAGCTGCCGGCTCCGGTGCGCAAGCTGCTGATCGACCGCAAGCTCACGGCCGGTCACGGCCGCGCGCTGCTCTCCGTGAACGACCCGGTCCAGGTGGCCAAGCGCGTAATCGACGAGGGCATGAGCGTGCGCCAGGTCGAGGAGATCGCCCAGGCGGATTCGGGCGGCCCATCGAAGGTGGCGGCGAAGACCGCCAAGCCCGGCCCGGCGGAGAAGGACCCCGACACCCGCGCGCTCGAGAAAGCCCTGCAGGATGTGCTCGGCCTCACCGTCAGCATCGACCATAAGGGCCAGGGCGGCGAATTGCGCATCAAGTACAAAACCTTGGACCAGCTCGACGGGTTGTGCCGGCGGTTGAATCCCTAGAGAGCCTGATCGAGCAGCTCCACGTCATCACCGGCTTTGTACCGGTAATCTCGATTGCTAGAGCGCCGTGCTTTTCAGGATCGGGAGGGCCGGAACAAGTCCGGCCATGACATGGTGGGTGTCATCCCCGGCGGTCTGCAGGACCGGAAAGGGGATCCATAGCGTCGCGCCTGATCATGGATTCCCTTCCCCTCCGCTGCGCTCCGGCCGGCAATGACACCCTCCTGTTCTGACACCCGCCACGTCATCCCCGGACTTGGTCCGGGGATCCACGTCTTCCGATCCGCCTCTCCATCCTCATCCTGAGAGTCTGGCTCATAAAGCGCCGACAAGCTCTCCTCCCCCTTGTGGGGAGGAGTTGGAGGTGCGGGTGTTGGCGCAAGACTGGTTCAAGGTTGGCGCTCACACCCCCACCCTGACCCTCCCCACAGGGGGAGGGAAGCCAATCCTGATGCCAGAAGGGATTTATGAGCCAGCCTCATCCTGAGGAGCAGCCTCCCGGCTGCTCCTCAGGATGAGGCTGGAGAGCGCTTGAACGGGTGCAAAGACGTGGATGGCCGGGACGAGCCCGGCCATGACGCAAAGTGCGTGACGAAGGAAAGTCTAACGCCTTGCCGCTCTTGCAATATCGAGCAGGGTCTTGGCCGCGATGGTATCGCCGAGATCGGCCATGCGGCGGGTCTGGAGCAGGTTCGTCTGCAACAGGGAGATCGCGTTCCGCAAGTTGTCGCCGGTCCAGCGCTGGAGATGGCGCTCCACCAGGGGTTTTCGCCGGAAATGCAGGCTGCGCATGGTTTCCATGACGGCGGAGATCGGGCGTCCCTCCTCGACGGAGAGGCGCGCGGTGAGCAGCATCAGGGCATGGCGGAGCGCCGCGCCGAGCAGCACGCCGGCATTCACGCCTTCAGCCGCAAGGCGCCGGGAGCCGGTCTCGAGGCCCGTGCCTTCGCCGGCAAAGGCGGCGTCGATCACCGCATCCATGGCGAGGCTCGACACGTCGCTCATGATGGCGTCCACGTCGGTTAGCGTGATCTCCCGCTGGCCATGGGCATAGAGCATCAGCTTGTTGAGCTCGCCGCGGGTGGCGAGGCGGTCGCCGCCGAGGCTTGCGATCAGGGCCGTGCGGGCCTCGCGCTGGATCGAGAAGCCGCCCGCCTTCAGGGTCTCGTCGACCACGGCCCCCAGATTTTTGGCCTCGTCCGCATAGCAGGGCAGGGCGAGGGCCTTCTGCGAGCGCTCGCAGAGGGTGCGCAAAGGGGACGATTTCTGGAGATCGCCGCCTTCGATGACGATCACCGTATCCTGCAACTCGCCTTTCAGCACCGCGTCCACGGCGGGCGCGATGTTGCGCGCGGTGGCCTTCACCCAGATGGCGCGCTTGCCTCCGAACAACCCCATGGTGCCGGCTTCATCCGCCAGGCGCCCGGGATCGGCCGCGATGTCGTCGCCGTCGATGCGAATGAGCTGAAATGGGTCGGAGGCATCGTCCACGGAGCGCTCGGCCACCATCCGGGCGCGCTCGTTGATGAGGCCCATGTCGGGCCCGTAGAACAGGAACACGCCGATGCGCGGATCGGGCCGCCGCAGCGCCCCCTCCACGTCACCGGCTTTGACCGCCACCATGATGTCAGGTTCGGGTGGCGAGCACCGCCGACAGCCGGGTTCTCACCTGGTCGGCGAGATCCTTGGAGAGCCTGATCTCCGCGTCCCGCGCCGCCCGGATATTGGCGAAGCGCTGCGGGAAGCGGTCGAAGCTCGCCGTGGAGGTGGCGGTGCCCTGGGTGATCACCGTGGCTCCGTCGAGGGTGGTCAGCGTATAGGTCAGCGTTCCGCCGACGATGACGGAACTCGCCGTGCCGTATTGCGTGTCGACGATCGGGCTCGACTGCGATTTCGTGAAGGCGAGCCGCAGATTATAGCGCTTCGGCGTCGCCGAGCCCGAGCCGTTCAGGGCATAGATCAGCTCGCTGCGCAGGTAATGTCCCGCATTCGCCAGCTGAGGCGGCCATTCCACCTCCGGCACGTCGATGGCGGCGAGCTCCGTCTGGAGCGACTGCCCCGAAGCCGTCGGGCCGTGGAGAGGCCGGAAGCAGGCGGACAGGCTTAAGATAAGGCCCGCCACGAGAGCGACACGGGCGATCAGGTTAAGCGACGACATTCACGATCCTCTGGGGAACGACGATGATCTTGCGGACGGGCTTTCCGTCCAGGGCCTTCTGCACGGCCTCAAGGGCGAGCACAGCCGCCTCGACTGTAGCCTGATCCGCGTCGCGGGCAACCGTCACGTCGGCCCGCTTCTTGCCGTTGACCTGCACCGGCATGGTGACGGTGTCCTCGACCAGCAGCGAGCGGTCCACCTGCGGCCATGGCGCATCGGCCACGAGGCCGGACTGGCCCAAGGACTCCCAGCATTCCTCCGCCAGATGCGGCATCATGGGGGCGAGCAGCTGCACGAAAATGCGCCCGGCCTCGGCAAAGGCCGTGCCGACGCCCGGCTCGTTGGTGCTTTTCGCCTGGTTCGCCAGATCCTGCAGGGAGTTAGCGAGCTCGTAGAGATGGGCGACGCAGCGGTTGAAGCGCAGGCGCTCCACATCCTCCTCGACGGCGGCCAGCGCCTTGTGGGCGGCCTTGCGCACGGCGAGCGCAATCGGGCCCTCGGCCGCGGCACCGTTGCCGCCCGCCATGCTGTCGGCGCTGCCGATGCGATCCGCGATCTCGCCGATCAGGCGCCACACGCGCTGAATGAAGCGGCCTGCGCCCTGCACGCCCTCCTCGGTCCAGATCACGTCGCGCTCCGGCGGCGAGTCGGAGAGCATGAACCAGCGGGCCGTATCGGCGCCGTACGAGGCGATGATCTCGTCCGGATCGACCGTGTTCTTCTTCGACTTCGACATCTTCTCGATCGAGCCGATCTCGATCGGAGCGCCGGTCTCCACATGGAAGGCCTTGCGCACATTGCCCTCGGTCTCGAAGCGCACGTCGGAGGGCAGCACCCAGCCGCCGCTCGCATCCTTGTAGGTCTCGTGCACCACCATGCCTTGCGTGAACAGGCCGGCAAACGGCTCGTCGAGGCCGGCATGGCCGGTCTTCTTCATCGCGCGGGTGAAGAATCGCGAGTAGAGCAGGTGCAGGATCGCATGCTCGATGCCGCCGATATACTGGTCCACCGGCAGCCAGGAATCGACCGTCGCGCGATCCGTCGGCTGATCCGTCAGGGTCGGGTCAGTGAAGCGCGCGAAGTACCAGGACGAATCCACGAAGGTGTCCATGGTGTCCGTCTCGCGTCGGGCCTTGGCGCCGCATTGCGGACAATCCACATTTTTCCAGCTGGCATGACGGTCGAGCGGGTTGCCCGGCACGTCGAAGGAGACGTCCTCCGGCAGCACCACAGGCAGCTGGTTCTTCGGCACCGGCACGACGCCGCAAGTCTCGCAATGGATCACCGGGATCGGGCAGCCCCAGTAGCGCTGGCGCGAGATGCCCCAGTCACGCAGGCGGAAATTGACCTTGCGCTCGCCGACTGAGCGGTTACCGCGGGTCTCGGCTTCCAGGCGGCGGGCGACCTCCTCCTTGGCCTCCGCGATTGTCATGCCATCGAGGAAGCGGGAATTGATCATCCGGCCTTCGCCGTCATAGGCCACGTCGGTGATCACGAAGGCGGCAGGATCCACGTCGGGCGGGCAGACCACGGGCGTGTTGCCCAGGCCGTACTTGTTGACGAAGTCGAGATCCCGCTGGTCGTGCGCCGGGCAGCCGAAGATGGCGCCGGTGCCATATTCCATCAGGATGAAGTTTGCGACGTAAACCGGCAGGGTCCAGTTCGGGTCGAACGGGTGCTCGGCCCGGATGCCGGTGTCGAAACCGAGCTTCTCCGCCTTGTCGATGGCCTCCTGGGCCGTGCCGACGCGCTTGCACTCCTCGATGAAGGCGGCGAGCTCCGGGTTCTTCTCGGCCGCGGCCTTCGCCAGCGGATGATCGGGCGCAACCGCCATGAACTTCGCGCCGAACAGGGTGTCGGGGCGCGTGGTGTAGATCTGCAGCTCGGTCTCGCCGTTCGGCACGGTCTCCGGCTTCAACGCGAAGCGCACTAAAAGGCCTTCGGATCGGCCGATCCAGTTGCGCTGCATCAGACGCACCTTCTCGGGCCAGCGGTCGAGGGTGTCGAGGCGGTCGTCGAGATCCTGGGCGAAATCGGTGATCTTTAAAAACCACTGGGTCAGCTCGCGCTGCTCGACCAGGGCACCCGAGCGCCAGCCGCGCCCGTCGATCACCTGCTCGTTGGCGAGCACCGTGTGGTCCACCGGATCCCAGTTCACCTTGGCGGTCTTGCGGTCGACGAGGCCGGCCTCCAGGAAGTCCAGGAACATGCGCTGCTGGTGCCGGTAATAGCTCGGATCGCAGGTGGCGATCTCACGGCTCCAGTCGATGGCGAGCCCCATGCTCTGCAGCTGGGCGCGCATGGTGGCGATGTTCGCATAGGTCCATTCCTTGGGGTGGACCTTGTTCTGCATGGCGGCGTTTTCGGCCGGCATGCCGAAGGCGTCCCAGCCCATGGGATGAAGCACGTTGAAGCCGCGGGCCCGCTTGTAGCGCGCCACCACATCGCCCATGGTGTAGTTGCGCACGTGCCCCATGTGGATGCGCCCCGACGGATACGGGAACATCTCGAGCACGTAATATTTCGGACGCGGGTCGTCGTTGTTGGTCTTGAACAGGTCGCGGTCGTTCCAGACCTTCCGCCATTTCAGCTCGGCTTCCTTGGCGTTGTAGCGCTCGGGCCTCATTTTTCTCAAATCATCCGTCGTTTAGAGATTCAAGCGGCTTGCGCCGCCACGTTGAGGCGGACTAGGACACAGCTCTTCCGCGCGGTCAACGGTTTCGCGCTGCGGAGGCGGTCGAGTCTTGACGCGCTGTGTCATCCCCGGCGGCCCGCAGGGCCGGGAAGGGGATCCATGGCGGTGCGCCTGACCGTGGATCCCCTTCCCCTGCGATGGCTATCGCCATCTCCGGCCGGGGATGACAGTGCGGAGCAAGGGAGAGTCCCATGAGCGAGAACGACGCGGTCGGCGGTCTGAGGCAGGTGCAGGAGAGCATTTCGCGCGCGGCGTCCGACTATGGGCGGGACCCGTCCTCCATTACCCTGGTTGCGGTGTCAAAGACGTTTCCGGCAGACGCCATCGAGCCGGTGCTCGCCGCCGGCCAGCGGGTGTTCGGCGAGAACTACGTGCAGGAGGCGAAAGCCAAGTGGCCGCTCTTACGCGAGCGCCACCCGGACGTGGAGCTCCACATGATCGGCCCGCTCCAGTCCAACAAGGCGAAGGAAGCGGTGGAGCTCTTCGACGTGATCCACACCCTCGACCGGCCGTCGCTGGCGGAGGCGCTGGCGAAAGAGATCGCCAAGCAGGGAAAGACGCCGCGTCTTCTCGTTCAGGTGAACACCGGCGAGGAGCCGCAGAAGGGCGGGGTAATCCCCGGCGAGGTCGACGCTTTCCTGGAGGCCTGCCGCACGAAATACGGTCTGACGATCGAAGGCCTGATGTGCATCCCGCCAGCCGAGGACCCGCCATCGCCGCATTTCGCTCTCCTCAACACCATCGCCGAGCGACATGGCATAAAAGTGCTGTCCATGGGCATGAGCGCCGATTTCGATGCCGCAATCCAGTTAGGGGCCACCCATGTGCGGGTGGGCAGCGCGATCTTCGGGGCGAGACAGAGGCCGGCTCAATAAAGCGGCTGATCGGTGCCTCCACACCGAAGTCGTGCTCTGCCCGTTCGTCATGGCCGGCCTTGTGCCGGCCATCCCGGTACGGTGAGGCGCGGCGCTTTTCAAGCCGGGATCACCGGCACGAGGCCGGTGATGACGTGAAGGGCAGGTACTAACCCCTCTCGCTGTCTAGCATCGCCATCTGGGCGGCGGGGTAGCGCTCGCCCGCGGCGGATCCCTTCGGAATGGTCTGCTCGATGGCAGCCATGTCCTCGTCCGTCAGCGTCACGTCGAGCGCGCCAAGCGCCTCGCTGAGCCGGTCGCGGCGGCGGGCGCCGATGAGGGGCACGATGTCCTCGCCCTGCGCAGCCACCCAGGCAATGGCGATCTGGGCCACGCTCACGCCCTTGGCCTCGGCGAGCCGGCGGAGTTCTTCCACCAGCTGGAGGTTCTTCTCCACATTGCCGTCCTGAAAACGCGGGCTGTGGCTGCGGAAATCGCCGGGGCCGGTGGTCTCGCCCCGCCAGTGGCCGCTGATGAGGCCACGGGAGAGCACGCCATAGGCTGTGATCCCGATCCCGAGTTCGCGACAGGTGGGCAGGATGCTGTCCTCCATCCCGCGTGAGATCAGGGAATACTCGATCTGCAGGTCGCAGATCGGGTGCACGGCGGCGGCCCGGCGGATGGTGTCGGGGCCGGCCTCGGACAGGCCGATATGGCGCACATAGCCGGCCTTCACCATCTCGGCGATGGCCCCAATCGTATCCTCGATCGGCACGTTCGGATCGAGCCGGGCTGGGCGGTAAATGTCGATATGGTCGACCCGCAGGCGCTGCAGGGTATAAGCCAGGAAGCTCTTCACCGCCTGCGGCCGGGCATCGTAGCCGACCCAGGCGCCGCCCGGCTCGGGCATGGCGCCGAACTTCACGCTGAGGACCGCCTGATCGCGGCGCCCCTGCAGGGCCTCGCCGATCAGCATCTCGTTATGGCCCATGCCGTAGAAATCGCCCGTATCCAGCAGGGTGATGCCGGCCTCCAGGGCCGCATGGATGGTGGCAATACTCTCCTGCCTGTCGGCCGGTCCGTACATGCCGGACATGCCCATGCAGCCGAGGCCGAGGGCTGAGACGGAGGGGCCGGTTTGTCCGAGACGACGCTGTTGCATGGTGTGATCTCCTCAAAGGTCGGACCAGCTCTGCGGGCTGGCATGAACGGATCATGCCCGCTTCACGCCCGTGCGATAATCCGCCATAACGGGAACAGGCTGTTTGGAATTTCGAACAATGACGGATGTGGATCTGGCGGATCTCGATGCTTTCGCGGCGGTTGCCCGCGCACGCTCTTTCCGCAGCGTGGCGCGCCTGCGTGGGGTCTCGGCCTCCTCATTGAGCGAGGCCCTGCGTCGTCTGGAGGCGCGGCTCGGGGTGCGCCTGCTCAACCGCACCACCCGCAGCGTCACCCCCACGGAGGCAGGCCAGCGGCTGCTTGAGCGTCTCGCGCCGGCACTTGGCGAAGTGTCTGCAGCCCTCGAAGCGGTGAACGACTTTCGCGATTCCCCGACCGGGACCCTGCGCCTCAACGTTCCTACAGCGGTGGCGCGACTGGTGCTCCCGCCGATCATCGGCCCGTTCCTGGCCGCTCATCCCGGCATCAGCCTGCAGGTGACGACCGATGATACCTTCCTCGACGTGCTGGCTGCGGGCTTTGATGCGGGGATCCGCTACGACGAGCGATTGGAGAAGGACATGATCGCCGTACCCATCGGCCCGCGGGTGCAGCGCTTCATCGTCGCCGCGTCGCCCGCCTATCTCGCCGCGCATGGTCGTCCCACGCACCCGAAGGATCTGCTGAACCATGCCTGCATCCGCCACCGCTTCGCCAGCGGCGTGATGCACCCCTGGGAGTTCGAGCGCGACGGTGAGATCGTGAAGATCAGCCCCACGCCGCGGGTGATCGCCAACAACATCGATCTTGAGATCGCCGCCGCGATCCAGGGTCTTGGGCTGATCGCCACCTTCGCGGGGTTCCTGGACAGCGAGTTGAAGAGCGGCGTCCTGGAGCCGGTGCTGGAGGACTGGATACAGCCTTTTTCAGGACCTTTTCTTTATTACGCGAGCCGCCGCCACATGCCCGCGCCCCTGCGCGCCTTCGTCGATTTCATCAAAAGCCAGCCGGAGTTCGGAGCCAGCGGCGTTGCATCCGTGATTCATTCCGGTTAAGCTGCAACCATCGATCCACTCGTCGAACCAGGGAGGGCTGCATGTTGGAAGCGATGCATCAACGCATGTTCGGCCCCTGGCATGCCCTGCAGCCACTTGTTGCAGGGCCGACCATCGAACGGATCTGACGGCGGATTTTCACTGCCGCATCTTCGGACGCAAAACCGGTTCCCACTTTTGCTGAAGATGCTCTAACCGCCTTCATCTCATTCTGGTCAGCTCTGAACGGCTTTTCACGCCTCTCGCCCCGCACGGCTGAAGGCGCGCATGACACGTTCACGATTTTTCGCGCTCCTCGAGGCCAAGGCCTGAGCGCGCTGCACCAGAGATCGAATCCATGCCTTCCCTGAACCTTCGCAATGTCGGCGTCGTTGCCCACACGCCCCTGTTCCAAAACTTGAACCTCGTCATCGGCGAGGGCGACCGCCTTGGCCTCGTGGCGGCGAATGGCGCCGGCAAATCCACCCTGCTGAAATGCCTTGCCGGCCTTGTTGAGCCGACTCATGGCGACATCGTCCGCTCGCGGGGCCTGCGCGTCGCGCTCGTGGAGCAGGACGTTCCAGCCGGTCTCCTCGACCTGTCCTTCCACGATGTCCTGCACCGGGCACTCCCGGCGGATGAGCGCGTCGCCCAAGAATGGCGCGTGGACATGGTGCTCGACGAGTTCGAGACGCCGGCTGATCTGCGCCGCCTGCCCATGCGGGCGCTCAGCGGCGGATGGCAGCGCCTCGCCCTCATCGCGCGCGCCTGGATCACCGAGCCGGACATCCTGCTGCTGGATGAGCCCACGAACCATCTCGATCTGGAGAAGCTGTTCAAGCTGGAGGAGTGGATCAACAATGCGGGCTACACCGCGCCCATCGTGGTGGCGAGCCACGACCGCGACTTTCTCGATGCCTGCACAAGCAAAACGCTCTTCCTGCGTCCGGAGGAGTCCATCTCCTTCGCCCATCCCTATCGACGCGCCCGCGATTTGCTGGAGGCGCATGATGCATCTGCGCAGGCGCAGCGCGAAAAAACCCTGCGGGAGGTGAAGCGCCTGCGCCAGAGCGCGCAGGAACTGCGCAATGTGGGCATCAACAGCGGCAGCGATGCCGCACAGGTGAAGTCGGCGCAGATCAAGCGCCGGGCCGACGCATTGGAGCAGACCGCACGCTCCCTGCACAGGGGACGGCCGGGCGAGATCCGGCTCGGCAATCGCGGCACCCATGCACGCGTGCTCGTGGCGCTGGAGAACGTAACCGTCGAAGCACCGGACGGGCGCAGGCTCTTTTCGATCCCCAGGCTCGAGGTGGCGCAGGGCGACCGAATTGTGGTCCTGGGCCGCAACGGCGCCGGCAAGTCGCAGCTGGTCCAGTTGCTGCACCGGGCGATGCTGGCGCCCGACGGTATGCCCGGCATCCGCGTGAGCCCGAGCCTTGCGCTGGGCTACGTGGATCAGGACATGCGCCAGCTGCCTGACAAGGCGACGGCGCACGATTTCATCCTGTCGGGATTCCGCCTGGGCGATCAGCGCAGCCGGGCGGTTCTGGCGGAGGCGGGCTTCTCCATCGAACGGCAGGGGCTGCCGATTGCAAAATTGTCGCCGGGCCAGAAGGCGCGGCTCGGGCTCCTGGCCTTGCGCCTCTCCGAGCCGAACTTCTACCTCATGGACGAGCCCACCAACCACGTCGACATTCCGGGCCGCGAGCAGCTGGAATCTGAGATCCTCGATGCGGAAGCCACCTGCATCGTGGTCTCTCACGATCGCAGCTTCGTGACCGCCATCGGCACCCGCTTCCTGCTCATCGACAAGGGCAGGCTGCGGGAGATCGACGGGCCGGAGGCGTTTTACGAGAGCATCCTCGGATAACCGGTCCTTGCCACACGCAACATGTCATGCCGGGCATCCACGTCTACCTTCGAATTCCGATTCACACACCTCATCCTGAGGAGGATTGCACGAGCAATCCGTCTCGAAGGAGCTTCCAGAGAGCACTGGATGATCCTTCGAGACGCAGCCTCTCGGCTGCTCCTCAGAGGCTGGCTCGTAAATCACTGTTGGCTCGCTACGGACGCAACCGCTTTCTCCCTCCCCCTTGTGGGGAGGGATTAAGGGCGGGGGTGTGAGCGTCACGCTGGTCCAATTCAGCGCTCACACCCCCACCTCCAACTCCTCCCCACAAGGGGGAGGAGAGCTTGTCGGCGCTTCATGAGCCAGCCTCTCAGGATGAGGTCGAAGGATGCGAGAGACGTGGATGGCCGGGACGAGCCCGGCCATGACGGGGATGGTTACCCAAGCCGCTGAAGCACGGCCCGTGCCATCACATCAGCGCTGCCCGGCGCGAATTCGAGGTAGAGATACGGATCGATCAGCTCCAGCTCCATCAGCATGAAGTTGCTTGAAGGATTGAGCACCGGATTAAGCCCAAAAGTGCCTTCCACTTTTGGGTCCGGTGTTCTGGAGCGAACGAGCCCGTCGACGCGGGCGTAAAGCGGTGTCTGCGGCAGATGATCGATATAGGCCTGCGCGGTGTCGATCACCTCCCGGCTCACCGCGACGCGCTCGTAGGTGATGCCGTATTGCGCGTTGGCCCGCCACTCGCCGGCTTTAAGCACCCGGCGGACCGCATGGGAGAACACGCCCTCGATGAAGGTCATCGTGATCTCGCCGAGCGCGCCGATATCGTCCTGGTATTCCTGCAGCAGCACCTCCCCCGTCGGCCATTGATCGGTCTTCGACCGGTCGATCTTCAGCACACCGTGCCCGCTCTGGCTTGACACCGGCTTTGCCACGGCAACGGACCAGCCTTCCGCCTCCATCCGCTGCGCGATGCAATGACTGTTTGCCTCCGGCAGGTGGAAGGTCTTCGGCACCGCAAGACCCGCCGCAGCCAACTCGAGCAGATAGGTCTTGCGGAAATTCCAGCGCAGGAGTTCAGGCGGGTTGAGCAGCTTGGCGCCCCCAGCTTCGAGCGCGTCGATCCAGGCGAGGAAGCGCCCGGGATCGTCGTAGTAATCCCAGCAGCACAGGGGCAGCACCGCGCTCGTCGCGATGAAGGTCTCCAGCGGCGTCGTCTTCCAGGGCAGATAGGCAGCTTCCATGCCCTGCGCCCTCGAGGCGCTCACCAGGGCCTCAAGGTTCGGCGTCGGATGCGGATATTCAGAACAGGTGGCGATCAGGATCATGCGGTCAGCCCACGATCTCGATGCGCGTCTTCGGCCCGATCCGCTCCATGAGGCGGCGGATCATGGCCTTCTCCACCACCACGCATCCGTCCGAGGGAGGCAGGCCGGGGCGGCCGAGATGGAGGAAGAAGGCGCTGCCGCGGCCCCGTATGATGGGGCCGCGGTTCCAGGCAATGTCGACCACCACGTCGTAGAGGTGGTCGTCGCGCCACATGGCCTCATGGCGCGTGGGGCAGGGCAGGGGAACGGGACGGTTGTAGCGGCGGTCGCGCGGGTCGTCCGACCACCCGTCGCCGGGCTTGATGGGCGTGAGCCTCAGGCCGGTCCGCGGGCGCGGGCCGCGATCGGCCCGGTAGAAGGCCTGCAGCATCCTGAACCGTCCGATCGGCGCGACCCCGTCGCCTTCACGCTTGTCCCGCCGGGCGCCCGAGCGCCCGAGAGCACAGGGGATCACGAGGTTGCCGGCAACGATGCGGCCGCGCCGATGGTCGAGCGGGGAGCGGAAAACACGGATGATATTGACGCGAGAGTGTTTCATCGGCAGTGGAAGGGCCTCGGACGCCCCTTGTTGTCAAGCTGGGAATGACTACTCTTATGCGTCGAGCATGATCGTGAGTTCAAGACTCGCGCCGGCATGCGCATCGTGCGGACCCAGCGGGCCGCGTCAGCGAAAAGTGGATCCGGTTTTCGCTGACGCGGCCCTCCTGGTCCGCTCCGAACGATGCGCAGTAAAAAGTGGAGCATCGGATTGATCCCAAAAGTGGTTTCCACTTTTGGGTCCGAGGCTCTAACCTTCGGCGGCGATATTCGATCCGGATCATGAGCGGCGACAAGGGGCGAACGAACCGGCTTGAGGCTTGAGGGTTCTTCGCTTTTGAAGGGCCGCTCCAGCCAACATGCAGTTCATCGTGTGAAGGGTTTCAGATGTCGAATGCCAGCCGCCTCCTCGTCGTCGATGACGATCAGGATCTGCGCGACACCCTAGCCGAACAGCTCGGATTCCATGACGAGTTCCAGGTCACCATCGCCGAGACGGCCAATGGCGCCATCGAGGCCGTGAAGGGCGACCGGATCGACCTCGCCATCATGGATGTGGGCCTGCCCGACATGGACGGCCGCGAGGCCGTCAAGGTCATGCGCCAGAACGGCTTCCGCAGCCCGATCATCATGCTCACCGCCCAAGGCTCGGAAACCGACACCGTCATGGGCCTGGAGGCGGGCGCCAACGATTATGTGGTCAAGCCCTTCAAGTTCGCCGTGCTGCTCGCCCGCATCCGTGCGCAGCTGCGCCAGTACGAGGCGAGCGAGGACGCGGTGTTCCAGATCGGGCCCTACATCTTCCGTCCCGGCTCCAAGATGCTCACCACCGAGAAGGGTTCCAAGCTCAAGCTGACGGAAAAGGAGACGGCGATCCTGCGCTATCTCTACCGGGCCGGCCAGGCCGTTGTCGGGCGCGACACCCTGCTCACCGAGGTGTGGGGCTACAATTCCAACGTCACCACCCACACGCTCGAAACCCACATCTACCGCCTGCGCCAGAAGATCGAGACCGATCCGTCGAATGCCAGCATCCTGGTGACGGAGCCGGGCGGCTACAAGCTGATCCCGTAAAACAAGCACATGGCGCTCGATGACGACATCGCCACCCTGAGTCAGGCTCCGCTGTTCAACCTGCTGGAGAAGGATGCCCTGCGCCTTGTGGCCTTCGCGTCGGAGAACCGCACGTACCACGAGGGCGACGTGCTGTTCAAGAAGGGCGACCGGTCCGATGGCGGCTATGTGGTGACCCGCGGATCCATTGCGCTCGACGCCGCTGAAGACGGTTCGCCGGCGGCCTTCGTGGCCGGCACCGGCGCGCTGATCGGCCAGGCGGCCCTGTTCGCCCGCATCGAGCGCCGCGCCACAGCCACCGCGCAGGAGCCCTCCGCCATCATCCGCGTGACCCCCAGCCTCATGCGCCGGGTGCTGGAGGAGTTCCCGGACGCCGCCGCGGCGATCCACGAAGCCATGGCCGAGGAGCTGACCCGCCTCACGGAGGGCCTGGAGCGCGTGCGCCAGCAGCTCATCGCCATTGATGGCGAGGACCGTCCGGCCGTCCCGCAGGGGGACAAGTGAGGGGGTTACCCCCTCACGCCGCCTTGACGTCGGACAGGAAGACGTCGACCTCGCGGGAGAGGTTCTCGGCATAGCGGGCGAGCTCCTGGGCCGCGTCGAGCACCTGCACTGCGGCAGCACCCGTCTCGCCGGCCCCGTGCTTCACGCTGTCGATGCTCTCCGTCACCTGACCGGTGCCGCGGGCAGCCTCCTGGACGCTGCGGGAAATCTCGCTGGTCGTTACGCCCTGCTCCTCCATGGCGGCGGCGATGCCGGTGGAGATGCTGGAGATCTGGTCGATGACCATCTGGATGCCATGAATGGCATCCACCGCCTCCTGCGTGGCGCCCTGGATCTGGGCGATCTGCGAGCCGATCTCCTCGGTGGCCTTGGCGGTCTGTGTGGCCAGGTTCTTCACCTCGGAGGCCACCACCGCGAAGCCCTTGCCGGCCTCGCCGGCGCGGGCCGCCTCGATGGTGGCGTTGAGGGCCAGCAGGTTCGTCTGGCTCGCGATGCTGTTGATGAGGGCGACCACCTCGCCGATGCGCTCGGCGCCGTTCGCCAGGGCCTGCACGATGCCGTTGGTGCGCTTGGCGCTCTCGACGGCCTCGAACGAGATCTGCGACGACTGGGTGACCTGACGGGCGATCTCCCGGATCGAGATCGACATCTCCTCGGTGGCGGCAGCCACCGTCTGCACGCTGCCCGAGGTCTGCTCGGCTGCGGCCGCCACGCTGACGGATTGCCGGTTGGTCCGCTCGGCCGTCGCCGTCATGGTCTGGGCGGTGGCCTCCATCTGCGAGGCTGCGGTGGCGAGCCCCTGCGTCAGGGCCGACACATTGGACTCGAACTGACGGGTCAGGCCATCGAGCTTCAGGGCGCGCTGCATCTTGGCATCGCTCTCGGCGGCCTGCTCGACGGCGAGCCGCTGACGTTCGACCGTGTTCTCGCGGAAGATCTCCACCGCGCGAGCCATCTCGCCGATTTCGTTCTTCGAGGCGAGGTAGGGTACCGTCACGGAGGTGTCGCTATGGGCGAGGCCGTTCATGGCCGCGGCGAGCTTCGGGATCGGCCGGAACAGCATCCGGGCCGAGAGGATTGCCGCGATGGTCAGCACGAGCACAGCTGCCAAGGACACCATGCCCATCTGCCACATGAGGCGGTTGGCCGAGGCTTCGAGGGCAGTCACCTGGAACCCGCTGCCGAGCACGCCCAGAACCTGTCCGCTCTGGCCGAAGACCGGCAGGTTCACCAGGAGGTAGTCTCCGCCCAGGATCTTGGCCTGGCCCACATAGGTGCCGCCGGCGGACACGATGGGGAAGACCACGCCCTTGCGGTCCATGGCCGTGCCGACCGCGCGCGTTCCGTCGGGGTTGCGCATGTTGGTGGCGCGGCGGATGAAGTCTCCGGTGGCCTTGTCCTTCACGAACAGGGTCGCGGGCGCCTGCGTGGCCTCGGCGATGCGGTCGGCGAGCTCGTCGCTGTAGAACACGGCATCGTCATTCACCGTGATCCCGGTGATCGCCCCCGTGCTGTCCTTCTTGACCGTCAGGCTGCCGATGGAGCCGCGCAGGATGCCTACAAACGTCCGCACATTGGATTGCAGCTGCGCCAGGGCCTTGCTCTGCACGTCGGAGCTGGTCTGAAGGGACACGACCGCAAAGAGGGCGGCGGCAGTCATCACGACGAAGGCCACCATGGCGGCGGTCGTGAGATGGGAGAGCTTCCGGTTGGCGAGGAACTGCACGGCTGTTGACCTTAGGGAACGTTGTGCAGCCTCTTTCGCAAACGGCGGTTAACAACCCGTCAAAGGCGATCCCAGGCAATCGCCGGACCCCGAGGGGCTCAAGCGCGAGACCCTACGATCTCAGGATCTCTTCGATAAGCGAGACGACCTGGGCTGCTTCCTCGAAGGTCGCCAGCCGGTTGGGGCGGCCTTCCAGAAGCAGGGCAAGCTCCGCGATCTGGTTGGCGTCGGCCCGCGCCGGCGCGATATCACCGCTCTCATGGGCGAGGCGGTACCACTCGCTCGTGACGGCCGAGCTTTTTGAGCCCTTCACCTCGAAACGGTTGAACTCGTCCCGGTCGCCGTCCACGGCAGCATCGATGGTCATGGTGGCTGACGCGAACCGGAGCACGGCCCGGATTCGTGTTTCCGTGCCCATGGGTCCGCGCTCGACGGTGCATTCCGCGAGGCGCCCGGGGCCGAACAGGCGCAGGGCCAGAAACACGAAGTGGGAGACAACCTCACGGGTGAAGCCGCCCTGCTCAGGACCGGCGAGCCATGATGCGGCGCCCTGCTGCCACTCCCTGGGCCATTGCCGAAAGCGCAGCGTCAGATGGGCCGACAGGTCCTCTCCGAGAGCCCCGGTGTCGACCAGTTCCTTCAGGCGGACGGCCGCGGGAGCGGTGGCGAAGGGAAAGTTGACGGCCGCCGGAATGCCCGCCCGCGCAACCGCATCGACGCAGGCCTGGGCTGCTTCCGACGAGGCCGCGAGCGGCTTCTCGCACAGGAGCGCCTTGCCAGAATCTGCCACTGTCCTGACGATCTCCTCGTGCGTGAGCGGCGGCGTCGCCACATAGACGCAACAGACGGACGGATTGCCGACGAGCTCGGCGACGCTGCCGGCCATCGGGATCGCGGTCTCCGTTGCTGCTGGATCGTAGGCCGCCACGATCGCGAAGGCGGGGTTCGCCCCGATGCCGTCCGCGAGGCGCCGGCCCATCGTGCCGAGGCCGACAATTCCAATGCCGTACATGATCGAATCCGCCGAGAGTGTGAGGGTTGGGAGTACGGCTTACAGCTCCAGCACCGCGGTGACGGGCGCGTGGTCGGAGGGGCGCTCCCAGCCGCGGGTGTCGCGGGTGACGTCCATCGTGCGAAGGGTGTCCTTAAGCCCCTTCGACAGCCAGATGTGATCGAGCCTCCGGCCCTTGTCGGCGGCGGACCAATCGGGCGAGCGGTAGCTCCACCAGGAATAGATTTTTTCGGGTTCGGGGCGCAGCACCCGCATGGCGTCGATCCACTCCGCCTCCTGGCGCAGCTCCTCAAGGGCTTCGGTCTCCACCGGCGTATGGCTCACCACGTCGAGCAGCTGCTTGTGGCTCCAGACGTCGTGTTCGAGGGGCGCCACGTTGAGGTCGCCCACGAGGATCGCCGGTCCCGCCGTGGGCCTCGCCTTGCTGCCCCATGCGCGCATCTCGGCCATGAAATCCAGCTTGTGCCGGAATTTCTCGTTGAGCTCCGGGTCCGGAATGTCGCCGCCGGCCGGAACGTAGAAGTTATGGATGGTCAGACCCGCCGCGGCCTTGGCCTCCCGGCTCAAGGTGACGGTGATGTGGCGGGCGTCCTGCCGGCCGCACATCTCCATCACGCTGGTCTCGGCAAACGGATAGCGCGACAGGATCGCGACGCCGTTATAGCCCTTCTGGCCCATATGGACCACGAAGGGATAGCCGAAAGCCTGCAGGTCCTTCAGGGGCAGCTTGTCGTTCGGGCACTTGGTCTCCTGCAGGCACAGGATGTCCGGGCGGCGCTCCTTCAGGAAGCGGCCCACCTGATCGATGCGCAGGCGAACGGAATTGATGTTCCAGGTCGAGACGGTCAGTTGCACGGGAAAAGCCCCTTGGAAGACCCTTTTCGGCTACGACAGATTTTGTCTGGAGGGAAGGGCGGCCTTCAGGGTCGTCTTACACCCGTCCTCATCCTGAAAGGCTGGCTCATCAAGGACCGGCAGCCCTGCTCCCGTCATCACCGGCCTTGTGCCGGTGATCTCGATGGCCTGAAGCGCCGTGCTTGTCAGCATCGGGATGGCCGGCACAGGGCCGGCCATGACGACAACTGAGGCGCACTCCTCTTTATGAGCCAGCCTCTGAGGAGCGGAGCGTCTCGAGCTCCCGGACTTTGTCCGGGCACGAGGGCGACTCCAGTGCGCTCTGGACCCTCCTTCGAGACGCAACTGCGCTGCTCCTCAGGATGAGGCTGTGGGGTGCAGCGGTCTTCACCCTGGTCTGCCGGCTACCGGTTATTCCCCGCGCCGATGATCGCCTCGTACTGGATTTTGAACAGATCCTGGTCGATCCGGCGGCCGCGTTCGACCTTGTCGAGCACCACCATGGTCTGGAAGCCCTGGGCGTCGATGATGCGCCACTGGTTCAGGCTCTCCACCTGCGGGTCGAAATAGAGCGTGATCCGGGAGGTGCCGCCGAGCGTCGAGGAGTCCTCCAGGTTGATCCGCACCCCGTTGCCGTCGTTGGTGATGCCGGTGATCTTGATGTCCTGGCCGAGATTGACCCGCTCACGCAGGAGGAATTTCAGGGGCGTCTGCGAGATCGAATAGAGATCCTGCGTCGCGAGCTTGCGGTCGCGCACGGCCACCGAGCGGCCGTCGGCGACCACCTGGAGGGTGGCCGGCGGATCGTATTCGAACCGCACCTTGCCGGGACGCTGGAGATAGAGCGTGCCGCCCTGCCGGCGCCCGTCGCCGCCGACCTGGGTGAAATCCGCCACCATGGTGCTGAGATTCGTGAAGAAGGCGTTGGCCCGCTCCACCACCACGCTGTTGGCCAGCGGCTGGTTGAGGGCCACCGGAACGGCCGAAGCGGTGACGATGGGCCTAGGGGTAATGGTGATCGGTTCAGGGATGGCCTCAGGCTCCGCCAGGGCCGGGCGGCTCGGGGGCAGGGGCGCCGTCGCGGCGAGCATCTGCTCCGCGCTGGCGGGCCTGGGGATCACCGGCCGGACCGGCTGCGCCGCTCGGTGCGGGGAACCCGCGTGACGGAAGGAGGCGGTCGGCAGGGGCGCGGCCGTGCGGCTGAAGCCTTGGGCGGCGGGGCGCTCTGGCGGGAGGATCATCTCGATCGGCAGCACCTGCCCCATGGCCGGCAGGATGCCCGCACCAGCGGACAGGGCCGTCACCAAAGCAACAAAGGGGAGGGGACGCATCCGAAGAATCTCCTGACCGAAACCATCATGACGGCTGCCGGGCCATTGCACATAGCTCAACAATGACGCAGGGCCGCGGCCAAGGTTCCGCTGAGCATCGGACCCAAAAGTGGATTTGCACTTTTGGGTCCGATGCTCCTTCTTTGATGAGCGCATCGTCCTCGCGAAAAACCGGATCCACTTTTTCGCACGATGCGCTGCGGGGCTTTAATCCTCTCCTGCCCCGTGAGATTCAAGCAGAATTTCGCGTTTACCGGCGTGGTTGGCTGGTCCGACGATGCCCTCCTGCTCCATGCGCTCCATGAGCGAGGCGGCCCGGTTGTAGCCGATCTGCAGCCGGCGCTGGATGTAGCTCGTGGACGCC
>JAESGY010000059.1_pt1 | contig 110730 bp, 102 predicted proteins | sample 9269841 | NCBI WGS metagenome assembly JAESGY01 (sample SAMN17022865, study PRJNA683097) | algae metagenome | isolation source: Spirirestis rafaelensis WJT71-NPBG6 and co-occurring heterotrophs from... | place: USA: Pinto Wells, Joshua Tree National Park, Colorado Desert, CA | collected... | reverse complement strand
AATCGGGGCTCTGGTATCAGTACTATTTCCAGACCGAACGGGGGCGCGCAGGACTGGCGGCCCACAGGCGCGAGCTCACGCGAACTCTCTGGCAGCGCAACTCACCAACCTGGCGCTTCGACGAGGCGACCCTCGACCGGCATGCGGGCGCGTTCGACAACCCGGATTATGTGGACGTGGTGATCCATTCCCATCGCCATCGCCTCGGCCTGGCGGCAGGGCACCGGCCCTACGAGGATGTGGAGAAGCGTCTCGCAGCTTTGCCTGCCATCACGGTCCCGGCGATCACCCTGGATGGGGACGCGGATGGGGTCGTGCCGGCAACGGACGGAAAAGCAACGGCGGCGAAGTTCACGGGCGGCCGCCAGCATCGCGTCATCCCGAACGTAGGCCACAACCTGCCGGAAGAGGCGCCCAAGGAGTTCGCGGACGCGGTGTGGGAGCTGGCTTCTGCAGGACGCTGATTGCGGGAGAACCTCCATGGCCGATAGCCTCCCTCTGCCGCCGTTCACCGCCGAGAGCGCAGCCCGGAAGGCTCGCCTGGCCGAGGACGGCTGGAACAGCCGCGATCCCGAGCGCGTGGCGCTCGCCTATACGGAAAACAGCCATTGGCGCAACCGCGCCGAGTTCCTCGACGGGCGGGAACAGATCGTCGCATTCCTGCGCCGCAAGTGGGAGAGCGAGTTCGATTATCGGCTGATCAAGGAAGTATGGGCGTTCCACGAGAGCCGGATCGCCGTGCGCTTCGCCTACGAATGGCGGGACGAAGGCGGTTACTGGTTCCGCTCGTACGGCAACGAGAACTGGGACTTCGACGAGCATGGCCTGATGCGCCGGCGCTTCGCCTGCATCAACGACCTGCCCATTGCCGAAGAAGACCGCAAGCTCCATTGGCCTCTGGGTCCACGGCCGGACGACCACCCGGAATTCGGCGAGCTTGGATTATGAATCCTGGATCGGGACGATCCGAAAGGCGCGTGTTGCCGAATGACATGACAGGAGACCGTCGATGCCGGTGCGATCCCCTCTTCCGCCCCATTTTCCTGTCGCCATGGTCTCGCATGACGAGGCTCGGTCCAGCATGAACTCCGGAGCATCCGCACCAGTGGATTTCGACACATTGATGCAGGCGCATCTGACGCGCGTGTTCGGCGAGCGGGACCCGGGCCGCCGGCTGGAAGCGCTCAAGGAACTCTATTGGGAGAATGCGACCCTTTTCGAACCTCATGCCGCGGTGACCGGATATGAGGCGATCTCCAACGCGGTCGCCGCATTGCAGGCAAGCATGCCGCCGGATTTCGTCTTCACCGCCTCGGGGGTCGCCGTCGGCCACCACGGGCTTGCACGTCTGCCATGGCGGGCTGGTCCATCCGGCGGTCCGGCGGCAGTTACCGGAACCGACGTGGCTCACGTCGAGAACGGGCGCATTCAGGCTCTCTACGTCTTCATCGACCCTGCGCCGCGCTAAGGTGAACCATGTTTGCACCGCACTCGCCCCGGAGAGCCGATCATGACCGGCTGCCGCCTCGCGCCTTGTAGGTATCGGGGACGATCATCTCTGCCGTAGCGCCATCGGCCATCGGGGCTTACATGCCCGGCAAGATCGAAGGAAGGATGGCCCGGCTCGGATCCGAGACCGCAGGCCCCCGCGGGATCAGCCAGGCGCGACGGGGGCTCTGCCCGAATCACCTTCCTCTGCTGCGATGAGCTCGCGGCTCCGCTCCAGCAATTCAGGCAGGCGCGGAGCGCCGCGCCGGCCGCCGAAATGCTCGCACTTCATGGCGGCCGCAACATTGGCCATCCTCACGCGCCGCGGCAGATCCCAGCCGTTCACGAGACCGTACACGTAGGTCCCGTGCCAGATGTCGCCCGCATTCAGGGTGTCCACGGCGCGCACGGGGATGGACGGGAAGTGGCGCACCGCATCGACGCCGCGCTGCCAGATCAGCGCGCCATGCTCCCCGAGGGTCACGCCGAGAACGGCTGCGTTGAGCCCGGCCGCCATTTCCAGCAACGCCTCCCTGGGGGAACGGGAGGAGGCTAGGGACAGGAGAGCGGGCTCCGAGAACAGCACGTGGTCCGCCAGGGAGATCAGCTCGCGGAGCACCGCCGGCGGCGCGATATCCGCGTCCGCCACGGCCGGCACCCCATGGCGGCGCGCCTCCCGTAAGACCACCCTTGCTCCCTCCGGCCATCGCATGTCGACCAGCACGGCGGCGGCTCCCGCGATCTCGTGCAGGGGCAGCCAGGCCGGATCCGTGTCGAGGGCCGGATCGGTATAGGGCACCACGAGCCGTTCCCCGGCGCCGTCCACGAGAATCGTCGAAATCGCCGTGCGGGCGCCGGGAACCCTCCGGACCCTGTCGATGCCGACCGATTCGCGGGACATGTCGCGCAGGAAGCTGTCGCCCTCCGGGTCGTCGCCGATTCGCGCCCAGAGTTCGACCCGGCCGCCGAGGCGGGCCACCGCGATGGCGGCAGCGGTGGCCATCCCGGAGGCGGCCTGAACCACGGCCTCCGGCAGCACCTTCGTGCCGTGATCGGGGATCCTGCTGATCTTGAAGATCGTGTCCCAGAACGCGCATCCGAGGCAGATCACAGGCTTGTCCTGCATCGCCGCCATTCGGGGGCCCTTCAGTCCAGCCGGAGAGCGCGGGCGCGGGCGTTCATGATGTGGGCGGACGCGGCTTCGATGGCGGCCTCCACGTCCCGCGCCTTCATGGCCGCGATGATCGCGAGGTGCTCGCGCATGACCGGGACCACAAGATCCTTCTCCAGGCTCGTCTCGCTCTGGCGGATCAGGCGGACCTTGATCCAGTTCACCCGGTAGGCCTTGGAGACGATGTCGTTGTTGAGGTCGTCGATGATGGCCTCGTGGAACTCGCGGTCGACCTGCTGCGCCCTGACGATGACCTCATCGGTCGCGCTCTTCTGAGCCGAGGCGACGATGGCCCGATGCGTTGCTTCGATCTGCTCGATCCTGGCGCTGCTCGCGGTCTGGCAGAAGGACGTGATCGCCTCGCGCTCCAGGATGAGACGGAACTGGAACGCATTGCGGATCAGGCTGATGTCGAGGGGCAGGATCTGCAATCCGCGCCGCGGCACCGTGACGATGAGCCCCTCGACCTCCAGCCGCGGGATCAGCTCCCGAATCGCCCCCAGGGAGTGGCCCGTGAGGGCCACGAGCTCCCGCTGGGTGATGAACTGGCCCGGCTTGATGTCGCTCCTCAGCAGGTGGCGGGTGAACGCGTCATAGGCCTGCTCGCGGAGTTTAGGCTCGGAGCGGGGCGTGCTCACGCAACCGCCCTTGGCGAAGCCCGCAACGGGTCGAGCAGCTTGGCCACGCGGGCTGCGGTCTCCTCGTCGATGGTGGGCAGCGGCGGCCTCGCAAAGGCCCATGCCCGGTCCTGCCGCACATGGGCCACGAGGGCCTTCACCATGGGAATCACCGGATGGCCGGTGATCTCCCGAACCAGCTCCACGATGCGGGGATCGTCGCGTCCGTTCTCCGCGAGGGCGATGACGGCTTCCGGCGCGATGTTGGCGACGCCGCAGATGGAGCCTGCGGCGCCCGCCGCGCAGGCCCGGCCGAGATAGGTCTCGTCGCCCACGAGAATGCTGAGATCGGGAAAGGCCTCGATCAGCGCAAAGGTCGCATCGGCGTCGCCCGCGCTGTCCTTGACGCCGCGGATGGCCCCCGGGAAGGCCTGCACCAGGCGGCGGATGACCCCATGGGACAGGGGCACTCCGGTCATGCCGGGAATGTGATAGAGGATCACGTCGCGACAATCGCCCCCGACCGCCTCGAACACCGCCGCATACCAGGCGAAGAGCGCGTCGTCCGGCGCGGGCCGGAAGTAGAAGGGCGGCGCGAGAAGGACCGCATGGGCGCCTCGGCGCAGAGCTTGGCTGGTGCTGTAGACGGCCTCCTCGATGGAGCAGGCGATGACGCCCTCCACGAGCTGCGCCGCCGGAATGCCGAGGCCGATCAGCTCCGCGGCCACCCGGTCCCGTTCGCCCGCCCCCACCGAGGGACCTTCTCCCGTGGTGCCGAAGATCGTGGCCGTGCGGCACCCGCGGGCGAGGCAATCCTTGGCGTGCTCGGCGAGACGTCGAACGTCGACTCCGCTTCCGGAGAAGGGCGTCACGAGGGCGGGGCTGATGCCGAAGCTGAGGGACAAGGGAATCTCCCGTAATGGTCGGTGCGATGGCTCGACGGGTGTGTTGACACTGACATGTTACAGGGTGCTTAATCCCTGGCAAGCGCGGAAAACGGTTCGCGAGAGACCGATCCATCGAACCAGGGAGGATCATGATCATGACTGACGCATCAGGCACACTCACCCGCCGCTTGTTCCTTGCAAGCACCGCCGCCACGGCCGCCTACGGCCTGGGCGGCGCGATTCCCGCTCTTGCGGACGTGAACTGGAAGAAATACGCCGGCACGAAGATCGGCGTGAACCTGGTCAAGGGGCCCCGCGGCGAGAACCTGCAGAAATACGAGAAGGAATTCACCGATCTGACGGGGATCCAGGTCTCGTCCGAGCAGACCCCCGAGCAGCAGCAGCGGCAGAAGGCCGTGATCGAGCTGAACTCCGGCAGCCCGAGCTTCGACGTGATCCATCTCAGCTATCATGTGCAGAAGCGCCAGTTCGAGAAAGCCGGCTGGCTGGCCGACCTCGGCGCCTTCATGAAGAACCCGGACCTGACGGAGGCGAGCCTCACGGAGAGCGACTTCGCCCAGGCGGGCCTGCTCTACGCCAAGAACCCGCAGGGCCAGATGCTGTCGCTGCCGTTCTCGGTCGATTACTGGATGGTGTATTGGAACAAGGAACTCTTCGCCAAGAAGGGCCTCTCCTATCCGCAGACCTTCGATGAACTGGTCAAGGCGGCCGAGGCCCTCACCGACCCCAAGGAAGGCACCTACGGCTTCGTGGCCCGCGGCCTGAAGAACGCCAACGTGCCCGTCTGGACGAGCTTCCTCCTCGGCCATGGAATCGACCCGGTCGACGCCAGCGGCAACCTGAAGACGGATACGCCGGAGGCCATCGAGGCGGCGCGCCTCTACCAGCATCTCCTCACCAAGACCTCGCCCCAGGGCGTCGCGGGCTTCAACTGGTCGGAATGCCAGTCGGCCTTCCTCCAGGGCAAGATCGGCATGTGGCTCGACGGCGTCGGCTTCGCGCCCCCGCTGGAGGACCCGGAGAAGTCCCGCGTCGTCGGCAAGGTCGGCTATGGGGTCATGCCCCGCGGCCCGAAGGCCCAGGCCTCCGCGACCTTCGGCGACGGCATCGGCGTCACCGCCGCCAGCAAGAACAAGGAAGCGGCCTACCTCTACTGCCAGTGGGCTGTGTCCAAGCTGATGGGCGCGCGCCTCCTGCAGGCGGGCGGCGGCGTGCCGTTCCGCCAGTCGATCCTCAACGATCCGGAAGTGCGCAAGGGCGTGAAGATGCCGCCGGCCTGGATCGATGCGGTGGCGGAATCCGGCAAGATCAGCCGGCTCGGCCTTCCGGTCATCCAGCCCGTGACGGAGTTCCGCGACATCATCGGCATCGGCCTGACCAACCTTCTCGGAGGCGCCGATCCGGCCACCGAGATGAAGAAGGCGACCGAGCAGTTCAAGCCGGTGCTCGAGCGGAGCGAGAAGGCTTGATCGCCTCTGGCCTGAAGCATCGCGCGGCCCCGGTCCGGCGGCCGCGCGATGCGGCGCGGAAGGGACGAAGGGGAGGGCGGTCCCGGAGCATCGCACCCTGCGCCCGATGGCGCAGGAGCGGGGAGTTCACCGATGACCGCTCTGACTGAACGGCAGGCCGCACCCGCCGCAGAGGCGGCGCTCCCCTCCGGCGCCGAGCGGCGCAAGTCCTACTGGCCCTTCGTGGTGCCGGCGGTGGTGGTGGTCGGGTCCGTCATCGTCTTTCCGTGGGTCTTCACGGTCTGGATGAGCATGCATGAATGGACCGTGGGCGGGGCGCGGCGCTTCACCGGCCTGTCCAACTATGCGCGCCTCGTGTCGGACGAGCGCTTCATCGCATCCATCGGCCACACCCTGGTCTATACGTTTCTGGCGGTCGTCCTGCCGCTGATCTTCGGCACGGCCGCGGCGCTGATCTTCAATTCGCGCCTACCCCTCAGGGGCGTCCTGCGCGGCCTGTTCGTGATGCCCATGATGGCCACGCCCGTGGCCATCGCCCTGGTGTGGACCATGATGTTCCACCCGCAGCTCGGCGTGCTCAACTATCTCCTCTCCCTCGTCGGCATCCCGCCGCAGGGATGGGTGTTCAATTCCGCCACGGTGATCCCGTCCCTGGTTCTGGTCGAGACCTGGCAATGGACGCCCCTGGTCATGCTGATCGTTCTCGGCGGCCTTGCGGCCATCCCGAGCGAGCCCTACGAGAGCGCCGCCATCGACGGGGCGAACGCGCTCCAGCGCTTCCGCTACATCACCCTGCCGATGATCGCGCCGTTCCTCATGGTGGCCGTGATCATCCGCACCATCGACGCCCTCAAAAGCTTCGACATCATCTACGCCATCACCCAGGGCGGGCCCGGCACCGCGTCGGAGACCATCAACCTCTACCTCTACAGCGTGGCCTTCGCCTATTACGACATCGGCTACGGATCGGCGATCGCCGTGGTGTTCTTCGCCCTTGTGATCGCCCTGTCGCTCCTGATGCTCCACCTGCGCCAGCGGACCAAGTGGATGGAACTCCAGGGGGGCGCATGAACGGCAGGGCCATCCTCAACACCCTCGGGCTGTGGTTCGCCGCGCTGGTGCTGGTGTCGCCGGCCGTCCTGTTCTTCCTCTGGATGATCTCCCTCTCGGTCAAGTTCGAGGTGGACAACGCCGCCTACCCGCCGATCCTGATCCCCGAGCGCTTCGCCTGGAAGAACTATGCGGGCGTGTTCGAATCGAACCGCTTCGGGCTCTTCTTCCTCAACAGCCTCATCGTCACCGGCGCGGCCACCGGCCTTGCTCTCCTGATCGGCGTTCCGGCGGGCTACGGCATCGCTCGCATGAAGGCCACCAAGGCGGCGGTGGTGGTGCTGATCGCCCGCATGACCCCCGGCCTGTCCTACCTCATCCCCCTGTTCCTGCTGTTCCAGTGGCTCGGCCTCATGGGAACGCTCGTGCCGCAGATCATCGCCCATCTCGTCATCACGGTTCCCATCGTGATCTGGATCATGATCGGCTATTTCGAAACCACCCCCATGGAGCTCGAAGAAGCCGCTCTCATCGACGGGGCCGACCGCTGGGAGGTGTTCCGCCACGTGGCCCTGCCCATCGCCAAGCCCGGCATCACGGTGGCGTTCATCCTGGCGGTAATCTTTTCGTGGAACAACTTCGTCTTCGGCGTGGTGCTGGCGGGACGGGAAACCCGCACCCTGCCGGTGGCGGTCTACAACATGCTGTCCTTCGAGCAGTTGAGCTGGGGGCCCCTGGCGGCGGCGGCCCTCATCGTGACCCTGCCCGTGCTTGTGCTCACCGTCGTGGCGCAGCGGCAGATCGTGGCGGGCCTGACCGCAGGGGCGGTCAAGGGCGGGTAGCGTTCCGGTCCGATGGACGACTCGGTGGTCCCTGGCGACGGCTCGTGCTTCGAGACGCATTGCTGCGCAATGCTCCTCAGCATGAAGCTGCGGGGTGCATCGACACGCGCCTGAAACCCTCCACCCTCATCCTGAGGAGCCCGCGCAGCGGGCGTCTCGAAGGATGATCCGGAAGGCACGGGGAGCACAGGACGAGCCCTCCTCCCCACAAGGGGGAGGGAAACCACAGGTGCCGCTTGTCAGGTCAGCGGTGTGGATTCCCTTCCCCTCCGCTTCGCTCCGGCCGGGAATGACACTCAGGATCTGACAGGTAGGTTGGGACTAGGTGTCATCCCCGGCGAGCGTAGCGAGGGAAGGGGATCGCGTGCAGGATAGAGCGCGATCCTCCCTAGCGGCGGGGACGATAGCTAAGCCGAACCAGCCGCCCTTCCGAAAGAGCCTGAACCCGTCCACCCCATCCCCTCTCCCGTGCGGGAGAGGGGATGGGAATTGCCGCGCTTACTTCAGCATCGTCGCCACATTGTCCTTCGTGACGCGGTCGATGCCGGCGTAGATGATGTCTTCCACCTTCTCGCCCTTCTTGAGCTTCGCAAGGATGTCCATGGCCCGCTCGCCCATCTCGTAGGGCCGCTGGCCGACGAGGGCGTTGGCGTAGCCGTCGCGCAGCAGCTCGAGCTGCACCTTCAGGGTGTCGGCCACCACGAGGGTGAACTTGTTCTGGTCCATGGCGGCCTTGTTCTTGGCCACGAAGCTCTTGTAGGCCTCGGGAACGAACATGGGCCAGCCGCCGACCGGAACGATGGCCGCAAGGTCCGGGTTCGCGGTCTTGAGGTCCTGCATCTGCTGCACGGCGAGCGCGAGGTCGTCGTTGCAATAGGTGGGGGAGCCCGACACCTCGGTCCACTTGGAGCCCTTGAGCGCGTCGCGCACGCCCTCGACCCGCTCCTTCAGGTTGGCGGCGGCGGGACCGCCCGACACCATGGCGTATTTTCCGCCCTCGGGCCGCAGCCGCAGGAGCTCTTCGCCGAGCGCCCGTCCCATGGCCCGGTTGTCGGTGCCCACATGGGCCTGGCGGGCGGAGTTCGGGGCGTCCGCATCGAAGGTGATGACCGGGATGCCTGCGTCGCGGGCGGACTTGATCACGCGCACGGCGGCGGCCGCGTCGGACACGGAAATGGCGATCCCGTCGACCTTCTGGCTGATCAGGTCCTGGATGATCTGCGCCTGGCTCGCCGGCTCATGCTCGACGGGTCCCTTGTAGATGCATTCGATGTTTCCGAGTTCCTTGGCCCGCTTCATGCACCCGTCGCGGGACAGGTCGAAGTAGGGGTTGTTCATCGCCTTGGGCACGATGGCGAATTTCAAGGTCTGCTGGGCAGCCGCGGGAGCGGTGAGCGCCACGGCGGCGACCGCGGCAAGGATCAGGCGTTTCATCATGCTATTCCTCTTGGTTGATGGCTGCCCCGTGGCCGGGGTCTGGTGATCGGCTTCTGTCGGCCGATGGCTCTTGCTTTCGCTCTGACAGGCGAGACGAAACTTTTATGGGGGCCGCATGGCTTCAGGATGACATTCGCATCGTCCGCATCCGGTCGACGAGGACCGCCAGGATGATGATCGCGCCCACGAGCACGATCTGCCAATAGGCGTTGATGCCCGCAAGCACGAGTCCGTTGCGGATCACCTCGATGAGGAGCGCTCCGATCACCGCGCCCGCCGGACCGCCGACGCCGCCGGTGAGGTTCGCGCCGCCGATCACCGCCGCCGCGATGATGGTCAGCTCGTATCCCGTCGCCAGATTGGCCGGGGCGGAGCCGAGCCACCCCACCATCAGGATGCCCGCGAACCCGGCGGACAGGGCGGAGAGCACGTAGACGGCGATCTTCACCCGCTCGACGGCGACGCCCGTGAGCGCCGCCGCCTTCTCGTTGCCGCCGAGCGCGAAGACGTGGCGGCCGAAAGCGGTGTGATGGAGGACGACCCCCAGGATGGCCGCGAGCACGAGCAGGTAGATCACGGCCACCGGAACGCCCGCGATGTTGCCGTCGGTCAGGTCGTAGAACAGGTTCACGTCCGCTCCGGTCGGCGCCTGCCCTCGGCCTTCCGTGACCGCGTAGGCGAGACCGCGCACGATCGACAGCATGCCCAGGGTGGTGACGAAGGGCGACAATCCGACCTTCGCGATGAGCAGGCCGTTGGCGAGGCCGATCAGCACGGCGACCCCGAGCCCGGCGACGAGGGACACGATCATGCCCGCCAGGGGAATGCTCTCGATCGCGGTTCCGCTCACCGCCTGCATGACGATGGCGCAGGTGATCGCCGCGAGCGCCATGGTGGAGCCGACCGACAGGTCGATCCCGCCGGTGACGATGACGAGGGTGACGCCGAGGGTCACGATTCCCACGAAGGAGAAGTTCTTGGCCACGTTGGCGAGATTGCCGGGGCTGAGAAAGGCCGAGCTCAGCAGCGACATGATGATCATGATCGCCACGAGAGCGGCCGCCACATAGGCCGTCTGGCTGGCGAAGAAGCCGCGCCGCCACCACGCGGTCTTGCCCACGTTGGAGAAATCGCCGGCCTCCTTGCCGGACGCCTGAGAGCCGGATGTTTGGGAGATGTCGCTCATCAGGCGGCTTCCTTTGCGCCGGTGATCAGGGCCGTGACCTCCTCGGGGCTCGACTGGCCGATGGGCTTGTCGGCGACCTTGGTGCCGCGGCGCATGACCACCACGCGCTCGCAGACGGAAAAGACATCCGGCATCCGGTGGGAGATCAGGATCACGGCGATGCCCGCATCCCGAAGCCGCCGGATGAGGTCGAGAACCTCGGCCACCTGCCGGACCGAGATGGCGGCGGTGGGCTCGTCCATGAGGATGAGCTTGGCCCGCGCAAGCCTCGTGCGGGCGATGGCCACGGCCTGGCGCTGTCCGCCCGACATGGCTCTGACCACGTCGTCCGGACGGGTCTCCGACTTGAGCTCGCGGAAGAGCTCGCCGGTGCGCCGGTTCATGGCCGCATGGTCGAGGAACGAGAACGGGCCGACCTTGCGCTTGAGCTCGCGCCCGAGGAACACGTTGCCGGCAGCGGTCAGGTTGTCGGCGAGCGCCAGGTCCTGGTACACCACCTCGATCCCGATGGCGCGGGCGTCGACGGGCTTGCTGAAATGCACCTCCTGATCCTCGAAGAGGACCCGGCCATGGGACGGCGGGAAGTTGCCGGCGATGATCTTCACCAGGGTGGACTTGCCGGCGCCGTTGTCGCCCATCAGGCCGACCACTTCCCCCGGCGCAATCGTGAGGTTGACGTGGGAGAGCGCCCGAATGGCGCCGAATTCCTTCCCGATGTCCTCTAGAACAAGGAGCGACAAGCAACTTCCTCCCTTCGTCCCAAGCCCTGCTTGGCCAGCGTCTGCGCGCCGGGGCTCATTTAAGCACGTCGGTCCGTCAGGTGTCACCACCCTTCTGCCGCCCCCATCGACAGGGCTCGTTTTCGATCCCCGCGCGACGATGGCCGCGGCGTCCTGATGTGCAATGCAGCATCGCGGCCAGACGCCCCCGCCGGGCCTGTCGGGGGAGGTAATCCACTTGTGCTTATTTGCCCCCATGCCTATCATCCCTATAGATAAACGGCGATTCCGTTTCGTCTCACAAGCAACAGGGAGAAGCATGCGCTTGGTCGCAACCAGGGCTTAATCTTGAGAAACGGTTGAGGCGGGGCCCCCCCGAGGGATGGCCCCTGAGTAAACTCCTGCAATTCACAACCAATAACGGGCAGCGGCACCTGACCGGGCCCTCTCCAGAGGAAACACCAATGAGAAAATCTTGGCTCCTGGCGGGCCTCATGGCCGCGTCGTTTGGGTTCGCTCAACCCTCTGTCGCGCAGCAGCCGACGATCCCCATCATCGTCAAGGACACCACGTCGTTCTACTGGCAGATCGTGCTGGCCGGCGCCCGCAAGGCGGGGCAGGATCTCAACGTCAAGGTTCAGGAACTCGGCGCGCAATCCGAGGCCGACATCACCGGCCAGATCTCCATTCTCGAGAACGCCGTTTCGGGCAAGCCCGCGGCGGTGGTGATTTCGCCCACGCAGTTCGCAGCCCTCGGCGCGCCCATCACGGAAGCAGCCAAGCGGGTCAAGATCATCGGCATCGATTCCGCCGCCGACAGCAAGGCCTTCACGTCGTTCCTCACCACCGACAACGTGGCCGGCGGACGCGCGGCGGCGGATGCCCTGGCGGCCGCCATGACGGAGAAATTCGGCAAGGCGGAAGGCGAGGTCGCGCTGATCACGTCTCTGCCGGGCGTCGGCTCCCTCGACCAGCGCGCCAAGGGCTTCAAGGAGCAGATCGCCGCGAAGTATCCGGGCATCAAGCTCGTGGCCGACAAGGTCGCCGACGGCCAGCAGACCACCGGCCTCAACATCATGACGGACCTCATCACCTCGATGCCGAACCTGCGGGGCGTGTTCGCGTCCAACCTGATCATGGCTCAGGGCGCGGGCCAGGCCATCGCCGAGAACAAGGCGCAGGACAAGATCAAGCTCATCGGCTTCGACAACGACGAGAAGCTCGTCAAATTCCTCGAGGACGGGGTGATCTCGGCCCTGATCGTGCAGGACCCCTACCGCATGGGTTATGACGGCGTGAAGACGGCGCTGGCGGCCTCCAAGGGCGAGAAGGTGCCCGAGAACGTGGACACGGGGGTGAACACGATCACCAAGGCCAACATGAAGAGCGAACGGTCCCAGGCGCTCCTGAACCCGAAGGTGAAGTAGGGAATGAGCCCGCTCGTTCTCCCTCAGGCGGAGGCCGTCGGATGAGCGGGATCGCACCGGAAGCCGGGGCCGAACGGACCTCCCGTTCGGCCCTGCCTTCCGATGACCTGGGCGACACGCCGGTTCTCGAGCTTTGCAAGCTCGACAAATGGTTCACCGGAACCCATGCCCTGAAGGGTGTCGACCTTGCCTTCCGGCAGGGGGAGGTTCACGCCATCATCGGCGAGAACGGGGCCGGCAAGTCCACCCTGATCAAGCTCCTGACCGGCGCCCATACCCGCACGTCGGGCACGATCCTGTGGCGCGGCAAGGAAGTCTCCCTCGACACCCCTCACGATGCGCTGGCCCTGGGGATCAACGCGGTTCACCAGGAGGTCGTGCTGTGCGCGCACCTGTCGGTGGCGGCGAACATGTTTCTCGGCGAGGAGGACGTGAAATTCGGCCTCCTCAACGACCGCGCCATGGCCCGCAAGGCGCAAAAGATTCTCGACGACCTCGGGTTCCGGCTGCCCGCGGGAGCTCCCCTGAGCTCGCTCACCATCGGCCAGCAGCAGCTGGTCGCGACCGCGCGCGCCGCCGTGCGCGGCACCCGGTTCCTGATCTTCGACGAGCCGACGGCCTATCTGACCCGCAGCGAGGCGGACCAGCTCTTCAGCCTGATCCGCCGCCTGCACCGGCAGGGCATGACCATCGTGTATATCAGCCACCGGCTGGAGGAGATCTTTCAGCTCGCCGACCGAGTGTCGGTGCTCCGGGACGGTCAGCTCGTGGCGACGCGGGTGGTGGCGCAGACCAATGAGCGGGAACTCATCCGCGACATGGTCGCCCGCTCGATCGAAGAGGTGCACTACAAGGAAAAGATCGCGCCGGGCAAGGTGCTGCTCGACGTGAGGGACCTGAGCGGACCCGGTTTCTCCAACGTGTCCCTCACCGTTCGCCGGGGCGAGATCGTCGGGCTCTACGGGCTGATCGGAGCCGGGCGCAGCGAGTTCGCCCATTGCGTGTTCGGCCGGCAGCGGAAGACCTCGGGCCAGATCGCCGTGTCGGGCCGTCCCGTGGAGATCCGCCGCGAGCAGGACGCCATCCGCAACGGGATCGTCCTCCTGCCGGAGAGTCGCCGGGATCAGGGGCTCTGCCTCAACCTGGGCGTCGGCTTCAACCTGAACCTGCCGATCTTCAGGAGCCTGAGCCCCGGCGGCATCGTGCGCCCGGATCTCGAGCGCTCCGCCGCCGAGCGGCAGATGCGCGACCTGCGCATCGTGGCCGCCTCCCGCGGGGTCGACGCCATGACCCTTTCCGGCGGCAACCAGCAGAAGATCGTGATCGGCAAGTGGCTGAGCCACGGGGCCGACCTCTTCATCTTCGACGAACCCACCGTGGGCGTCGACGTGGGCACCAAGGTGCAGATCTACAAGCTCCTGGCCGAACTCCTGAAGAAGGGGGCCGGGGTGATCCTGATCTCGTCCTACCTGCCGGAGGTCTACGACCTGTCCGACACCTTGCACGTGTTCCGCGGCGGCCGGGTGGTGGCCACCCACCTGCCGGAGGAGAAGGTCGATCACGAGACCATTCTGACCGAGGCCATCGGCACATGATGTTGCAATTTTCCAGGGGGCGTTTCCATGGCTGAGGCCGTCGTACAGCCGGCGGGCGGAATGAGGGTCCGCTTCGGGTTTCTTCTCAGCCTCTCGCTGCTGGGGCTCCTGCTGCTCATGTGGATCGCGCTCGCCGTCTCCACCGACAGCTTCTTCACCGCCAACAATTTCGAGAACCTGCTGCGCCAGGCCTCCCTGTGGGCGATCATCGCGGTGGGCCAGACCTTCGTGATCATCACCGGCGGCATCGACCTGTCCGTGGGCGCGGTGGTCGGCCTGTCGTCCACCATCGTGGCGATGCTGCTCAAGGCGGGCGTGCCGATCTGGCTGTCCATCGGGCTGACCCTCATGTCCGGGGTCGCCATCGGGGCCTTTCACGCCTTCGGCATCCTCAGGCTCGGGCTGCCGCCCTTCATCATGACGCTGGCGACCCTCACGGCCCTGCGGGGCATCGGCCTGCTCATGACCAACGGCGCCACCATCTCGGGGTTCTCCACGGAGTTCACGGGCTTCTCCCGCCTGTCCTTTGCGGGGATTCCCTCCCTGTTCTGGATGGTGATCCTGGTGGCGGTGCCGTCCTATATCCTGCTCCACCACAGCCGCTGGGGGCGCTACATCTACGCGGTGGGCAGCAACTCGGAGGCGGCGCGCCTGTCGGGCATCAACATCAGCCGCACCATCTATCTCGCCTATATCCTGTCGGCGACTCTGGCGGCCTTCGCGGGCATCCTCACCGCAAGCCGCATCTCCATCGGCGTGCCGACCACGGGCGAGGGCTGGGAGCTCCAGTCGATCGCCTCCTCGGTGATCGGCGGCACGAGTCTTTTCGGCGCCGTAGGTAGCATCCCGGGGCCGCTGCTCGGCGCCATGCTGCTCACCACCATCAACAACGGCGCGAACCTGCTCAACGTGAACCCGTTCTGGCAGCGCATCATCACGGGCGCGCTGATCATCGTGATCGTCTATTTCGACCAGCTCCGCCGCCGGCGGCGGTGATCCCCCCTCACACGCTGATGATGGCCTTGATCAGGCCTGACTTCTCGTGGGCCCAGCGGGCAAGCGACGCTGGAGCTTCGTCCAGGGTCGTCGAATGACTCGCCAGTTCGTCGAGGGGCACCGATCCGGCGCGGATCGACGCGACCACGTGCTCGAAATCCTCCCGCTGGGCGTTGCGGCTGCCGATCAGCATCATCTCCCGCTTGTGGAACTCCGGGTCCGAGAAGGTGATGTTGTCCCTGACGATGCTCACCAGGACGAACACCCCGCCATGGGCCACCAGGCCGAAGCCGTTCTGAATCGAAGCCGCATTGCCCGTGGCGTCAAAGACCGCGTCGAATCCGTCGCCGCCGGTCAGGCTCATGAGCTCCTCGTTCGAGCTTTCGCCCACGGCGACCCCAGCCCTGAAGCCGAGCCGCTGCGACGCGAAGGACAGGCGCTCCCGGCTCGTGTCGAGAAGGGTCACGTCGAGACCCGCGATGCGGGCGAAGATGGCGACGCCAAGCCCGATGGGTCCCACTCCGATGACCAGGGCGCGCGATCCGATCTCCCCTTGCGACCGGCGCACGGCGTGCGCCCCGATGGCCAGGAACTCCACCATAGCGGCGTCCCGCAGCGACAGGCCCTCGGCCGGATAGAGGTTTTCTTCGGGCACGGCGATGCGCTCGCACATGCCGCCATCCGTATGGACGCCGAGCACGCGGACCTGGGTGCAGCAATTGGGCCTGCCCCTGCGGCACGCCACGCAGGTCTTGCAGGCGATGTAGGGATTGACGATGACCGGCGTGCCGGCCTTCAGCCTGCCGCCCTCCGAAGCCTCGGCCACGATGCCGGACAATTCGTGCCCCATGACCCGGGGATATTCGAGGAAGGGGTGCTTGCCCTCGAAGATGTGGTAGTCCGTGCCGCAGATTCCGATGTGCTTGACGGCGACGGTCGCGTAGCCGCTCGGGACCGGTCCCGGCTCCGGGCGATCGACCACTTCCAGTCGTCCGGGAGAATGACAGATGACCGCCTTCATGAGGGCCTCGCAGGTGCGTCGGGAAGGTGCGTCGGGAAGCGTCTACTCGAGAGGGAGAACGCCGGTCTTGAGGATCAGGTTGCCGTAGAGCCTCCGCTCCCCGGTGGCGACGATGAAGGCCGCCTGCCTCGCCCGCTCGTAGAACGCGAAGCGCTCCAGGGACTTCACTTCGAAAGGCCCGGCCAGGTTCGTGACGAGCTCCGCGAAGGTCTGGCAGATGGGCGGAACCGCCGCCGGGTCGCCCACCACCTCCATGCGGAAGGCCGCCGCCTCCGCGAAGGTGTCGAGGGGCAGGTGGGTCAGGATGGCGTCGGCTGCGGCGACCGCATCGACTCCGTCGAGGCGAACGACCCGCGGGCCGAGGGAATGGGACGGGAAGTTGGCGTCGGCGATGACCACCTCGTCCCCGTGGCCGAGGCTTCGGAGGGCATGGAGAAGATCCGGGCCGAGAAGGGGATGTATGCCGCGCAGCATCGAGGGCTCCTTACTGGTTCATTGCAACATCGTCGAAGGCCCGCCGGGCCTCCTGCGGAACGGGGACGGGCCCCAGCAGCCGGCCCACCTCCGTGGACAGGACATAGGAGTCCCGCGGCCTGTCGCGCAATACGTCCCCCGTGGGGCTTTTCATGGGGTCGATCCTCCCTCGCCACGCGACGGGGGCTCGTCGCGTAGCCGATAGAACGAACGGGCGACATCGCCCAAGATCAGCGTCCGTTCGCTCTCCGACAGGTGCGCAATAAGACCCCGCGCCTGGCCGAGCCAGCCGGAATAGGGCGCGGCCAGCTCGACCACCGGCCAGTCCGATCCCCACATGAGGCGCTGCGGGCCGAACACCTCGATCAGGTGCTCCACGAAGGGCCGGAGGTCCCTTGCGCCGGTCCGCTCGCCGGCTTCGGTGAGCAGGCCGGAGAGCTTGCAGACCACCTGCGGGCGCCTGGCCACGGCAGCGATCCCCGGGGCCCAGGCCTCGAAGCCCTCCCGGCCCCTGGCGATCTCCGGCTTCGCCCCATGGTCCACCACCACGGGAAGGTTGGGATAGCGGTCCACGAAGGCGACGAGCGCGTCGAGGTGGGGCGGCTTGACCAGCGCGTCGAAGGTCAGCCCCATGCGCTCGACGGCCGCGAGGGAAGGCTGCAGGCCCGGGCGCAGCATCCAGTCCACGTCCGGGATCGACTGGATCATCGGGCGGATGCCGCGGAACTTCGGGTTGCCGGCAAAGCGCTCCAGGCTTGCGAGGTGGGCGGGCTGCTCCAGATCGATCCAGCCCACGACCCCGGCGACGAAGTCGGTCCCCTCCGCGATGTCGAGGATGAAGGCCGTGTCCTCCAGGTTGGGCGCCACCTGAACGATCACCGTTTCGGACACGCCCGCAGCCTCGATCCGGGACCGCAGGTCCGAAGGGGCGTAGTCCCGGTAGATCGGCTTCAGGTCGGGGGTCGGCCAGTCGAACCAGGGCGCGCTCAAGGACCAGAAGTGCTGGTGCGAATCGACAATTCTCAAGGCTGTTCACTCCCTGCGGAACCGGGCATGCAGCGCCGTGCCCAGGCTCCCGGCCATCCTAGCACCCGTGCGGACGCGAAGGCTAGGCAGGCGCCGCCCCCTTGCGGCAGGCCCGGTCGGGAGGGTTGGCGGCGGGGCGGTTTTGGCCGACACTGCCGATCCAGGCAGCACTCGGGGTAGGCCGGTCGCGCCACGGCGTCCGGAACCGCCGCTGCGAACATCGTCGAGCCATGGCGCGTCCGAAGCGTGGCTTCGCAGAGCCTTGAGGTGGAGCATGTCCTTTCCAGCGCCCTCGACCATGGATAGCCGCTGGGAGCAGATGTTCCCGGTTCTGGACGCGATCGAGATCCAGCGGCTGCGCCGGTTCGGGCAACCTCGCAGCTACGGGCCCGGCGAGGCGCTGATCAAAGCCGGCGAAGCGGGCCATGGCCTCGCGGTCATTCTGGCCGGCACGGTGCAGATCACCCAGCGCGATTCCGAACGGCGCACGCCGATTGCCACCCATGAGGCCGGAGCCTTCATGGGCGAGATCGCACAGCTCTCCGGCAGGCCTTCCCTGGTGGACGCCTATGCGGAAGGACCCGTGGAGGTGCTGATCATTCCGCCCGAGCGGCTGAGGGCGGTGCTGGTCGCCGAGGCGGAGCTCGGGGAGCGCATCATGCGGGCGCTGATCCTGCGGCGGGTGCAGCTCATCGAGAGGGGCGCCGGCGGGCCGATCATCGTGGGGCCGGCCGCTCACGGCGACGTGCTTCGCCTGGACAGCTTCCTGTCCCGCAACGGCCACCCCCACCAGAGCCTCGACCCGGACACCGATCCGGACGCGCGGGCGCTGGTGGAACGCTTCGACGTGGACCCCGGGGAACTGCCGATCGTGCTGTGTCCCGGAGGACAGCTCCTGCGCAATCCGGGCGAGACCGAGCTTGCCCGCTGCCTCGGGCTGGTGAGCGCGATCGATCCCGACAGGCTCTACGACGTGGCGGTGGTGGGGGCCGGACCCGCGGGCCTGGCGACGGCGGTCTATGCGGCCTCGGAGGGCCTCTCCGTCCTGGTGCTCGACTGCCGCGCCTTCGGCGGCCAGGCGGGCGCGTCGGCCCGCATCGAGAACTACCTCGGCTTCCCGACCGGCGTGACCGGCATGGCCCTGATGGCCCGCGCCTATACGCAGGCGCAGAAGTTCGGGGCCGAAATGGCGATCCCGGACGAGGCCGTGGGCCTCGAATGCAATCACGCCACGGGAGAGGGCCCGTTCACCCTGCGGCTGTTCAACGGCGAGCGCGTCAGGGCCCGCGCGGTGGTGATCGCCAGCGGAGCCCGGTACCGGCGGCTCGATGTGGAGAACCTGGAGCGCTTCGAGGCCTCGAGCGTGCATTACTGGGCGTCGCCCCTGGAAGGGAAGCTGTGCGCCGGGCAGGAGGTCGCGCTCGTGGGCGCAGGCAATTCGGCCGGTCAGGCCGTGGTCTATCTCGCGAGCCGGGCTGCGAAGGTATGGCTGCTCGTGCGGGGGCGGGACCTCGCGTCGAGCATGTCGCGCTATCTGGTCGACCGGATCGAGGGCCTCTCCAATGTGGAGATCGTCACGCAGGCCCAGGTCACGGGCCTCGAGGGAGAGGGGAACATGCTGGACGGCGTCCGCTGGCGTCTGGCGTCGGGCGAAGAGGTTCGCCGCCCGATCCGCCACCTCTTCCTGTTCATCGGCGCAGCGCCGAACACGGGCTGGCTGAGCCAATCCCCCGTGGCGCTGGACCCGCAGGGCTTCATCCGGACGGGAGCCGGGATCGCCCCCGACAAGCGGCTGCTGGAGACGAGCCTCCCGGGGGTTTTCGCCATCGGGGACGTGCGCTCAGGCTCGGTGAAGCGCGTGGCGTCGGCCGTCGGCGAAGGAGCGCAGGTGGTTGCCGCGCTCCATGACTATCTGGCCGAAACCGGCCATGAGGTTCCCGTCACGGCGGTGGCTTGAGCATCCCTGCGGACGTGCTTCCGCACGGCGGGCGGCGTCGGGCCAGGCAGGCGCATCCCTCTTGATGGGCGCCAAAGCCGGCGCCCGCGCCCACATTTCAATTGCGGGGACCGACGCTTCTCACCATAGTCGCCTGATCGAAGGGCGCTTTGCCTCTCCCCCACATGTGAAAGCCATCAGCATGATGTTCTCGTCCCGTGACGCCGGCACCGTGGATCGGCTCCTCCGCGAGGCCGCTCGGGTGGAGATCATGCCGCGCTTCCGCAACCTGTCCGCCCACGAGGTCAGGCAGAAGTCCTCTCCCATGGACTTGGTGACGGACGCGGACGAGGCGGCCGAGCGGATGATCGCCAAGGGGCTGCTGCAGGCCTTTCCCCAGGCGGTGCTGGTGGGAGAAGAGGCCACGGAGAAGGATCCCTCGCTGCTGACCAAGCTGGCGGATGCGGATCTGGCCTTCGTGATCGATCCCGTGGACGGGACCAAGAACTTCGCCTCGGGCCTCCCGCTGTTCGGCGTGATGGTGGCGGCCATCATGCGCGGGGAGGTGGTGGCCGGCCTGATCCACGATCCCCTCGGGGACGACACGGCCATCGCGGTTCGCGGGGAGGGGGCCTGGATCGAACGGCCCGGAGTCAGCCGGGTCGACCTGCGGGTTGCGCCGCCCGTTCCCGTCCGGGAGATGGCCGGATGCGCCTCGTGGCATCACATGCCGGAGCCGATGCGCTCCACCGTTGCGGCCAACCTGGCGGGCTTCGGCGGCGCGGCCTGCTACCGCTGCGCGGCGCACGAATACCGCATGACCGCCGCCGGGCATTCCCACTTCCTGGCCTATGCGAAGCTCATGCCCTGGGATCATGCGGCCGGCTGGCTGCTCCACCGGGAAGCGGGCGGCTACTCGGCCCGCTTCGACGGCTCCGCCTATCGGCCCACCACCCACGAGGGCGGGATCATCTGCGCTCCCGATCGGGACAGCTGGCAGGCCATCCACGAGACGCTGTTCAGGCCCGTATAGGCCCTCTCAACCGATCGTGGCGACGCTCATGTCGCCCTGCTCGGACTGGCGCGGGCCGAACTGGGAGGTGCTGGTCGTCGGCCGCCCGGTGATCAGGTCCGCGCAGCGGCTTCCCATCATCATGGCGGGGGCGTTGGTGTTGCCCGCGTTGATGTTCGGCATGGCCGACAGGTCGCAGATGCGCAGGTTGTCGACGCCGCGCACGCGCAGCCTCGAATCGAGCACCGCCATGGAGTCGCTGGCGGTTCCCATCCGGCAGGTGCCGGCGGGGTGATAATTGGTCTTCACGAAGCGGCGGCAATGCTTCATGAGCGCCTCGTCGCTGAGGTCGCTCGGGTCGGGAATCGCCACCTGCTTGATGCGCTCCTTGAGCGGGCTCGTGGTGAAGGCGCGCAGGAAGAAGCGCTGCCCGTCCATCATGGCGCGGGCGTCGGCGGGGTCCTTCAGCAGGTTGGGCGAGACCAGGGGCATGTCGTCCGGACTGGCGGAGCGCAGGCGCACGAAGCCGCGGGATTTCGGCTTCACCACCACGGTGGTGATGGTGAGCCCATAGGTGTCCTGGACGAGGGTCAGGGTGTCGCGGTCGAGATAGACGATGGGCACGCAGAAGGCCTGGATCGTCGGCTCCCCCTCCGGGTCGGTGGGGTTCACGAAGGCCCCGGCCTCCACGCCGGCGGACAGGATCGGGCCGCTGCCGAACAGCCTGAAATGGATGCCGTTGAGAAGCATCCGCCAGCCGACGCCCTGCTTGTAGTAGCCGTAGGGACCGTTGGCCATGGAGATCATCGGCACCTCCGGGTGGTCGATGAGGTTCTCGCCGACGCCGGGAAGATCGGCGATGCAGTCGATGCCGTGCTGGCGCAGCTGGTCGGCCGGGCCGATGCCGGACAGCATGAGCAATTGCGGGGTCACCAGCGCCCCGGACGCCATGATGACCTCCCCGTCCGCATAGACCTGGTGGTCGGCGCCCTTGGCGTCGCGGTAGACCACGCCCACCGCGCGCCCGTTCTCGATCAGGATGCGGCGCACCCGCGACTTGAGGCGGATCGTCAGGTTCGGATTGTCGGCCAGCGGCGCCAGGAAGGCATAGGCCGCGCTGCTGCGCTTGCCGCGCCGGTTCATGAACTGATAGAAGCCCACGCCCCGCTGCTTCGGCCCGTTGAAGTCCGGGTTGAAGGGTTCGCCCAGGGCCTGGATCGCCTGCACGAACCAGCGCGACATGTCGTTGATGTGACCGGGGTCGGACACCAGCAGGGGCCCGTCCGCCCCGTGCAGGTCGTTGTAGAGCCGGTTGTTGCCTTCCATGGTGCGGAAATGCGGCAGCACGTCGGACCAGCCCCAGCCGGGGTAGTCGTTCTCCCCGTGCAGCATCTCGTCCCACTCGTCGTAGTCGGACGGCCGGCCGCGCATGTAGACCTGCGCGTTCACCGACGAGCCGCCGCCGAGCACGTTGGCCTGCGGGATGTCGTGCATCCGGCCGTCCAGGTGCTCCTGCGGGATCGTGGTGTGGTAGCGCATGTACTTGCTGCCGTTGATCATCTTGAAGATGCCCGGCGGCATGTCGAGGAGCGGGTGGCGGTGGGAGTACCCGCCTTCGAGCAGCAGCACCCGCGCGCCTTCATTCACCAGCCGCGCGGCCGCAACCGAGCCCGACGAGCCGCCGCCCACGACGATATGGTCGAAACGCTCTTTCATTCCTGCACCTTGTTCAACGGTTGGGCAGTCCTTCAAGCCTGAACGAATGTCTGCTTCTGCGTCCCCAGCCCCTCGATGCCCAGCTCCACCACGTCGCCGGCCTTGAGGAAGACGGGGGGCTTCTGGCCGAGGCCGACGCCGGGCGGCGTGCCCGTCGAGATGATGTCGCCCGGATGCAAGCTCATGAACTGCGACAGGTACGACACCAGGAAGGCCACGCCGTAGACCATGGTCCGGGTGCTGCCGTCCTGGAAGGTGCGGCCGTTGACCTTCAGCCACATGGGCAGGTTCTGCGGGTCCTCCACCTCGTCGCGGGTCACGAGCCAGGGGCCGATGGGCCCGAAGGTGTCGGCGCTCTTGCCCTTGGTCCACTGGCCGGAGCGCTCCGCCTGGAAAGCCCGCTCCGACACGTCGTTGACGAGGCAGTAGCCCGCCACGTGCGAGAGGGCGTCGGCCTCCTCGATGTATTTGGCGTGCCGACCGATCACCACGCCGAGCTCGACCTCCCAGTCGGTCTTGGCGGAGTTGCGCGGGATCTCCACGTCGTCATTGGGTCCGCAGATGGCCGAGGTCGCCTTCATGAAGATGATGGGCTCCGGCGGCACCGTCGCGCCGGTCTCCGCCGCATGGTCCGAGTAGTTGAGCCCGATGCAGATGAACTTCCCCGTGCCGGCAACGCAGGGGCCGATGCGGACCGCCCCGTCCACCAGCGGCAGGCTGTTGGGATCGACCCCCCGCAGGGCCTCGAGGCCCTCCGGGGTGAGAACCTGGCCGGCGATGTCGGGCACGACGCCCTCGAGGGAGCGGATGCGCCCCTGAGCGTCGAGGAGGCCGGGCTTTTCCTGGCCGCGGGAGCCGTAACGGAGGAGCTTCATGGTGGTGATCCCTGTTCAGGCGGTCCAGCCGCCGTCGATGATGTGCAACTGTCCCGTGGTATAGGCGGAAGCGTCGCTCGCCAAGTAGACGACGAGGGCGGCGATCTCCTCCGGGGTTCCCAGGCGCCCCATGGGCTGGCGGGCCACGAAGGCGGCGCGCGCCTTCTCGTAATCCCCCTGCGCCCGCATGCGGTCGTGGAGCGAGGGCGTTTCCACGGTGCCGGGGCAGATCGCGTTGCAGCGCACCCCCGCCGCCACGTAGTCGGCCGCAATCGAGCGGGTGAGCCCGGCCACCGCCGCCTTGGTGGCGCAGTAGGCGGCCCGGTTCGCCACGCCTTTGACGGCTCCGGCCACCGAGCTCATGTTGACGATGGAGCCGCTTTTCCGCTCCACCATGCCCGGCAGATAGGTGCGGATCATGCGGAACATGGCCGTCACGTTGAGATCCACCGAGAAGGCCCAGGCCTCCTCGTCACAGTCGAGCAGGGGGCCCTGATGGACCGTGCCGGCGCAGTTGAACAGGGCGTCCACGGGGCCGGTGCGGCCGTAGACCGCCTTGATGGAGGAGGGGTCCCGCACGTCGAGGCGAAGGGTCGTGATCGAAGGCCGCTCGGCCGAGAGCGACGCGAGCGCGTCCTCGTTGATGTCGGTGGCGAACACCGCGGCGCCGGCGTCGGCGAGAGCCAGCGCCGAGGCGCGGCCGATGCCCTGGGCGGCCGCCGTCACCAGGGCGGTCCGTCCGGCGAGAAGTGTGTGTGAGAAGGCGTTCATGAGGATGTCTCGCGAGTGTCCGGTATGCCTGCGGATCAGGCCTTGATCTTCTCAAGCCCCTGCCAGTCGAAGGCGATGCCGTGGCCGGGGCGGTCCGGCGCCAAGGCGAAGCCATCCTGAATCTTGAGGGGCTCGGCGATGTAGCGCTCCAGGCCGAAGCCGTGGGCTTCGAGATAGGAGCGGTTGGGGCAGGCCGCCAGGAGATGCACGGTCACGTCATGGGCCCCATGGCTGGTGACCGGCAGGTTGAAGGCCTCGGCCAGGTGGGCGATCTTCATGAACGGGGTCACGCCGCCGCAATTGGTGACGTCGGGCTCCGGATAGGTCACCGCGCCCGCGGCCACGTAGAGCTTGAACTCCCAGATCGTGCGCAGGTTCTCGCCCGCCGCGATGGGCACCCCGCCCTCGCGCACGATGCGGGCATGGCCCGCCGGATCGTCGGGAATCGTCGGCTCCTCGAGCCAGGTGAGGTCATGGGGCTGGAGGGCGCGGGCGGCGCGGATCGCCCCGTCGACGCTCCATTTCATGTTGGCGTCGGCCATGAGCGGGAAGGCCGCGCCGAGATGCTCGCGCATGGCTTTGACCCGCTCCACGTCCTCGAACAGTTTGGCGCGGCCGACCTTCATCTTGATGGCGCGAAAGCCCTTGCCGAGATTGTCGTCCGTCTGGCGCAGGAGCTGGTCCAGGGGCAGGTCGAGATCGATGCCGCCCGCATAGCACGGCACCCGGTGATCGTAGCCGCCCAGCGCCTTCCAGAGCGGAAGGTTGGCGCGCTTGGCCTTCAGGTCCCACAGGGCCATGTCGAAGGCCGAGAGCGCCAGAACGGTCGGGCCGCCGCGGCCGCCGTAATGGAGCGCCCACCAGGCCTTGTGCCAGAGGCGCTCGATCTCGTCGGCCTCCTCGCCGTTCATGATCTCCGGGAACTCGCGGGACAGCACGGCGTCGATGGCGGCCCCGTTGCGCCCCACCGTGAAGGTGTAGCCCGCGCCCTCGGCCCCGTCGCTGTCGCGGATGCGGATGGTGTTGAGCTCGAAGGCCCGCATCTCGCCGTGCATGGAATCCGTGAGCACGGTGGGCAAGGGGATGCGGTAGAAGCCAGTTTCTAGATGGGCGATCCGGGGCATGGGTTTTCTCGTCAGCTCGATGGTTCGTGTTCTGTTGCGGGCCTGCCTTGCGGTCAGGCCGTCTCTTCCGCGCGCACGCTCAGGCGCGCCTGGATCGCCACGACGAGGAGCAGGAACGCGCCGCGGATGACCGATTGCCAATAGGCCGAGAGGCTGATCCAGCCGAGGCCGTTCTCGAAATTGAGGATGTTGAAGATGAGGCCGAGCAGCAGCACGCCCGCCAGGGTGGAGCCCACGGAGCCGACGCCCCCCGTCAGGAGGGTGCCGCCCACCACCACCGCCGCGATGGCGAACAGCTCCCAGCCCACGCCCTCGATGGGCTGGCCCGCGCCGAACTGCGCCGCGAGGATCACCCCCGCAAGGCCCGCGAGGCCGCCGCTCGCCAGGTAGACGAGCGCCTTCACCCGCTCCGCCGGCAGCCCCATGAGCCGCGTCGCATCCTCGTTGCCGCCGATGGCCAGAACCGTGCGCCCGAAGGAGGTCAGGTTGAGAACCAGGGAGCCCAGGAGATAGGCGACGAGCGCGATCCAGGCCGGAATGGGAAAGCCGAGGAAATCCCCCTGGCCCAGCTCCGTGAAGCCGGATTCGTACGACACCGAGACCGACTGGTTGCCGGCCAGCAGCAGGGCGCAGCCGCTCGCCGCCAGCATGGTGGCCAGGGTGGTGATGAAGGGCAGGATGTTGAGCCGGGTGATGATGAAGGCGTTGCAGGCGCCGACCGCCAGCCCCGCCGCCAGGCCCCCGAGAAGCCCCGGCAGGGCCCCGTAGGGCGACAGCAGGGCGGCCACCACGCTGCCGAGCGCCGCCGTGGAGCCCACGGAGAGGTCGATGCCGCCGGTGATGATGACGAAGCACATCCCGAGCGCCACCAGGGCGAACATGCTGTTGTAGCGCAGCACGGAGAGCACGTTGAACGAGCCGAGGAAATTCTCGTAGCGCATCCAGCCGAACACGACGAGCGCCACGAGGGCGAGCAGCACGCCGAAGCGGCCGATGTTGCGAAGAACGTTGAGGGTGGCGGTGCTTCCCATCGTCAGCCTCACCGCTGGCCTTGCCGCTGGAGCCAGACGGCCAGCACGATGATGCCGGCCTTCGCCACCAGGGCCGCGGCGTCGGGCACGCCGTTGGCGAGGAGGGTGTAGCGGACGAGCTGGATGATGAGCGCGCCCACCAGGGTGCCGATCACCGTGGCGCGGCCGCCCGTGAGGAGCGTTCCGCCCACGGCCACGGCTGCGATGGCGTCCAGCTCCATGCCGAGGCCGACCAGATTGGCGTCCGCGGCGGAGTTGCGGGCGATCACGATGAGGCCGGCGATCCCCGACAGGAGGCCGCTGATGAGGTAGACCCGCTGCTTCACGGACGCCACGGGAATGCCGGACAGGCGGGCGGCGCGCTCGTTGCCGCCGATGGCGAGGATCTGCCGGCCGAACACGGTCCGCCGCAGCATCCAGGCGGCGGCCACCACCACGATCACCATCAGAATGGCCTGGAAGGGAATGCCGAAGATGCGCCCGAGGCCGATGAACTGGAACCCCGGCAGGTTGAACACCTGGAGATTGCCGTTGGTGAACACCTGCGCGATGCCTCGGCCGGCGATGAACAGCACGAGGGTGGCGATGATCGGCTGGATGCGCAGGCGCGTGATGAGCCAGCCGTTGAACCAGCCGAGAGCGCCGACGACGAGAACCGGCACCACGAAGGCCAGCGTGATGCCCACCGCCGGGTGGGGCACGGGAAAGAGCTTGCCCAGAAAGATCAGCGGAGCGATGGCGCCCGCAATGGCCATGAGCGCGCCCACCGAGAGATCGATGCCCCCGGTGGCGATGACCAGTGTCATGCCGACGGCCACGATCACGATGGCGCAGACCTGGGTCAGGTTGACGTTGAGGGTCTGCCAGGTGGCGAAGTTGGGCGTGATGGCGAGATTGACCAGGATGAGCAGGGCGAGCGCGATCCAGGCCCCGTGGCGCGTGAGAAAGCTCTTGATGTCGAAGCGGGATGCTCCTCGGGCGGGGGGAAGGGTCGCTGCGGTGTCAGCCATGGCCTGCCTCCTCGTGACCGTGAGCCATGGCGGCCATGACCCTCTGCTCGTTCACGGCGCTGCCCTTGAGCTCGGCGACCGTGCGCCCGTCGCGGAGCACGAAGATGCGGCTTGCGGCCTCCACCACCTCCTCCAGCTCGGAGGAGATCATCAGCACGCCGAGGCCCTGTCCAGCAAGCTCGCGGACCAGGCTGAGGATCTCGGCCTTGGCGCCCACGTCGATGCCGCGGGTCGGCTCGTCGAGGATGAGAAGCTTGGGGTTCATGCAGAGCCAGCGGGCGAGGAGCACCTTCTGCTGGTTGCCGCCGGAGAGTTCGCGGATGCGCTGCTCGGGCCCGGAGCAGCGGATGCCGAGGCGTTTGATGAAGTGGTCGACGATCTCGCGGCTCTTCGCCTCGTCCACGATGCCGCGCCTGGCGAGCTGCGGCATGAGGGCGAGCGTCAGGTTCTCGCGCACCGACATGTCCGGGATGATGCCCTCGAGCTTGCGGTCCTCGGAGCAGAAGCCCATTCCGGCGCCGATGGCGTCCGAGGGCTCCCTGATCCCGTCGCCCGAGCCGGCAAAGCGGATCGTGCCCGCATCGGGCCGGTCGACCCCGAACACGGCGCGGGCGGATTCGGTCCGGCCCGCCCCGAGCAGGCCTGCGAGGCCGACGATCTCGCCGGGACGGACCTGGAAGTTCACGTTGCGGACCTTGCGGCCAATGGCGAGGTCCTGGACCGTCAGCACCGGCTCCTGAAGGCCGGCGTCCTCGGCCTTGTGGCCCTCCTGCAGAACCTGGGTGAGCTCGCGCCCCAGCATGGTGGTCACCAGATCCATGCGCGACAGCTCCGCCATGGGGGCGACCTGCACCGTGCGCCCGTCGCGCATGATGGTGACGCGGTCGCACACCGCGTAGAGCTCGTCGAGCTTGTGGCTGACGAAGATGACGGAGACGCCCGCCCCTTTGAGCTGGCGGATCACGTTGAACAGCACCTCGACCTCGCGCTCGTCGAGGGAGGAGGTCGGCTCGTCCATGATCACGAGCTTGGCGTCGAAGCCGATGGCTCGGGCGATGGCCACCATCTGCTGCACGGCGGTGGGATAGGCCATGAGCGGGCGGCGCACGTCGATGTCGATCTTGAAGCGGGCGAGAAGCTCGCGGGCCTCCACATGCATGGCCGACCAGTCGAGCAGGCCGAAGCGGCGCTTCTCGCGGCCGAGGCAGATGTTCTCGGTGACCGAGCGGTAGGGCACCAGGTTGATTTCCTGGTAGATCGTGCTGATGCCTGCTCCTTGCGCCTCCTGCGGCGAGGCGAAGGCCGCAGGCCTGCCGTCGAAGACGACCTCGCCCGCGTCCTTGGTGTAGTAGCCGGTCAGGATCTTGATCAGCGTGGACTTGCCGGCGCCGTTCTGGCCGATGAGGGCGTGGACCTCGCCCTTCTCGACCACGAGCTCCGCCGCGCGCAGGGCCGGTATGCCGGCAAAGCGCTTGTCGATCCCGTGCATGCTGAGGAGCGGCGCCATGAGAGGTCCGTTGAAAATCCTGCTGGAGAGAAAAGGCGCTGCCCGGCCCCCGTCGGGCAGCGCAGTTGCAATCAGTACGCGTCGGCGATGAGCTGCGCCGCGTTGGACTTGTCGAAGAAGCGGTCCGTGTTCACCACCCAGGGCTGGATCTGCTCGCCCTTGGCGTAGCGGGCCAGCGTCTCGAAGGCCTTCGGTCCGAACTTCGGATTGCACTCGACGGTGGCGAGCATCTTGCCGTCGATGATGGCCTGGAGCGCGTCGCGGGTGCCGTCGATGGACACCACGATCACGTCCTTGCCGGGCTTCTTGCCGGCGGCTTCCAGGGCCGCGATGGCGCCGATGGCCATCTCGTCGTTGTGGGCGTAGATGGCGGTGGCGTCGGGATGGGCCTGGAGCAGGGTCTCGGCCACCTGACGGCCCTTGTCGCGGGCGAAGTCGCCGGACTGGGACGCCACGATCTTCATGCCGGCATGGGCCTTGATGTAGTCCTCGAAGCCCTTGCGCCGGTCGTTGGCCGGGGAGGAGCCCGTGGTGCCCTCGAGCTGGATGATCTTGGCGTTGCCGTTCATGGCCTTGGTGAGGGCCTCGGCCGCGCGCTTGCCCTCGTCGACGAAGTCGGAGCCGATGAAGGTGACGTAGTCGCGGCCCGCCTTGGCAAGGTTCTGGTCCACGTTGCGGTCAAGGAGAACCACCGGGATGCCGGCCTTCTTGGCCGCCATGACGGCGGGGATCAGGGGCTTCTCCTCGCGGGGCGCGAGGAAGATCAGGTCGACGCCCTGGGCGATCATCGAGTTGACGTCGGCCACCTGCTTGGCGGCGGAACCGGCGGCGTCCGTGTAGACGAGCTGGTGCCCGAGCTTGGCGGCCTCGGCCTTCATGCTCTCCGTCTGCGCGATGCGCCACGGGTTGTTGGACTCGGTCTGGGCGAAGCCGACCTTGTACTTGTCCTTCTGCTTCAGCTTGGGCAGCTCCTGGGCGGACGCGCCGGCGAGCCCGAGGCTCATGGCGGCGACGCCTGTCGCGAGGGCCAGGAAAGTTCTTCTGAGCATCGTATTCCTCCATGGGAATGCTTGTTTTCAGCCCCTTGCCGGGGTCTTGTTCAGGATGTTGCGCGGCCGGTGAGGGCCGCGAGGCGTCACCAGCGGACGTAAGTGGTCTGCTTCCGCAGGTATCCGTCGAAACCGTATTTGCCGTCCTCGCCCCCGAGGCCCGAGTGCTTCCAGCCCGTGTGGAAGCCCTGCACCAGCTCGCCGCAGGGGCGGTTGACGTAGAGCTCGCCGAAGGACAGCTCCCGCGACAGGCGCATCACCCGGCGCAGGTCGTTGGTGTAGACGTAAGCCGACAGACCGTAGCTCGTGTCATTGGCGAAGGCCAGGGCCTGCTCGAAGCTGTCGACGGTCATGACCGGCGCGACGGGGCCGAAGATCTCCCGCTGCATGACGGAGGCCTCGTTGGTGTCCACCCGCAGCACCGTCGGCTCGAACCAGTGGCCGCGGGAGAAGGCGCCTTCCGTCAGGCGGCGGCCGCCCGCGAGCACCTCGGCTCCGGCCGCGACCGCCTGGTTCACGATCTCCTCGACCTTGTCCACCTCCGGGCGGTTCACCTTGGGGCCCATGTCGGGATTGGTCATGGGATCGGCGAGCCGCATCCCCTTCACCCGCGCGACGAACTTGTCGAGGAAGGGCTCCGCGATGTCCCGGTGCAGGTACATGCGCTCGTTGCAGGTGCAGATCTGCCCGCAATTGGTGAAGCGCGACACGACGGCGGCTTCCACCGCGGCCTCGATATCCGCGTCGTCGAGGACGATGAACGGGGCCTTGCCGCCGAGCTCCAGGCGGATGACCTTCAATTCGTGGGCGCCTGCCGCGTAGATCTCCCGTCCCGCGCGCACGCTGCCGGTCATGGTGATCATGTCGCTCAAGGGAGAGCGCACGAGGGCGTCGCCCACCTGGCGCCCGTCGCCGGTGACCACGTTGAGCACGCCCTTGGGGATGCCGACCTCATGGGCGAGGCGGGCGATCTCGATGGCCGAGAGGGGCGTCGATTCGTGCCCCTTCACCACCATGGTGTTGCCGGCCACGAGCGCCGGGCCGATCTTGCGGGCGGCGAGAGCGGCCGGATAGTTCCAGGCGGTGAGGCCGACCACCACCCCGAAGGGGACGCGGCGGATCCACACCTCCTCGTTCGGGAAGTCGGAGGGCATGATGTCGCCCTCGATGCGCCGCGCGCTCTCGGCCGCGAACGTGAGGAACGTGACCACCGCGTCGATCTCGCCCTCGGCCTGGTTCAGGGGCTTGCCCTGCTCCAGCACCACGATCCGGGCGAGGTGATCCTTCTCCCGGCGCACGGCGGCGGCCAGGTCCTGCACGTAGCCGGCGCGCACGATGGGCGGCAGGGCGGCCCAGGCGGGCTGCGCCCGGCGGGCGGCCTCCAGGGCAGCGTGGGCGTCCTCCACCGATCCCGCAGGAACCGTGGCGAACACAGCCTCGTTGGCGGGGTTCTCGACCTCGGAGCGGCCGGGGGTCCTGCCGTCGGTCCAGGCGCCGTCGATATACATCTGGTAGTGGGTCACGGTCTCGGCGCGACTGGCTTGAATCGAAGCGGTCATCGGTGACCCTCTCAGGTTTCCCGGCGCGGGGCGCAGGGGGCGGAGGCCGACCGGGCGGCGCCGTGGGATGGCGTCACCTGTCTGTCCTCCAGAGATTGCCCAAGCGTAGCAATGTCAAACCAAACGTCATTTCCTGATCTATTTGGTTCGACCGGATGGAGGATGATGGGAAGGGGGAAGGCTGTCAAGTGCTATCGTTCCATCCTTTTTCCGTCAAAATTATGCCGGTAGAATGCCGCTTTGCCCGGTCAGCCATAGTCTCGTCTGTTTATGCCCTGGAGTTTGGTCCGACCATATGTTAGGACATGAGGGGCAATGCCCGGCATCCGAACGGGGGCTCCCAGGGCATCGGCGGCGATGAAAGAGATGACCATGGACCAGAACCAGGAATCGCCTGGCCGCGGCGCAGACGGGCCGGTGGGACGCCGTTCGGACGCCGTTGCGGCGGAGCTGGTGCGGATGATCCAGTCCGGCGCCTTCCAGGAGGGGCAGCGCCTGCCCGCCGAGCGGGACCTGATGCAGCGCTACGGGGTCAGCCGCTCGGCGGTTCGCGAGGCCATCGTGTCCCTGGCCAATCGCGGGCTGATCGAAACCCGCCTCGGCCATCGGCCCATCGTGCGCAAGGCCGATTACGAGATCGCCGTGGACCGGGTGGGCAACATCGTCGGCCATCTGGTGGTGGACCGGAAGGGCGTCTGGAACCTGTTCGAGACGCGCATCTTCATCGAGGCGGCGCTCGCCCGCTGGGCCGCCAACCACGCGCGCCGGGTGGACATCGACGATCTCAGGGCCGCCCTCGACGAGAACCGCGAGGCCATCGGCGACTCGCTGCGCTTCGACGAAACCGACGCCGCCTTTCACGCGGTCCTGTACCGCATCCCGGGCAACCCCATCTATCCGGCGATCCACAAGGCCTATGTGGAATGGCTCGTCCAGCACTGGCGCTCCATGCGGCGCGGCGCGGGCATCGACCAGATGAACCATGCGGGCCATCAGGCCATCTTCGAGGCCATCGCGGCCCGCGATCCCGACACCGCCGAGGAGGCCATGCGGCGCCATCTGGTGGCCGCATGGGAATTCGTGCGCTCCACCTTCCCGGCCGCGGGCGAATCGGCCCAAGGGGCCGAGGATTCGCCCTGAGAGGCCGCTTCCTAGGCCTTACGAATTCGCCTCGCTCCCTGCGTCCGCCGGCGGCCGGGGCATCAGGCCATGGGCCGTGAAGCCCCCGTCGACGCTGATGGTCTGCCCGGTCACGAAGCTCGAAGCGGCGGGATCGAGCAGGAAGATCGCGGCACTGGCGATCTCGGACGGCTTGCCGTACCGCGCCATCGGCACCGCGGCGAGCCACTCGGCCCGCACCCGGTCCGTATGCACCTCGCGCACGAGCGGCGTTTCCACGGGCCCCGGCGCGATGGCGTTGACCCGGATCCCCAAGGGCGCAAGCTCCACGGCCATCACCTGGGTCATGGTGATGACGCCGCCCTTCGAGGCCCCATAGGCGACCCGCCCCACATTGCCGCGGATGCCCGTCACCGACGCGATGTTGACGATGGAGCCCGCTCCTCGCCCGCGCATCCGCAGGGCGACCTCGCGGGAGACCACGAAGCTGCCGACGAGGTTGACCTCCAGCATCCGGCGGAACAGGTCGGCGCTGGTGTCGAGGCAGGGAATGTCCCGCGCGATCCCGGCGGAGTTCACCAGTCCGGTGATCGGGCCGAACTCGGCCTCGCACCGTTCGACGGCGCGCACGACCGCCGCCTCGTCGGCGATGTCGAGCCGCTCGAAGCGGGTGCGCCGGCTGGAGGGATCGAGGGCCGCGCGGCAGCGCTCGAGGCTCTGCTCGTCGCGGTCCGCCACGACCGCGCGCCAGCCCTTTTCGAGAACCGCCTCGACGACCGCAAGGCCGATCCCCGAAGCGCCGCCTGTGACGAACACCGTTTCCTGCCTGGACATCGCATTCCTCTCGGGTGTCATGATCGACGCCATGTGGGCTCACGCGGCGCGTCCTGATGAATTTCTTGCGCGCTCAGGTCCCGCTCACGCGGGGTCTGCCGGGCTCAAGTCGGGGGAATGCATCCCCTGGCCTCCAGCTCCGCGCGAATGTTCTTCTTGGTGATCTTGCCATAGGCGGACCGGGGCAGGCCATCCCAGAAGAACACGCGCCTGGGGAGCTTGTAGCGGGCGAGCCTGCCCTCCATCCAGGCCAGAAGCTCCCCCTCGTCGAGGGCCGAATCGGGCCGGAGAACGCAGACCGCGACGCCGATCTCCCCCCAGGTCCTGTCGGGCACCCCCAGCACCGCCACCTCGGCCACCGCCGGGTGGGTCAGGATCTTCTCCTCGATCTCGCGGGGATAGATGTTCGAGCCCCCCGAGATGTACATGTCGGAGGCGCGGCCGGTGATGTAGACGAACCCGTCCCGGTCCATGTGGCCGAGATCTCCCGTCCGGAACCAGCCGTCGCGGAACGCCTTCCCGTTGGCCTCCGGGTTGTCGTAGTAGCCTGCGAAGACCGCCGGGCCGCAGACGCAGATCTCGCCGGTGGCGCCCGGGGGCACTTCGCGCCCCTGGTCGTCCTGGATGGACACCTGCATTCCGGTCCGCTCGTAGCCGCAGGTCCCCACCTTCACGTCGGGACCGTCCTCCGCCTCGTGCAGCTCGGGGGGAAGCACCGTGATGTTGCCGGTGACCTCGCCCAGCCCGAAATACTGCACCAGCACCTTGCCCAGCTTCGTCAGGGCGTGCTTCTGGTCCTCCCGGTACATGGGCGCGCCCGCATAGATCACGTATCGCAGGGACGAATGATCGTGGGCGTCCACGGACGGGTGCTCGGTGAGCATCTTCACGATGGTGGGCACGGTGAACAGGTTGGTGATGCGCCAGCGCTCCACCAGCGCCCAGGCCTCGTCCACGTCGAAGCGCTCGCCCGACAGGAGCACGGTCTTGACCGCGCGGGCCACCTGCACGAGCCCATGGACGCCCGCCCCGTGGGAGAGGGGAGCCACCACCAGGGAGGCATCCCGGTGGGTGGTGCCCGGCATCAGGTCGCAGAGGTGGTTGGTGATCACGAAGGCCATCTGGCCGTGGGTCAGAACGGCGGCCTTGGGACGCCCCGTGGTCCCGGAGGTGAAGAAGAACCAGCACGGATCGTCGTGCTCCACCGCCGCCACGGGAGCGGCCTGCCCCTCGTGGCGGCGCACCAGCTCGTCGTAATCCTCGCCGATCTCGGAGCGCCCGATGGAGACGACGAAGCGCAGCCCCGGGAGCGCGTCGCGCACGGCGGCGGCGTGCTCGGGAAAATCCCGGTGGCAGATCATGGCGGCGGCGCCGCTCGCCTGCGCCTGATAGGCGACTTCGCCCGGGGTCTGGCGGAAGTTCGTCGGCACCCACACCGCGCCGATCCGGAAACAGGCGAACATGGACTCGAACATCTGGTTGCAGTTCTTGGACTGCACCAGCACCCGGTCGCCCTTGCCGATTCCCCCCTCGGCCAGGGCCGCCGCCATGGCGTCCACGCGGGCGTCGAGATCGGCCCAGGTCAAGGCCTGGTCGCCCCACACGAAACCGATCTCGGCTCCGTGCCGCCGCGCCGCCTGGCGCAGGACATGGGAGAGGTTCATGACCCGCCGGGAGACCGGCGCAAGGCCGCCCCGGGGGTGAGAGGTGCTGGCGTTCATGGGTGTGTTCCAGGGTCGGGAGGCAAGGATTCCGGCCGCCGCATGGTCAGGCTCCGCCGCCGGAGAGAAACATCCGGCGCAGCCTGTCCTCGACGCGGGCCACTTCGATCGTCATGTGACGGGCGAGCTCCGGCTGCCGGGCGGCATTCATGCGGCTGTCGATGGCCGCGATGCTGAGAGCGCCCGCCACGCGCCCGTCCGGGAACATGACCGCAACGCCCATGCCCCAGGAACCGGCGAAGATCCGGCCCGGATTGAGCGCATAGCCGTTCTCGCGCGTGGCCGCGATGTCCTGCCGGATCAGCTCCATGGTGTAGTTGGGGTAGAGGGTTTCGAGAACCTTCCGGTTCTCGGCGAGCACGCGCCCGATCTCGTCGTCGCTCAGGGCCGCCAGCATGGCGAGCGACCCGGCGCCGATTCCCAGCGGGTGCTGATTCCCCACCTGGAGGGCATGGGTGCGCACCGGATAGGTGCCCTCCTGCCGGTGCAGGCACACCGCATAATTGCCCCGCCGCACGGACACGAAGCTCGTGTCCATGGTGATCTCCGAGAGGTTGTGCAGGCTCTCCAGGGAGAGTTCGAGCAACCCGTGGCGGCGGGAGGCGAGGGTGCCCAGAACATAGGCCTCCTCGCCGAGGAAGTACCGGCGCGTGCGCGCCTCCTGCTCCACGAGGCCCGCGCGCATGAGGGCGAGCAGCAGCCGCCGGGCGGTGGGCTTGTTGAGGCCGCTCTCCTGGACGATGTCGCTCAACTGCGCGCCGCGCTCCGCCTCCCGCCCCACGAGCGACAGCAGCCGCAGGGCGCGGTCCACGCTCTGGGACCCCGGCAGATCGTTGGCGGCGAAGTGAGCATCATCCATATTGGTGGTCCATGGGAGGTCCATATGGTGGACCTCAGATCCGCCCGACACCTCTGTTTTCGAACTTAAGTTGGTTCGCGGCTTGTTGCAATGACCTCCCGGACGTGTATGTTTCCGCCTGTCCGTTGCGAAAACGCGATCCATAAGGTGGACCTGCCGGGCGGCCAAGTTGCCGGCTTCGAAGGGATGCACGCCCTGGCGTGATCCTCAGAGGCTGGCCGAAGGGGACCGGCACCCCCGCAGCCTCATCCTGAGGAGGACCGCAGGTCCGTCTCGAAGGAGGAGGTGTCTCCCGTGCTCTCTGGATCCTCCTTCGAGACGCCTGCTGGGCAGGCTCTCGGGATAGGGTCGAGAATGTTGCGGGCCGACTTGGTGGAGCGTGATCGCCGGGACATGGAGAGCAACATGGCTGCCGCCAGCGACATCGTGGTCCCCTTGGGGAATGTGGAAGAGGCCAGGGCGCCCCGGGTCGGCTCTCTCCTGATCAAGCCCATCGAGGTCGTGTCGGCCGCCCTGCTCGTCCTGATCATCGTCCTGCTGCTCGTCGGCGTGGCGTCCCGCTACGTGTTCTCCATCCCCATCGTGTGGATCGACGAGGTGGCGTCGATCTCGTTCCTGTGGCTGGCCATGCTGGGCTCCGCCATCGCCATCGACCGCAACGAGCATCTCAGGCTGACGCTCTTCCTCGGGATGTTCCCCGAGAGGATCCGGTCCTTCGTCCATACCCTCGCGCTCCTGATCATGGCGACGTTCCTCATCGTCATGCTGCAGCCCGCCGTCGAGTACGTGATGGAGGAATGGTACGTCACCTCGCCAGCCCTCAACATTCCCAACAGCTTCCGCGTCTCGGCCATCGCCTTCGGCATCTTCGCCATGCTGGCCCTGGTGGTGTCCTATGCGGTCAAGTCCTCGAGGATCCGGGATCTCGTGGCGGCCACGGCCCTCATCGCGGCGGTCGCGGGCGCGTTCTGGCTTCTCTCGCCCACCCTCCTGCGCCTCGGCAACCTCAACATCCTCATCTTCCTCGTGGGCGTGGTGGCGGCCTGCCTCGTCATGGGAGTGCCCATCGCCTTCTGCTTCGGCATCGGCACCCTGGCGTTTCTCGCCTTCAGCACGCGGGTTCCGATCTTCGTGATGATCGGGCGCATGGACGAAGGGATGTCCAGCATCATCCTGCTGTCCGTGCCCATCTTCGTGTTCCTCGGCTGCATCCTCGATGCCACCGGCATGGGCAAGGCCATCGTGGAGTTCCTGGCCTCCCTGCTCGGACACGTGAAGGCGGGCATGTCCTATGTGCTGCTCGGCTCGCTTTTCCTGGTCTCGGGCATTTCCGGCTCCAAGGTGTCGGACATGGCCACCGTGGCCCCGGCCCTGTTCCCGGAGATGAAGCGGCGCGGGCACAAGCCGCGGGAAATGATCGCCCTCCTGGCGACCGGGGCGGCCATGGCCGACACGGTGCCGCCGAGCATCGTGCTCATCGTCCTGGGCTCGGTGGCGGGCGTCTCCATCGCCGGGTTGTTCACCAGCGGCTTTGCCATCGCCATGGTGCTGCTGCTCGCCCTTGCGGTGCTCGCCCGCTTCAAGGCGCGCCACGAGAGCCTCGGCGGCGTGCGCCGCGCTCCCGTCGGGCTGATCGGGCGCGCCCTGCTGATCGCGGCTCCCGCCCTGGTGCTGCCGTTCCTCATCCGCATCGCCGTCGGCGAGGGGATCGCAACCGCCACCGAGGTGTCGACCATTGCGGTCCTCTACGCCCTCATCATCGGCATCTTCCTCTATGGGGGCATCGGGCTACGCACCTTCTACGGGATGCTCGTGGAGACGGCGGCGCTGAGCGGCGCGATCCTGCTGATCCTCGGCACGGCGCTCGCCATGGCCTGGGCGCTGACGCAGACGGGCTTCGCCCAGCAGCTCGCGGTGTTCATGGCCGGCCTGCCGGGGGGCTGGATCATCTTCATGGCCACCACCATCGTGGCCTTCCTGGTCCTCGGCTGCGTGCTGGAGGGGCTGCCGGCCATCGTGCTCATGGCGCCGCTCATGTTCCCCATCGCCAAGAACCTGGGCATCAACGACATCCATTATTCCATGGTGGTGGTGACGGCGATGAACATCGGCCTGATGACGCCGCCCATCGGCATCGGGTTCTACATCGCCTGCAAGATCGGCAACGTGTCGCCCGACGAGGCCATGGGCGCGATCTGGCCCTACATCCTGGCCCTGCTGGTCGGCCTCGTGCTGATCGCCGCGATCCCGGGCATCTCCACCGTCTTCCTGTAACGCGAGAGCGTGATATCGTCGCCTGCCACAACAACCATGAGGGAGAAGAACCATGATCATCTCACGCCGCACCATGCTGGGGGGCGCCGCCTCCGCGGCCGTGGCCGCCAGCTTCGGAGCCCGCGCCCAGACGGCCGAGTTCACCTACAAATACGCCAACAACCTTCCCCTCACGCACCCCATGAACCTGCGGGCGAAGGAAGCTGTCGACCGGATCAAGCAGGAAACCGGCGGACGGGTCGAGATCCAGATCTTCCCCAACAACCAGCTCGGCTCCGACACGGACATGCTGAGCCAGGTCAGGTCCGGCGGCGTGGAGTTCTTCACCCTGTCGCCGCTGATCCTGTCCACCCTGGTGCCGAACGCCTCCATCAGCGGCATCGGCTTCGCCTTCCCTAACTACGACGCCGTCTGGAAGGCCATGGACGGGGATCTGGGCGCCTATGTGCGGGGCGAGATCGCCAAGGCGAACCTCGTGGTGATGGACAAGATCTGGGACAACGGCTTCCGGCAGATCACCAGCTCCAGCAAGGCCATCGAGAAGCCCGACGACCTCAAGGGCTTCAAGATCCGTGTGCCTGTCAGCCCGCTCTGGACCTCCATGTTCACCGCCTTCGGCTCCGCCCCCGCCAGCATCAACTTCGCCGAGGTCTACACGGCCCTGCAGACCAAGGTGGTGGACGGCCAGGAGAACCCGCTGGCGATCATCTCCACCGCGAAGCTGTTCGAGGTGCAGAAGCACGTCTCCATGACCAACCACATGTGGGACGGGTTCTGGTTCCTGGCCAACCGCCGGGCCTGGGACCGGCTGCCCCAGGACCTGCGCGCCATCGTGGCCAAGCACCTCAACGCCGCCGCCCTGACGGAGCGCGAGGACGTGGCGAAGCTGAACGCAGGCCTCAAGGACGACCTGACCTCCAAGGGCATGCAGTTCAACACTCCCGATGCGGCTCCCTTCCGGGAGGCGCTCAGGAAGGCCGGCTTCTACGCCGAGTGGAAGAAGAAGTACGGCGACGAGGCCTGGGCCATCCTTGAGAAGGCCGTGGGCAGCTCCCTGAGCTGATCGAACCTCATACAGCCATGAACGGCCGGCCCCTGCGCCGGCCGTTCCCTGAACCGCTCCCGCGCCGGAGAGGCCCATGGTCGATCGCCTGAAGGGAAAAACCGCCATCCTGTTCGGCGCAGGATCCTCGGGGCCCGGCTGGGGCAACGGCAAGGCCGCCGCCGTGGCCTATGCCCGCGAGGGCGCGCAGGTCGCCTGCGTCGACCTCGTCCGGGAGGCCGCCGAGGAAACCGCCGCCATCATCGAAGGGGAGGGCGGCGTCTCGCTTGCCGTCGCGGCGGACGTGACCGACCCCGCCTCCGTGGAGAGCGCCGTCTCGGACGTGGTCGAACGGTTCGGGCGCATCGACATCCTGCACAACAACGTGGGCGTCACCCATATGGGCGGGCCGGTGGAGCTGACCGAGGAGCAGTTCAAGGCCGCTCTCGACCTGAACATCGGGCCGATCTACCGGACCGCCAAGGCCGTGATCCCCCACATGCTGCGGCAGGGCGGCGGCGCCATCGTCAACATCTCCTCGCTGGCGGCCATCCGCTGGGTCGGCTACCCCTACTTCGCCTATTACGCCACCAAGGCGGCGGTGAACCAGGCCACCGTGGCGCTGGCCATGCAATATGCCCGCCAGGGCATCCGGGCCAACTGCATCATGCCGGGCCTGATCGATACGCCGCTCATTTACAAGCAGATCTCCGGGCAATACGCCTCCGTGGACGAGATGGTGGCGGCGCGCCATGCGGCCGTGCCGGTCGGCCGGATGGGGAGCGCCTGGGACGTGGCCCACGCGGCCGTTTTCCTGGCCTCGGACGAAGCGCAGTTCATCACCGGCGTCTGCCTTCCCGTGGACGGCGGGCAGAGCTGCGCCGTCTCGGCATTCCCTTGACGTATCTGCCAACGGATGTGGAAGGAGCATGGAATGGCGTTTGCGACCACGGGCGACGGGGTGCGCCTCTTCTACGACACGGCCGGACGAGGAACGCCCCTCGTCTTCGTTCACGAATTCGGCGGAAACCACTGGAGCTGGGAGCCTCAGGTCAGCGCCTTCTCCCGCAGGCATCTCTGCATCACCTATTCGGCCCGCGGCTACCCGCCGTCCGACGTTCCCAGCAGCGTGGAGCAGTACTCCCAGGCGCGGGCGGCAGACGACATCATCGACGTGATGAACGCGGCCGGAGTCGATCGGGCTCACCTGGTCGGCCTCTCCATGGGGGCCTTCGCCTGCCTGCACGCCGCGCTTCGTCACCCGGAGCGGGTGCGCTCGGCCGTGGTGGCCGGCGCCGGCTACGGCTCGGAGCGGGAGCAGCAGGAAGCCTTCCGCCGAAACTCGGAAGAGGTGGCCAGGGGCTTCGAGCGCCTGGGAGCCAGGGGCTTCGCGCCCGTCTATGGGGAGAGCGCCTCCCGGGTTCAGTTTCAGGAGAAAGACCCCCGCGGCTGGCAGGCTTTCGTGGAGCGGCTGGCGCAGCACTCCATCAAGGGAGCCGCCAACACCATGCGCGGCGTGCAGATGCGCCGGCCGTCGCTCTACGACCTCGAGGAGCAGCTTGCTGCCCTCCAGGTCCCGTTGCTCGTGGTTGTGGGCGACGAGGACGACCACGCGATCCAGCCGGGTGTTTTCCTGAAGCGGACGGCGCCGCGGTCGGGCCTTGCCATGCTGCCGAAATCCGGCCACACCCTGAACCTGGAGGAGCCCGAGATGTTCAACCGGCTCATGGCCGAATTCATCGCCCGGGTGGAAGCCGACCGCTGGGGCCCCCGCGATCCGCGGGCCGATCCCCACCCGATCATGCGCACGGAGTAGAATTGCCATGCGGTTCATGTCCCAAGCTGATGTCAGGGCAGCGCGCATCGGAGAGCGGTGGTGAGGCAAATCCTTCATCCGGGCCCGCCTGCCGCCGAGCGGGTGACAGCGGTCGCCGGCTCGGCGGTTCCGCTCCGTTTCGTTCTCGAACCGGGAGACGCGGTCGATCAGGCCATCACCAAGGGCTTCGCCGCGTCGGGATGCAGCGGCGGCTTCGTGGCCTTCCGGGGCGGGCTTTGCGAGCCGTTCAGATACGTGATGCCGGCCGCGTCCCCGGATGCAGGCCATGTCGCCTGGTACAGCGACACCTTCGAGCCGGCAGGGCGCGTGGATATCAGCCGCGCCTGCGCCATCGTGGGCATCCGGGACGACAAGCCGTTCATCCATTGCCACGGCTTCTGGGACACCACTGATGGCAGGCGCATGGGCCACCTGCTCGGCCCACTCACCACGGTCGCCGAGCCCATCGAGGTCCATGGCATCGGCGTGCAGGGGGCGACCTTCAAGGGGATCCCCGATCCGGAGACCAACTTCACCCTCTTCGAGCCGGTTCGGCTCGCCGGGGACGCGCCCGCGTCGACGGGAACGCGGGTGCTGCTCGCGAGGGTCCGCCCGAACCAGGATATCAGCCTCGCCATCGAGGAGATCTGCGCAGGGCATGGAATCGAAAGCGCGAATGTCTACGGGATCGGCAGCCTCAACGAGGTGCGGTTTGCGGATGGAAGCCGGGTGGATTCCCATGCCACCGAGGTTTTGATCCGGGAGGGCTCCGTTGGGAGCAGGGGAGGCCGCCCGCGGGCCCGGCTCTCCATCGATGTGGTCGACATGGAAGGGGCGATCTTCTCCGGCGATCTCGTGCACGGGGACAACCCCGTCTGCGTCACCTTCGAACTGGTGATCGAGGAGGCTGATCAAGCCTGAAAAGCGCGCTAGAGTGGCCGGGCTTTTGCAACCGCCGCCATCCTGAGGAACGGCATTGGACTGGGACAAGATCAGATTGTTCTTCGAGGTGGTCGAGGCCGGGAACTTCACCCGCGCTGGCGAAAAGCTCGGCGTGAACCAGTCCTCCGTGAGCCGCCAGATCAGCGCCCTCGAGCATGACCTGAAGGTGCCGCTCTTCCATCGCCACGCCCGCGGCCTCATCCTCACGGAACATGGGGACGTGCTGTTCAAGGCGGCCCAGGAGATCCGCCTGCGCCTGGAGGATACGCGCCTGCGCCTGACCGAGACCAGCGAGCGGCCTGCCGGGGACCTCAGGGTCACGGCCACCGTGGGGATCGGCGGGATCTGGCTGGCCCAGCGGGTGGCGGAGTTTCTCGATCTCTTCCCCGAGGTTCGCATCCAGCTGATCCTGACCAACCACGACCTGGACCTCGCCATGCGGGAGGCGGACATCGCGATCCGCCTGCGCCGCCCCGCCCAGCCCGACCTGATCCAGCGGCGTCTGTTCACCATCCAGTATCACGCCTATGCCTCCCTGGCGTATCTTGAACGTTTCGGGGAGCCCGAGAGCATCGACGACCTCGACCGCCACAGCATCGCCTGCCTGGGAGGCGACCAGCCGGATTTCATCCTCGACCTCCACCGGCTGTCGAGCCTGGGACGAAGCTTGAAGGACCCGCGCCCCAGCCGCCTCGTGGTCAATGACAGCTTGGCTCTCCGGCAGGCCATCGAGACCGGGGCCGGGATCGGCATGGCGCCGGACTACGCCATGAGCAACAACCCGCGGGTCAAGCAGGTTCTCCGGGACGTGCAGATGCCGACCCTCGACAGCTATCTGGTCTATCCGGAGGAGATGCGCTCCGTCGCCCGGGTTCAGGTGTTCCGCGACTTTTTGGTCGCCAAGGCGCAGAGGTGGGACTTCTAGCGCTCAGTGGCGATGATCCTTGGCTCCACCGCCCCTGGAGCAGGCTTCCATCCTGAGATTATAAGCCTTAGACTCGTCGTTCCCGGGCTGGACCCGCCCGGCCCAGGGAGGCGAGCGAACAGCGGCGAGCCGTCGGCAAGAAAAATTTTCGCCTGCCTCAAAGGATCGGCCGCCCTGATGCGTCTCAAGAGCAGACCCGGCCTTCCTCCAGGCTTCGGCGGCAGGGATGGGGAGCCGGCGGCATGACGCAACGGGGCTTGAAAGTGTGAGCGCATCCTCTGATCCGGACGTGGACCTGGTCCGTCGATCCGCCTGCGGCGACCGGGCGGCGTTCGCGGCCCTGCTGACGCGCCACTACGACCTGATGCACCGGATCGCCTGGCGCTTCGTGGGCTCCCGCGACGACGCGGAGGATATCGTGCAGGACGTCTGCTGCGGCCTCGTCGAGAAGGTCGCGGCCTTCAGAGGGGAAGCCAAGGTGTCCACCTGGCTCATCAGCATCGTGGTCAACGCCTGCCGGGATCACCTGAGGCGCGCCTCGTCCCTGCGCCGCTTCAAGGACAGGCTCACCACCGCGATGGGGATGGCCAGCCCTCCGGACGGACGGGACCTCTATCGCGCAAGCTGGCTCGCCAGCTCCCTCGGCAGGCTCGACCCGATCTTGCGCGAGACGGTGATCCTGGTCGCCGGCGAGGAACTGACCCATGCGGAAGCCGCCGCCGTTTTGGGCATTGCCGAGAACACCGTGTCATGGCGCCTGCATGAAGCGCGCAAGCGCCTCAAGCAGCAAGGCGTGAAGGAGGCTCTCCATGGGCTCTGACAACCATCATCCCTTCGACCTGCCCGATCCTCCCGCTGGGAGCGGACGGGAGCAGGCGATCCGGAAGGCCGTTGCGGCTTTCGACGAAAAATATTCGCCGAGCCGCCAAGCTTTTTATTCCGAGACCCGTCTCAGGAGCAGCACGGAGAATGGCTCCGGGCGCTCTCGGAGGGGAACTTGGATGAAACGTGGACACTTGGCTCTGGCCGCCAGCATTGCGGTGCTCGTGATCTCTCCCGTGGTGGTGATGCGCTCCGGCATGCTGGATCAGCATCGTGAGGGGCAGGTCGCCTCCTCCCCACCCGCCCTAGCGGCGGTTTCGCCGGAGGTCCGCGTGGCTGCCGAGCAGCGCTCCGCCGACGGCAGCAGCCAGACACCGGCCGACAGAGTTGTCGAACCCCCGCCCGTGACGGTGACAGCGGGGGCGCGGGCGCCGGAGCCAGGGCTGGCGGAGCGTTGGAAGCAAGCCCCTGAAGCCCTCGGTCGCTCAGCCGCTTCCTCGATGCCGTCCGCCCCAGCGCCTGCCCCGGCCCCAGCGCCCGCCCGCCCCGCCCCGATGGCGGCGCCGCTGGCCTCCGAACAGCACGACCCTGGCTATCGCGCCAGGGGAAGCGTGTCACCGAACGCCTATGCCGACACACATAGGAAGACCGAGCCCCCCGGAGTCGATCCTCAGGAGCAGGGGCGCGAGCGCTTCGATGTGAAACCGACGAACGGGTTCAAGGTCACGCAGCAGGAGCCCGTCTCGACCTTCTCGGTGGATGTGGATACGGCGTCCTATTCCTTCATGCGCGCTTCGCTCGCCCGCAATGCGTTGCCCCAGCAGGGTTCCGTGCGAACGGAAGAGCTCGTCAACTACTTCCCCTACGATTACCCGCTGCCCGAGGGGGCGTCGGAGCCTTTCCGCACCACCGCATCAGTTTTCCCGAGCCCATGGGCCGCGGGACGCAAGATCGTGCATATCGGCATCAAGGGCTATGCCGTCCAGGCGGCGGAACGGCTCCGCGCCAACATCGTCCTGCTGGTGGATGTGTCCGGGTCGATGAACCAGCCCAACAGGCTCCCGCTGCTGAAGCAGTCGCTGGCCATGCTCGCCTCCAGCCTCGATGCCCGCGACACCGTCGCCATCGTCACCTATGCGGGGGATGCCGGGACCGTGCTGGAGCCCACGCCCGTCTCGAACAAGCAGGCGATCCTGGGCGCCCTGGAGCGGCTCTCCGCGGGCGGCTCCACCGCCGGGGCCGAAGGCATCCGCCAGGCCTATGCGCTGGCCGAGAGAAACTTCGATCCCAAGGGCGTGAACCGGGTGATCCTCGCCACCGACGGGGATTTCAACGTGGGCATCACCAACCAGGAAGAGCTGAAGAGCTTCATCGCCCGCAAGCGGGAGACCGGGATCTTTCTGTCGGTTCTCGGCTTCGGCATGGGCAATTACAACGATGCCCTGATGCAGGCCCTGGCCCAGAACGGCAACGGCGCGGCAACCTATATCGATACCCTCAACGAGGCTCGGAAGGTTCTGGTGGAGGAGGCGACCTCATCCATCATCCCCATCGCCAAGGACGTGAAGATCCAGGTCGAGTTCAATCCCGCGACCGTGAGCGAATACCGCCTCATCGGTTACGAGACCCGCCTTCTCCAGCGGGAGGATTTCAACAACGACAAGGTCGATGCGGGGGATGTGGGCTCCGGCCATTCGGTCACGGCGCTCTACGAGATCGTCCCGGCCGGCGGTCCTGCGACGATGGACGCCCTGCGCTACGGGCAACAGGGCCAGGCTCCTTCGGGAACGGGCGGAGAGCTCGCCTTCGTGAAGCTGCGCTACAAGCTGCCGCAATCCGACACGAGCCTGCTCATGACAACCCCGGTGGACGGCAAGGTGTCCTTCGGCAGGTTCGAGGATGCGCCCCAGGAGGCCCGTTTCGCCACGGCGGTGGCCGGCTTCGGCGAACTCCTGCGAGGAGGGCAGCACAATGGCCGCTTCACCTATGACGACGTGCTGCGTCTCGCATCGGCCGCCCGCGGGGAGGATCCTTTCGGCTACCGCTCGGAGTTCCTGCAGCTCGTGCGGGCCGCCAGAACGGCCCGATAGGCTTGCGGGGGAGGCAAGGTGATTTTGCGCTTGCAGCCCTCCCGTTCATTCTCCCCATGCCGGTCGGATCGGCCCATAGGCGGGCCGGCCCATAATGAGGCTGTAACCATGACTTGCACCAAGGAGGCTCCGTGACCACCCAGTGGTACGACCGCATCGAGATCGACGGCGAGCAATGGCCGTTGTCCCTTCGCGGCATGCCCGAGCCGCTGCCGCGGCCCCTTCCTGGCGGGCGGGTCGTCGAATTCGAGTATCCGCACACGGGGCTCTACCGCGGCTACCTCGCCCAGTGGAGCCTGCGTGGAAACCGGCTCTATCTCGCAGACCTCGAAGCTTACGGCCGGATCGAGGAGAGCGGTCCTCCCGAAATCGTGTGGGAGGAGTATCCCGGCGGACGGATAAGCCGGCGCATTGGGTCCCAGGCGCGGGATTTCGGTCTCAGGGACGTCTTCGGCAGCGATGAGCCCGTGTGGGCGACCTGGGTGACCGCGGAGCTTCGGGTCGCCTGGAGCAGGGCCACATTCGAGCATACGTCGTGGAAGACGTTCTGCGCACGGTGGCGCGTTCTGACAATCGTGTGCGGCCACGTCGTGGGCGACCGGGTCGAGCGCGGCGAGACGAGGTGACGCCGCTCCGGCGACGGGGCGAATCGCGCACAACCTTTCTGGCGCCTCAGACCTGGCCCGTTTTCCCGGGCGGGAGAACCAGGGCCAGATCCGCTTCGCCGAGCAGGCGGTATTGCCCCGGCTCCAGATCCTCGGGCAGGGCCAGCTCGCCGATGCGGTCGCGGTGCAGGGCGGTCACGTGGTTGCCTACGGCCGCGAACATGCGCCTGACCTGATGGTAGCGCCCTTCGGTGAGGGTGAGGGAGGCGCTGGTGCTGGAATGCGCTTCCATCCTGGCCGGCAGGAGCGGCTTGTCCTCGCCTTCGAGGAGCAGGGTGCCGGCCGCGAAGATCTCGGCCTCGTCGCCCCTCAGGGGACGGTCCAGGATCACCTGGTAGCGCTTGGGGATATGGGCGCGGGGCGAGATGATCCGGTGCAGCAGGTTGCCGTCGTCGGTCAGGAGCAGCAGGCCGGACGTGTCCTTGTCGAGCCGTCCGACGGTGGAGATGGCCGGGTCGCGGTGACGCCACCGTTCGGGCAGCAGGCCATAGACCAGGGGGCCGGCCTCCTTGTGGGAGCAGGTCACGCCGAGGGGCTTGTGCAGCATCAGGGCGAGGCCCGGCGGCGGGTCGAGGGGCTTGCCCCGGACGCGCATCCGCTCCGGCAGGTCCCGGGTCACGGCGATGCGCTGGTCGGCGTCCTCGATGGCGGCTCCGTCCAGGGTCACGAGCCCGGCGCGGGCCAATTGCTGCACCTCCCGGCGCGAGCCGTAGCCCATATTGGCCAGGAGGCGGTCGAGACGGAGCGTCGGCGCGGCCTTGCTCATTTCATGGCCTCGTAGATCTTGTAGCCGGCGGCTTCGGCCCTTGCGGTCACGCGCCGGAACAGGGATTTCAGCACGGCCTCGTAGGGCAGGTGGCGATTGGCCACGAGCCAGCAGATGCCGCCCGGGCGCAGGGCTTCGGCCGCCCGGCGGATGAAGCTCTGCCCGAGGCTCTGGTCCTCGGCGCCGCCGTCGTGGAACGGGGGGTTCATCACCACGAAGTCGAGCCCGGCAAGCCCGGCGCCGCTGCTGCGGATGTCCGCCCAGCGGAAGGCGGCCCGGCTGTCCGCCACGTTGCGCCCCGCCATCTCCACAGCCCGGCGGTCGATGTCGATCAGCATAAGGCTCTCGACCCTGGGGGAGGCCAGGATGGTGCGGGCGAGGGTGCCGATGCCGCAGCCCAGGTCCGCGCCCCGGCCGCTCAAGGCGGGCAGGTTCTGGGCCAGGAGGGCGCTGCCGGGGTCGGGCCGGTTCCAGCTGAACACCCCCGGCTGGGTCCAGAGCCCCAGCGCCTCGTCGAGGCGCGGCGCGCCCTCGGCCAGGGCCTCGTCGATGCCGGACAGGCGGGACGGCCGCTCGCAGGCGCAGATGCGATGGTGGCGGCGGGAGGTTTCGGAAACCGCGCAGCCGAAGCCCTTGAGCTCCTTGGCGAGCCGCGATCCGCCCTTGTCCTTGGGGGCAAGCGCCGTCAGCGGGCCGCCGGGGGCGAGCGCCCGCAGGGCGAGCGCCATCGCATAGCGCCGCTCCACGGTGCCGGGCGGGGCCAGCACGTGCATTTCGGCGAGCGAGCCTTCCGCCTGCTCCTCCAGCCTGCCGGAGCCGGGGATGAGGGGGGAGAACTGGATGGCCGCCTCAGGAGCCGCGGCGAGTTCCGCCGGCGGCGTCCCATAGAGGCCGGTGAGGGTGATGTGTTGCAAAGCTTGCCCGTCCACGCTGAACGATGGGGTTCTTATGATGCTTTGCTCCCGAAAGTAACCCTCGGGCGGCGCAAATCAGCCCCGGCCCAGCATGTAGAACTCGTCGTTCGGGCGCATGTTGGTGACGTTGGCCAGCCGGTTCGACATGCCGAAGAAGGCCGCGATGGCGGCGATGTCCCACATGTCCTCCTCGCCGAAGCCGTGGGCGCCCAGGGCCGCCACGTCGGCGTCGCCCACCGCATGGGCCTCGAAGGCCACCTTCATGGCGAAATCCAGCATCGCCTTCTGGCGGTTGGTGATGTCGGCCTTGCGGTAGTTGATGGCCACCTGGTCGGCGATCAGCGGGTTCTTGGCGCGGATGCGCAGGATCGCCCCATGGGCGACGACGCAGTACTGGCACTGGTTGGCGTTGCTCGTCGCCACCACGATCATCTCCCGCTCCGCCTTGGTGAGGTTGCCGGGCTTGTCCATGAGCGCGTCGTGATAGGCGAAGAAGGCCCGGAACTCGTCCGGCCGGCGGGCGAGCACGAGAAACACGTTGGGCACGAAGCCCGACTTTTCTTGCACCGCGAGGATGCGCGTGCGGATATCCTCCGGCATCTCGGCGATGTCGGGAACGGGGAAGCGGCTGACGGGTTTCTGGCTCAAGGGATGGCCTCGCCTCATGGGTCTGTCTCGCGGATCAGCATAGGGGGTCTTGCGCCCGGAGAGAACGGCCTTCGGCGCGGCGCCGACCCCCCATGCCCCGGAGGGGGAGGGCGAGGCGGTTTCAAACCATCCCGTTCCGCCCTAGACTGCCCCGGAGGAGACCGCCCATGAGCCTTCAGCACGCCCCGTCCAACGAGAACATCCTGCTGCGGGAGGATCGCGCCGGGGTCGTGACTCTGACCCTCAACCGCCCGGCCCAGTTTAACGCCCTGTCGGAGGAGATGCTGGCGGCCCTGCAGGCGGCGCTGGACGATATCGCGGCCGACGAGGGCGTGCGCTGCGTGGTTCTGGCCGGAGCCGGCAAGGCTTTCTGCGCCGGCCACGACCTCAAGCAGATGCGGGCCAACCCGCGCCAGGACTACTATGAGGCCCTCTTCGCGGGGTGCAGCCGGGTCATGCAGGCCATCGTCAACCTGCCGGTGCCGGTGATCGCCCGGGTGCACGGCATGGCCACCGCGGCCGGCTGCCAGCTTGTGGCCTCCTGCGACCTCGCGGTGGCGGCCGAGAGCGCCACCTTTGCGGTGTCGGGCATCAATGTGGGCCTGTTCTGCTCCACCCCCGCGGTGGCGCTCTCCCGCAACGTTTCGCCCAAGCACGCCTTCGACATGCTGGTGACGGGACGCTTCATCCCCGCCGCCGAGGCGCTCTCGTTCGGGCTCGTGAGCCGCGTGGCGCCGGACGCTGGACTCGATGCGGCTTTGGCCGCGCTCACGGAGCAGATCTGCGCCAAAAGCCCCGTGGCGATCCGCACCGGCAAGGCCATGTTCAGCCGGCAGCGCTCCATGGGCCTGGAGGAGGCCTATGCCTATGCGGGCAGCCTCATGGCCTGCAACATGATGGCGGAGGACGCGGCCGAGGGCATCGACGCCTTCATCGGCAAGCGCAAGCCGGAATGGAAGGGGCGCTGAACGGCGCCCGTCAGCCCTCCCCGCCGCGGGCGATCTCCCGGAGGCGGAACTTTTGGATCTTGCCCGTGGAGGTCTTCGGGATCTCGGCGAACACGATATTGCGCGGGCATTTGAACGAGGCGAGGTGCTGCCGGCACCAGGCGATCAGGTCCTCGGCGGAGGCCTGCGCCTCCGGCTTCAACTCCACGAAGGCGCAAGGGGTCTCGCCCCATTTCTCGTCCGGCATGGCGACCACCGCGGCGGCCTGGATGGCGGGGTGCTTGTAGAGCGCGTCCTCCACCTCGATGGACGAGATGTTCTCGCCGCCCGAGATGATGATGTCCTTGGAGCGATCTTTCAGCTGGACGTAGCCGTCCGGATACTTGACCCCGAGGTCGCCGGAATGGAACCAGCCGCCCTCGAAGGCCTTCGCGGTGGCGGCGGGGTTCTTGAGATAGCCCTTCATCACCACGTTGCCGCGGAACATCACCTCGCCCAGGGTCGCGCCGTCCGCAGGGACCGGCTGCATGGTTTCCGGGTCGAGCACGTCGAGGGCTTCGAGCACCGGGTAGCGCACGCCCTGGCGCGCCTTCCTGGCGGCATATTCCGCGGAATCGAGCCTGTCCCAGTCCTCGTGCCATTCGTTGACCACGGCCGGGCCGTAGACCTCCGTCAGGCCGTAGAGATGGGTCACGTCGAAGCCCGCCTGCTTCATGGCGGCGAGCACCGCCTCCGGCGGCGGGGCGGCGGCGGTGAGGAAGCGCACCACGTGGGGCAGGGGGCGCTTCTCGGCCGCCGGCGCGTTGAGCAGCGTCGACATGACGATGGGAGCGCCGCAGAGATGGGTGACCTCATGATCCGCAATGGCGTCGTACATGGGTTTCGCCCGCACGGCGCGCAGGCACACATGGGTGCCTGCGACGATCGACAGGGACCATGGAAAGCACCAGCCGTTGCAGTGGAACATGGGCAGGGTCCACAGGTAGACCGGGTGCTGCCCCATGCCGCCGGTGATGATGTTCCCCATAGCCAGCAGATACGCGCCGCGATGGTGGTACACCACGCCCTTGGGATCGCCCGTGGTGCCGGAGGTGTAGTTGAGGGTGATGGCGTCCCACTCGTCCCGGGGCGGGCTCCAGGCGAACTCCGGGTCGCCCTCGGCCAGGAAGGCCTCGTAATCCAACCCGCCCAGGCGCTCGCCGGGGCCGGTGAATTCGGGATCGTCGTAGTCGATGACGAGGGGCTTGACCACGCTCTGCTCCAGGGCGGCCTTCACGGTGGCGGAGAACTCCCGGTCCGTGATCAGCACCTTCGCGCCGCCGTGGTCGAGGGAGAAGGCGATGATTCGCGCATCGAGCCGGGTGTTGAGGGTGTTCAGCACCGCGCCGGCCATGGGCACGCCGTAATGGCATTCGAGCATGGCGGGGGTGTTGGGCAGCATCACCGCCACCGTGTCGCCGCGCCCGACGCCGCGCTGCGCCAGGGCGGAGGCCAGCCGCCGGGAGCGGGCATAGAAGTCGCGATAGCTGCGCCGCAGGGACCCATGGATGATCGCCGTCCGGTCCGGATGGACGCTCGCCGCCCGCTCCAGGAAGCCCAGCGGCGTCAGCGGCTGGAAATTCGCCGGGTTCTTGTCCAGATCCGTGTCGTAGACGTTCGGAGACATCGCGTTTCCCCCATGGCCTTGGGCCAGTATGGGCCAGGAGCCATGAGGCTGGCTATCCTACCAAGAGGCACGGACGCAAGGGCTCCACCAGGCTTGACAGGCGCTTTCGCCCCGCAGGCCTCCATCACGCGGCGCTCCATCAGGCCGTAAGCATTCTTCAGGGGCTTTGCGGAAGGAGACGCCCGGGGCGGCTGCCCGTGGGGGAGCCATCCAGCACGATAGGCTGCCCGTTGACCCAGACATGGCTGATGCCCGTCGGCATCAGGGTCGGCTCGTCAAAGGTCGCCCGGTCCGCGACGCCCTCCTCGAAGAGAACGAGGTCGGCGGCCATGCCGGGCCGGAGGAGCCCGCGGTCCAGGAGCGAGAAGCGCTGGGCGGCGATGGAGGTCATCCGCCGCACCGCATCCTCGATCGGGAACCAGTTCCGGTCCCGGCGTAAGGAGCCGACCACCCGCGGAAAGGTGCCGAAGGCCCGCGGATGCGGCTTGGTGCCGGGACGGGGAAGCCCGTCCGAGCCGACCATGTGCAGCCGGTGGCAGCAGGCGGCGTGCAGGTCGGCCTCGTCGAGCTGGAACAGGATGATGCCGGTCTGGCCCTCGTCCTCCTCGACGAGACGCAGGAGAAGGTCATAGGGCTCGACGTTCCGGCGCTGCGCCGCCGCGCGCATGCTGAGCCCTTCGAGACTTTTGAGCCCCGGATTGTTGACGCCGGAAATCCGCACGTTGTCCCAGCCGATCAGGGAGAGCTTGCTCTGGCCGTGGAAGGCCGGGCCGCCGTTCTCGACCCAGCCCCGGATGACGGGTCCGGTCTCCGGATCGCGCAGCCTTTGCCTCAGCTTGTCCAGGCCCCCTTCGAGGGCCGCCGGGGGAAGCAGTTGCAGGAGATAGGTGCTGCCGGCCGGATAGGGATACATGTCGAAGCTGATGTCGACGCCCTCGCGCCGCGCCGCCTCCAGGGCCTCGAGGGCTTGGGGAATCCGGCCCCAGTTGGGGCGTCCGGCCGATTGGAGATGGGACAGGAGCCCGGCGGCTCCCGAGAGACGGAGCACCTCGACGAACTCGTCGATGGCGGGCACCAGATCCTGCTCGTAGCTGCGCACATGGGCGGTCATGAGCCGCCCGCGGGCCTTCACGACCCGGGCCAGCGCCACCAGCTCTTCGAGGCCGGCGAAGGCGCTCGGCGGGTAGACGAGGCCCAGGGAGAGGCCGATGGCGCCCTGAGCGAGCTGACGGTCGAGCAGGTCCGCCATGGCGGCGATCTCGTCCGCCCCTGCCGGGCGACGCTCGTAGCCCATCACGGCAAGGCGCAGGGCTGCGTGCCCCACGAGGGAGACCACGTTGACCGCAACCCCCCGATGCAGGCGCTCGCGGTAGTCCGAGAAATCGTCGAAGATCTCGTCCGGCGCCGTCTGCCCGAGCAGCCCCGAAAAGTGCCCCCGCAGATCCTCCCGCGAGCCGCCCCGCGCCGGATAAAGGGAGAAGCTGCAATTGCCCACCACAACGGTGGTCACGCCCTGCAGGGCTTTCTCCGGCCTGTCGGGTTCGCGGATGCAGATCAGGTCGTCATGGCAATGGGCATCGATGAAGCCCGGCGCGAGATAGCGGTCCTCTGCGTCGATGATCGTCGTTTGCGCTCCGGCTCCGAGATCGGGGCCAACAGCGGCAATCCGGCCGCCTGCCACATGAAGGTCGCCCCGGAACCAGGGAGCGCCTGTCCCGTCGATGATCCGCGCGTTCCGGATAAGCCAGTCCTGCATCATCATGTCCTCCGGCAGGGTGCGGGAGATCGCCGATTGGTTCAGCCGCGGGCCTTGCCCATGGGAAAGGGCATGTAGCCGACGAATCCGGTGATCTTCCAGCGGCCCTCGATGCGGGCGCAGAAATACAGGGTCTGCCAGTTGATCACCTCGACGCCGCCCGCCTTCAGCGCGACGGTTCCGTCGAACTTCTTGTGGCAGACGGCGGTATCGCCCTGCAGGTCGATGTCGCGCATGTTGGTGGCGCGAAACAGGGCGTCGCGCAGGGGCTGCGCGTACTCGGCGGCCTGGGAGGCCTGCGCCTGCCGGAGCCATTCGTCCCGGTAGGTGTCGAGATCCGGGAAGTCGAGACGCCAACTGTCGGGAAGCTCGGACTTGTGCGCGTGAAGACCCAGGAAGCCCTCCCGCCTGAAATCCCCTTCGACCATGGACCAGTCGGCGGCCAGGAACGCGTCGATGTCGCGCTCCACCAGCATGGTCCAGATGGCGTGACGGTCCCTGTCGGAGGAGGGAAAGGGGTTCTGGGTGTGGGACAGCACGGCGAGGTCTCCGGGAAGGCTGCAGGAAAGGGCAGAGGACAAGGGGCCTGACACATTCTAGTCGCCGATGGGCATCTGGGGATCATTGACGTTCACCGCAGCGAGGTTGTGCTTGATGCGCCGCAGCCCTTCGAGAACGGAGGGCCCCCGGGCTTCGGCCGTGCTCATGGCGATCAGATCCACGATCGCCATCATGGCGTAACGGGCGGAGTTGGGCTTGTAGAGGTTGCTGCTCTCCGGAATCCTGAACGGCAGCAGGATCTCCGCCTCTCCGGCGAGAGCCGAATCCGGCGCGGTGACCGCCACCGTCTTCGCCCCATAATGGCGGGCGATCCTGACGGAATCCACCACGGACGGGGAATAGCCGGAGATCGAGAAGGCGACCACCACCGTATCGGCGGTCGCCACCGACGCGGTCATCCGCTGCATCTGTCCGTCGCTGTGGGCGATCACCGGCAGGCCAAGGCGGAACAGCCGGTTGTGAAGCTCCATCGCCATGATGGAGGAGTTGCCCCCGCAGCCGTAGGAGAGGACGGAGCGCGCCAGGGAGATGTGGCCCGCGATGACATCCACGACCGTCATATCGATCCGGGAGCGCAGGAGCTCGATGGCCGACACCGCATTGCCGCACACGGCGGCCAGAACCCTCTCCTCGCGCTCCTCGCGGGGGACCGGCGAAGCGTTGAGGTAGTTGCCCCCCACCGCCAGGGCCTGGGCGAGATGATACTTGAAGTCGCGAATGCCGTCGCAGCCGAGCGCCCGTGCAAAGCGCGTCACCGTGGGCTCGCTCACGCCGGCGCGCAGGGCCATGTCGGCAATGGGGGCTTTGCACGCATAGGCAAGGTCGCTCAGAACCAGCGATGCAAGCCGGCGCTCGGCCTTCGAGCCATCCTCGACCCAGATGCGAAGGCGGGTGATGATGTCGTCGAAGGCCCTCACATGCGGGCTCCCGTCAGACGCATGCCGGTCGCGGGGTCGAACAGATGGACGTTCTTCGGCTCGACGGACAGCCGGAGGGTCTCGCCGGGGCTAACGGAGATCCGCTCCCGGAAGACGGCGCGAACCTCCGATCCATCGATCCGTCCATAAATATGGCTTTCCGATCCGGTGGGCTCGATCAGGTCCACGGCGAGGCGGAGGGAGCCTTGCGGATCCAGCCTGAAATGCTCCGGGCGAATCCCCAGGATGACGCCGGCGCCGTTCCGGGCCGCCCCCGATGGGACCGGCGCCTCCGCGCCGTCGGAGAGGCGAACGGCCTCTCCCGCGCCGGATTGCACGATCGTGCCTTCGATGAAGCTCATAGCGGGCGAGCCGAGAAAGCCGGCGACGAAGAGATTGTTCGGATGGTCGTAGAGTTCGAGGGGCGTGCCGACCTGTTCGATCCGTCCGGCATTCATGACCACGATGCGGTCAGCCATGGTCATGGCCTCGATCTGATCGTGGGTGACGTACACGATGGTGCTCTCGAACTTGTGGTGCAGGGCCTTGATCTCCGTTCGCATCTGCACCCGAAGCTTGGCGTCCAGGTTGGACAGGGGCTCGTCGAACAGGAAGAGATCGGGATTGCGCACGATGGAGCGTCCCATGGCCACCCGCTGGCGCTGGCCGCCGGAGAGCTGGCCGGGCCGCCGCTCCAGATAGGCGCCGAGGTTCAGGATGGAGGCCGCACGCGCGAGCTTCTCGCCGGTCTCCTCCGGCTTCTCCCGGCGAACCCGGGGCCCGAAGGTGATGTTGTCCTTCACGGTCATGTGGGGGAACAGCGCGTAGGACTGGAACACCATGGAGATATTGCGCTTCTGCGGCGGCACCTCGTTGGCGCGCCGCCCGCCGATGCGGATCTCGCCGTCGGAGACGCTTTCCAGGCCCGCGATCATGCGAAGGAGAGTCGACTTGCCGCATCCCGACGGGCCGACCAGCACCACGAACTCGCCGTCGCCCACGTGGAGATCGATCCCGTGGAGGATGTCGAGGGCGCCGTAGCGCTTCCTGACCCGGTCGAGGTGAAGGTCAGCCATGCAAAGCCCCTCTCATGTGATCGCCTCGATGAAGGGCAGATTGCCGGCCGTGAGGCCGCCATCCACCGGCAGGGCCACCCCGGTGATCCCGGCCGCCAGGGGCGACGCCAGGAAGACCGCCGCATCGGCCACTTCCACGGGCTCCACCATGCGGCCGATGGGATAGAGGCGCGAGACCTTGTCCAGGATGCCGGGATCCTTCTCGATCCGGTGATCCCACGCATGGGTGCGCACGGAGCCGGGACAGATGGCGTTCGCCCTGATGCCGCGTCGTCCGCATTCGGTGGCGATGGCTCGGGCATAGGCGACGAGCCCCGCCTTGGCGGCCGCATAGGCCGGGTTTCCGAAATGGGCGAGGGCGTTCACCGACGCGATGAACACGAATGCGCCGGAGCCCCGAGCTATCATGGGCTCGAGAAACGGCGCGGTGAAGTTGCGCGCGCCCGTGAGATTGACGCCGAGCTCGAAGTCCCAGGCCCCCTCGTCAGTCTCATCGAGGGTTTCCGCGCGGGTGTAGCCTGCATTGCTGACCACGATGTCGGGCAGACCCGCCTCCCGGATCCGCGCGCAGGCGGCGCGGCATTCCTGGGGGCTCTGCAGATCGAAAACCTCCTTGTGGGCCACGTCCAGGGATGCGAGGGCCTCATGGGAGACATCGCAGGCGATCACGCGCGCGCCGGCTGCCTGGAATCGCTCGACCATGATGGTCCCGATGCCCCCGCCCGCGCCTGTGATCACGGCCAGGCGCCCTTGCAAGCTTTGCGTCAAAGGCTCCCTCCAGATGCCCTTCGGTTCTCGCGTCCCACCGATGCTTGGGCCAAAAATGAAATTTGGCAACATGAAAAGCTGGTAGATCCCTGCAAAATCCCCTTGCGCAAGAAATTTTCTTTCACAACAATACCATGTTGCCAGGTCGCTTCCGTAGGGTCTGCGGCTCCAGCAGAGGGAACACGAAATTGAAAACACGTCGGACCAACACAGTCTTCAGCCTGAAGGGCCTCCTGCTCGCCGGCGTCGGCGCGCTGGCTTTCGCCGCAAGCGCGAATGCCGGCACGGTCAGGGTCACGGTGGCTGAGTACTCGGCCAAGACCGGCCCGTATTTCGAGCAGGTCGCCAAGGACTTCCAGGCGGCCAATCCCGGCATCACGATCCAGTTCGAAGTCGTGCCGTGGGACAACCTGCTCCAGAAGCTGACCACCGACATCTCGGCCAACGCCAATGCGGACCTGTCGATCATCGGCACCCGCTGGCTGGTGGACTTCGTTCAGCAGGGCATCGCCGAGCCCCTCGACGGCTACATGAATGCCGAGGTGAAGGGCCGCTTCGTGGAGACCTTCCTCACGCCTTCCGTGATGAACGGCAAGACCTATGGCCTGCCCATCGCCGCCTCCGCCCGCGCCATGTATTACAACAAGGACCTGCTGGCGAAGGCCGGCATCGCCGAACCTCCCAAGACCTGGGCGGAGCTGGAGGAAGGCGCCAAGAAGATCAGCGCCCTCGGCAACGGCGTCTACGGCTTCGGTCTTCAGGGCAAGGAAGTGGAGACCGACGTCTATTTCTATTACGGCATGTGGTCCCATGGGGGCGACATCGTCAAGAACGGCAAATCGGGCCTGGACTCGAAGGCCGCCATCGACACCGCCTCGCTCTACAAGCGCCTGATCGACCAGGGCGCCACGCAGCCCGGCGTGACCTCCTATGCGCGCGAGGACGTGCAGAACCTGTTCAAGCAGGGCAAGATCGGCATGATGATGACGGCGCCGTTCCTGGTCAATCAGATCAAGGCCGAAGCGCCGAACCTGAAATACGGCGTGGCTCCCATCCCGAAGGGTCCGGGCGGCGACCAGGGGACCTACGGCGTCACCGACTCCATCATCATGTTCCAGAACTCCAAGAACAAGGCCGAGGCCTACAAGTTCCTCGACTTCCTGTTCCAGCCCCAGCAGCGCGTGAAGTTCACGGTGGGCGAGGGCTTCCTGCCCGTGACCAAGGCCGAGGTCGAGGACAAGTACTTCGTCGAGAATGCCGACCTCAAGGTGTTCACGAGCCTTCTTCCCACCGCGCGCTTCGCTCCCGTGATCGCGGGCTGGGAGGAGATCGCCGACGTGACCTCGTCGGCGCTGCAGCGGATCTATCTCGGCAACGGGCAGATCGAGCCGACCCTGAAGGACGCCGCCGCCAAGGCCAACGCGATCCTGTCAAAGTAGGACGATCCTCGAGAGGGGCCGGGCCTTGCGGCCCCTCTTTCGACGTCGCTCAGCGGGCGGAACGCTCATGACATCCCAGCGGGCGATCGCGCCCTACGTCCTCATCCTGCCCAGTTTCGTCTTGGCTGCCCTGGTGGTCGTCTGGCCCGTCAACGAGCTGGCCCAGATCGCCAGCCACAGCGTCAACCGGTTCGGGCAGCTGCGCGACTTCGTGGGCATGGCGAATTTCCGGGCCCTGCTCGACGACCCCAATTTCATCGCATCCCTGTGGCGCACGGGCATCTGGACCGTGGGCGTGGTGGGAGGCGCCATCATCTGCTCCATCCCGGTCGCTCTCGTCCTCAACGAGGACTTCTATGGGCGCGATCTCGCGCGCGTCATCGTCATGCTGCCCTGGGCCGTCTCCCTCACCATGACGGCGATCGTCTGGCGCTGGGCGCTGTCCGGCGAGAGCGGAATGCTGAACTCGGCCCTGCGGGAGTTCGGAATCGTCGACCAGAACATTCAATGGCTGGCGGAGGCGGGCACGGCCTTCCCGATGCAGATCCTCATCGGGATCCTCGTGACGATTCCCTTCACGGTCACCATCATCCTCGGCGGCCTCTCGTCCATTCCCGACGATCTCTACGAGGCGGCGGCCCTCGAAGGAGCAGGCCGGTGGGAGCAGTTCCGGCACATCACCCTGCCGCTGATCACGCCCTTCCTGAACATCGCCATGGTGCTGAACACCATCTACGTGTTCAACTCCTTCCCGATCATCTGGGCCATGACCCAGGGGGGCCCTGCGAATTCCACCGACATCCTCGTCACCTACCTGTACAAGGTCGGCTTCAGGCTGGGCAAGCTGGGCGAGGCCTCGGCGGTGTCCCTGGTCATGTTCGCGATCCTCCTGGTCTTCACCTTGATCTACGTGCGGCTCACCATGGTCAGGGAGGCAAGGGCATGAACCATGCCAAGCTTCGACGCTCCCTGGTCTGCTGGCTCGTGCTCTCGCCCATGGTCGTGGCGGCGCTCTTCCCCTTCGCCGTGATGCTGATCACGGCACTCAAGCCCAGCACGGAGGTGCTGACGCCCACCTGGTGGCCCTCGCGCCTGACTTGGGAGAACTTCCAGACCATGTGGGCCGCAACCAATTTCGGCAACGCCCTGAGGAACTCCCTCTACGTCTCGGTCCTGGCGACCCTCGGCTCGCTTGTCGTGTCGATTCCGGCCGCCTACGCCCTGACGCGGTTCAACTTCGCCGGGCGGGAGCTCTACCGCCAGTTCCTGCTCGTGACCCAGATGCTGTCGCCCATCGTCCTCGTGGTCGGCCTGTTCCGCCTCATGGTATGGCTCGGCCTCGTCGACAGCATCAATGCGGTGACTCTCGTCTACGCCGCATTCAACATCGCCTTCTCGGTCTGGATGCTGCAAAGCTATTTCGCCACCATCCCCCTTGACCTCGAAGAGGCCGCCTGGATGGAAGGGGCGGGGCGGGTGCGCACCCTGATCAAGGTGTTCCTGCCGCTCGCCGTTCCAGCCATGGTGGTGACGGCGATCTTCACCTTCATCAATGCCTGGAACGAGTTCGCCATTGCGCTCACCCTTCTGCGCTCGCAGAACAGCTACACGCTGCCGATCCAGATCTTCTCCCTCGTGTCGGGCCGCTATACGGTGGAGTGGCATCACGTGATGGCCGCCACCTTCGCGGCGACCGTTCCGGTCGCCATCGCCTTCGCGTGGCTCCAGCGCTACCTCGTGCGCGGCCTCGCCCTGGGAGCGGTGAAATAGGCGCATGGAGCCCTGAAGGCCGGTCGCGATTCGCCCGCATATACGCTCACCGGCGGATCTCCAGCATGATCTTGCCCTGGTGCGCGCTCGATTCCATCAGTTCATGCGCCTCGCGCGCTCGTTCGAGCGGAAACGTCGCGTGGATCACGGGCCTCACGGCGCCCCGATCAAGAAGCGGCCATACGGTCCGGCGCAGGGCGTCGGCGATTCCGGCCTTCAGGGCGACGGAGCGGGGCCGCAGGGTCGAGCCGGTGACGGTGAGGCGGCGGAGCATCACCGGCATGAGGTCGATATCGACCTTGCTCGATTGCAGGAACGCGATCTGAACCAGGCGGCCTTCAAGGGCCAGCACCGAAAGGTTGCGGGCGACGTAGGGGCCGCCCACAATGTCGAGGATCACGTCCACGCCGCGCTTGTTGGTGAGCCGGCGGATCTCCTCGACGAAATCCTGCGCGCGGTAGTCGATGGCCGCGTCCGCGCCGAGCGAGCGGCAGAAATCGCATTTCTCGGGGGAGCCTGCGGTGGCGTAGACCGTTGCGCCCGCCTGCTTGGCGAGCTGGATCGCCGTGGAGCCGATGCCGCTCGAACCGCCATGCACGAGGAAGGTCTCGCCGGCGACAAGACGCCCGCGGGTGAAGACATTGTCGTAGACGGTGAAATAGGTCTCCGGGACGCCCCCTGCCTCCAGCAGGGAGAGGGCCTTCGGAATCGGCAGGCAGAGCGCCGCATCGGCCACGCAATATTCCGCATAGCCGCCGCTGACCACAAGGGCGCAGACCTCGTCGCCCAGCCGAACGCCTTCGACATCGCTGCCCAGGGCGGCGATCCGGCCGGAGACTTCGAGGCCAGGCACGTCCGTCGCGCCGGGCGGAGGCGGATATCCGCCCGCCCGCTGCAGGAGGTCCGGGCGGTTCACGCCGGCGGCCGCCACCTCGATCAGCACCTGACCCGGGCCGGGCTGAGGAACCGGCGCCGTTTCCAGGCGGATGACCTCCGGCCCGCCTGCGCCTTGGAAGCGGATCTGCCGCATCGTCTCGGGAATGCTCATGCGGGCCTTATCCTCGTTCAGGGAAATCCGTTCTGCGCCGAGCCTAGCAACTTCCCGGCGAGGGGCAACTTGCTAGTCCGCTGCGCGCGGTCCTTCGAGAGGGTTCAAGCGGCCCGGTCCGAGAACGCGGGCATGAGCATTGTCGGCCCTCCTGGCGCAATTCCGCCCGGCCGGAGCCTTGAAGCAGGCCGTTCGAGCAACATTATCAGCCGCGCTCGACAACAGGCCGCGGCCCGGTCCCGCCGATCATGAGGATATCCATTGCTCCAGCGCACCCGGCTTCTGCCGCTCATCGTCCGACGGGTCGCCGCGGCCGGAGCGCTCGGGCTCATGATGACGGCCGGGTTGATCTGGGCCGGCGTCATCATCGTTCCCGGTCACCTGAATCCTCTCGCGCCCTTGCGCGTTGCCGACGAGGTGGGCCTGCTGACCCGCTTCAAGCTCTCGCGCCTCGAACGCAATGCTCCTGAATGCCTCGTGGCGTTGGCGGATGCGCCGGTCGCGCACAGGCCCGTCTCGGATCGCCACATGGGCGAGGGATGCGGCTTCTCCAATGCGGTCGAGGTGACGCGCTCGTCCGTCGCCTTCAGTCGGAGCTTCACCGCCACATGTCCGCTGGCGGTGGCCTGGGTCCTGTTCGAGACCCATGCGCTGCATCCCGCGGCCCGCCGGCATCTGGGGCAGGACGTGGTGCGCGTGACCCATCTCGGCACCTATGCCTGCCGCAACATCAACCATCGCGAGGAGGGGCGGCGCAGCGAACATGCCACGGCCAACGCCATCGACATTTCCGGCTTCGTGCTCGCCGACGGGCAGCAGATCTCCCTGGAGAAGGACTGGGAGGGGAACGACCCTCGCCGGACGGCCTTTCTCCGAGCGGTGAGGGACGGCGCCTGCCGGTTCTTCGACGTGGTGCTGAGCCCGGATTACAACGAGGCGCATCGCGACCATTTCCATTTCGACATGGGACGCTACCGCGCCTGCCGCTGAGGCGGCCCTCGCTTGAGGCTTGGCGCGGGGTCTGGCTTTCCTGCCACACGGGGCAAGAACCGCGCGATCCTGCTGGAGGAATCCGAAAAAACGGTCTTGACGGTAGGCTTGCCGCCATGCGACGGCGGCGCATGGCCGATTCCGGGCCAAGCTGTTTTCGGGGCCACGCTGTTCGCCGGCCCATTTCCTCAGACCTGAAGTGACGCCATGAACAAGAACGACCTGATCGAGCACATCGCTCAAGAATATGAACTGACGAAGACCTTCGCGCGCGACCTGGTCGACAACGTGTTCCAGACGATCACCGATACGGTCCAGAAGGGCGAAGAGGTTTCCCTCTTCGGATTCGGCAAGTTCAAGCTCGTCGAGCGCAAGGCCCGCAAGGGGCGCAACCCGCAGACCGGCGAAGCCATCAAGATCGCCGCGTCCAAGAACGTCAAGTTCGAGCAGGCCCGGGCCATGAAGGCGCTGGTCAACACCAAGCGCCGCGGCCGCAAGTAATTCCCGCTCGGACATACAGACCGGGCGCCCGGCGCCCGGTCCGCGACGGTTCGGCAGGCTTGAGGAGCGAGAAGCTCCTACTTCATGAGCCCTGCCGCCTTCAGGGCTTTGGTGATCGCCGAGCCCACATCCGCGAGCGGTGAGGGCTTCCGATCTTTCCGCGAGCTCCCGTGACCTGGAGCGGCTCGACCGCTCGCCTTGTGGCCTGCTCCGGCGGCGTGGGGGGCGGGAAGCTCCGTCCGTTCCTTCGCCGGCGCGGCAGGCGCCTTCTCGCGCGCCCTCCCGGGGGCCTTCTCCGTCAGGCCCCAGAATTTGGCGATGTGGTAGCTCGATGAAATGCCGGCTTCGAGCAGGAAGGGGCCCGCGGCCCCATAGGCATTCTCGACGCTGCCGGTGGCGAGCGGCGTTCCGTGCGCCAGGCCGTCGAGGATGTATTCCTCGATGACGTCCTCGCCCACCGCATTGGTCCAGACCCGCCGCGGGTGACCGTCCACCACCTCCTTGCGGCTCGCCTTCGCGGGCAGGCCGTGCACATGGGTCCATTGCTTGATGATCTCGCCCGCGTTCATGGGATTGACGGTGGCGTCGGCGCTGCCGTGCCACACGGAAACCCGGGGCCAGGGACCCCGATGCGGCGAGGCCTCCCGGACGAAATCGCCCCATTCCTTCGCGGAGCGGGTCTGGCCCTGGAACATGCTCTCGAAAGCCTCGGGCACGCTGGTGGCGGCCCGGTAGGGCAGGCCCGCGATGATCGCCCCGGCGGCGAACACCTCCGGATAGGTGGCCAGCATGGTGGCCGTCATCGCGCCCCCGGCCGAGAGCCCGGTGATGAACACCCGGTCGCGATCCACGGATTGCTTGCGGATCAGGTGCTCGATCATCTGGCGAATGGAGGAAGCCTCCCCGCGATCGCGCTGGATGTCGCCGAGTTGGAACCAGTTGAAGCAGCGTTTGACATTGTTGACGTCCTGCTGCTCGGGAAAGAGCAGGACGAAGCCGTAGCGGTCCGCCAGGGCCGACCAGCCCGCGCCATGGTCGTATTCGGCCGCATCCTGGGTGCAGCCATGGAGAACCACCACGAGGGCAGGGGAGCGGGGCACGTTCGGCGGCACATAAGTCAACATGCGCAGGTTGCCGGGATTCGTGCCGAAACCGGTCATCTCCTTGAGGCGGCTGGGGGTTTCCGCAGGGGCGTCGAAAGCCGGCCGCGCCGCACTCGACAGTCCCATCAGCCCTTCCCACTGCTTTCGGTTCCGGGCCATCCGGCCGATGATTTTTCCTAAGCCCTTCATGGGACATGTCCTTGAGGATGAGAAGGTGACGGGATGCCGGGACAACGCTTCATATGGGGCTTATGTTGCATTGCACAATGAGACCTTGGCCGGCGAGGCCCAGGGTTCAGGCCCATCTAAGCCCAGGGGTCGACAGGAGGCCAGCATCGTCCCGAGGCTGGCGGCGCACCCGGATCGATTGCCGGGCTTTCCCTTTGAGCCCTTTCCTGGGTCCGATCCCTCTTCGGCAACCTGCTCCAAACCGATCCGAATTGCTTTGCGGGCCGGCAGCGGCTAGTGAACGCCCAAAGGCTGTCCCTATCATCTACGAGGTCATTCGGTGTCGAATGTGACGGTCGCGCCGACCGCAATCCCTGACGTGATTATGCTCACGCCTCGCCGGTTCGGCGACGGGCGGGGCTGGTTCGCCGAAACCTACAGCACCCGCTCCTTTGCCCCGGCGCTGGGCGACATGGTCTTCGTCCAGGACAATCAGGCCTTTTCCGCCGCCCGCGGCACCCTGCGCGGGCTTCACTTCCAGCGCCCGCCGCAGGCGCAGGCCAAGCTGGTTCGGGTGCTCAAGGGGAGCATCTTCGACGTCACCGTGGATCTGCGCGCCGGCTCCCCCACCTACGGGCGCTGGGTCGGGGTCGCGCTCACGGCCGAGAGAGGCGAGCAGCTCTTCGTGCCGCACGGCTTCGCCCACGGCTACTGCACCCTGGAGCCCGACACGGAGGTCGCCTACAAGGTCGACGGCTTCTATGCGCCGGATTGCGACGCGGGCCTGGCCTGGGACGATCCGTCCCTCGCCATCGCCTGGCCCATTTCCCCGCATGAGGCCGTCCTGTCCGACAAGGACAGGACCCTGCCGGCCTTCAAGGACTTCGTCTCGCCCTTCACCTACGGGTCTGCCGCCCGACCGGCCTGATCCCCTCCAGCCCTTTAGAGATCCCATGCCCGCACAGATTCCAGCCAAACGCATCCTCGTGACCGGCGGCGCCGGCTTCATCGGCTCGGCGGTGGCGCGCCATCTCATCGCGGAGACGGACCATCAGGTTCTCGTGCTCGACAAGCTGACCTATGCGGGCAACCTGGATTCCTTGAGGCCCGTGGAGAACAGCCCGCGCTACGCTTTCGTCCAGGCCGACATCCTCGACGCCCCCAGGGTGCAGGCGATCATGCGCTCCTTCCGCCCCGAGATCGTCATGCACCTGGCGGCCGAGAGCCACGTGGACCGCTCCATCGACGGGCCGGGCGCCTTCATCCAGACCAACGTGGTCGGCACCTATACCCTGCTGCAGGCGGCTCTCGGCTACTGGCAGGCGCTGCCCGGCCCGGAGAGGGACGCGTTCCGCTTCCACCATGTCTCCACGGACGAGGTGTTCGGGTCGCTGGGTGCTGAGGGGCATTTCACGGAGAGCACGGCCTACGACCCGCGCTCCCCCTATTCCGCCTCCAAGGCCGCGTCGGATCACCTGGTGAGGGCCTGGCACCACACCTTCGGCCTGCCGGTGGTGGTGAGCAACTGCTCCAACAACTACGGCCCCTACCACTTCCCCGAGAAGCTGATCCCCCTGGTCATTCTCAATGCCCTCGAAGGCAGGCCGCTCCCGGTCTACGGGGACGGCTCGAACGTGCGCGACTGGCTCTACGTGGAGGACCACGCCAGGGCCCTCCTGCTGATCGCCGAGAGGGGCCGGGTGGGCGAGAGCTACAATGTGGGCGGGCACAACGAGAAGACCAATCTCGAGGTGGTGCGCACGATCTGCGCCATCCTGGACGGGATCGCGCCCGACGCCCGCATCGGGCCCCGGGAGGGGCTGATCGCCTTCGTGGCGGACCGCCCCGGCCATGACCATCGCTACGCCATCGACCCTGCCAAGATCGGGCGCGATCTCGGCTGGCGCCCGCAGGAGACCTTCGAGACCGGGCTGGCCAAGACGGTGCGCTGGTACCTGGACAACCGCTCCTGGTGGGAGCGGATCAGGTCCGGCGTGTATCGCGGCGAGCGGCTCGGGGCGGGCGGGTAGGCGGGACCGCCGGGGAAAGCGGCGCTGGCGGGGTCTCCGGGGCGGATGGATTCGCCTTGTGCAAAGGTTGTGATCGTCTGACGCCGAGCCGGAAGAAGCATAAGGGCCTAGTGTGCGGCACCACAGGTTCCTGCCGAAGAGCGCCTCATGCCCACGATCCATACCGTCACCGACGCCAATCAGAGCAGCTATCAGAAGGTCGGGACGACCCCGATCAGCCTCTCCAGTTCCGGCGATCAGGTTTTGCTGGCCAGCGGCGCGACCATCAGCTCCGCCGCAGACGTGAACGGCAATAGCGGCCATGGAATTTCCGGCGGCATTTTTGCTGACGATGTGTTCTTGGTTCTAATGGGCTCGGTTAAGAGTGCCAGTTCTGCAGGAATCAGGACCATCACCTACGGTAACAAGATCCTGATCGGCACCACGGGAGAGGTCTCCGGGGGCACGAGCGGCATCCTTCTGAGCGACTTCATGTTCGGGTCCGGCGGCAACTGGTTGGAAAACTGGGGCTCGGTGAAGGGCACGGGAGCCACCGGGATCGGCATCGGCGCCAACTTCTCCAACAACAGCCTCTCGAACAAGGGCACCGTGGAGGGCTTCAAGGGGATTGTGGCGGGCTCGGCCGGCTCTACCAACAACACCGTGTTCAACAGCGGCAGCATCGTCGCAACGGATGCAGGGGTGACGCTCTACGGCAACGGCTCGGTACTCACCAATAGCGGATCGATCAGCTCGACAAGCGGCAACGCGGTCTTTCTGCAATCGCAGCCGGGAGAGACGATCACTTTGCACAACACCGGCACGATCAAGACTTCCGGCTCGAATGCGATCAACGGCTGGGAGGGGTCCGACCGGATCATCAATCATGGCACGATCGACGGCACGATTTTTCTGGGCGACGGAGATGACTATTTGGACCTCCGTGGGGGAACAATCACGAATGCTTATGGCCTGTTTCTCGGTACCGGCAATGACACTGCCTATGGCGGGTCGGAAAGTGACACATTTTTTGACGACACCGGAAACGACTTCATGGATGGTGGAGCCGGAAACGATGGTTTCAATCTTTATTCACCCGGAGACGATACCGTCATCGGGGGCGCAGGTGATGACACTGTCTCGTTGTCTGGCATGCCCTCAATGAAAGTTAATTTCAGCGGCGGTGACGGTATCGATTGGTTAAACCTGAATGTCCCAGTTTTTGCCCCTGTCGGGACGAGCCTGAACGCGACTATCGATCTGCGTTCCGCTGGCCTTCAGAAGATCGGCGATGTCTGGGGTAGCATTCAGCTGAGCGGGGTCGAGAACGTCGCAACCTGGGAGGGCAACGATCTGCTGATCGGAAATGAAAGCGACAACATCCTGTCCGCCCACTGGGGCGACGACACGCTGGAGGGCGGGCTTGGCAGCGATGAGCTTAAAGGCTCGACAGGGTTTGATTTCGCCCGCTTCACCGGCAGCACGGGCGCCAAGGTGAACTTGGGCGATGCCGCAGCTCAGGAGACACACTACGGTACCGACACATTCCTTGGAATCGAGGGCCTGATGGGCGGCTCGGGCGCGGACAGCTTCACGGGCGACAGCAATGCCAACAGCCTCCATGGCGATGCCGGCAATGACATCCTAGCGGGCGGCATTGGCAGCGACACGCTCCTCGGCGGCCTCGGCAACGACAAGCTTACGGGCGGCTCAGAAGCAGACTTCTTCGTGTTCAACGCCAAGCTGAACGCCAAGAAGAACGTAGACACGATCACGGACTTCAGCCGCGTGGATGACAGAATTGACTTGGAGAACGCCATCTTCAAGAAGCTGGCCAAGGTGGGGGGCTTGAGCAAGTCCTCCTTTGTGGTGGGCGCCAAGGCCAAGGACAAGAACGACTACATCGTCTATGACAAGGCCAAGGGCGCCCTGTACTACGATGCGGACGGCTCCGGCAAAGGCGCGGCGGTCAAGTTCGCTCAGCTCAAGAAGGGCTTGGCGATCGACCACACGGACTTCTTCATCATTTGAGGCCAAGCAGCATGAGGGCTGGTCCTGCCGACGCAGGACCAGCCTTTGTCTTTCATGCCGCTTTTTCGTGGAGGAAAAGCGGCATCATGCTTTGCGACAGGGCCTCAGGCGCTCTTCCGGTCCCGCTTGCGCTTGTCCGAAAAGCTCCCCTTCTCTTTCGGCCCCTTGCCCTTAGGCCCTTTGTGCGGGGAGTGAGGACTCCGGTCCTTGGTTCCCACATTCTTGGGTCCAGTCCATTTCTTCGATCCCCCCGGTTTCGCTCCGGGCGCGAAATCTGCCGGTTCGATGCGGATGTCCTCGTCGTTGGTCTTGCGCGCCGCGGCGGCGAATTTTCCGGCGTGGGACTTGGCGATCTGGAACTTGGTCTCGTTGTCGAAGATCTTGATCGAGCCGATCTCCTTCTTGGTCACGTGGCCCAGGCGGCAGATCACCGGCAGGAGCCAGCGCGGATCGGCGTTGTTGCGCCGTCCCACGCTCATGCGGAACCACACCATGTCCTCCGGCGCGCCGAACGGCGAATCGTCGGTGGGGCCGCGGTCCCGGCCCTTGCGGGGGCCGCGGTCGTTCGCCTCGCGGTCATCCTGGCGGGCGCGCTTGTCCTTGCGCTGGCGCGGCTCGCGGTCCGCGCCGGGATCGAACACCTCCTCGGGGGCGGGCAGCTGCGCCCGGTGAAACCGCACCAGGGCGGTGGCGATGTCCTCCGCCGAGCGCTCGGCCAGGAGGGCCCGGGCGATCACCAGATCCTCCTCGGTGGCCTCTTCGGAGAAGGCCGGGTCCTGCATCAGGCGCTCCCGGTCGCGCATGCGGATTTCCTCCGCCGAGGGCGTGCCGGCCCAGGTCGCGTCGACGCCGGCCATGTCCACCAGCCGTTCGGCCTTGCGGCGGCGCGTATAGGGGACGACCATCACGCAGGTGCCCTTGCGTCCGGCGCGCCCCGTGCGGCCGCTGCGATGCAGGAGCGTCTCGTGGTCGTTGGGCAGGTCCGCGTGGATGACGAGGCCGAGGTCCGGCAGGTCGATGCCGCGGGCGGCCACGTCGGTGGCCACGCACACGCGGGCGCGCCCATCGCGCAGGGCCTGAAGCGCGTGGCTGCGCTCGGACTGGCTGAGTTCGCCCGAGAGGGCCACCGCCGAGAAGCCGCGCTCGCCCAGGCTCGCGTGCAGGTGCCTCACCGCCTCGCGGGTATGGCAGAACACCATGGCGCCGCGGCTCTCGTAGAAGCGCAGCACGTTCACCACCGCAAGCTCGACCTCGTTGGGCGCGCAGCGAATGGCGCGGTATTCGATGTCGCCGTGGGGCTCGTTGGCCACCAGGGTGTCGATGCGCACGGAATCGCGCTGGTAGCGCCGCGCGAGCGTCGCGATGTTCTTGGGGATGGTGGCGGAAAACAGGAGCGTGCGGCGGCTCTCCGGCGTGGCGTCGAGGATGAATTCCAGGTCCTCGCGGAAGCCGAGGTCGAGCATCTCGTCGGCCTCGTCGAGCACCGCGACGCGCATCCTGGACAGATCGAGGCGGCCCCGCTCCAGGTGGTCGCGCAGGCGGCCCGGGGTGCCCACGACGATGTGGCAGCCGTCGGCAAGCGCCCGCTGCTCCCGGCGCACGTCCATGCCGCCGACGCAGGACGCCACCCGGGCTCCGGCCGAGCCGTAGAGCCAGATCAGCTCCCGGTTGACCTGGAGGGCCAGTTCCCGGGTGGGCGCGATGATGAGCGCCAGGGGCTCCCGGGGCACGTCGAAGCGCTCGGCTTCGCCCAGAAGGGTCGAGGCCATGGCAAGGCCGTAGGCGACCGTCTTTCCCGACCCGGTCTGGGCGGAGACGAGAAGGTCGCGGTCCAGGGTGTTGGGCTGGAGCACGGCGGCCTGGACGGGGGTGGGATCGTTGTAGCCGCGGTCCGCAAGGGCGCGTTCGAGGCTCGGATGGGACTTAGGGAAGGGCATGAGAGCGTGGCTGAACCGGTTTCGAAGAGCCCTGGGGGCTCTGGTCAAGATGATCAGCCGGAGGCGCCGTCGTCGATTTCGTCGATCGACACCAGGAACACGACATCGATATCGAGGTCGTCGTCATCGTCCTCGTCGTCTTCGTCGATCTCGTCCTCTTCGTCCAGAGCCTCATTGAAAGCATCGATTTCGTCTTCCGATGCGGGCCTGACCTTCAAGGCGGCTGATCCGTCCCAGAGGGGGCGGCCCTCACTCTTAAACGATGTGAGGTCCTGTTTGAAGCTCTCACTGAGAAAGAGTTCCCGGGCTTCTTCCCCGTCCGCATTCGTCACGGCAACCGCCTTGCCGGCGATATCGAGGGTGACCATGGCTTTTCCTTTACCGAAAGCAGGTGGGCTCGACACTCTAACGCCCGGCCCCGGCTTTTCGATCAAATCGGCCGCGGGCGGGGTCTAGAACGTGTAGCGCAGGGCCTCGCTGGCGGCCCTCAGGGCGGGCAGGAAACGTTCCTCCATCTCGGCGGCCGGAACGCGCCCGGCCTGGGCGCTGATGTTGAGGGCGATGGAGACCTTGCCGCTCTTCTGGACCAGGGGCGCCGCGATGGAGCGAAGGCCGAATTCGAGCTCCTCGTTGACGATGGCGTAGCCCTGCGCCCGGGTGGCCTGGAGGATCGCCCGCAGCTCGCCCTTGTCGGTGACGGTCCGGGGCGTTCTGGCCTCCAGGCGCACCCGCCCGAGATAGGCCTCGATCTCGGCCTCGGACTGGTAGGCCAGGATGGCGCGCCCGAGGGACGTGCAATAGGCGGGCAGGCGGCTTCCGACCCCCAGGCCGATCGACATGATCCGGCGCGTGGCCGAACGGGCGACATAGACGATATCGTCCCCGTCGAGCACCGCCGCCGAGCTCGATTCCCCCGTCTCCTCCGAGATCCTTTCGAGAATGGGCTGGAGCCGGGCCGAAAGGGAGGCGGACGAGAGATAGGCGTAGCCGAGCCTCAGAATCCGCGGGCTTAAGGAGAAGTACCGGCCGTCGAACTCCGCATAGTTCAGCCGGGTGAGGGTGCGAAGGTAGCGGCGGGCGGCGGCGCGGGTGATCCCCGTGAGCCTCGCCACGTCCGACAGGGTCAGCCGGGGACGGCCGGCGTCGAAGGCCTCGATGACGAGCAGGCCCTTCTCGAGGCTTGCGACGAAGTCCCGGTCGCCGCCGGTCCCGTCTTCCCCATCGCCTTTCTGCATGTGCGGCTCCCCTGGGCGCTGGACTTTGGCAGCCTTGACACCATCTCCCTGAATTGTACTAAATGTGCGATATGGTTTTCAATGTTCGCAATGCGAACAAAGATTAGACCAAAGGCTAAGAGACCGCGGTCCACCAGAAGACCGGGCGGCTCAGAGGAAGGAAACAAGGAATGACAGCCGGGACGAAATGGTTGGGGGCTGCCGTCGGCGCCCTGTTGATGGGCTCCGTGTCCGCTGCCGCCGACACGATCAAGGTCGGCGTCATCGGGCCGTTCTCGGGGCCCTTCGCCGCGCAGGGGAAGAACTTCCAGGCGGGGGTCGAGGCCTACATGGCGCTCAACGGAAAGACCGTGAAGGGCCATGAGATCGAGGTCATCTACCGGGACCTGCCGGCCGCCAACCCGGCCCAGTCCCGCGCCCTGGCGCAGGAACTGGTGGTCAAGGACAAGGTGCAGTATCTCGGCGGCGTGTATTTCACCCCGGACGCCATGGCGATCACCCCCCTGCTCAAGCAGGCGAACACACCCCTCGTCATCTTCAACGCGGCCACCTCGGCCATCATGACCCAGTCGCCGCTAGTGGTGCGCACCTCCTTCACCACGGCGCAGACCACCACGCCCCTGGGCCGGATCGCGGCCGGCCGCGGCGTCAAGAAGGTGATCTCGGCGGTGAGCGACTACGCCCCGGGCGTCGACGCGGAGGCGGCCTTCAAGAAGGCCTTCGAGGCCGCCGGCGGGCAGGTGGTCGAGGCCATCAGGATGCCGCTCAACACCAATGATTTCAGCCCGATCATGCAGCGCGTGCGCGATTCCGGCGCGGAGGCGGTCTTCGCCTTCCTGCCCTCCGGCCCGACCACCCTGGGCTTCGTCAAGGCCTACAACGAGACCGGCCTGAAGCAGGCGGGGATCAAGTTCTTCGCGCCCGGCGACCTGACGCAGGAATCCGACCTGCCGGCGCTTGGCGATGCGGCGCTGGGCCTGCTCACCACCTTCCATTACGCGGTGTCGCACGATTCCCCCGAGAACAAGCGCTTCGTGGAGGCCGCCTCCAAGGCCATCGGCTCGGCGGATCAGCTCTCGTTCCCCGCGGTCGGCGCCTTTGACGGCATGCATGTGATCTACCGGATGATCGAGGCCACGGACGGCAAGCAGGACGCCCAGAAGGCGGTGGACGCGGTGAAGGGCCTGTCCTGGACCAGCCCCCGCGGCCCCGTGAGCATTGACGCCGAGACCCGCCACATCACGGAAAACATCTACCTGCGCGAGGTGGTGAAGGGGCCCGACGGCAAGACCTACAACAAGGAAATCGAGACCTTCCCGAACCAGAAGGATCCCGGCCTCGCCACCCAATAGGCGACGGGCCGTCCGACGGGCGCGGCTTCAAGCCGCCGCGCCCTCCACCTCTCGTTCCAGGGCCGACCGAGACGTTCCCATGCTGACGACGCTGAGCATTGCGACCGACGCCTTCGCCTACGGCATGGCGCTCTTCATCATCTGCATCGGCCTGTCCCTCACGATGGGCCTGATGCGGGTGGTGAACCTGGCGCATGGGGCCTTCGCCATGGTGGCGGGCTATGTCGCGTCCTACGCGGCGCGGGATCTCGGCATGGGCTATGCGGTTGGAATCGTTCTCGCGGTGGCCGGGACGATCGTCCTGTCCATTCCCCTGGAGCGGCTGCTGTTTCGCCGCATCTACGGGAGCCCCGAGCTCACCCAGGTGCTGATGACCATCGGCATCACCTTCTGCGTCATCGGCGTCACCAACTACTTCTTCGGCCCGACGCTGAAGACCATTCCGCTGCCGCAGGCCCTGAGCCAGCCGGTGGACCTGGGCTTCCGCACCATTGCGGGGCACAGGCTCTTCGTCATGCTCTGCGGCCTCGCGGTGGCCGGAGGGCTCTGGTTCCTCATCGAGAGGACGGGCTTCGGCATCAGGCTGCGGGCCACCGTGGACAACGCCGCCATGGCCGACGCCCTGGGGGTGCGAACGCAGGCGGTCTATGCGGCGAGCTTCGCCATCGCCATCGGGCTTGCGGCCTTCGGCGGCGTGGTGGGGGCGGAGTTCCTGCCCATCGAGCCCTATTACGCCCTGCGCTACATGGTGACCTTCCTGGTGGTGGTCTCGGTGGGCGGCGCGGGCTCGATTCCCGGCGCGCTGGTCGCCTGCCTCCTGCTCGGCGCCATCGACACCACCGGGCGCTATCTCATGCCGGAATTCGGCAACTTCTTCTTCTACGCCGCCGTCATCGCCATCGTGTGCCTGTTCCCCCAGGGCTTCTTCGGAAAGGCGCAGTAGCGTGCAGGTGATCGCTCAAGCCGGAAAAGTAACGGCGGCCTCCCCCGCAGCCGGGGGGCGCTGGCTGCGCGACGGGATCGGGCTTCTCCTGATCATCGCGGCCGGCGCTGCCGGCTATTGGCTGTTTCCGGACAACCTGGCCCTGCTCACGCGGATCATCGCCATCGCGCTTCTGGTCCTGTCGCTCGATCTCATCGTCGGCCGTTGCGGCGTGGCCTCCCTGGGACAGGCGGCCCTGTTCGGCGCAGGCGCCTACGCGGCGGGCATCGCCTGCGTCAACGGCGTCACGGAGCCGTTCGCGCTCATCGCCATCGGCGCAGCCGCCGGAGCCGCTGCGGGCCTCGTCATGGGCACGATCATGCTGCGCGCCCACGGGCTGGCGCAGCTCGTCCTGTCCATCGCCATCGTGCAGCTCTTCCACGAGGCCGCCAACAAGGCATCCGCCTATACGGGGGGTAGCGACGGCCTTGCGGGACTCGCGCTCAGCCCGCTTTTCGGCGCGTTCGAGTTCGACCTGTGGGGGCAGACCGCCTATCTCTTCGGGCTCGTCCTGCTGGTCGCGGTGTTCGTCGTGCTGAAATTCATCGTGTCCTCGCCCTTCGGGATGCTGTGCCGGGGCATCAGGCAGGACCCGGTGCGCATACGCGCCATGGGGGCCTTCGTGTTCCCGGTGCTCCTCAAGATGTTCGTGATCTCCGGAGCCGTGGCCGGGATGGGCGGCGCCCTTGCGGCCATCTCCACGCAGGTGGTCGGCCTCGACAGCGTCAGCTTCGAGCTCTCCGCCAACGCCCTCGTCATGCTGGTGCTGGGCGGCCTCGGCACGCTCTATGGGGCGCTGGTGGGAACCGTGATCTTCATGGGCTTCGAGCACGTGGTCTCGGCCATCAATCCGTTCCACTGGATGACCATGGTCGGAGCCCTGCTGATTGCCGTGGTGCTCGCCGCGCCCGGCGGCCTCGGCGGGCTCCTCGACCGGATCTTTTCATCGGGCCGCGGCCGGGGAGGGAGCCCATGAGCGAACTCTTTCGCGTGGAGGGGCTGTCGAAGTCCTTCGGCGGCCTGGTGGTCAGCCGCAACATCTCCCTCGGCCTGCCCGCGGGGGAGCGGCTTGCCCTGATCGGCCCCAACGGCGCGGGCAAGACCACCTTCGTCAATCTGGTCACCGGGCAGCTCAAGCCCAGCGCCGGGCGGGTGGTTCTCAACGGCGAGGACGTGACGGGCCTGGGGGCGGTGCAGCGGGTCCGCAAGGGGCTCGTGCGCACCTTCCAGGTCACCCGGCTCTTCTCCGACCTGACGCCGGAGGAGCATGTGACGCTCACGGTGCTGCAGCGGGAGGGAAAGGCCTCGCGCATCCTCGGCCGCTTCCACGGCGATTCGGCGGTGTCCGACGAGGTCGCGGGAATTCTCGCCACCCTCGGCCTCCTCGACGTGCCGCGGCGCAAGGTGGGCGAGATCGCCTACGGCCAGCAGCGCCTGCTGGAGATCGCCATCGCGCTTGCCCTGAAGCCCAAGGTGCTGCTCCTCGACGAGCCGGCGGCGGGGGTGCCGTCGAGCGAAACGCCGCGGATCGAGGGGGCGCTCGAGCGCCTGCCGCCAAGCCTTGCCGTGCTGATGATCGAGCACGACATGGACCTGGTGTTCCGCTTCGCCCGGCGCGTGGTCGTGCTGGCGGCGGGCGAGATCATCTTCGAGGGCCCGCCGTCGGAGGTGGCCGCCAACGCGAGAGTGCGTGAAGCCTATCTGGGGAACTATGCCCATGCCCGCAGCGTCGCTTGAAGTGCGCCGGTTGAGCGCGGGCTACGGCCCGACCCTGGTGCTGGAGGACGTGTCCTTCTCGGTGCCGTCCGGCGCGCGCCTGTCGATCCTGGGCCGCAACGGCATGGGCAAGACCACCCTGCTGTCGAGCCTCATGGGGCTGAACCGCCGCTATGGCGGCGAGATCCTGGTGGACGGGGCCGACGTGGCGGCCTTGAGAAGCTCGGAGCGCGCCCGGCAGGGCATGGGCCTCGTTCCCCAGACCCGGGACATCTTCCGCTCGCTCACCGTGGAGGAAAACCTGATCGTCGGCATCAAGGACCGGCCGCGCAGCGCCATCCGGGAGGCCTACGACATGTTCCCGCGCCTGCACGAGCGCAGACGCAATCTCGGCTGGCAATTGTCCGGCGGCGAGCAGCAGATGCTCTCCACCGCCCGCACCATCCTGGGCCGCCCCTCGGTGCTGCTCCTCGACGAACCCCTCGAAGGCCTCGCACCGGTGATATGCGACGAGCTCATGTCGGCGCTCACGCGGCTTGCCTCCAGCGGCGAGATGACGATCCTCCTGGTGGAGCAGCGCCTGGAGAGCGCCCTCGACTTCGCCGAATCCGTCCTGATCCTGGAGCGGGGGCGGATCGTGTGGCAGGGGACGAGCGAGGCCCTGCGGGCCGACCACGGACTCGTCGAGCATTACATCGGCGTCGGCTCGCTGCATTAGGGGGTGGACATGGCATTCATCCGCGCAAACGGCGTCGTTCTTCATCACCAGACCCTCGGGCGGCCTGACGGGCCGGCGCTGGTCTTCATCAACTCGCTGGGCAGCGACTTCCGCATCTGGCAGGAGGTCGCGCCCGCCTTCCTCGAAAGCTGCCGGGTCGTGCTCTACGACAAGCGCGGCCACGGCCTCTCCGACGCGCCGCCCGCGCCCTATACGATGGACGATCACACAAGCGATCTTCTCGCCCTGCTCGACCGCCTGGGGATCGAGAGCGCGGCCCTCGTGGGGCTCTCGGTGGGAGGCATGATCGCGCAGCGGTTGGCCGTGCGCGCTCCCCGGCGCGTCCGCGCCCTCGCCCTCTGCTGCACGGCGGCCAGGATCGGTACGGCCGAGACCTGGGCCGAGCGCATCGAGGCTGTCGAGCGGGGCGGCATCGAGGCCATCGTCGAGGCCGTCCTGCAGCGCTGGTTCACGCCCCTGTTCCGCGAGACCCGCCCCGACGACTGCGCCGGCTGGCGCAACATGCTGGTGCGCACCCCGGCCCACGGCTATGCGGGAACCTGCGCGGCGATCCGCGACGCGGACCTCACCGCCGATGCCCCCCGGATCGCGGCTCCGACCCTGTGCGTGGCGGGCGATCAGGACGGCTCGACCCCGGCCGAGCTGGTGCGCGGCACGGCGGATCTCATCTCCGGCGCGCGCTTCGAGCTGATCAGGAGCGCCGGGCACATCCCTTGCGTCGAGCAGCCTGCGGATCTCGCCCGGCTGATCGGCCATCACGTCCGGGAGGCCAGGATTGTCTGACGAGAGCAGGAGCGAGCGCTACAAGGCCGGCATGGCCGTGCGCCGGGAGGTGCTGGGCGACGCCCATGTGGACCGGGCCAGCGCCGGGACCACCGAATTCGATGCCGACTTCCAGGCCTTCATCACCGAAGGGGCCTGGGGCTCGGTGTGGTCGCGCCCGAACCTCACCCGACGCGAGCGCTCCATCGTCACCATCGCGCTGCTCGCCGCCCTTGGGCACGACGAGGAGGTCGCCATGCATGTGCGCGCCACGCGCAACACGGGAGCGACCCGGGAGGATATCCGCGAGGCCCTGCTGCATGTGGCGGTCTATGCGGGCGTTCCCGCCGCCAACCACGCCTTCAAGATCGTCAAGAAAACCTACGCGGACATGGAAGCCGGTTCCGAGCCCCAGGCATAGCCGGAGCCGGTTGGGAGAGACACGATGTCGGATCAGGGATCATACTACCAGCGGGACCGGGACCGGCATCCGCCTGCCCTTACGCCGTCCTACAAGACCTCCGTCCTGCGCGCGCCGCAATACCCGCTCCTGTCCCTGGAGAACACCGTCTCGGAGATGACCGGACCCCGCTTCGGCCACGACCGGATCGGACCCCTCGACAACGATCTCATCCAGAACTTCGCCAAGACCGGCGATCCCATCGGCCAGCGCATCCTCGTCCACGGACGCGTCCTCGACGAGAACGCCCGCCCTGTGCCGGGAGCGCTCATCGAGGTCTGGCAGGCCAATGCGGGCGGCCGCTACCGCCACCGCAACGAAACCTATCTCGCGCCGCTCGATCCCAACTTCGGCGGCTGCGGCCGCACGATCACGGACCCGGAGGGGCGCTATTGCTTCCGCACCATCAAACCGGGAGCCTATCCCTGGCCCAACGGCGTCAACGACTGGCGGCCCGCCCATATCCATTTCTCGATCTTTGGCCATGCCTTCGCCCAGCGCCTGATCACCCAGATGTATTTCGAGGGCGATCCCATGATCTGGCAGGACCCCATCGTGGCCACCATTCCCGACCGGGCCGCCATCGGGCAGCTGGTGGCGGCGCTCGACCGCCGCAACACGCTGCCCATGGACGCGCTCGCCTACAAGTTCGACATCGTCCTGCGCGGCCGCCGCTCGACCCCGTTCGAGAACCGGATGGAGGGGAACTGATGGTGCAGGAGCTGACCCTTCTCAAGGAATCGCCCTCGCAGACGGCGGGTCCCTACGTGCATATCGGGGCCACGCCCAACTGGGTTGAGATCACCGGCGTGTGGCAGGAGGACCTGGGCCTCGTGCTCGTCGGGCCCGAGACCCGGGGCGAGCGCATCATCGTCAAGGGCCGGGTGTTCGACGGCAGCGGCACGCCCCTGAAGGACGCGCTGGTGGAGATCTGGCAGGCGGATGCAGGGGGCCTCTACAACAGCCCCGAGGAGACCCGCGGGCGGGCTGATCCGCATTTCGTCGGCTGGGGCCGCCAAGCCACGGACAGGACCACGGGCGAGTACCGCTTCGAGACCATCAAGCCGGGCCGCGCGCCCTACGGGGACGGGCGGCCCATGGCCCCGCACATCACCTTCTGGATCGTGGCGCGGGGCATCAACATCGGCCTGCACACGCGCATGTATTTCGGTGACGAGGAGGCGGCCAACGGGGAATGCCCGGTGCTGGCGCGCATCGAGCACAAGCGGCGGGTGCCGACCCTGATCGCCCCGCGGGGAGAGGAGAACGGATTGCCCGCCTACACCTTCGACATTCGCCTCCAGGGCGAGAATGAAACCGTCTTCTTCGATATCTGATGGCGACCTGAAAGCAGATCATGGCCAAATTCCAGAGCCTCAGGGAGGCCGTTGCCGAGAACCTCCGCGACGGCGACATCGTGGCCTTCGAGGGCTTCACCCACCTCATCCCCCATGCCGCCGCCCATGAGGCGATCCGCCAGGACCGCCGGGACCTGACGCTGATCCGCATGACGCCGGACGTGATCTACGACCAAATGATCGGCATGGGGCTCGCCAGGAAGGTGGTGTTCTCCTACGCGGGCAATCCCGGCGTCGGCCTCCTGCGCCGGATGCGCGACGCCATCGAGAACGGCTGGCCGCGCCCCATCGAGACCGTGGAGCACAGCCACGCCGCCATGGCCAACGCCTACGAGGCGGGCGCGGCGGGCCTGCCCTGCGCCGTGTTCCGCGGCTACCGCGGCGCGGGCCTTAAAGACGTCAACCCGGAGATCAAGGCCATCCTCTGCCCGTTCACGGGCGAGGAGCTGGCCGCCGTGCCCGCCCACCGGCCGGACGTGACCTTCATCCACGCCCAGAAGGCGAGCCGCCGCGGCGACGTGCTGATCGAAGGCATCGTGGGCGTGCAGAAGGAGGCGGTGCTGGCCGCAAGGCGCGCCGTGGCGACCGTCGAGGAGATCGTGGAGGATTTCAGCGACCTTCATCCCAACCTTTGCGTCCTGCCGCACTGGACCGTCGCGTCCGTCGCGCATGTGCCCGGCGGGGCGCATCCCTCCTATGCCCACGGCTATTACGACCGCGACAACGCCGCCTATCTGGAATGGGACCGGATCTCCGCCGACCGGGAGCTCTTCACCCGCTGGATGAAGGAGAACGTGCTCGATGCGGGGCCCGAGGCTTTCGCCGGGCGCGTGAAGGGATTGCAAGGATGAGCCCCCTCGATTTCACCCCAACCGAGATGATGACGGTCGCGGCGTCCCGCGCCCTGTCCAACGAGGACGTGTGCTTCGTGGGCATCGGCGCGCCGTCCGCCGCCTGCAACGTGGCGCGGCTGACCCATGCGCCGGACATCACCCTCATCTACGAGAGCGGCACCATCGGCACAGCGCCGGGCGTGCTGCCCCTTTCCATCGGCGACGGCGAATTGTGCGAGACGGCGCTCACCACCGTGTCCGTGCCCGAGATGTTCCGCTACTGGCTCCAGGGCGGGCGCATCTCCATCGGCTTCCTCGGCGCGGCGCAGCTCGACCGCTTCGGCAACATCAACACCACGGTGATCGGGGATTACCATCACCCCAAGGTGCGCCTGCCCGGCGGCGGCGGCGCGCCGGAGATCGCCAGCTCCTGCAAGGAGATCTTCATCACCATGAAGCAATCGACCCGGGGCATGGTGGAGAAGATCGACTTCTACACCTCCTTCGGACACGGAGACGGCGGCGACCACCGGCAGCGCCTTGGGATCTCGACCAAAGGCCCCACGCTCCTCATCACGGATCTCGCCCTCTGGAAGCCCGATCCGGACACCAGGGAGTTCACCGTGGTCTCCCTGCATCCGGGCGTCACCCGGGAGAAAGTGCAGGACACCTGCGGCTGGAAGGTGCGCTTCTCCGAACGGCTTGAGGAGACGCCTGCGCCCACCGATCTCGAACTCACCACCCTGCGCGACCTCCAGGCCAGGACCGAGCGCGCCCATGGCGGCACGAAAGGAGCCCGCGATGCGTGAAGCCTATATCTGCGCCTATGTGCGAACCCCCATCGGCCGCTACGGCGGAGCCCTGTCGGGCGTTCGCACGGACGATCTCGCGGCCATTCCACTGAGGGCGCTGCTGGAGCGCCACCCGAAGGTGGATTTCGAGGCCGTGGACGATGTGATCTACGGCTGCGCCAACCAGGCGGGGGAGGACAACCGCAACGTCGCCCGCATGGCCGTGCTGCTCGCAGGGCTGCCGGCCTCCGTTCCGGGCGCCACCATCAACCGCCTGTGCGGATCGGGCATGGATGCGGTGATCGCCGCCGCCCGCGCCATCCGGGCGGGCGAGGCGGAGCTGATGATCGCAGGCGGCGTCGAATCCATGTCGCGCGCGCCCTTCGTCATGCCCAAGGCGGAATCAGCCTTCTCCCGCGCGGCCGAGATCCATGACACTACCATCGGCTGGCGCTTCATCAACCCCCTGATGAAGAGCCAGTACGGGGTCGATTCCATGCCCGAGACCGGCGAGAACGTGGCCGCCGAGTTCGGCATCTCCCGCGAGGATCAGGACGCCTTCGCCCTGCGCTCCCAAGCCAAGGCCGCGGCCGCGCAGGAGAGGGGGCGCTTCGCGAAGGAAATCGTGCCGGTCACGATCCCGAAGCGCAGGGGCGATCCCACCGTCGTCAGCAGGGACGAGCATCCCCGCGCCGACACCACCCTCGACATGCTGGCCAAGCTGCCGACCCCGTTCCGCCGGGACGGCACGGTCACGGCGGGCAACGCCTCCGGAGTCAACGACGGCGCCGCCGCCCTGATCGTCGCCTCGGAGGAGGCCATGCGCCGGTTCGGGCTCGAGCCCATCGCGCGGGTTCTCGGCGGGGCGGCGGCGGGCGTTCCGCCGCGCATCATGGGCATCGGGCCTGCTCCCTCCACCAGGAAGCTGTGCTCACGATTAGGCTTGAAGCCAGCGGACTTCGACGTGGTGGAGCTGAACGAGGCCTTCGCCAGCCAGGGCATCGCGGTTCTGCGCGAACTCGGCATCCCGGAGGATGCGGAGCACGTCAACCCGAACGGCGGCGCCATCGCTCTCGGACATCCCCTCGGCATGTCCGGCGCGCGCATCGCCGGGACGGCGGCCCTGGAGCTGAAGCTCTCTCGTCAGAGGCGGGCGCTCGCCACCATGTGCGTCGGGGTGGGGCAGGGCATCTCCCTCGCCCTCGAGGCCGTGTGACCGCAGGAGCATGACCATGCAAGCGCCCTCTCCCCTGCTGCAGGCGCTCGTCGGCGACGAGGAGGTGGAGGCGTTCTTCTCCGATGCGGCCGAACTCGCGGCCATGCTCCGCGCGGAGGCGGCCCTGGCCGAGGCAGGGGCAGGCGCAGGGCTGATCGACCGGGAGGCGGCCCGGCGGATCGGCGAGGCCTGCCGCGCCTTTCAGCCGGATTGGGCGGGGCTCGCCGAGGGGCTGGCGCGGGACGGGGTGGTGGTTCCGGAACTGGTCAAGCAGCTCCGCGCCGCAATTGGCGAGCCTCACGGCAGGTCCGTTCACCTGGGCGCGACCAGCCAGGACATCGTCGACACCGCCCTGGTCCTGCGCCTGAAGGACGTGCTCGCCATCGTCGAGCGCCGCCTCGACGCGCTCATCGCCTCCTTTCGCGGCTTGCAGGCGCGGGAGGGCGGGGCGGCCCTGATGGCGCATACGCGGATGCAGCAGGCGCTGCCCTTCACGGCCGGCGACAAGATCGAGACCTGGGTCCAACCCCTGGAGCGGCATCGGCAAGGCCTGCGGGACCTCGCGCCGCGCCTCCTGGCGATCCAGCTCGGCGGCCCCATCGGCACCCGCGGCGAGCTGAAGGGCCGGGGCGATGCGGTGGCCGCGGCCATGGCCGGAATCCTGGGCCTCGGGTCTGCGCCCCCATGGCATTCGCAGCGGGACAGGATCGGCGAGCTTGCGGCCTTCCTGTCGCTTCTCTCCGGAACCCTGGGCAAGTTCGGGCAGGACATCGCCCTCATGGCCCAGAACGAGGTGGGGGAGGTGCGCCTTGCGGCGGGCGGGGGCTCGTCGGCCATGCCGCACAAGTCCAACCCCGTTGCGGCGGAGGTGCTCGTGGCGCTCGCCCGCTTCAATGCGGGGCTGCTCGGCACCCTGCATCAGGCGCTCGTGCACGAGAACGAAAGGTCCGGGGCGGCCTGGACCCTGGAATGGCTCGTCCTGCCCAGGATGGCGGTCACGACGGCCGCGGGATTGAGCAGGGCTCTGGCGCTCGCAGGCGGCATGAGCTTTGCTCCTGCAAAAGCCCCATGAGTCAGGCGTCGCCGATGATCGCAATCGTCATGCCGCTGCCGCCGCAATCGGGACAGGCCTTCCGGTCCAGGCTGCCGGACCCGTGGCAGGTGGGGCAGATGTTCTCCCCGGTCTGCTCCGTGCCCGGGGCATCCTCGTCGCCGGGATTCTTGCGGTCTGTATCGGACATCGCGCCTCTCCTCCTCGGGAGAACGCGGCGGCGCGCCGGCGGTTCGCTGCATCGGGGCCTCACGCCACAACCTTTGGAAGGAGGCTGAAGATGCGCACCAAGGTCGTGATCGTCGGCGCGGGCCCGGCCGGGCTTCTGCTCGGACGCCTCCTGGACCGCCAGGGCATCGACAACGTCATCCTGGAGCGGCGCAGCCGGGATTACGTGCTCGGCCGCATCCGCGCCGGGGTGCTCGAACAAGGCACCGTCGAGCTCCTGGAAAAGGCCGGCGTGGGCGAGAGGATGCGCCGGGAGGGCCTCGTCCATGACGGGGTCGAGTTCTGCTTCGACGGGGACAGGCACCGCTTCGACTTCCGCGCCCTGACCGGCCGGACGGTCACGGTCTACGGGCAGACGGAGGTCACCCGCGACCTCATGGGGGCGCGGGACGCCTCGGGGGCGCAGACGATCTACGAGGCCGGGAACGTCTCGCTCCACGACTTCGAGGGCGACAGGCCGCGGGTGCGCTACGTCAAGGACGGCGTCGGGCATGAGATCGCCTGCGACTTCATCGCCGGCTGCGACGGCTATCACGGGGTCGCCCGCGCCAGCGTCCCCGGGGGAGCGCTCAGGACCTTCGAGCGGGTCTATCCCTTCGGCTGGCTCGGGGTTCTGGTGGACCGCCCGCCCGTGGCGGACGAGCTGATCTACGCCCATCATGAACGGGGCTTCGCGCTCTGCTCCATGCGCTCCCCGACCCGCAGCCGCTACTATGTGCAGGTGCCCCTGGACGAGAAGGCGGAGGAATGGTCCGACGACCGCTTCTGGGACGAACTGCGCCGGCGGGTGGACCGGGAGACCGCCGACAGGCTGGTCACCGGCCCCTCCATCGAGAAATCCATCGCCCCCCTGCGCAGCTTCGTGGCCGAGCCCCTCCGGTTCGGCCGCCTGTTCCTGGCGGGCGACGCCGCCCACATCGTCCCGCCCACGGGCGCCAAGGGGCTGAATCTCGCCGCGGGCGACGTGGGACGGCTGGCCGAGGCGCTGATCGAGGTCTATGCGGAAAAATCCTCCGCCGGGATCGATCACTACTCCGCCCGGGCGCTGGCGAGGGTGTGGAAGGCGGAGCGGTTTTCCTGGTGGATGACCTCGATCCTCCACACCTTCCCGGACACGGACGGGTTCGGGCGGCGGATGCAGCGGGCCGAGTTCGACTATCTGGTCGGCTCCGAGGCGGCCTCCCAGTCGCTCGCCGAGAACTATACCGGGCTGCCCCTCTGAGCGCCTCAGAAGTGGTGTGAGGGTCCCACAAGACCAGTATGGACAGAAGGCGACCAATATGGGACCAGTGAGGGCATGAGCTCTCCTGCCCTCGAACCGCTTTTCCGGCCCCTGTACAGGCAGTCCACCCCCGGCTCCGGCATCAACGAGGACGGGCTGGGCCTGCACGGCCGCTACGCCTGGGTGATCGACGGCGCCACGGGGATGTCCGGCGAACGGATGACCGAAGGGGCGAGCGACGCGGCCTGGCTCGCGGGCCGGATCGGCGAGGGGCTTCAGGCCCTGCTTGCGACGAAATCCAACACGGACGAGGTCCTGGGCGATCTCGAAGCCAGGGTCAGGGGCGATTACGACGAAGCGACGGCGCATCTGACCGAGCGCCACGACGATCATGCCCCCGGGGCCTGCCTCGGGCTGATCGGGGCGCGAGGAACGGGGGACGGGGCGCTTCTCCTCGAAGGCTGGTTTCTGGGCGACGTGGTCGCCCTGGTGCCCTCCGGCGCCGGGGTCGTGCGCTGGACCGACGAGCGCGCCAAGCCCTTCGAGCGGAAGACCCTGGCGGCTCTTGGAGGCCAAGGGCATGAACCCGGCCGGGTCCCGGAGGCGGTGCGGCGTCAGATCCTGGAGAACCGCGCCAGCTTCAACCGCCCGGAGGGATATTGGGTGGTGAGCCCGCGCCGCCCCTGGGCCGGGCAGGAGCTTCGGTTCGAGGCCCGCGTCGGGCCGGGCGAGCCGGTCGTGCTCGCCACCGACGGATTCATGCGGCTCGTGGACGTGTTCGGGGTCTATTCCGACGCCACCCTCCATGCCGCCCTGGCAGGGGGGCGGGGCGAGAGCCTGATGCGGGAGCTGCGCTCCCTGGAGCGCAACGACCCCATGGCGGCGGCCCATCCCCGTGTTAAAACCCATGACGACGCGAGCGTTCTGGTGATCGCGGCGGAGCCGTGCGGCTGAATGGAATTCCGGAGGGCGTCGCGTGAGGCGCGTGCCCGCCGGCGGGAGGAAAGAACCACAACGATGAAGGATCTCACGATGACACTGACGAGACGCATGCTGATGGGCGCCGCCATGGGCGGCTACCTGCTTTCGGCCGGGGCCGCCATGGCCAAGACCGAGCTGACCTTCTGGAGCTGGCGCCAGGAAGACCGGGCCTTCTACCAGGACGTCATCAGGAAGTTCCAGGAGAAGGAGCCCGAGATCTCGGTGAAGTTCGAGACCTACGCGCCCGAGAACTACCAGACCATCCTGTCCACGGCGCTCGCCGCCGGCCGCGGCCCGGACGTGATCCAGGTGCGCGCCTACGGCAACCTGGAAACCATCGCGACGCCGGGCTACCTGCTCGCCCTCGACAAGCAGACGGTGCCGGAGCTTGCCAACTTCCCCGACGCGGCGCTTGCCGCCGAGACCCTGCGCGCCGACGGCAAGGTCTATGCGGTGCCCTTCGCCATGCAGGCCCAGCTCGTGGTCTACAACAAGAAGCTCTTCCGGGACGCGGGCGTGAACCCGCCCAAGACCTGGGACGAGATGATGGCCCTGGCCCAGGCCCTGAAGGCCAAGAACATCAACCCCTTCACCAACGGCACGGCCACCGCCTGGCAGAACGAGACCATCGTGGGCGGGCTCCTGTCCTCCATGCTGGGCAAGCAATTCGAGGAGGACATCGTCTCCGGCAAGGCGAACTTCACCGATCCGCGCTTCGTCAATGCGCTCACGAAGCTGAAGGACATCAGCCAGTATTTCGCGCCCAACTTCATCGGCGTGGATTACCCGTCCTCGCAGCAGCTCTTCGTGGCGGGCCGCGGCGCCATGTTCGCGGGCGGGTCCTACGAGGTGGCGAACTTCAAGAACCAGAACCCCTCGCTCGATCTCGGGGTGTTCCCCGCGCCGGTCATGAAGGCGGGCGACCAGGCCCTGGTCGCCACCTATTACGACGGCGGCTATGCGGTGAACGCCAAGACCGACAAGAAGGACGCGGCGCTCAAGTTCGTGCGCTACCTCGCCACGCCCGAATACGGCACGGCCTTCACCAACACCCTGAAGAACCTGTCGCCGATCAAGGGCATCAAGATCGAGGATCCGATCACGCAGGACGTGGCGAAGCTCGCCGAGAACTCCATGTCCTACCTGATGCTCGTGCGCTTCCGCTATCAGGAGCCGAGCGGGTCGGTGCTGCTCCAGTCCAACGTGCAGAAGATGCTCGCCGGACAGCAGACCCCCGAGCAGGCGGCCGCCGAGATCAACAAGGGCATCGCCACCTACTACAAGCCGTTCCAGAAGTAGGCCCTCGACAAAGGGGCGGTGGGCCGTGGTCCGCCGCCTTTTTCCCTCTCCCGCTCGGGAGAGGGGGCCGTGCGCCTCCCGTGCTCACTGGACGATCCTTCGAGACACAGCCTTCGGCTGCTCCTCAGGATAGGGCCGGTGTCGTGGCGGGGGTTCTGCGTGTAAGGTTTCATCATGCCCGTTTCGCCCTATCAGGCCCGAACCCTGAAGCATCGCAGCTGGGTGGCGTTCCTCGTCCTCCCGCCCATCGCGTTCATGTCCCTGTTCGTGGTCTACCCGATCCTCTCGGCCTTCGCCTACGCCTTCTACGAATGGCGCGGGCTGGCCCGGGGCGAGTTCGTGGGCCTGGCGAATTTCCGGGAGGTGCTGTTCGGCGCCACCATGGCGCCCGTGGTGTGGAACGCGTTCCTGCACAACGTCTACGCCCTCGTGGCCCTGATGATCATCCAGAACGGCACGGGATTCTTCCTCGCCTGGCTGCTCTACAAGGAGCCGTTCGGCTTCCGCTTCCATCGGGTGGCGGTGTTCGTGCCCGTGGTGCTGTCCACGATCATCGTGGGCTTCCTGTGGAAGCTGTTCCTCAACCCCAATTTCGGGCTCATCAACCAGGCGTTCTACGGGCTCGGCCTCGACTGGCTGGCCAAGCCCTGGCTCGGCCAGTCCTCCACCGCCCTTCCGGCGCTGATCCTCGCCAATGCCTGGCACTTCATCGGCTTTCCGACCCTCGTGTATCTCGCAGGCATGCAGCGCATCCCTTATGAGATCATCGAGGCCGCCCGCCTCGACGGCACCACGGAATGGCAGTTGCTGAAGAACATCGTGTGGCCGCTCGTGGGCCCGAGCACCACCATCCTGTTCACCCTGCTGTTCATCGGCGCCTTCAACTGGTTCGAGATCCCCTACGTGATGGCAGGGCTCGACGGCTCGCCCTTCGGCGCGACGGACGTGCTCGGCCTCGTCTTCTACCGAACGGCCTTCGGCAACCAGAGCGCCAGCATCCAGAACTTCGGCCTCGGCTCGGCCCTTGCCACGCTGCTGTTCCTGTTCATCGTCGTCTTCGCATCGGCGCTCACCCTGTGGCTGCGCCGCCGGGAGATCCAGATTTGACCGCCATGGCCTCGCAACGGCCCGCGTCGCCGCGGCCCATCACCTTCGCGTTCCTGGTTCAGATCATTCTGATCATGAACTCGTTCATCATGCTCTACCCCGTGGTCGTCATGGTGCTCTCGGCCTTCAAGACCACGGGCGAGATCTTCGAGCATCCCTTCGCCCTGCCGGACTTCACCCAGGTGCAGAACTTCACCCGGGTGCTCGGCGAAACCGCGATGCCAACCTACTTCGTCAACTCGATCATCGTGACGGGCGCGTCCGTCGTGCTGATCCTGGTGCTCGGCACCATGGCGGGCTACGCGGTGGCGCGCTACGAGTCGCGCACCAACACCTTCATCCTCCTGTTCTTCCTGGCGGGCCTGATGCTGCCCCTGAAGCTTGCGGTGATCCCGCTCTTCATCCTCCTGCGCGACCTCAACCTGCTCGACAGCCGCTGGAGCCTGATCGTCACCTACACGGCCATCGGCCTGCCCTCGGCGGTCTTCATCATGGCGGGATTCTTGCGCGCGCTGCCGTCGGAGCTGGAGGACGCGGCCCGCATCGACGGGGCGTCCGAGCCCCGGATCATGTGGTCGGTCATGCTGCCGCTCGCCCGCCCGCCCATGGCCATCGCGGCGATCCAGAACGCGGTGCCGATCTGGAACGACTTCTTCTTCCCCCTCGTGTTCATCCAGACCGACCGCTACAAGACCCTGCCGCAGGGCCTCACCACCTTCATGGGGGAGTACACCACCGACTGGGGCATGCTGTTTGCAGGCCTCACCATCGCGGCGGCTCCCATCACGCTCCTCTACATGGCCCTGTCGCGCCAGTTCATCCAGGGCATGACGGCGGGCGCGGTGAAGTAGGAGGGCCCGATGCTGATCCCGAAAGGCGCCCTCGTGGTCTCCTGCCAGGCCCGCGCCGACAACCCGCTCCACGGGCCCCTCCACATGGCCGCCATGGCGAGGGCCGCGGAGGCGGGAGGCGCAGGGGGCATCCGCGCCAATGGGGCCGAGGACGTAGCGGCGATCCAGGCCGCGACGGCGCTTCCGATCATCGGCATCTGCAAGGTGTTCGACGACCGCTTCCCGGTCTACATCACGCCGGATTTCGGGAGCGCCGCCCGGATCGCAGGGGCGGGAGCCGGCATCATCGCGCTGGACGCCACCCCGCGCCCGCGGGACGGCGAACCCGTGGAGCGCCTGATCGCCCGGATCCGGGGCGAACTCGACCGGGAGGTCTTCGCCGACATCGCCACTCTCGACGAGGGCCGGGCGGCCCATGCCCATGGGGCGACCTACGTGGCCACGACGCTCTCCGGCTACACGGAGGAGACCGCGTCCCGCAGGGGAGAGGGCCCCGACCTGGAACTCCTGTCGGCCCTGGTCGCCGCGATCCCCGCGCCCGTGGTGGCCGAGGGGCGCTTCGACACCCCGGACCTCGTCGCGGAGGCTTTTCGGCGCGGGGCTCACGCGGTGGTGGTCGGCACCGCCATCACCAATCCGCGGGAGATCACCCGGAGATTCGTTCAGGCGGCGCAGGTCGGGGCGAGAGCCTCGTCCTGAGAGGCTGGCGCTTAACTCTGCCGTCATCCTGGGGCGTAACGGAAACGTGAAGGCACCCCTGGCGTTCTCGGGTGTACCCATACAGAATGGGCTCGAACCGAGGTTTCGCCGTGCTGATCCGCTCCGCTTCCGATATTCTGCCGTCCGAGATCACCCCCCGGGAGGTCTATCTCAACCGCCGGCAATGGATGGCCGGCGCCGCCGGGCTCGCCCTGGCGGCGGCCCTGCCCGAGAGCCTGGGGGCCGCGCCCTTGCCCGCCGCCAAGAGCCCCTTCTCCACGGACGAGAAGATGACGAGCCGCGCGGACGTCACGAGCTACAACAACTACTACGAGTTCGGCACGGGCAAGAGCGACCCGGCCGAGTACGCCAAGGCCCTCAGGACCTCGCCCTGGAATGTCAAGGTCGACGGAATGGTGGCCAAGCCTCAGACCTTTGGCATCGAGGACCTGATCAAGAATTCGGCCCTGGAGGAGCGGATCTACCGGATGCGCTGCGTGGAAGGCTGGTCCATGGTCATCCCCTGGGTCGGGTTCCCCCTGGCGGACCTCATCAAGCGCGTGGAGCCCCTCGGCAGCGCCAAATACGTGGCCTTCGAGACCGCCGCCCGCCCGGACGAGATGCCGGGCCTGCGCTCCACCTTCCCGGTGCTGGACTGGCCCTATGTGGAGGGCCTGCGCCTCGACGAGGCCATGCATCCCCTGGCGATCCTGGCCGTGGGGCTCTACGGCGAGACCCTGCCGAACCAGAACGGCGCGCCGATCCGCCTCGTGGTGCCCTGGAAATACGGCTTCAAGGGCATCAAGTCGATCACCCGCATCAGCTTCGTCGAGAAGGAGCCCTATACGTCCTGGAACAAGCAGGCGCCGGACGAATACGGCTTCTACGCCAACGTGAACCCGAGCGTGGACCACCCCCGCTGGAGCCAGGCGACCGAGCGGCGGATCGGCGAGGGCGGGCTGTTCGTCAAGCGGCGTCCCACCCTCATGTTCAACGGCTATGCCGAGCAGGTGGCCGGCCTCTATTCCGGCATGGACCTCAGGAAGCTCTATTGATGGCCGGACGAGCCCGTGCGCCGGCGGCCAAAAAGGGCCTCGCCCTGCCTCAGGTGCCCAAGATCCTGGTCTATGCGGTGGGCTTCATCCCCGCCGTGTGGACGTTCTATGCCGGCATCATGGACCAGCTCGGGGCGGACCCCATGCGCGTCCTGGAGCAGACCCTGGGCCTGTGGGCCCTGCGCTTCCTGGTGGCGACGCTGGCCATCACGCCCCTGCGGCAGCTCCTGGGCATCAACCTGCTGCGCTACCGCCGGGCCATCGGGCTGCTCGCCTTCTACTACGCGGCCCTGCACCTCATCACCTACGTGGTGCTCGACCAGGGGCTCGATTTCGCCGCCATATGGGCTGACATCGTCAAGCGGCCCTACATCACTATCGGCATGGCGACCTTCGTCATCCTCGTGCCCCTCGCCGCAACCTCGAACAATGCTTCCATCCGCCGCCTGGGCGGACAGGCTTGGGCCAGACTGCATCGGCTCGTCTATCCGGCGGCCATCGGGGCGGTGCTCCATTTCATCCTCGTGGTGAAGTCCTGGCCGCCCGAGCCGATGGTCTATGCGGCCATCGTGGCCGCCCTGCTGGGCTACCGGCTCGTGCGCTTCCTGGCGAGGCGGGCCTTCCCGAGGCAGCGCCCTGCTTGAAGACCCGGCGGAGTCCATTAGGATGCCGCGGGCCACTTCAGGATGATCCGTTGAGAAGCAACACCATGGTGCCGGTTCCCATCGCGCGGAGCGCCTCCCTCAGGCCGGTCCTGTGCGGACTCGCTCTGGCCTGCCTGACGCTCGTCGCAGCCCCGGCCCAGGCCAGGGACGTGGTGGTGTTCGCCGCCGCCAGCCTGAAGAACGCCCTCGACGACGCAGGCGCGGCCTGGGAGCGCGAGACCGGCCGGAAACCCGTGATCTCCTACGCCGCAAGCAACGTGCTGGCCAAGCAGATGGAGGCCGGCGCTCCCGCCGACCTGTTCTTTTCCGCCGACCTGGACTGGATGGACTACGCGGCCTCGAAGGGCCTGATCCGGCCGGAGACCCGGGCCAACCTCCTCGGCAACGCCCTGGTGCTGATCGCCCCCAAGGATTCGAGCCTGCAGGTCTCCCTCCGGCCGGGGCTCGATCTCGGCTCCCTGCTGGGCCAGGAGCGCCTCGCCATGGGCCATGTGGAGGCCGTTCCCGCCGGAAAATACGGCAGGGCCGCCCTGGAAAGCCTCGGAGCCTGGGAGGGCGTGAAGGGCAGGCTCGCCCAGACCGAGAACGTGCGGGCGGCCCTCGTGCTCGTCTCCCGGGGCGAGGCGCCCCTCGGCATCGTCTACAGGACCGACGCGGCCACGGACCCGAAGGTGCGGATCGTCGCGGCCTTTCCCGAGGGCAGCCACCCGCCCATCGTCTATCCTGTCGCCCTGACGAAGGATTCCGCCAATCCCGACGCGGCGTCGTTCCTGGCCTTCCTCAAATCGGGCCGGGCGAGGCCCCATTTCGAGAAGCAGGGCTTCACCGTGATGAACGCGCCAGGCTCGGGTTCGTGACCGACTGGCTGTCCCCCGAGGAATGGGTGGCGGTCCGCCTCAGCCTCAAGGTTGCGCTCACCGCCATGGCGGCGAGCCTCGTGCCCGGCATCGCGGTCGCCTTCGCGCTGGAGCGGGGCCGCTTCTGGGGGCGGCAGGCGCTGGACGTGATCGTCCATCTGCCGCTGGTCCTGCCCCCCGTGGTGGTGGGCTATTTCCTCCTGCTGGGCTTCGGCCGCCGCGGGCCCATCGGGGCCTTCCTGGCGGAGCAGTTCGGCATCGTCCTGTCGTTTCGCTGGACCGGAGCGGCGCTCGCCTGCGCCATCATGGGGTTTCCCCTGCTCGTGCGCGCCGTCCGCCTGTCGGTGGAGGCCGTCGACCGCAGGCTCGAGGACGCCGCCGGGACCCTGGGGGCGAGCCCGGTCTTCGTGTTCGTCACGGTGACCCTGCCCCTCATCCTGCCGGGGATCATCGCCGGCATGGTCCTGTCCTTCGCCAAGGCCATGGGCGAGTTCGGCGCGACCATCACCTTTGTGTCCAACATTCCCGGCGAGACCCAGACCCTTCCGTCCGCCATCTACACCTTCACCCAGGTGCCCGGCGGCGAGGCCGGGGCCCTGCGCCTCACCCTGGTGTCCGTGCTCATCTCCGTGGCGGCGCTCCTGATGTCGGAATGGATGGCCCGGCGGGTCCGGCGCCGGGGGCTTGCCCCATGATCCTCGACGTGGACGTCGGCCACCGGCAGGGCGGCTTTGCGCTTGAGGCGCGCTTCCGGTCCGAGGGGCGGCTGACCGCCCTGTTCGGCCCGTCCGGCTCGGGCAAGACCACCCTGGTCAACGCGATCGGCGGCCTCATCCGCCCGTCCCGGGGCCGGATCGCCGTGAAGGGGCGGGTGCTCGTCGATACGAACGCGGGCGTCTTCGTTCCCAAGCACCGGCGGCGGATCGGCTACGTGTTCCAGGAGGGGCGGCTGTTTCCTCACCTGAGCGTGCGGCGCAACCTTCTCTACGGGCGCTGGTTCTCGCCCCGGCGGGAGCGGGCCGCGGGCTTCGACGGGGTGGTGGAGCTCCTGGGCCTGGAATCCCTCCTCGACCGCTGGCCCTCTACCCTCTCGGGGGGCGAGAAGCAGCGGGTGGCCATCGGCCGGGCGCTGCTCGCCGATCCGCACCTGCTGCTCATGGACGAGCCCCTGGCCTCCCTGGACGAGGCGCGCAAGGCCGAGATCTACCCCTATATCGAGCGGCTGCGGGACGAAGGGGACGTGCCCATGGTTCTCGTGAGCCATTCCGTGGCCGAGATAGCCCGGCTCGCCACCTCCATCGTGGTGATGGCGCACGGCCGGGTCACCGCATCGGGGCCGGCCTCCGAGATCCTGCGCGACACCGGCCTTTTCCTGCAATCGGGCGCGAGCGAGGCCGGAGCCCTGATCGAGGCCCGGGTGCTGCGGCACGAGGAGGCCTTCGACCTGACGATCCTCCAGGCCCGCGCCGGACCCCTGACCGTGCCGCGCCTCGACGCGGCCCCCGGAACCGGCCTGCGGGTGCGCCTCCGGGCGCGGGACATCATCCTGTCCCTCAGGCCGCCCGAGGGCTTGAGCGCCCTGAACGTACTGCCTGGAATTATCCTGTCCCTGGGGGAAGGGCAGGGGGCGAGCCTTGATGTCATCCTCGATTGCGGCGGCGACGGGCTCGTCGCCAGCGTGACCCGCAAATCCGCAGGGGAACTCGGGCTGAAGCCCGGTCTTCCCGTTCACGCCATCATCAAGAGCATCGCCTTCGACCGGGAGGCCCTTGGCGGGGCGATGCCGGGGCATATGTGAGCCCCCATGTCAGGAGGTTGCGCCCCGCGATGGGGCGTGTAGCCTTTCTCCCATCCTTCTTCCCGTTTCGAGAGACGCCCGCATGAACGAGCAATTCCGCAACCCGTCCGAGGCCCGATCCCACGCCCAGCTCCATGCCCAGCTCCTGGACCGCCTGGCGGAGGTTGCGGTGCGGGTCGGCCTGGGGCTGAAGCCCGGCCAGGAGCTGGTGATCACCGCGCCCCTGGAGGCGGTTCCCCTGGCCCGCCGCATCACGGAGCACGCCTACCGGGCCGGGGCGACCCTCGTGACCACCTTCTATTCCGACGAGGAGGCGACGCTCATGCGCTACCGCCACGGGCGGGCCGAGAGCTTCGACACCGCCTCCGCCTGGCTCTTCGAGGGCATGGCGGCGGCCTACCGGAACGGAGCCGCGCGCCTTGCCATCGTGGGCGAGGACCCGTCCCTCCTGGCGGGGGAGGACCCGGACAAGGTCTCCCGGGCCAACCGCGCCCGCTCCCAGGCCTATATGCCGGCCCTCAACCTGATCGCCGGCTTCGACATCAACTGGACCATCGTGTCCGCCGCCACGCCCGCCTGGGCCAGGGCCGTGTTTCCGGACGATCCGGAGGAGGTGGCCGTCGCCAAGCTGTGGAGCGCCATCTTCTCCGCCTCGCGGGTGGACACCCCCGATCCCATCGCGGCCTGGGAGGCCCACAACGCCAACCTTCAGGCGCGCACCCGGATGCTCAACGGCAGGAACTACGCCGCCCTGCATTTCCGCGGCCCCGGCACGGACCTGCGCGTCGGGCTGGCGGACGGGCACGAATGGAACGGCGGCTCCACCGCAGCCAAGAACGGGGTGGTGTGCAACGCCAACATTCCCACCGAGGAGGTCTTCACCACCCCGCACAAGGACCGGGTGGACGGCACCGTGACCAGCACCAAGCCGCTCTCCTACAACGGCACCCTGATCCAGGACATCCAGGTGCGGTTCGAGGGCGGTCGCATCGTGGAGAGCCGGGCCCGCACGGGCGAATCCGTGCTCGGCAAGGTGCTCGACACGGACGAGGGCGCGCGCCGCCTCGGGGAGGTGGCCCTGGTGCCGTTCTCCTCGCCGATCTCCAGGAGCGGGCTCCTGTTCTTCAATACCCTGTTCGACGAGAACGCCTCCAGCCACATCGCGCTCGGACAGGCCTACAGCAAGTGCATCCGCGGCGGCGGGGCCATGAACGAGGAGGAGCTCTCCGCCCGCGGCTCCAACCGCAGCCTCATCCACATCGACTGGATGATCGGGTCCGACCGGGTGGACGTGGACGGCATCGCCGCGGACGGCCGGGCGGAGCCGCTCATGCGCGGCGGCGAGTGGGTGACGGGGTGAAGGGCTGGCTCGACTCACTACCGCCTGTGCTCTCGCGGTGAGGGCAGGCCCTTACCCCTGGCCCCTCTCCCGGATGGGAGAGGGGGACCCGCGCCTCCCCTTGAGAATGGATTGATGTCGCACGCACCAGCCGAATTGCCCACGCACAACCAACCGCTCCTGTCCGTCCGCGGCCTGTCGGTGGAGTTCGGCAGCGGGCAGGGCACCTTGCGGGCCGTCAAGGACGTGAGCTTCGACGTGCAGCCGGGAAAGACCCTGGCGGTAGTGGGTGAATCCGGATCGGGGAAATCCGTCACGTCGCTGGCGATCATGCGGCTCACCGACTACACCGGCGGACGGATCGCCGGCGGGGAGGTGCTGTTCCGGCCCTCCGCGGGGGAGGCGCTCGATCTCGTGCGCGCGCCCGACGACCGGCTCAGGGCCATTCGCGGCAACGACATCGCCATGATCTTCCAGGAGCCGATGACCTCCCTCAATCCGGTCTTCACCATCGGCAACCAGATCGCCGAAACGCTCACCCTGCACGAAGGCCTGAACCTGCGCGACGCCCGCCTGCGGGCCCGTGACCTGCTGAAGAAGGTGCGCCTGCCCGATGCGGACAGGCTCCTCGACCGCTATCCGCACCAGCTCTCCGGCGGCATGCGCCAGCGGGTGATGATCGCCATGGCGCTCGCCTGCAATCCCAAGCTGCTCATCGCCGACGAGCCCACCACGGCGCTCGACGTGACGATCCAGGCGCAGATCCTCGACATCATCCGGGACCTTCAGGCCGAGATGGGCACCGCGGTGATCTTCATCACCCACGACATGGGCGTGGTGGCCGAGATGGCCGACGACGTGGTGGTGATGTGGAAGGGCGAGAAGGTGGAGCAGGCCGATGCCCGCAGCATCTTCACCGCTCCGCAACACCCCTATACCCGCGCGCTCCTCTCCGCCGTGCCGCGCCTGGGAAGCCTCACCGGCCAGTCCCTGCCGAGGCGCACGCCCGTGATGGTGATGGACGGCGCCGCCGCAAGGCAGGTGGGCGAGGCCCATGTCCAGGACACCGCCGATTACGCCAGGCCCCTGCTCCAGGTGGAGAAGCTGACCACCCGCTTCGACGTGGGCAAGACCTTCTTCGGCCGCGTCACCCACCGGGTCCATGCGGTGGAGGAGGTGAGCTTCGACATCTATCCCGGCGAGACCCTGGCGCTGGTGGGCGAATCCGGCAGCGGCAAGTCCACCATCGGCCGCACCTTGCAGCAGCTCGTGGAGCCCACCGGCGGCACGGTGCGCTTCGAGGGCCGCCACATGGGCTCCATGGGGGCGGGCGAGCGCCGCCGCCTGCGCCAGCAGATCCAGTACATCTTCCAGGACCCCTTCGCGTCCCTCGATCCGCGCCATACGGTGGGCTACAGCATCGCCGAGCCCATCGTGGTGCATGGGCTCATCAAGGACCGCAAGGGCATCGAGCGGCGGGTGCAGGAGCTGCTGGAGCAGGTCGGCCTGCTGCCGCAGCACGCCAAGCGCTACCCGCACGAATTCTCCGGCGGCCAGCGCCAGCGCGTCTCCATCGCCCGGGCGCTGGCCAGCGACCCGAAGCTCGTCATCGCCGACGAGGCCGTGTCGGCGCTCGACGTGTCGATCCAGGCGCAGATCGTCAACCTGCTCATGGAGCTGCAGGAGCGGCGGAGGCTGTCCTATCTGTTCATCACCCATGACATGGCCGTGGTGGAGAGGATCAGCCACCGGGTCGCCGTGATGTATCTCGGGCAGATCGTGGAACTCGGCACCCGTCAGGCGGTTCTCGAGAACCCGCAGCATTCCTACACCCGCAAGCTCCTGTCGGCGGTGCCCGTGGCGGACCCCGGGCGCGAACGCGCCCGCACGCGCATCGAAGGGGAGATCCCTAGCCCCGTGCGCCGGGTCGGGCAGGAGCCTGCCATCCATCGCATGCATGAAATTGAGCCCGGGCATTGGGTTGCCGTCGAGGCCGACAGCCTTCGCGGGGCAGCTTGAATTCTTGTCATTCAAAGGAGACGGACATGACGTTCTCGAAGACCCTGAAAGCTCTCGGCTTCACGGTCGCGGCAGCCCTGACGCCGCTCGCGATCTCGGTCGCTCGGGCGGTCTGAACCTCCTGGGCGAAGAGCTGCGCGATACTCTCGACCCGACGGGGCAGACATCCACATGACCGTATTGCTCGACGAGCGGGTGCCGCGCACGCTGGACGAACTCCTGCGCCAATGGGCGAGGCCCGAGCATCGCGGGACGCGGCTCGAAGCCTGGCTCTTCGAGGACGAGGCGGCCCGCCGCGGGGCGGAGGCGGCCCTGGCCGAGTCCGGCGTGGCGGCGCGCCTGCGCAGCGCCTACAAGCCCCTCGTCCACGCCTTCCTCGAAGAGATCGACACCGCCGATCTGAGGCGCATCGAGATCCGCTATCCCGTCCGCCCCGAGGCCGATCCCTTGCGCTTCCTGTCGGAGGCCTATCCGCTTGCCGCCCTGCTCGAAGGGGTGGAGACCCGTTTCGAGCCCGGCGACGGCAGCCTCGCCTACCAGGTCGCCGTCGAGCACCGCGACGGGCGCAGGGCGGAGCATGAGGTCTTCGCGCCCAATCGCCTGCGCGCCAACCACCTCGACGAGGTCGATCTCAGCCCCTCCGGCTGGGTGAGGGCGGCCCACCGCCCCGACGGCGCGCCCGATCTCGACGAGCCCCTGGAGACGGAGGCCGAGACGGTCTTTCACCGGATCATGGCGGTTCTCATGACCCACCCATGGCCGGCAGAGGAGCCCTACGCCCAGACCATCGCCATCGACGTGGCGATCCCCGGCATCGAGCGCCCGCTCGCCTATGGGGACGAGGTCATGAGCACCCGCGAGGCCCTGCACGAGGACCTGTATTTCTCCCTGCTCGAATTCTTCAAGCGCCGCTCGGGCCGCTCCCACGAGGACCGCAGCCTGCGGCCCGGTCAGATCGTGCCGGACATCCGGGCGGCGGACGGGGATGCGCTGGTGCGCGTGGTCCTTCGCGCCTATGGGGAGCCCGTGGAGGACGTCAGACCGGAGCAGGAGATCGAGCGGGCCGAGGCGGCGCCGGGCCTCGCGCAGATCCACCGGGAGCTGGCGGGGTTCCCCGGCGAGACCTTCGAGAGCGCCTCCTGCGAGGGGCGGCCCGTGCGCGGCCTCTACCGGCGGGGCTCGCGCCCGGCGGTTCTGGTCACCAGCGGCCAGCACCCGAACGAGACCTCCGCTCCCGTGGGGTCCTTGAGGGCGGTGCGAAGGCTCCTGGCCAATCCGGAGGCCAACCTTGCCTATGTGCCGGTGGAGAACCCGGACGGCTACGCCCTGCACGGGCGGCTCTGCGGGGGCAACCCGCGCCACATGCACCACGCGGCCCGCTATACCGCGCTCGGCAGCGACGTGGAGTTCGGCGGCGGCGAGATCGGCGCGCGCAACCGGGCGCTGGAGCTGTCGGGGGCGCAGCTCCACATCAACCTCCACGGCTATCCCGCCCATGAGTGGACGCGGCCCTTCACCGGCTACCTGCCGCGAGGCTTCGAGCTCTGGTCGATCCCGAAGGGCTTCTTCCTCATCATGCGGCACCACCCGTCCTGGGCCCCGGCCGCCAGAACCCTGATCGAGGCCGTCACCGCGGGCCTGCGGGCGGTGCCGGGGCTGGCCGAGTTCAACCGGCGCCAGATCGACATCTGCGCGGTCCACCTGGGCGGAACGCCCTACGAGATCATCAACGGCGTGCCCTGCCTGATCACGGCGGAAACCCGCCACCCGACGCCGCTCACGCTCATCACCGAGTTCCCGGACGAAACCATCTACGGCGAGGCCTATCGCTTCGCTCATACGGTGCAGATGGCCACCGTCATCGCGGCCGAGGAAGCCTTCGCGGCCATCATGGAATCCGCAGGCGTCTGACCCGGAACAGGAGAACCGAGCCGTCGTTGTGTGAGGAGCGGAGCCCAAAGGCTTCGCCTTCACGAGGTGCGGCCATGGCGCGGTTTTCCTGGAAGCAGAGCGAGAACGAGGCCTCGATCCAGGAGGCCGTCGCGGTGGTGCGGGAGCAGGGCGAGCCCCTGCCGCCCCCTGACGACGAGGCCTTCGGCGCCCTGTTCGACCGCTTCGGCGACGCCAAGGTGGTGCTGCTGGGCGAGGCCACCCACGGCACCTCCGAGTTCTACCGGGCCCGCGCCGCCATCACGAGGCGTCTGATCGAGCATCACGGCTTCACCATCGTGGCCGTGGAGGCCGACTGGCCCGACGCGGCCCGGGTCGACGCCTATGTGCGCCACCGGCCCGTTCCCGACGGGGACGACGCCGCCTTCGAGCGCTTTCCCACCTGGATGTGGCGCAACGAGGAGGTGGCGGATTTCGTCAACTGGATGCGCGACCACAACCGGGACCGCCCGGAGGAGGGCCGCGCCGAGTTTCGCGGCCTCGACGTTTACAGCCTGAACTCCTCCATCCGGGCCGTCCTGGACTATCTCGAAGGGGTCGATCCCGACGCCGCCCGGGAGGCGAGGGGGCGCTACGGCTGCCTCAGCCCCTGGCAGTCGGACCCGGCCCGCTACGGGCGCGCCGTCTACACCGGGCAGAAGAAGCCCTGCGACGAAGCCCTGCTGCGCCAGCTCCACACCATCCTGGACAAGCGGATGGAGTATCTGCAGGCCGACGGGGGCGAGGCGTTCTTCGACGCGGTCCAGAACGCCAAGATCGTCCACGCGGCGGAGCACTACTACCGCATCATGTACGAGGGCGCGACGGAGTCCTGGAACCTGCGCGACCGGCACATGTTCGAAACCCTCCAGAGCCTGCTGGCCCGCCGCGACAACGCCCGGGCCGTGGTCTGGGCCCACAATTCCCACATCGGCAACGCCGCCGCCACCGCCATGGGCTGGCAGGGCGAGTTCAACATCGGCGAGCTCTGCCGCAAGGCCTACGGGGGCGAGGCGGTTCTCATCGGCTTCGGCACGGACCGCGGCACGGTGGCGGCCGCCAGCGACTGGGACGAGCCCATGGAGGTCAAGGATGTGCGGCCCGCCCGGCCCGACAGCCACGAGCGCATCTTCCGCGACGCCGGCCTCGGCCGCTTCCTCACCGACTGGCGCGAGAACGGGCAGGCGGAGCTGAAGGAGGCCCTGGCCCGCCCGCGCCTGGAGCGCGCCATCGGCGTGGTCTACCGGCCGGAGACCGAGCTCTACAGCCATTATTTCGAAGCCGTCATGGCCGAACAGTTCGACGCCTTCGTGTGGTTCGACGAAACCCGGGCGGTCACCCCGCTGACCCACGCCCACGGCAAGGGCATGCCGGAGACCTATCCGTTCGGGCTTTGATTCTCGCAGAGGCAGTGATCGCGCGAGTGCGGCGTGGCGGGCGAACCCCTCTCCCGGGTGGGAGAGGGTCGCTCGCGTGAGCGAGACGGGGTGAGGGTTGGCGGCTCCAAGGTGGAGCGCTCACGCTTCCGCTCACCATGCCCTGAGATTTGATTGGGGAGGACCAACCCCCTCCCCTTGGGGAGGAGGGTGCGCATGGTTGGATTCCCTCCGCTACGCTGCGGCCGGAAGGGACACCCTTTCGTCATGCCCGGCCTTGTGCCGGGCATCCACGTCTTTTCCGCAGGTTGAAGGCGTGGATGGCCGGGACAGGCCCGGCCATGACGGGGAGGGTCTGACACGGCGGATGTGACTAGCTGTCATCCCCAGCGAGCCGCAGGCGAGGGAAGGGGATCGTGTGCAGGATCAAGCGCGTGTTCCCTCCCCCTTGTGGGGAGGGCCAGGGTGGGGGTGTGAGCGATAGCCTATGAAGGTCTGGCGCAAACACCCCCACCTCCACCTCCTCCCCACAAGGGGGAGGAGAGCAGGGCGCACTCCCTACGCCAGTAAATCCCATCTCCGGCAGACCCGAGACGGGTCGGGAGGAGGGGAGCGTTGCGCTAGGGGCGATTTCCGTCCCGGTCCTGCGGACCGCCGGGGATGACGCCGGGCCAGACCCTCCATGGCATCCCCGACCGGGGAGGGCGCAAGCCTCTGCAGAGGCGTGGAGTCCCCAACGCAGTCACGTGTCGCTGCACCCCCGTCCCAGCGGCCACGCAAGGGGCGGCGGCATTCCTTCGCCTTGCCCCGGGGGGCCGCCCCTGCTAACTGACGGCCAACTCCTCCAACCCATCCAGAACAGCAGGGTTTTCCCGTGTCCCGTCAGTTCATCTATCACATGCGCGGCCTCAGCAAGACCTATTCGGGCGGCAAGAAGGTCCTGGATAACATCCATCTCTCCTTCTACCCGGACGCCAAGATCGGCGTGCTCGGCGTCAACGGCTCGGGCAAGTCGACGCTTTTGCGCATCATGGCCGGCATCGACACGGAATGGAGCGGCGAGGGCTGGGTGGCCGAGGGGGCGCGGGTGGGCTACCTGCCGCAGGAGCCTCAGCTCGATCCGTCGAAGAACGTGCGCGAGAACGTGATGGAGGGCGTGGCCACCAAGAAGGCGATCCTCGACCGCTACAACGAGGTCGCCATGAACTATTCCGAAGAGACCATGGACGAGATGACCCGGCTCCAGGACGAGATCGAGGCCAAGGGCCTGTGGGACCTCGATTCCCAGGTCGACCAGGCCATGGACGCGCTCCGCTGCCCGCCGGACGACTGGTCCGTGGACAAGCTCTCGGGCGGCGAGCGCCGCCGGGTGGCCCTGTGCAAGCTCCTGCTGGAGCAGCCGGAGCTGCTGCTCCTCGACGAGCCCACCAACCACCTGGACGCCGAGACCACCGCCTGGCTCGAAGGGCACCTGCGCACCTATCCGGGCGCCATCCTGATCGTCACCCACGACCGCTACTTCCTCGACAACGTCACCGGCTGGATCCTCGAGCTCGACCGCGGAAGGGGCATCCCCTACGAGGGCAACTACTCGTCCTGGCTCGGGCAGAAGCAGAAGCGCCTGGAGCAGGAGGGCCGCGAGGACGAGGCGCACCGGCGCACCATCGAGCGCGAGCGCGAATGGGTGTCGGCCTCGCCCAAGGCCCGGCAGGCCAAGTCGAAGGCCCGCATCCAGCGCTACGAGGAGCTCGTCGCCAAGGCGAACGAGCGGGGGCCGACCACCGCGCAGATCATCATTCCCATCGCCGAGCGCCTGGGCAACAACGTCATCGAGTTCGACGGCCTGAAGAAGGCCTTCGGCGACAAGCTCCTCATCGACGGGTTGTCCTTCAAGCTGCCGCCGGGCGGCATCGTGGGCATCATCGGCCCCAACGGGGCAGGCAAGACCACCCTGTTCCGCATGATCACCGGCCAGGAGCAGCCGGACGACGGCGTGATCCGGATCGGCGAGAGCGTGAAGCTCGGCTACGTGGACCAGAGCCGCGACTCGCTCGACGCCAACAAGACCCTCTACGAGGAAATCTCCGGCGGCAACGAGATCCTCTATCTCGGCAAGCGCGAGATCAACGCCCGCGCCTATTGCGGCGCGTTCAACTTCAAGGGCTCGGACCAGCAGAAGAAGGTGGGCGTGCTCTCGGGCGGCGAGCGCAACCGGGTGCACCTCGCCAAGATCCTGAAATCCGGCTCCAACGTGCTCCTCCTCGACGAGCCCACCAACGACCTCGACGTGGACACCTTAAGGGCGCTGGAGGAGGCCCTGGAGGATTACGCGGGCTGCGCGGTGATCATCTCGCACGATCGCTGGTTCCTCGACCGCATCGCCACCCATATCCTGGCCTTCGAGGGCGACAGCCACGTGGAGTGGTTCGAGGGCAACTTCGCCGATTACGAGGAGGACAAGAAGCGCCGGCTGGGCACGGATTCCACCATCCCGCACCGGATCAAGTACAAGAAGTTCTCGCGCTAGGCCCGGAAAGGCCCCTGCGGCCGCGAAAAGGATCGCGGCGGGCAGGAACTTTCATCTTCAGTTCAGCTCCCGCGGCGTAGTCTCCCGCCAACTTTCAGGGAGCGAAGGGGCTGTGGGGCTCCTGCCCTGAAAATCTCGTTTCCCCTTGGGAGGGTGACATGTCTCGCGTGAAGGTGACTTTGACCGCCGGCCTCGCCGCTCTGGCCCTCGGCGGCGGCATGATGATGGCCTCTGCTCCGGCCGAGGCCCAGGAATACGGATGGCGCAACCGGGGCGGCGCCGGCTATTACGGCAGGCCCGCCTATCGTCCCGACTACGGCTACCGGCACACCTATTACCGCGGTCGGCGCTCCAACGTCGGCGGCGCGGTGGCGGCCGGCCTGATCGGCGGCCTGGCCCTGGGGGCTCTCGCGGCGGCGCCCGCCTATTCCTACCCGGCCTATTCCTACCCGGCCTATCCGGTGGCCTCCCCGTATTACGGGGTCAGCGCCTATCCGGCTCCGGCCTGCTACACGGTCAAGCGCCGCTTCGTCGATGCATGGGGCCAGGTCTTCGTGCGCCGCACGGAAGTCTGCGAGTAATCGGCATTGATCGACGGGTGCCGGAGAGATCCGGCATCCGCCCCCTCCCGGCCCGCGCCGTCATGAGGGTTGGGTTCCTGGGCGAAACCATGTATGACCCTTAAGGCACGAGTCCTGACGTGAGATGTCCCGTGCCTGCCGATCAGCTTCCCGCCTTCCAGTCCGTCGCCACCCCTGAAGAAGCCGTCGACCGGCTCATCGCGCTTCACGACAGCGCCATCGAGGCGCAACGCCATGCGCTGGAACGGTTCTTCGCCTCCGGCGCGACCCCCACCGCCGCCGAGCGCCTTCATTTCCGCTACGCGGAACTGCGGGTGGATTACCGGGCCACTGCGGTCCCGCCGGTCAAGCAGCGCGCCTACGCCAAGTTCCAGGGGCCGGGCGTCTATGCCACCACCATCACCCAGCCGGCCTTCTTCAAGAACTACCTGCTGGAGCAGCTGAACTATCTCGTGCGCGATTACGGCGCCACCATCGAGGTCGGGGTCAGCGACCAGGAAATCCCTTACCCTTACGTGTTCGAGCGCGGCGACGAGCTCGCCCGCGGCGCCCATTCGGCCTCCGTGCTGGCGCAGCATTTCCCGACGCCCAACCTCGCCAAGGTGGGCGACGAGATCGCCGACGGCACCTGGCTCTTCCACGAGCACGAGCCGCGCCCGCTCTCCCTGTTCGATGCGGCGCGGGTCGATTATTCCCTGCGGCGGCTCGTGCACTACACCGGCAGCGACTGGCGCTCGGTCCAGCCCTGGATCCTGCTCACCAACTACCACCGCTACGTGGACCAGTTCATCCGCTGGGCCGTGGGCGAGCTCAAGGACGAGAACGGCCCCTTCAGCCGGCTCATCCTGCCCGGGGGCGTCACCATCGAGCGCGGGCTCGACGAGGCGGTGGTCGAGGAGCTGATCGGCTCCTCGCCCTGGCACCGGTTCCAGATGCCGGCCTATCACCTGGTCCGCCACGACGGGCAGGGCGTGACCCTGGTCAATATCGGCGTGGGCCCGTCGAACGCCAAGAACATCACGGACCATCTCGCGGTTCTGCGGCCCCATTGCTGGCTCATGGTGGGCCATTGCGGGGGCCTGCGTCAGTCGCAATCCATCGGCGACTACGTGCTGGCCCACGGTTATCTCCGGCGGGACAGCATTCTCGATGACGCGGTGCCGCCCGAGATTCCGATCCCGGCCCTGGCCGAAGTCCAGGTGGCGCTTCAGGACGCGGCCGTGCAGGTCACCGGCGAGCGCGGCGACGCCCTCAAGCGGCGGCTGCGCACGGGCACCGTCGTCACCTACGACGACCGCAACTGGGAGCTCCGCTGGAGCCAGGAGCGGCGCCAGATTAACCTCTCCCGGGCGATCGCCGTCGACATGGAAAGCGGCACCATCGCGGCCCAGGGCTACCGCCTGCGGGTGCCCTACGGGACCCTGCTCTGCGTCTCGGACAAGCCGCTCCACGGGGAGATCAAGCTGCCGGGGGCCGCGAACGCCTTCTACGAGCGGGCGGTGAGCGAGCACCTGATGATCGGCCTCTCGGCCATCGACATCCTGCAGGGCCAGCGCACGTCCCTGCATTCGCGAAAGCTGCGCAGCTTCGACGAACCTCCCTTCCGGTAAGCGGCAGGCCCCATGTCCCGGGAAACCTTGGGCCTGCTCCTGGGCTTCGTGGGCGTGTGCATCTTTGCCGGAACGCTCCCGTTCACCCACATCGCCGTCGAGCACTTGAGCCCGCTCTTCGTCACGGCGGGACGGGCGGCGCTGGCCGGCGTCCTGGCCCTTGCGACCCTGCTCGTCCTGCGGCGGCCATGGCCCTCGGTGGGGCAGGCCGGCACCCTCGCCCTCGTGGCCCTGTGCCTCGTCGCGGGCTTTCCGGGCTTCACCGCCCTGGCCATGACGTCCGTTCCGGCCTCCCATGGCGGGGTCGTCCTCGGCATCATGCCCCTCGCCACATCGGCCATCAGCACCCTGATCGCCGGGGAGCGGCCGAGCCCCGCCTTCTGGCTCGCGGCGGTCGCCGGCGCGGCCCTGGTGATCGGCTTCACCCTGCACGAGGGCGGCGGCTCCCTGGGGCAGGGGGATGTCTTTCTCCTGGCCGCGGCCCTGTCGTCCGCCCTGGGCTACGTGCTCTCCGGCAAGCTGGTCCGCAGCAGCTTCGCCGGCTGGGAGGTGATCTCCTGGGTTCTGGTGGTCGCCCTGCCGGCGACGATCCCGCTCAGCCTCTGGTCCATGCCGCAGGACCCGGCCTCCGTTCCGGCCTGGAGCTGGACCGGCTTTCTCTATGTGGCCCTGATGAGCCAGTACCTGGGCTTCTTCGCCTGGAATGCAGGGCTCGCCATCGGCGGCATCGCCCATGTGAGCCAGGTTCAGCTGCTTCAAACCTTCGTCACCCTGGTGATCGCGTCCTTCCTCAACCGGGAGACGATCCACGCCTCCGCCTGGGCCGTGGCGGGAGCGGTCCTCCTCCTCGTCGTGGCGGCCAATCGCGCCAGGGTCTCCCAGGCAAAGGCGTAAGACCCCGCTTGCCCTCCCGGCAAAAAGAGATATAAATATATCTTTATATGTAAGAGTGAGATTTGGTTGTGCCCGACAAAGCGGCTCCGTCTCTGGATCTGACCCTCGATGTCCTGCGGGCCGCCGCCGAGGAGACGCGCCTGCGGATCCTGGTCCTGCTGACGGAAGGGGAATTGTCGGTTTCCGATCTCACCGACATCCTGGGCCAGTCCCAGCCGCGCATTTCCCGCCATCTCAAGCTCCTCGTGGAAGCCGGCCTCGTGGAGCGGCATCGGGAGGGCGCCTGGGCCTTCTTCCGGCTCACGGACCGGGGCGCCGCCCTGCGGATCATCCGCCCCACCCTGGATGACCTCGACCGCTCCGACCCGCAGCTGCTGGAGGACCGCACCCGCCTCGAGGGCGTGCGCGCCCAGCGCTCCCAGGCGGCGCAGGCCTTCTTCTCCCGCCTGGCTCCCGATTGGGACCGCCTGCGCTCCCTTCATGCGCCGGAGGCGGTGGTGGAGGCGGCGGTGCTCGATTCCCTCGGCGGCAAGCCCATCCGCGACCTCGTCGATCTCGGCACGGGCACCGGGCGGATGCTGCAGCTTCTCGCGCCGCGCGCCGCCCGGGTCGTGGGGCTCGACGCCAGCCATGCGATGCTCTCGGTGGCGCGGGCCAACCTGGAGAAGGCGGGCCTGCGCGGCATCGAGCTGCGGCAGGGGGACATCTACGCCCCCCCGTTCCCGCGCAACACCTTCGACCTCGTCATCATCCATCAGGTGCTGCACTACCTGGACGACCCTGCCCGCGCCATCCGCGAGGCGGCGCGCCTGGTGGCTCCGGGCGGGCGCATCCTCGTGGTGGATTTCGCGCCCCATGGCCTGGAGTTCCTGCGCGAGGCCCAGGCCCATCGCCGCCTCGGCTTCGCGGCCGATCAGGTGGCCGGCTGGCTCGACGAGGCCGGGCTCGACTGCACGCTCACCCGGGACATCGCTCCCCCGAAGAAGGGTGGCGAACTGCTGACCGTTTCCCTTTGGCTGGGCCAGGACCGTCGCGTCGTGACGGACTGGCCCCTGGCAGAACCCGACAGAGAGGTCGCCTGATGTCCCCGCTCAACCTCCGCCCCAGCCGTCAGGCCTGTTGTCCGCCCATCAAGGTCTCGTTCGAGTTCTTCCCGCCCAAAACCGACGAGATGGAGAAGACCCTCTGGGCCTCCATCGAGCGTCTGGCGCCCCTCAACCCGCAATTCGTCTCCGTGACCTATGGGGCCGGCGGCTCCACCCGCGAGCGGACCCACGCCACCGTCTCGCGCCTCGTCAGGGAAACGCACCTCAAGCCCGCCGCCCATCTCACCTGCGTGGCCGCCACGCGGGACGAGGTGAGCGAGGTGGTCCGCTCCTACTGGGACGCGGGCGTCCGCCACGTGGTCGCCCTGCGCGGCGATCCGGTCGGCGGCGTGGGCTCGGCCTATGAGCCCCATCCCGGCGGCTACCGGAAAACCTGCGATCTCGTGGCCGGCATCAAGGCCATCGGCGATTTCGAGGTGTCCGTCTCCGCCTATCCGGAAAAGCATCCGGAAGCCTCTTCCCTCGACGCCGACATCGACGCCCTGAAGGCCAAGGTGGATTGCGGCGCGGACCGGGCCATCACCCAGTTCTTCTTCGACAACGATCTCTACTTCCGCTACCTCGACCGGGTCCGCGCCCGGGGCATCAGCATTCCCATCGTGCCCGGCATCGTGCCCGTGCAGAACTTCAAGCAGACGGCGAATTTCGCGTCCAAGACCGGGGCCAGCGTTCCGGACTGGCTCGCCGCCCGCTTCGAGGGCCTGGAGAACGACGTGGAGACCAGAAAGCTCGTGGCGGCCGCGGTGGCCGCCGAGCAGGTGCTCGACCTCATGGACCGGGGCGTCAACGAGTTCCACTTCTACACAATGAACCGCGCCGATCTCGTCTTCGCGATCTGCCATCTCCTGGGGTTGCGCGACCAGAACGTCAGGGCCGCAGCCTGAGGTTTGCGTCCCGCCCGCATGGTCCCGCGAGCATGAGTATTTGCCGCGCCTGAAGGCGCGGATGGCTGGAGCAGAACCCGGCCATGATGAAAAGAGAACAAGATGATGGCCTCTCCTCCTTCCCCCGCCGACGGTTCCCACATCCTCAAGGCCCTTCGCGAGGCCGCCGCGAAACGCATTCTCGTGCTCGACGGGGCCATGGGAACGGAGCTGCAAAGGGCAAGCTTTTCGGAAGAGGACTTTCGCGGCGCGCGCTTCAGGGACTGGAAGCAGGACGTCCGGGGCAACAACGATCTCCTGATCCTCACCCAGCCCGACGCGGTGCGCCAGGTGCACCTGGATTACTTCCGCGCGGGCGCGGACATCGTCGAGACCAACACCTTCTCGGGCACCTCCATCGCCCAGGCCGATTACGGCATGGAGGAGATCGTCTACGAACTCAACGTCGAAGGCGCGCGCCTCGCCCGCGAGGCCGCGCTGATCGCGCAAGGGGAGGACGGCCGCCGCCGCTTCGTGGCCGGCGCGGTCGGGCCCACCAACCGCACCCTCTCGATCTCGCCCGACGTGAACAATCCCGGCTACCGCGCCGTGACCTTCGATGGGGTGCGCGAGTCTTATGCCGAGCAGGTGAGGGGGCTCGTGGACGGCGGGGCTGAGATCATCCTCATTGAGACGATCTTCGACACCCTCAACGCCAAGGCCGCCATCGTGGCGACCCACCAGGTCTTCGCGGAGCGCGGCGTCAAGCTTCCCGTCATGATCTCGGGAACGATCACCGATCTCTCCGGCCGCACCCTGTCGGGCCAGACGCCCACGGCCTTCTGGCATTCCGTGCGCCATGCGGATCCCTTCTCCATCGGCCTCAACTGCGCGCTCGGCGCGCGGGAGATGCGGGCGCATATCCAGGAGATCGGCAGGGTCGCCGACACCCTGGTCTGCGCCTATCCCAATGCCGGCCTGCCCAACGAGTTCGGCCTCTACGACGAGCGCCCGGAAGCCACCGCCGGGATGCTGGCCGAGTTCGCCGACGCAGGCCTCGTCAACGTGGTCGGCGGCTGCTGCGGCACCACGCCGGAGCACATCCGCGCCATCGCGGAGGCGGTCGCCGGCAAGGCCCCGCGGCGCGTGCCGGAGGTGAAGCCGCTCATGCGCCTCTCGGGCCTGGAGCCCTTCATCCTCACGTCGGACATTCCGTTCGTGAACGTGGGCGAGCGCACGAACGTCACGGGCTCGGCCAAGTTCCGCAAGCTCGTCACCAACGGCGATTATGCCGCCGCCCTCGACGTCGCCCGCGACCAGGTGGCCAACGGCGCGCAGATCATCGACGTGAACATGGACGAGGGCCTGCTCGATTCCGAGAAGGCCATGGTGGAGTTCCTCAACCTCGTGGCCTCGGAGCCCGACATCGCCCGGGTGCCGGTGATGGTGGATTCCTCCAAGTTCCACGTGATCGAGGCGGGCCTGAAGTGCATCCAGGGCAAGGCCATCGTGAACTCGATCTCCATGAAGGAGGGCGAGGCGGCCTTCATCGAACAGGCGAAGATCTGCCGCTCCTACGGGGCCGCGGTGGTGGTCATGGCCTTCGACACGCTAGGCCAGGCGGACACCCTCGAGCGCAAGGTCGAGATCTGCACCCGCGCCTACAGGATCCTCACCGAGCAGGTCGGCTTCCCGCCGGAGGACATCATCTTCGATCCGAACGTGTTCGCGGTGGCCACCGGCATCGAGGAGCATAACGGCTACGGCGTCGCCTTCATCGAGGCGGCGCGCATCATCCGCGAGACGCTCCCGCACGCCCACATCTCCGGCGGGGTGTCGAACCTCTCCTTCTCGTTCAGGGGCAACGAGCCCGTGCGCGAGGCCATGCACTCGGTCTTCCTCTACCATGCCATCAAGGCCGGCATGGACATGGGCATCGTCAATGCGGGCCAGCTTGCGGTCTACGACGAGATCGACCCGGAGCTGCGGGAGCTCTGCGAGGACGTGATCCTCAACCGGACTCCGGACGGGACGGAGCGGCTGCTGGAGGCCGCGCCCCGCTTCAAGGGCGACGGATCGGGAGCACCCAAGGCCGCCGATCTCGAATGGCGCTCGTGGCCCGTGGAGAAGCGGCTGGAGCACGCCCTCGTCAACGGCATCACCGAATTCATCGAGCAGGACACGGAAGCAGCCCGGCAGAATGTGGAGCGTCCGCTCCACGTGATCGAAGGCCCGCTCATGGCGGGCATGAACGTGGTGGGCGATCTCTTCGGCGCGGGAAAGATGTTCCTGCCTCAGGTGGTGAAGTCGGCGCGCGTGATGAAGCAGGCGGTCGCCTATCTGATGCCGTTCATGGAGGCGGAAAAGGCGGCCAGCGGCTCCACGGAGCGGTCCACCGCCGGCAAGGTGCTGATGGCGACGGTGAAGGGCGACGTGCACGACATCGGCAAGAACATCGTCGGCGTGGTTCTCGCCTGCAACAACTACGAGGTCATCGATCTCGGCGTGATGGTGCCGGCCCAGAAGATCCTGGATACGGCGCGCAAGGAGCAGGTGGACATCATCGGCCTGTCCGGCCTCATCACGCCCTCCCTGGACGAGATGGTGCATGTGGCGAGCGAAATGGAGCGCGAGGGCTTCGACATCCCGCTTCTCATCGGCGGCGCCACCACGAGCCGGGTTCATACGGCGGTGAAGATCCACCCGAACTACGGCAAGGGCCAGGCCGTCTACGTGACGGATGCGAGCCGGGCGGTGGGCGTCGTGTCGTCGCTCCTGTCGCCCGACATGAAGGAGGGCTATGTGGAGACCGTGCGCGCCGAGTACCGCAAGGTGGCGGACGCCCATGCCCGCTCCGAGGCGGACAAGCAGCGCCTGCCCATCGACAGGGCCCGCGCCAACCGGCTGCGGCTCGACTGGTCCTCCTACCAGCCGCCGAAGCCCACCTTCACCGGCGCGCGCGTCTTCCGCAGCTACGACGTGGGCGAGCTCGTGCCCTATATCGACTGGACGCCCTTCTTCCAGACTTGGGACCTGAAGGGTCGCTTCCCGGCGATCCTGACCGACGAGAAGCAGGGCGAGGCGGCGCGTCCGCTCTGGGACGACGCCCAGGCCATGCTGAAGCAGCTCGTGGACGAGCGCTGGTTCAACCCCAAGGCCGTGATCGGCTTCTGGCCCGCCAATGCGGTCGGCGACGACATCCGCCTCTTCACCGGCGAGAGCCGCAGGGACGAGCTCGCCACGTTCTACGGCCTGCGCCAGCAGCTCCTGAGGCGCGACGGCAAGCCCAATCTCTGCCTTGCCGATTTCGTGGCTCCCGTCGAGAGCGGCAGGCCCGACTGGATCGGCGGCTTCGTGGTCACCTCGGGCATCGAGGAGGTGCGGATCGCCGAACGCTTCGAGCGGGCGAACGACGATTACCGCTCGATCCTGGTGAAGGCCCTTGCCGACCGCCTGGCGGAGGCTTTCGCCGAGCGGATGCACGAGCGCGTCCGCAAGGAGTTCTGGGCCTATGCGCCGGACGAGAACCTGGGGGCGGAGGATCTGATCGGCGAGGAATATGCGGGCATCCGTCCGGCTCCCGGCTATCCGGCGCAGCCCGACCATACGGAGAAGGCATCCCTGTTCAGCCTCCTCGAAGCGGAGCGCCGCATCGGCGTGCGCCTGACCGAATCCTACGCCATGTGGCCGGGCTCCTCCGTATCGGGCCTCTACCTGTCCCACCCGGAATCCTATTACTTCGGCGTCGCCAAGGTGGAGCGCGACCAGGTGGAGGACTACGCGGCGCGCAAGGGCATGAGCGTCGCCGAGGTCGAGCGCTGGCTCGGCCCGATCCTCAACTACGACCCGGCGCGTTACCGGGTGATGGCGGCGGAGTAGGCTTCTTCGCGCCGTGCGTGCCGTCCCCGGCCGGAGGTGACGCCAGTCACCGGAGGGGAAGGGGATCGATCCGCCGATGGTGCCACCCTCGCCTGTCATCCCCGCGCAGGCGGGGATCCATAAACACTTATGGTGGGAGGAAGGGCGGAACCGTCTGCGCTTCATCCTGCCCTGTCAGCGGCTATGGATCCCGGGCTCCGCTGCGCGGCC